>WUUC01166262.1_pt1 | contig 20292 bp, 17 predicted proteins | sample 6278441 | NCBI WGS metagenome assembly WUUC01 (sample SAMN13675441, study PRJNA597444) | soil metagenome | isolation source: soil | place: USA: Washington | collected 2017-10
CCAGGAAGGTTTCCCAGAACGTGGCTGCCACCTCCGGGTCGGGGCAGTCCATGGTGACGCCGATCGCTGAAACTGTGCTCATTGGTGGTCGCCTCCTCGTGCGGTGTCGATCTGGTGCTGGGTCCGGAGGCACACGTCGTCGGCACCGGCTTCTGGAGAGCTGAGTGCGCTCGTCTTTCCGAGTCGAGCGGCCGGCGAACCTCATTGCAAATCATCGGCTTTCGAGCTCGAACTCCTCCCGTCCGGATCTCGGGGTCACGGATCAGCTGAGCGCGAGCCCGCGGGCTTCGACGGTCTCGTCGGCGAGCGCGTCGGGGTCCACGAGCACTCCCTTCTCGATCAGCGTCATCGCGCCACGTAGGTCCCTCGGTCGGTTCACGGCGACGGCACCCGTGAGGCGACCGCCGCACAGGTAGAAGGCGCAGAAGGACAGGTCATCGACCGTCCCTCGGACGACGACATCGTCGGCGCCACTCGGGCGTCCCGCCATCTGGAGGTTCAGGTCATACTGGTCCGACCAGAACCACGGCACCTCGGCGTACGGCTTGCCGCGGTCGACCATCGAGCGTGCCGCGGCGACGGCGTGGTTCTGGGCGTTCTGCCAGTGCTCCAAGCGCATGTGCGAGCCGAGCAGCGGGTTCGGATGCCACGCAACGTCGCCCGCGGCATAGACGTTCGGCATCGACGTTCGGCAACGGTCGTCGACGACGATCCCGTCGGCGACGTCGATGCCGGCGTCTTCGGCCAATTCGCTTGCCGGGTCGATGCCGACGCCGATGACGACGATTTGAGTGTCGATGCCGGCGCCGTCGGAGGTGACGACGCGCTGGACCCTCCTGGCGTCACCAGTGATCGACGCGACGCCTGTCCGGGTGCGCACATCGACCCCGTGCTCGCGATGGACCCTTGCGTACAGAGCGCCAAGAGCAGAACCGAGCACCCGGCTGAGGGGTACCTCGGCGACCTCGAGCATCGTCACCGCACAGCCAGCTTCACGGGCGCACGCAGCCACCTCGGAGCCGATGAAGCCGGCGCCGACGACGGTTACCGCGACATCGGCCCCCAGCTGGTCGCGGATCGCAACGGCGTCGTCGATGGCGCGCAGGTAGTACACGCCGTCGAGGTCGGTGCCGGGCACGTCGAGGCGACGCACGCGCCCGCCGGTGCACAACAGGATTCGGTCGGCGGCGATCGTCGACCCGTCGGCGAGCTCGAGCGCCTTCCACCGGGGGGAGAGGCGCGTGACGCGTACCCCGAGCCTCAGGTCGATGCCGGCCTCGGTGTAGGCGTCGACTGGCCGGAGGTAGGTCGACTCGGGTGAGCGGGTGCCCTTGAGCACGTCCTTGGACAGGGGTGGCCGCTCGTACGGCGGATGCGATTCGGCGCCGATGAGCACCACGTCGCCTTCGAAACCCTCGGCTCGTAGTGCGAGCGCGGCCCGTCCTCCGGCGAGGTTCGCTCCGACGATGGCGTAGGTCGTCCGCTGCACGGCTTCACCCTCGGGTTCGAGGGGTGTCGCCGTCGATCGAGCCGTGCCGCCGTCCGGCACGGACCGGCTGTTCAGTGCAGACGCTGGGCGATCTCCGACGCGGCGCGGCGGACCGGGTTGACCATGGTCGCCGGATCGAAGCGGCTCGTTGGGCCCGACACTGACACGGCGGCGACGGCACGCTCGTCCTTCAGTATCGGTGCGGCGATGCACGTGAGTCCGAGCGCAACCTCTTCGCGGTCGTAGGCGACGCCGTCGTCGCGGATGCGGGCGAGCTCCGCGAGGAACAGCTTGGCGTCGGCGATCGTGTAAGGCGTGCGCCGCTCGAGGCCCTTGGCGACGACGGCGCGCACGGCTTGCGGCGAGCTGTACGCCAGCATCGCTTTGCCGAGTCCGCAGCATGCCGCCGGCACGCGGCGGCCGACGTGCGACGGCGACTTCGTCGGATCGTGACCGAAGAGCTTCTCGAGGTAGAGCACGTCGACGCCGTCGAGCACCGCGAGGTGGACGATGTGGTGGGTTCGCTCGTAGAGCTCGCTGAGATACGGCAGGGCTACGTCACGCAGACCGCTTGGTCGGCAGTATGCGATCTGGTTGCCCAGCTCGAAGAGGCGTCGACCGAGGCAATACTCGGTGCCGCGCCTGTCGACGTACCCGGCCTTCTCGAGGCATGCGAGCAGCCGATAGGCGGTGGACTTGGGCAGGTCGGTCCGGCGTGCCAGCTCGCTGACTCCGAGGAAGGGGGCACCTGAGCCGAGGGCATCTAGTAGTGCCAGGGCCTTTCCTACCGATGTGTCGAGGCCGGCGATGCGGGGGTCGAGGTCGTCGGCGCCCTTGGCCGCTTCCTGGTCGGCGACTGCGCTACGAACAGCCGTAACACCCATGGTCCCCACCTTGGCTCTCGCAGCAGCCTGCCCGACATGAACCGTTCCGCCTGGCGGAACGGTAGTTCAGAACATCGTGCTGAGGTTGCGCGAGAGCAGGACGGTCTGGTCGATCAGGATCAAGCGGTTGGCGATGAGGAATGATCCCTCGTGACGACGCAGCACGTCTCTTCGCATCCCGACCCACGAATCGACCTCTGACTTCAATCGGGTCCGATATACGTGGAAGTACGACTCGACAGTCAGTTCACCACCGCGATCTTCGACGATCCGAACGTTCGTGATCAGGTGACGAGTCCGTGACGGGGGATCCTCGGCCCACGCGGAACCGCTCGCGAACTTCTTCCACCGGAACTCCAACGTGGCTTTGTCGTCGTCGAAGTAGGCCATCTCTCCCGGTTGGGTGAACTCTTTGGCAAGCTCGCGACGCAACCGCGTGCGGCGAATCGGCATGAAGTAGTGCGTGTCGTCGCTGAAGAGCTCGACCCAGTGCTCGTAGTCGTGCGCGTCGAGCAGCGCGGCCTCGTCGTTCAGGAACTTCTCGACTTGGTATTGCCGGAGCATGTCGGCCAGCTGCTGCGGTTCGATGCCGACCGCCTGGTCAATCGTCATCGGGCTCACTCCTCAGCTCTTGGCGGTCTCCGGAACCTCGACGAGATCGGGGAGCGGCGGCCGCCGCGTGGAGATCCCGGCAGCTTGGGCGGTCTCCCATGACACCTTGCCATCCCGGAAGAACTCCAGGAAGACCTGATTGAAGAGGTCGGGCTGGTCAGACTGGCCCTGGTGTCCGGTCTTCTCGGGATAGAAGAACTGGACCTTGGTCAGTGCGTCTTCCTGTACGTAGCCGCCGACCTCGGGCGGCATCATCGCGTCCTCCGTGCCATACAGGTAGATGCCCGGGATGGTGAGGACGTCGAACCGACCCTTCGTGCGCATCCGCGCCCGGGTGTCGGGGTCAGGACTGCTGAACACCTGGTGCTCGTTCATCTTCGTGTAGTAGTCCAGGTGCTTGCGCGCGGCGAGGGTTCGCATGTCGACGAGATCCTCGGTGACTTTTGCCGAGTCGTTGATGAGGCCGCCCATCATCTTGGCCATGGACTCCCGAGTTCCATCGAACTGGAAGAGGAGGCCGCGTCGGTCGACCTTCGGACCCGGCATGTTCGCCATGACGTCGGCGACCGAGACGATGTCTTCAATCCCACCCGCGATCAGCACGTAGCTCAGGATCTTCTTCGGGTGTGCCGTCACGTAGTTCACCGTGTTCTGGCATCCCATCGAGTTCCCCGACGCGTGGAACTTGTCGATACAAAGCGCGGTGACGAACTCGTGCAGGAAATCGAGATGACCACTCAGGTCCGGGGGATAGGCGTCCTCGTACTGCTCCGTCAACCCGAACCCCGGGAAGTCCGGGCAGAACACGCGAAAGCCGTTCGCGCCGAGGAACGGCGCCATGAAACGCCACGAGGCGGTCCCGGACGCGCCCATCATGCCGCCGTGCATCAGCACGACTGCGGGGCCGGTCTCTCCCGAGGTCATGTAGTGCGCCTTGCATCCGCTCGCCAGGCGGACCCATCGGCTCAGCATGCCCGGAACCTCGATGATTCCCTCTTCGGTCAACGGCATCGTCGACATCCTCCGACTCTCTCGCGAGTCCTGCGCTCAGTGCAGGCGCCGAGGCACTCCTCGAGCGCTGGTCGACGATATGTCCGGACGCGCGGCGCGACCATGGGCTCCGTTTCGGTCCACGGCACGCAGGTTCAGCGCGTCGGCCGGTAACCCTCGTCCTCGAGCTCTTTGCGATAGCCGTGGTTGACGCCGCGGCGCAGGACGCTCGGAGACGCGGCGAGCGCCTTGGTGACCGCGCGGGTCATCGACGCCTTGGCGCCACGCGACTTGCTGTTGGCGAGGTGTTGCGCCGAGAGGTGCATCAGATCCGGGACGCCTGAGGTATCCACGTGTGCCGATTGGTCCCACAATCGCGATCTCCGCACGGCCTCGTTCGACGCCAGGTTGGCGTAGTCGACGTGGACGATCAAGGCGGCCTTGGGCGGCTTTTCGCCCAGTGCCATCGTTGACACGAGCGACGGGTCGTCAGTCACGAACGCCGTGCCGCCCAAGTGCAGAACGTCGTCGCGGCCGGGGACAACGGCGGCGAGCGAGACCTGATCGCACGTCAACAAGTTGTGGAAGGTGTCGGTCCGCTGGTTCCCCTTCCGATCGGGAACGGCGAGCGTCCGGCTGTCGACGATCTGGATGAACCCGGGGTGATCCCCTTTCGGGCTCGTGTCACTCGAACCGTCCCCGTCCCAGGACGACACTGCGACGAACGGCGAAGACGTGATGAACTCAGCGACCGCGCCGTCGGCGAGCGGTCCGGACGTGTCACCGTCCGGGTCGGCCGGCACAGCCACCCTCGTTGCGACGGGATCTGCTCGCACCTCTGACCAGAGCTCGGATCGGAGGATGCATTTCGCACAATGGACGAAGGCCTCTTCGAGGTCGATGCCAATTCGAGTATCGACGCTCTCGGACACCACACCGTTGAGACGCAGCGTCTCGCCGATTCCCGGCATCAAAAAGACCATCGACACGCCGACGCCTACCACCGGACTTGGCCGGTCGGCTGGCACCTCGAGCGAGATCCGCTTCGGGGAGTCCGCCCGCGCGAACCCCGCCACGCCGCCGACCAGCGTCGTTCGAGGTGTGCCTTCCCAATCACGGAAGCCGAACAATGCGATCGGTGCGTTGGCCAGAACGCTTCGACATCCGTCGTCGATCGTGTCAATCGACTTCATCAGCATCGCCTGGCGGCGCGCTCCGACGACTGCTTCGAGACCTTCCTCAGAGGTCAACTTGCGCATCAGACTCCTTGGGTGCGCGACACGGGGCGTCGGTCCGGCCACCCCGGGGAAGGCACGATGGCCACAACAGACGAGAACATCAATGCGAACCCCTTGGGGGTGCGCTGAGCATGCCGTGCAACTGGAGCACAGACCCGTTGGTCGTGCGCGATTCGCCTGATGCGAGCAGGACGTAGCCGATGACGTAGTCGTCCGGCGTCGGGAAGAACTTCTTGCCCAACATCTCGACGAGCGCGTCGCGGTCACCCATCGAGTCGATCATGCTGCCGAAGCTGGTCTCGGCTTGACCGAGCGACGGCACGCCACGCATATCAGTGGCCATGATGCCGGGCGCGACACCGTTCACCCGCACCTCGTCCTCCAACTCATATGCGAGTTGCGCGATGAGGCCAACGACCGCGTGCTTCGACGACACGTAGAGCGGGCCTCCGCCGCCGGGGAGGAACGCCGCGTTCGACAACGTGAAGATCATGCTGCCGCCGGATAGACGCAGCGCGTCGACTGTTGCTCGTGCTCCGAGCACATAGCCCTTCACGTTCACCTGGTACAGCTCGTCGAACGCGGCCCCCAACGCGTCGAGCGGCGTGTCGACGAGGGGCTTGGCGAAGTCCCACAACCCGGCGTTGCCGATGAATGTGTCGAGCTTGCCGAACGAGTTGATCGTGTCCGTCACCGCCGCCGTGTTGTCTGCGGCCGAACTCACGTCGCCGACCGTCACCCTGACATCAGCACCGAAGTCGGACTCGAGCCGAGCCCCCTTCTCGGGTGAGCGTTCGAGGACACCGACCTTCGCGCCCTCTCGCACGAACCGACGCACGATGGCATGACCCAAGCCCGACCCGCCGCCGGTGATCAACGTCACGTTGCCGTCCAGCAGCCCCACGTCACCGAGTTTCGCACCTGAGCGTCGACGGGCGTGCAGAGCGCGTCCCGTCGGTCGGAACACATGTCCCGCTGTGCCGGACGCCGGAACGGCCGGGATACGAATCGCATCCTCAGTGTGGTGTGCTGACCCCGACGATCGACGCGCTGCGCCCATCCCCGACGGAGAGCGAGCGTGCCCGCGACACGACGCCGCCCGCGAGAGGGAGGACGACGGTTGAGCGACACGACCTGGCCAGTGGCGATCGTCGGCTCCGGCAACATCTCGACGGATCTGATGATCAAGGTGCAGCGGCTGTCGACGAGGCTGACAGTGGCGGCGATGGCGGGCATCGACCCGGCATCCGACGGGCTGGCACGAGCGCAGCGAATGGGTGTGGCGACAACCTCCGACGGCGTCGCTGGCCTGATCGCCATGCCCGAGTTCGCCGACGTCCGCCTCGTCTTCGACGCCACGTCGGCACCGGCACACATCGCGAACTGGGACCTGCTCCAGGACACCGGAGTGCCGGTGCTCGACCTCACGCCGGCAGCGATAGGCCCCTACTGCGTCCCGGTCGTCAACCTCGACGACCATCTCGACGCACCCAACCTGAACATGGTCACCTGCGGCGGCCAGGCGACCGTACCGATCGTTGCCGCCGTCGACCGAGTCGCGCCCGTGTTCTACGCGGAGATCGTGTCGTCGATCGCGTCGCGCTCGGCCGGGCCCGGCACCCGGCGCAACATCGACGAGTTCACCGAGACGACGGCGCGCGCGCTTGAGGTTGTCGGGGGCGCGATGCGCGGGAAGGCAGTGATCGTCCTCAACCCCGCCGAGCCGCCGTTGCTCATGCGCAACACCGTGTACTGCCTCGTGGAGGGCGGATGTGACCACGAACCGGTTGCTGCATCGATCGACGCGATGGTCGCCGCCGTCCAGGAGTACGTGCCCGGCTACCGGCTGAAACAGCAAGTGCAGTTCGAAGTGTTCACACCCGATGACCCGTTACACATCCCCGAGACCGGCAAGTTCTGGGGAACTCGGGTCACCGTCCTGCTCGAAGTCACTGGCGCCGCCCACTACCTGCCCGCCTACGCAGGCAACCTCGACATCATGACGTCGGCGGCGCTGGCGACGGCCGAGCGACTCATGGAACGCGTTGAGGATGGCGTTGTGCACGACGCGACCTTCGAGGACACCGCCCGGTGACCGAGCCCATCCATCTCTACATCAGCGATGTGACGCTCCGCGACGGGATGCACGCGATTCGCCATCAGTACACGCGCGAGCAGGCGGTCGAGATAGCACTCGCGCTTGACCGGGCCGGCGTCGACTCGATCGAGGTCGCCCACGGTGACGGACTTTCCGGTTCGTCGTGCGTCTACGGCTTCGGAGCGCACACCGACCTCGAGTGGATCTCATCGGTCGCCGCTACCGTCCGTTCCGCGAAGGTAGCGACACTCCTTCTCCCCGGTATCGGTACCGTCCACGACCTCAAGGCTGCCAACTCTGCCGGCGCGACGGTCGTGCGGATCGCGACGCATTGCACCGAGGCCGACATCGCGGCCCAGCACATCGCTGCGGCCCGGGATCTCGGCATGGACTCCGTCGGGTTCCTGATGATGTCGCACATGATCTCCCCGACCGAGCTGGCTGCGCAGGCAAAGCTCATGGAGAGCTACGGCGCAACCTGCGTGTACGTGGTCGACTCCGGCGGTGCCCTCACGATGCGCGACACGACTGAACGCTTCGACGCGTTCCGCCAGATACTCGACCCCGCGACCGAGCTCGGCATACACGCCCATCACAACCTCTCGCTCGGCGTAGCAAACTCGATTGTCGCCGTCGAGGCCGGCTGCAACCGGGTGGACGCCTCGCTCGCAGGCATGGGCGCCGGCGCGGGCAACGCGCCCCTCGAAGTGTTCATCGCTGCAGCCAACCGGCTCGGGTGGCAGCACCGCTGCGACCTGCTGCCTCTCATGGACGCAGCGGACGATCTTGTACGGCCGCTGCAGGACCGCCCGGTGCGGGTCGACCGCGAGACATTGGCTCTCGGCTATGCCGGCGTGTACTCGAGTTTCCTGCGTCACGCCGAGCGGGCAAGCGAGCGTTACGCCATCCCGACCGTCGAGATCCTGCTCGAGCTCGGCCGGCGGCGGATGGTCGGCGGTCAGGAGGACATGATCGTTGACGTGGCTCTCGACCTTGCCGGTGCGGACCCCGGCGAGTGATCGTCGCTGCCTGCGATGAACGTGTTCCGCCTGGTAGACCACCTCGCTCGACCTGGGATCGATCCTCTGTCAGCGTGCGCTTTCTACTTCGGCCGTCGACGGTTGTCGGCCGCGCCGCGCGGCCCGGCTTAGGGGGGACGTTGAAGAGGTCACGACTCGCGATCATTGTCGTCGGGGTACTGGCTCTCGCCACGCTCGTGCCGGTGACGGCCGGCGCGGCGCCACTGCCGGCCGGAGGACCGAAGTCGAGTGATCCGGTCAAGGTCGGCCAGATCATCCCTGCCACCAACAGTGCGGGGGGCGTGGCCTTCCCGACAGTGAAAGAAGCAATGCAGGCGTCCGTGAAAGCGTTCAACAAGCGCGGCGGTCTGAATGGCAGGAAGATCGAGCTCGTCCTCTGCGACACCAAGGGCGACCCCAACACCGAGGCCAACTGCGCGCGACGGATGGTGAGCGAAGGGGTCGTCGCGACGCTCGACGATTGGGCGCTCTTCAACACGGCCGCGACGGCCAAGATCTTGGAAGACGCAGGGATCGCCCGCATCGGCATCAATCTCGCCGATCCGAGCGAGTTCGGCTCACCGGTCTCATTCCCTCTCACGTCCGACCCGATCGGCGGCGGTGTCGGCCAGGCGGTCGGCCTCGCAGAAGCCGGCAACGAGAAGCTGGCGATCGTGATCGTCGAGACGCCGTCGGCCAGCATCATCACCGATCTGATCCAGCCGGCGGCGAAGGGCGAAGGCAGCGAGATCGTCACCCTCGTCCAGATCCCGCCGGGCGCCACTGACTACTCGCAATACGTAGCCGCGGCGCAGCAGGACGGCGCCGACGCGTACATGCTCGGCCTCGACGCGCCGTCTGCGATCCAGTTCATGCGAGCGATGCAGCAGCTCAATGACACGACGCAACTCGGGCTGGTCAGCGGCGTGTTCACGCTCAACGATCTCAAGGAGTACGCCAGCCTCACCAAGAAGGCGGTCTTCGCCGACGCCTTCCCAAACGTGACGAGCAGCCCGAAGGAGTTCCCGTTCATCACGCAATACCGCAAGGACATGAAGGCCGGCGGACTGGACGTCGCCGAGCTCGACAGCGAAGGAGTGGCCGCTTGGGGGTCGCTGCTTGCACTCGTGACCATCATGGAGGGTGAGACGACCGTCGATCCCGCGTCGACCATGGCGGCGGTTCGGGCGGCCCAGAACGTCGACATGCAGGGAGTCATTCCGCCGTGGACGCCGAGCGCGTCCGGCGAATCGCCGCTTCTGCCCTCGGTGGCGAACCCGATCGTCTACCTGCAGACGTTCAATGGCAAGGCGGTCAAGACGAAGGTGCCCGGCCTCAATGTGTTCACCGCGCTGAGCGCCGGTACGTAGCGCCGAGCCGAGGACGCGGGCACAGTTGCGGCGGGGGCCAGCGTCGCTGGCCCTGCCGCCCGTGTCGAGAGGTGTCAACGAGGGTGTGAGGTGAAGGACTTCCTCCAATTCGCGTTCCTCGGTCTCGGCGCCGGCGCTGCCTACGCGATGCTCGCCCAGGGCATCGTCCTCATCTATCGCGGTTCGGGCATCGTCAACTTCGCCCACGGCGCGCTCGCGATGGTGGCCTCGTACGTCTGCTTCGTGACGTTGCGCGTTGACCATGGGTGGCCGCTCGTACCCTCGCTGATGGGCGGGGTGCTGCTCGCCGCCCTTGTCGGCTACCTGTTTCAGTTCGTCGCGCTTCGCCGGCTGCAGAACGCAGCGCCGATCGTCCGGCTCGTCTCGACCCTCGGGCTTCTCGTGATGCTCCAGGCGCTGGTCGAGAACATCTACGGACCCGACTTCCTCCCCGTGGACCTCTACCTGCCGAGCGACGTGCACGACGTTGGCGGTGTCGCGATCCAGCAGGACCGAATCATCCTCCTTGGCATCGCGGGCCTGCTGACAGTCCTGCTGTGGGCCTTCACGCGATTCCACAAGCTCGGTCTCGCGATCACCGCGAGCGCTGAGAACGAGCGTGCCGTCGCCATGCTGGGTTGGTCGCCCAACTCGCTGTCGGCGTTCACCTGGTCCGTGGGAGGCGGACTCGCTGGACTCGCAGGAGTACTCGTCGCGCCCCTCACGGGGCTCACGCCCGCCACGTTCACGTTGGTCGTCACCGTCTCGGCTCTCGCCGCCGCACTTCTGGGTGGGTTTCGCTCGTTCCCGCTGACCTTGCTCGGCGGGCTCGTGCTCGGGATCGGATCAAGTCTCGTAACGCGCTATCAGGACGACCTACGAGGATGGCTTGGGCTCCCCTCGCTGGTAGGCGCGTCGAGCGCCGTGCCGTTTCTCGTCATCGTGGCCGTGCTCGTGGTGCGTGGTCGCGGTTTGCCGCTGCGCAGCCACCTGTCGGACCGCTTACCGAGTCTCGGCACCGGCATCGTCAAGTACCCCGCGTTCCTGATCGGAATCGCGTCCACCGCGGTGCTGTCCATCTTCATCTTCGATGCAAGGTGGGCGTCGGCGGTGTTCGTCACTCTGATCGCCGCAACCTTCGTTCTCTCGATTGTCGTTCTGACGGGGTTCGCAGGCCAGCTGTCGCTCGCGCAATACGCGATCGGGGGCATCGGGACACTGGTCGCGGCGAAGCTGGTCGCCGACCACGGGTGGCCGACCGAGTTCGCCTTCCTCGCCGGGATCGTCGCGGCGATCGTCGTCGGGCTCCTGTTCGCGATCCCCGCGTTGCGCACGCGCGGCGTCAATCTCGCTGTCGTCACCCTGGGGCTCGGGTTCGCGGTCTCCTCCGTGATCTTCAGCAATGCTGACTACACCAAAACGAGTCGGCTCGGAAGCGGGACGGAGATCGGTCCGACGACTTTGTTCTGGGTCGACGTGAACGCGACCGACCATCCGGAGCGGTGGGCCGTGGTGTGCCTCGTCGGCTTCTCGCTGGTCGTCCTGCTGTCAGCGAACCTCCGCCGCTCGCGTTCGGGTCGCCGACTCATTGCTGTCCGCACCAACGAGCGCGCCGCCGCGTCGCTCGGCGTCAGCGTCTTCGGTGCCAAGCTGTATGCGTTCGCCGTGTCGGCTGCGATCGCCGCGGTCGGCGGCCTGCTCGTCGGATTCCAGACATCTCTGGTCACGTACGGGCAGTACAACGCGTTCGCGTCGATCAACGCGGTCAGCCAGGCAGTGATCGGCGGCATCGGATGGGTGCTTGGTTCGGTCTTCGGCGCAACGCTCGCCCCGGGGAGCATCGGGTCGGTGATCTTGGAGGACTGGGTCGACCTCGGCGAGTGGCTCACGTTTCTCGGCGGCGCGATGTTGATCCTCCTCCTTCTCGTCCATCCGGACGGCATCGCCGACGGGACATGTCGTGCGCTGCGTGATGCGTGGGATCGGATCCGCGCCGCTCGCGTACGTCGCGTCAAGGTCGAACCCCTCCCGGATCCCGTGATGGAGCGCGTGCCGGCGAAGGCGTTGGAGATCGACGGCCTCACCGTCCGGTTCGGCGGGGTCATCGCGGTCGCCGACGCCAGCCTCACGGTGGCGCCCGGGGAGGTCGTCGGGTTGATCGGCCCGAACGGAGCCGGCAAGACGACCCTCATCGATGCCGCGACCGGCTTCGTCAAAGCAACCGCAGGCGACGTGCGGTTGGGAGGCGAATCGCTGTCCGGCAAGAGCGCGACCTCGCGCGCTCGGCGCGGACTCCGCCGGTCGTTCCAGTCCCTCGAGCTGTTCGAGGACATCACGGTGGCGGAGAACATCCACGCCGGCGCAGATGCCGCCGGCCGACTCTCATGGCTGACGGACCTCTTCCATCCCGGGAAGCACCCATTGCCGTCGAGCGCGGTGGGCGCGGTACGGACCCTCGATCTCGAATCGCACCTCGCCCAGCGGCCGAGTGAGCTGCCGTACGGTCGGCGCCGCCTCGTCGGCATTGCCAGGGCCATGGCGTCGGGCCCGTCGGTGCTCCTGCTCGACGAACCGGCCGCCGGTCTCGACTCTTCCGAGGGCATGGAGCTCGCGACGTTGATCCGGAACCTCGCCGATGATCGTGGCATGGCAGTGCTTCTCGTCGAACACGACGTTGGGTTGGTGATGTCGATCTGCGACCGCGTGGTCGTTCTCGACTTCGGCCGAGTCATCGCTTCGGGCACCCCCGAAGAGGTGCAGTCGGACCCCGACGTCATCGCCGCCTACCTGGGCGATCTGGGCGACACCGACGCCGAGATCGCCGAGCCAGAGACCGTGCGATGAACGACGCCGCGAGAGCGCCACTGCTCGAATGCAACGGACTCGATGCTGGCTACGGCGGGCGCGCCGTCGTTCGAAATCTCAACCTGAACGTCGGGAGCGGCGAGGTCGTTGCTCTCCTCGGCCCGAACGGTGCCGGCAAGTCGACGACAGTGTTGACGCTCGCCGGTCACTTGACTCCGATCGCGGGCACCATCTCGTTCGCAGGCAGCTCAGCGCGCCGGCCGCTGTTCAAGAGATGTCGCTCCGGCATGGCGCTGGTGACCGAAGAACGGTCCGTCTTCATGGGTTTGACCACCGCCGACAACCTCCGTCTGGGTGGCGTGTCCCGGCAGGCCGCAGTCGAGGTGTTCCCAGAGCTCGGCCCGCTCATGAAGCGCACCGCCGGTCTCCTCTCCGGGGGAGAACAGCAGATGCTCACGCTGGCCCGAGCGATCGGACGGTCGCCCCGGGTCCTGCTGGCCGACGAGCTCTCACTCGGGCTCGCGCCCCTGGTCGCGGACCGCATGCTGAAGACAGTGCGCGCCGTAGCGGACGAGCGAGGCGTGGGCGTGCTACTCGTCGAGCAGCACGTGAAGCGCGCGCTCGAGATCGCCGACCGAGTGATGGTCATGCAGCGGGGCCGCATCGTGCTGAGCGGGACCCCAGAAGAGGTCAGCGGGCAACTCACCGACCTCCAGTCCGCGTACCTCGCCGAAGTCATTCCGAACTCGCGGGCTGACGGCCGCGGCGGAAGGTGATCAGCAGTCGACGAACACGACTCCGTCTGCGACCTTCACCGCGTAACACGACAGACTTCGCGTCGCGGGAAGCGAAAGGACTTCCCCGGTCCGGATACTGAACTTGGCCATGTGCAGGGCGCACTCCACTACGTCACCGGTGATGTACCCGTCCGCGAGTGAATACTTCTCGTGGGTACACGTGTCGTCGACGGCATAGAACTCTCCGTCGACGTTGAAGACTGCGATCGGGGGATCAGGCGACCGGTCGACGACCGTCGCTTGGCCGTCGTCCACAGCCGCGGCATCGCAGGCGCGAACCCAGGCCATGATGCGTCTCCTCCCGTCCTCAGCCCGATCATTTCGCGTGGCCAAGTCTTCCCGATGACACGCGGAGGGCGAGCCCTACCGGTTTCGCCAGGTGGCACAACCGTCCGGGCGCGCCCAGCGGGTGGCCCGGGCCGTTCCGCCGTGCAGCACGCACCGCCGTAGACGGCGGAACGAGCGTCATAAGGTCGGCGCGGTGACCGTCGAGACGGGGACCAACGTCGCCGCGGCCGCGGAGCGCCTCTGGGAGGCGCAGCGCGAGCTCGTTCCGTGCGCTCCCGTGCGCGACCTGCTCGGAGTCGACGACGTCGATGCGGCCTACGCCGTGCAGGCGCGTCTCACCGAGCGCCACGTCGCGGCCGGGCGGCGCCCGATTGGCTGGAAGGTCGGCCTGACGAACCCGGTCATCCAAGCACAGCTGGGTGTCGACCAGCCCGATTTCGGGATCCTGTTCGCCGACACCGAGGCCTTCGACGACCTCGAGGTCCCGGCCGCCACGCTGCTGCAACCGCGAGTCGAGGCCGAGGTCGCGTTTGTGCTCGGCGCCGACCTCGATGCCGTTCCGATCACCGCAGTCGACGTGGTGCGAGCCACCGCGTTCGTCCTGCCGGCGATTGAGATCGTCGCGTCGCGGATCGCAGACTGGGACATCTCGTTCGTTGACACGGTCGCTGACAACGCCTCGAGCGGCGCGTACGTCGTCGGGGCGCACCCGACACCCTTGTCAGCTGTCGACCTGCGCGATGTCGAAATGGCGATGACCGGCCCGGCGGGCGCGGTGTCATCGGGTACCGGCGCGGCGTGTCTCGGCCATCCAGTGAACGCCGTCGCGTGGCTCGCGAACACTCTGCGCCGGCTTGGAACGCCATTGCGCGCCGGCGAGCTCGTGCTGTCGGGCGCGCTCGGTCCGATGGTCACTGTCGAACCTGGAGCAACCTACGAGGCGAGAATCCGCGGGCTCGGGTCGGTGCGGGCACGCTTCGGCGTGGCGTGATCGTGCCGCCGATCGGCACGGGACACTTGGACCGACAGTCGCCGCCCCCCATGCTGGGCGGCGGCACGGTGGAGGTTCTGCATGCGTGAAGTCGTCGCCCTCGGGTACGTCGTGGTCTCGGCCGCCGACCTCGGCGCCTGGTCCGAGTTCGGCCAGTACGGCCTCGGCCTACAGGAGGCGCAGCCGCCGACCGGCGGAACCGAGCGCGAGACGATTTTCTTCAGGACAGACGAGCGGAGCTGGCGACTGGCCATCGAGGAGGGTGACGATGGCGGACTCGTCGCCCTCGGATTCGAGGTCGCCACGCGGCCGAAGCTGGACGACCTTTGCAGCCGACTCGAGTCCGCGGGCTTCCCGGTGAAGGAGGCACCCGGCCTGGCCGCCGAGCGCCGAGTCAGCCATCTCGTGCAGGTGACCGACCCGTCGGGCGTGCCGTTGGAATTCTTCTGCGGCGCGAACATCGACCAGGCCGCGTTCGTGTCGCCGACTGCGGCACGCTTCGTGACCGGCGCCAATGGGATCGGCCACGCCGTCATGTCGGTCAAGGATCTCGACGAGACGGGCGCGTTCTACATCGATCTACTCGGCTTCCGCCTGAGCGACACCATCACCTTCGCCGGAATGGAGCTCTACTTCACATCTCCCAACGCTCGCCATCACAGCCTCGCGTACTCGGCGCGTCCGGGCGCGCCCGTCGGACAACTCGAGCACATCATGCTCGAGGTCGACGATCTCGACGTCGTGGGTCGCGCGCAGGACTACTGCCTGGACAGGGGCGCGATCCGCGTCATGCTCGGCAAGCACGTGAACGACCACATGGTGTCGTTCTACTGCCTCAGCCCGTCGGGGCTGACGGTCGAGTACGGCTGGGGCGGTCGGCTGATCGACGATGCCACGCACCAGGTCGGGCGATACGAATCGGCCCACTTCTGGGGCCACCGCCCACCCGATGGTCGGAACATGGAGGAGGAGATCCGCCGCATGATGGAGGCCGCACAGAGCGACGATGCAGGAGGAGGACACTCGTGACGGTCAGCATCGGTGCCGAGCGCATGGACGAGTTCGTGTCGCTCGAACGCGGCGAGATCGATCGGCGCATCTTCAGCGACGAAGACATCTTCGAGCAGGAGCTCGAACTGATCTTCGGTCGCGCGTGGCAGTTCCTGTGCCACGAGAGCCAGATTCCGAACGCGGGCGACTTCTTCGAAACCCCCATTGGCCGCGACAACGTGTTGTCCGTACGTCAGAAGGACGGCAGCATCAAGGCGTTGTTGAACACGTGCATGCATCGCGGCAACGCCGTCTGTCGCGCCGAGGAAGGCAACACCAAGGCGTTCATGTGCACCTATCACGGCTGGTCCTACGACCTGGCCGGCAACTTGATCGGCGTGCCCGACCTCGACCTGTTCTACAACGGTGAACTGGACACATCGCAGCTCGGGCTCCGCCAGGTCGCACAGTTGGCCGACTACCACGGGTTCGTCTTCGCGACCATGGACGAAGCCGCACCACCTTTGGAGGACTACCTGGGGCCGACGGGTCGGCTCGGGATCGACCTGATCGCGTCACGCAACGTCGAGATCGTCCCCGGGATCCAGAAGTTCGTCATCGACTGCAACTGGAAGTTCGCCGCCGACAACACGTTCGACTTCTACCACGCGCAAGTCACACACATGTCGGCCATGAGCATTCTGACTGCAGGCGACGACGGGACGGTCGACGTCGGCGGCGCGAAAGACAGCCAGGGCGACGACCTCGCGATCCCCACGAGCGGGACGGACGGCCTGTTCGACATGGTGCTGCTGTCTGAGTACGGCCACGGAATCGCCGGACCGACCGTCAAGGGACTCAATCCCAACCTGCCCCTCGACCAGTCATGGCGCGACCGGCCCGAGGTGCTCGAAGCGCTCGGCCCGATCGGCGTCGAGGTCGCGGGTCACCCGAACATCTTCCCGAACTGCTGGGTATCGACGCACGGTCCGCAGGTCTCGTTGCGGGTGCCGATCAGCCCGAACAAGACCGAGGTCTGGTGGTTCAGCTTCATCGAGAAGGACATGCCCGCTGAACAACGGGCGATGACTCTCTGGTTCATGCAGCACGGATTCGGTCCCGCCGGCATGTTCGAACAGGAAGACGGCGAGAACTGGGCGCAGTCCACGCTGCAGGTGCGTGGCCCCCGGAGCCAGCGGATCCCGCAACTCTTGAAGATGGATCTCGGCCGAGGCGCCGTCGTGAAGGAGCATGGCCTGGCGCGCATCGAGGGCCGATCCAGTGAGCACGCGCAACTCTGGCTGTACCACTCGTGGGCCCAATGGATGAAGGGCCTCGAGTGGGACGCGCTCCGCAAGTCCACGACGCCGCCCGAGGTGATCTAGGACGTTCATGGAATCGAAGAACAAGGCAGTGGTGCGTCGGTTCTGGACCGACGTGATCGTTGGTGGCGACCTCGACGCGCTCGACCAAGTCGTCGCGCCGGAGTACCGGAGCCTGGACAAGGCCGGCGATGACCTCGGTCGGCTCAAGGACGCGATCGCCACCGCCCTTGCCATGACCACGGAACAGCGTTTCGACGAGCTGGCGATGGCAGCGGAGGGCGAATCGGTGTTCGCCATGGTCGACTACTCCGTCACCCTGCCCGACGGAACCACCAAGACGGACCGAGGAATCCTCTACTACCGGATCGTGGACGGCAGGATCGTCGAGAACATGATGGCGAGCCAAGTCTGACGAACCCGCCGGCACTGCGCCGCCTCGATGCGACCGTGCCGGAGAGCGGAACTTCCCCGTCGCTTCTTCGCGGTTGTCGACGCACACTCCGACTGACGACGTCGAGTCGCAGGAGGACTTCGCGTGACCACGAGCGAGACCCGTCCCGTTGGAGGCGGGACCGAAGTCCGAGATGGGATGCGCATCGAGTGGGACGTACCCATCGAGATGGACGACGGCATCGTGCTCCGTGCCGATGTCTTCCGCCCGGTCGACGACGCATCGGTGCCTGTTCTTCTGAGCTACGGGCCCTACGGCAAAGGCCTGCGATTCTCGGATCACCACCCCGAGCAGTGGAAGCGGTTGATCGAAGAGCACCCAGACGTCGCGGACGGCTCCACCGGTAAGTACCAGGCTTGGGAGGTTGCAGATCCCGAGAAGTGGGTTCCACACGGGTACGCGTGCGTGCGAGTCGACTCACGCGGCGCCGGTCGATCACCCGGTGTGGTCAGTCCCCATTCACCGCGTGAGATCCGCGACGCCGCGCATTGCGTCGAGTGGGCCGGCGCGGAGCCGTGGTCGAATGGCCGGGTCGGCATGCTCGGCATCTCCTACTACGCGACGAACGCGTGGCTTGTTGCATCGCTCGAGAATCCGCCGACACATCTCGCCGCCATCTGCCCCTGGGAAGGGTCTGCCGACTCGTATCGCGACGTCGGACGGCACGGAGGGATCCTGACCACGTGGGCGAGGAACTGGTGGTCGTCGAGGATCCTCAGCGTGCAGCACGGTTTCGGCGAGCGCGGCGACCGGAGCCCGAACACGGGGGAGCTCGTCGCCGGCCCTGAGACCCTCACCGACGCGGAGCTCGAATCCAATCGCACCGACGTCTTCGCAGAGCAGAAGCGCCACGTGTTCGAAGACGAGTGGACGCGCGGCCGATCCGCGGCGTGGGACAACGTCACGGTTCCCGTACTCTCCGCCGCAAACTGGGGAAGCGCGGCGCTGCACCTCCGCGGCAACGTCGAAGGCTTCGTCCGCGCGAACACCGAGCAGCGGTGGCTCGAGGTACACGGTCTCGAGCACTGGACGCACTTCTATACGGACTACGGGCTCGATCTGCAACGTCGATTTTTCGACTGTTTCCTGAGGGGCGACGACACCGGGTGGGTCGACCAGCCCCGGGTCATGCTGAACGTCCGACGGCCCGGCGAGGTCTTCGAACTTCGCGGCGAAACCGACTGGCCCATTCCCGACACCCAGTGGACCCACCTGTACCTGGAGCCGGCCGGCCATGAGCTGACCACGACGCCTCCGGAGCACGGTGGCGCCGTCGCGTTCGACGCACTCGGCGAGGGGGTGCGCTTCCTCACCGCACCGTTCGAGGAAGAGATGGAGATCACCGGGCCTGTCGCCGCGAAGCTGTTCGTCTCTTCCTCGACGACCGACGCTGACCTGTTCCTGGTACTGCACGTCTTCGATCCGGTCGGCGAGGAAGTCACCTTCCAGGGCGCGATGGATCCGCTCACGTCGGTCGGCAAGGGGTGGCTCCGGGCGTCGCATCGCACGCTTGATCCAGCGCTCACGCGTGAGTTCCGGCCGTACCACACGCACACCGAGGCCAAGCCGCTCGTGCCGGACGACGTCTACGAGCTCGATGTCGAGGTGTGGCCAACCAGCATCGTGGTGCCGCCCGGGCATCGGGTCGGGCTCAGCGTGCTCGGGAGGGACTACGTCCAAGACAAGCCGCCGACCGCGTCGTCGGACTTCTTCGCCCAGACCGACGTTCGGTACGGCTCGGGCCCGTTCGTTCACGATGACCCCGACGACCGCCCAGACGCGGTGTTCGCTGGCATGACGACGATCCACGTGGGCCCGGACCGTCAGAGCTCCCTCCTGCTGCCGGTGATCCCCTCTCGGGGTTGATCACGTACCGCAATGAACGACTCGGGCAATAGGCCATGACGACGAGGAGCACGGTCAGATGACGATGACGGAATCGGAGCGTTCGACGATCCCGGCCCCGACCGATCGGGTGGTGGCGGTGACGAGCGACTCTCACGTTGGGCCGTTGCTGAACGAGCAACTGCGCGACTATTGCCCGCAGCAGTATCTCGAGCAGTTCGACGAGTTCACCGCCTGGGCCGAGACTCTCCCGAAGCGCTCGCCGAGTCCGGATCCCGACGACGATCCGCGTCGTTCGCACCTGCGCAACGCGCTGACGACCGGCGGCTGGGATCCCCATGAGCGGATCCGTGACATGAACCGCGACGGCGTGGCGGCCGAGATCGTGTTCCATGGGCTGAACACGGGTCGCCAGGACTTCATGCCGTTCAACGGGCCGTTCGGCGCGTTCGGGTTCCCCGGCTACGACAATGAGCTGATCGGGGCCGGCCGTCACATGTACAACCAGTGGCTGGCCGACTTCATCTCGGTGGAGCCCGAGCGGCACGCGGGCTTGGCGCACGTTCCGATCTGGGATCCCGAGGCGTGCGTCAAAGAGCTCGAGTGGGCGGCGGAGGCCGGCTTGCGCGGCGTGAACTTTCCTCGCCCGCAGGCGACGATCCCGCCGTACAACTCCCCGGTGTGGGAGCGGTTCTGGTCCGCGTGCGAAGACCTCGACATGCCGTTGACCACGCACGCCCAGTCGGGCCCGCCGACCAGCGCGACACCCTGTCCGGGCGACTTCGAGATCAACCTGTTCGAGATCATGGGCGACATCGGGCGGCAGGCGTTGAGTCGCCTCGTGTTCGGAGGGGTGTTCGAGCGCCACCCGAACCTCAAGCTCGTGTACACCGAGGTCCTCGACACCTGGTGGACGAGCACCATGATCCAGATGGACGACATCCACCGCATGTTCCTCAGGAACACGAGCCTTCCGCCCTCGCAGCGACTCAACACGGGACCGGATGGTGTGGTGACGCTGTCTCGGCTGCCGAGCGAGTACTGCCTGGAGAACCTCTTCATCGGCTGGACCACCCTCGCTCCGTTCGAGGCTGAGGCCG
>WUUC01156131.1_pt1 | contig 20288 bp, 20 predicted proteins | sample 6278441 | NCBI WGS metagenome assembly WUUC01 (sample SAMN13675441, study PRJNA597444) | soil metagenome | isolation source: soil | place: USA: Washington | collected 2017-10
CGTTGTAGGCGATGCGCAGGCGCAGCCGCGTCGTGGTCCCGGCCGATCCGCCGTCGGGCTCGGCGGAGACGACGCGAGCGCCTGGCACGTCGCCGCACAGCGCACGGGTAAGCCATTGGGATGACAGCCGCGCGGCGTCCGGGGGCACGTCGCCTCCGGCCGAGGCGCTGCGTGGGCGCAGGCGGTCCAGCGCCGCGTAGCTGCAGACTCGCGCGACCGTGGGAGTCACCCTGGCGATGCCGCCGATCCGGCTCATGCCGCGTCCCGGGCGCCTGAGTCCGTCTTCTCGCCGCGTGCGCGACGCAGTGGCGTCTGGAGCTTGAGCAACTGGCGTAGCGACTCCACCACCAGCACTTTGGCCTGGGCGCGGTTGATGTGGCCACTCCTCAGCCACTCGACCCCGGTCGCCTCGGCCAATCCCTGCCACGCGGCGATGAGCGCCCAGAGCTCGGGCGGCGCGTCTGCGGGATCGCGCGCCGTCAGGTAGGCGATGAGGTCGGCCTGCGCCCGGTGCTCGATCTCGTCGAGCATCGCGTCGACTTCGGGATCGCGGCCCATACCGCGGGCGCTCAGGGCCGCGAGCCACAGCTCGCGGCTGCCCTCCAGCGTGTCGAGCCACCACTCCGTCATGGCGTCCATCGCGCTCTCGAGATCGGGGTCGGTCACGTCGAGGGGGCCAGGCGCCCGCGGCACGTGCAGCGTCGCGCGCAGGACCGCCAGATAGAGGTTGCGCTTGGACCCGAAGTGATACGTGAGCAGCCCGTGCGTGACGCCGGCCGCGCGCGCGATGTCGGTGGTCGCGACGTCGGAGTACGGCCGCTGAGCGAAGAGCTCGCGAGCCACGGAAATGATCTGCCGCCGGCGCTCGTCGCCTGCCATACGCTTGCGCCTCGGACTGTCCGTGGTGGCCGCCATGTGACGCGCAGCTTAGACCGCTGCTTGCGAATTGACAATACGTACGGTCGCGATAGCGCCAGATATCGTTTCGTGAGGCTGCGACCAAAAGACGATCTTGCAGCGCGATCAATCTCGAGTACGCGTGTACTCAGGCGTCAAGCGGTACGCAAGACATGGGACTCAGAGCTGTCTATAACGACTTGCGAACTTTATGCGCCTTTGATTAGACTACGCAAATCGGGCTTCTTACTATCAGCCTGATAGGAGAGATGTGAGTGTGATCAGCGGTACATCTCGCGCGCGCCGTTGGCCGAGCGCGCCGGCCGTCCCGGGCTTTGTTCGCGAGATCGGCGGCATGCTCGATCTCACGTGGGCGGCCTTCCGTCGCTGCGTGACTCCGCCCTTCGACTGGGCGCCGGAGTTCGTGGCCCAGTTGCGCTTCACGATCAAGATCTGCTTCTTCCCGCTCGTGCTGACGTCGTTCGCGCTGTCGTTCGGGCCGGCCGGCATCCAGGCGTCGAACTTCTTCGGTCTCGTCGGCGCGACGGACCGCATGGGCGGCGCCTACGTGATCATCGTCGTGCGCATGTTCGCGCCGCTGGTCAGCGCGATCGTGCTCGCCGGTGCCGCGGGCACTGCGATCTGCGCCGACCTCGGCGCCCGGCAGGCGCGCGAGGAGATCGCCGCGCTGCGGGTGCTCGGCATCGACCCCGTCAAGAGCCTCGTGGTCCCGCGCCTGCTGGCGCTGGGGTTCGCCGCGATCCTCTTCAACATCTTCGCCCTGCTCGCCGGGGTGCTCGGGCTGGTCGTCGTCGTCATCCAGAACGGCGGCGCACTGGGACCGGTCTTCTCGACGTTCTTCAGCAACGCCAACCCGCTCGAGCTGACGGGGGCCATGCTCAAGACGCTGGTCTACGGCGCCATGATCGCCGTGATCTGCTGTTACAAGGGCCTGACGGTCTCCGGCGACGCGCAGAGCGTCGGGCGCGCGGTGAACCAGGCCGTGGTCATGTGCTTCCTGGCGATCGGGTTCACGGACTACGTGTTCAGCCAGCTGCTGCTGGCCTCGGCCCCGAGCCTGTCGATGGTGCGCGGATGAGCACCCAGGCGGCAACCGTCCGAGAGCGAGCGCTGCGACGCGTGTTCGGGCCGCGCGTCCTGGCCTTCGGCGAGGCGAGCGAGTTCTTCTGGCGCATCACGCGCGGGGTCATCACGCTGCGCGTGCGCAAGTACTTCATCGAGGTGCTGCGCCAGGCGACGCTGCTCGCCACGGGGTCGGTGTTCATCGTCCTGGCGCTGGTCTTCGCCTTTGGGCTGACGATCGGCATCCAGGCGGCCTACGGCGCGCGTCTGGTCGGAGCGCCGTCGGCGGCCGGCGCGTTCACGTCGATCGGCGACATGCGCGAGATCGCGCCGTACGCCTTCGGGTACATGATGGCGGCGAAGGTGAGCACGGGCTTCGTGGCGGAGATCGGCACGATGCGCATCACCGACGAGATCGACGCCATGGACGTCATGGGCCTCGACTCGGTCCTGTACCTGTGCTCGACCAGGTTGCTGGCGACGTGGCTGATCCTGCCGTTGATCTACGGCATCGCGATGGTCGTCTCGTTCGCCGGCTCCTTCATCTCGGTCGTGCTGCAGGTCAAGCAGGTCTCGACGGGCGGCTACCTGGAGCTGTTCTGGAAGTTCCAGAGCCCATCGGACTTCCTGTTCTCAGGCGTCAAGGGCATGGCCATGGCTACCTTCGTCGTGCTGGTCGGCTGCTACTACGGCTACAAGGTCCGGGGCGGCCCGGTCGAGGTCGGGACCGCGACGGCCCGGGCGATGATCGTCAACCTCATCGGCGTTCACGTCATCGGGATCCTCGGCAGCCAGCTGTTCTGGGGCGGGGCCCCTCGACTCCCGATCGGCGGATGAGGATCGCGGCCCGCACGAACCGATGGGTCGCGGTGGCCGTCGTGGCCGTCGGGGTGGTCGTCATCGCGCTCCTGCTGCTGCGTGGCGGCGGCTATACGGTCCGCGCGCACTTCACGAACGCGAGCGGGCTGGTGAAGGGCGGACTCGTGCAGGTCGCCGGCCGCAAGGTCGGCAGCGTGTCGGAGATCAGCCTCTCGCCCGACGGCCAGGCCGACATCGAGCTGTCGCTCCGCGACGACTCGATCACGCCACTGCACCAGGGCACGCGCGCAACTGTCCGGGCACTCGGGCAGGCGGGCATCACCAACCACTTCGTCGATCTGGCGCCCGGTCCGTCCTCGGCACCTGAGATCCCCGAAGGCGCGACGCTGCCCGCCCAGCAGACGGTGAGCATGGTCGCGCTCGACGCCCTGCTGGACTCGTTCAGACCGGCTCAGCGGGCCAACCTGCGGCGCCTGATCGCCAACAGCGCCGACGTCTTCGCCGGTTCGGGAGCGAAGTGGTTCAACAGCATGCTGGGTGAGCTCGACCCTGCTCTGCGCGAGGTCAACGGCATGACCGCCGACCTCGTCCGTGACCGCGAGGCAGTCCGGCAGGTCATCCGCTCCGGTCACCGCGCCGCAGCCGCGATCGACTCCCGCCGCGGCGACCTCCGCGCGGCGGTCGCCAACACGGCGACGGCGCTCGGCGCGGTCGCCCGGGAGCGCCGCGCGCTGGGGGATCTGCTCGACCGCGCGCCCGCCGTCCTCGACCAGGCGCGGGGCACGCTGACGGGCGCGGGCACCGCTCTGACCGCGCTGCGACCGGCACTGCGCGATGTGCCTGCCGCGGCCAAGCCGCTGGGGCGGTTCCTGCAGCGGTCGACGATCGTGCTCCCGCGGGCGACCAACGTGGTGGCGGAGCTCAACCGGCAGCTCCCGGGCCTGCGCCGGTCGTTCGATGGCCTCAGGCCGCTGCGGGCGCCCACTGTCCGGGCGCTGACCTCCGCCGCGGAGGCGCTGAAGGTTTCCCGTCCGATCGTGCGCGCAGCGCGGTTCTACGGCTCGGACTTCGTGATCGGGATCCTCGGCGGCCTGGTCGGAGCCGGCGCTTTCAACTACAGCCGCTGGGGCCATTACGAGCGCCTGGACTTCATCCAGCCGCCACAGACCAGCTTCTCCGGCTTCGGGCTGGATCCGCTGCCGTCGAGCTTCCCGCTGATCCCCGGCGTCTTCGACATCCGCACCAAGCTGTTCCGGCGCTGCCCCGGGGGCAACGTGCCTCCCGCGATCGACGGGTCGACTCCCTGGGTGGCGGACGAGTCGCTGTGCGATCCCCGCCAGGACATGCCGGCCGCGGTGAACGACCCATGAGGCGGCTCTGCGCAACCGTCGCGGCGGTCACCGCTGTTGCCGCCCTCGCGCTGGCGTCCGGCTCGGGCGCGGACTCCACGTACGAGGTCGCCGCGCTGTTCGACACAGCCAAGGGCATGGTGGCCGGCCAGCAGGTCAAGGTGGCCGGCGCCGTGGTCGGCAAGGTCGAGCGGATCGATCTCGCGCCCGGCCCCAAGGCCCGCATGGTGCTCAAAGTCGACGGCGACTTCGCGCCGTTCCGGGCAACGGCGCGTTGCTCGATCCTCCCGGAGGGCCTGATCAGCGAGAACTTCGTCGAGTGCGATCCCGGCAAGGGGACCGAGCTGCCCCGGGGTGAGGATGGGCTTCCGACGATTCCGCTGGCGCGCACGACCGTGCCGGTTTCCCTGCAGGACGTCCTCAACGTCTTCGCGATGCCGACGGCCGAGCGCCTGCGCGTTCTGGTCTCGGAGCTCGGCCTCGCCACCGCGGGCCGTGGCGACGACCTCAACGCGCTGCTGCGACGCGCCAATCCGGCGCTCTCCGCGTCTGACCGGGTGCTCGACATCTTCGACGACCAGCGCGAGCAGATAGCCGACGCGATCGCGCAGACCGACCGGGTGCTGCTGCACCTCGGTAAGCAGGACCGCGACGTCCGGGCCTTCGTCTCGCGTGCGTCTGACGTAGCGACGACGACTGCTCAGCATCGGGCGGCGCTGGGCGAGTCGATCCGGCGCCTACCCGCGATGCTGGACGCGGTGCGGCCCGGACTGCGCTCGCTGGATCGCGCGGCCGCACATGCCACGCCGCTGCTGGACTCGCTGCGCTCGGCGGCCCCCGGCCTCGTGCGGGTCACCTCGACGCTCCCCGCGCTCACCCGTCCAGGCATCCCGGCGCTCGAGTCGCTGTCGTCGATCGCTCGGCGCGCCCGCCCGGTGCTGCGGCGCGCCCGCCCGGTGACCGGCCAGCTGCGCAAGGCCACGGCCCAGCTCGGCCCGCTCGCCCCCCAAGTGGACCGGCTCCTCGTCAACCTCCGTGAGACAGGCGGGATCGAGGGCATCATGCGGCTCACGTACACGCTGGCGACGCTGACCAGCGCGTACGACGACACGTCGCACCTGATCAATTTCATCGCCACGCTCGCCCCGCAGTGCCTGATCGCCCAGGCCGCTGAACGCGATCAGGAGGGCTGCAGCAGCAAGTGGTCGGCACCCGGGTTCGGGACCGTGCCGATCAACATCCCCGCGTGCGGCCCCACCAAGCCCGAGCACCTGTGGCGCAACCACCGCTGCCCGCTGCCCCCTCCCGTCGGGCCGTTCGGGACGAGCAATTCCAAGAGGTCCGCCAAGCGCGGCTCGCAGCCGGCGCGGCGACCCGCATCCGAAAGCCGCCCCGGGCCACTCGCCGGCGAGCGAGAGGTACCGCGCCTAACGCTGCCCTCGCTGCCCAAGGTCGACCTGCCGGGCGTCGTGAAGAAGGCGCTCGGACGTGACCCCGGTCTCGGACGCGACGTCCGCTCCGAGTCCCAGGTCGGCCACCTCCTCGACTTCCTGCTCAAGTGACGCCTTCCCCCGCTCGACACCGACACCGACGCCACGATCCCGGCCGGCACTTCGGCGCGCTGGGCATGGCGGCGATCCTGGTCGTGGTGCTGATCGGGTACGTCGCCTACACCGCCAATCGCGGTCTTCCGTGGCAGCGCACGCAGGAGTTCACGATCGAGGTGCCCAACGCCGAGCGCCTCATCGACTCGGCGGAAGTGCGCATCGCGGGCAACCGCGTCGGCCAGGTCATCGACGTCGAGGCGATCGCGGGCCGCGGCGGCGCGCCGCACGCGCGGCTCAAGGTCGCCCTGGACCGGTCCATCCGGATGCCGGCCGACAGCACCGCCCAGGTGCGCCCGGCGTCGGTGCTCGGCCTGACGTACGTGGACCTGCGCCTCGGCGCCGGCGACCGAGAGATCCCGGTCGGCGGGACGCTCCCGCTTCAGCAGGCAAAGACCAGCGCGGACCTCACCGACCTGCTCGAGGTCTTCGACAGACGCACGGCACACAGCTTCCAGCAGGTCCTCGGCGACCTGTCTTCCGGATGGGCAGGAAGGGGCCCGTCGGTCAACGCCGCGCTGCGCTCGTTCAGCGAGTTCCTGCCGAAATGGACGCGGGTGGCGGACGCCCTCGCCGCCGAACGCACCCGGCTTCCCGACTTCCTGCGCGCCTACCGCTCGGCCGTCACGGCGCTGGCCCCGGTGAACCAGGAGCTGGCGGGCCTCGTCTCCGGCGGTGCCGCGGCCTTTGGCGCGGTGGCGGCGGAGAAGCGCGCGCTGGGGGAGGCGATCGAGCTCGCACCTTCGACCGAGACCGCCGTGACCGACGCGTTCCGCGCGGTGCGCCCGGGCCTCGACGGGTTGGCCCGCGTCGCGGTGGCGCTGCGGCCTGCGGGCCGGGTGCTGCCGCGGACGCTGCGCAGAGTGAACGCCACGCTATCGGCGGGCGCCCCGGCGCTGCGCGCGCTGCCCGCCCTCGAGGCCCCGCTCGGCACGGCGCTCGGCGCGCTCGACCGCCTGAGCCGCGACAGCAACACGGACGGCTCGCTGCGCAAGCTGACAGACCTCGCCTCCGCCGCCCGCGGCGCGCTCGTGCAGCTCGTGCCCGCGCAGGTCCACTGCAATGTGATCAGCCTTTTCGCGCAGGGCTTCGCAGGCACGTTCGGGACGCTGGGAACCGGCGAGGGCCCCGCCCTCGGAGCGCTGTTCCTCGCCGAGACCGGCGCGCAGGGCGAGAACCTGCAGAACGCCCGTCCGTCGGCGAACGCGGGCATCAACCCCCTGCCAAACGTCAACGAGCACGAGTGCGAGGCCCACAACGAGCCTTGGACGGGGCGCCAGCAGCTTGGCAACCCACCCGGGCTTCAGAGCAAGAGGGTCCGGCCCACCGTGCCGCCGCCCGGCGTGCCCGAGCTCGCTCGCCGCGCAGGGCTGCTGACCGATCCCGAGGGGCTGCGGTGACGTCGCGCTCGAAGACCAGGTTCCCCTCCGAGAATCGCTACCGCGTCGCTGCCGTGGTCGCCGGACTCGGCCTGGTGCTGGCCACCGCGTTCGTGTTCGCCAAGGGCAGCCTCTTCGGCGGGGGCTACGAGCTGCGCGCAATGGTCGCGTCGGCGAGCCAGCTGCGCGGGGGCAGCGAGGTCCGCATTGCCGGGGTCAAGGTCGGCGAGGTCGAGTCGATCGAGCCCGGCCCGCGCCACACGTCGACCGTGACGATGACCGTCGACGACGAAGCGCGGCCGATCCGCCACGACGCGACGCTCACCGTCAAGCCGCGGCTGGTCCTCGAGGGCAACGCGTACATCGACCTCAGCCCCGGCTCGCAGGGCGGCCGGGAACTGCCGGCCGGCGCGACGATCCCGCTCGCTAGGACCGCGATCACACCGCAGCTCGACCAGGTGCTGAACGTCCTCGATGCGCCGACGCGCGGCTCGCTGCACGCCGCGGTGGCCGAGCTGGGAGGCGCGCTGGGCAGCCCGCCGCCCGATCGCAAGTCGGCAGTGGGCTCAGGGTTCCGCGGACTGCGCCGCGCCGTGCACGAGCTCGACGGCGCCCTTGGGAGCGTCCGCCAGGTCGCCGCAGCCGCTCAGGGAACGCGGCCTCTCGACCTGACGCGAGCCGTGCAGGGAACCGGCGACACGGTGGCGCAGCTGGCGACGGATCCGCGTGCGCTGGCCGACAGCGTGACCGGCTTCAACCGGGTCATGGGATCGTTGGCGCGCGAGGAGCACGCGGTGAGCGCGACGATCGCCGAGCTCGACGCGCTGCTGCGTCGCGCGCCCGCCAGCCTCTCCCGGATCGATGCGGCGCTGCCGGAGCTCACCCTGTTCGGCGACGCGCTGAGGCCCACGCTGCGCGAGGCGCCGGCGGCACTCGCCTCGGCCGGCCGCACGCTCGACCAGATCGGCGCCGTTACGCGGCCATCTGAGCTTCCGCGCCTCCTCGAGCGGCTCGCCCCCCTCAGCGCCAACCTCCCGGACCTGGAGCGCAGGCTGCGCGCGCTCTTCGGCTATACGCGGCAGGTCACCGACTGCCTGACCAGCAACGTCGTCCCCGCGCTCGACAGCAAGATCCAGGACGGCCCGCACACGACCGGCGACCCGGCCTGGCTCGATCTGCTGCACGCGATCACCGGCTTTACGTCGGCGTCGACCTCGTTCGACGGCAACGGCGGGACGTTCCGCGCCGGGCTGGCCTTCGGCCCGGGTCCGCTGCGAGGCGTCATCCCCGGCATGGGGACGATCGCGGGCAACCTGAACACGAAGATCCAGGGGATCCGGCCCGCGTGGCTGGGTTACGGCGTCGAGCCTCCCTACCGGCCGGATGTGCCGTGCAAGGGCCAGAAGCTGCCCGACCTCAACGCCGAGGCCGCGCCGCCGCCCGACTGGAACCTGCGCAAGGCGACCGTGCGCAAGAAGGCGAGGGCACGATGACGCCGCGCCGCCGCGTGTACGTGCGGTTCCTGGCGGTGTTCGCGTCGCTCGGGGTGGCCGGGCTCGCCGCGTCCGTCTACCTGCTGATCATGGAGCGCGCGCCGGTGCCGTTCCAGGACACCTACTCGGTCAAGGCGGAGTTCAAGTCGGCCGACGCGGTGGTCGCCGGCCTCGGCCAGCCCGTCAACGTCATCGGCGTCAAGGTCGGGCAGGTCGTCGACGCAGAGCTGGCCGACGGACGCGCCCTAGTCACGATGGAGATCAAGCGCGCCAAGGTGCCGCGCGTCCACCGCGACGCGACCGCCGTGCTCGAGCCGATCACGCCGCTCAAGGACATGCAGATCAACCTGAACCCCGGGACGGCCGATGCCGGGCGGCTCGGAAACGGCGTGCTGCCCGTCGACCAGACGTCACCGCCGGTCCCGCTCTCGGATCTGCTCTCGAAGCTGGACGGCGACACGCGCGGCTTCCTGACCGCGCTGATCGCGTCGCTCGACGTCGGCCTACGCGAGCGGGAGCCCGACCTGCGCCGGATGCTGCGCGCGCTCGGGCCGACGACGCGTCAGGTCGGGCGGATCTCCGCGGCGGCTGCGGCGCGGCGCCGCGAGCTGTCACGGCTGGTGCACAACGTCGCGCGCGTCACGCGTGCAGCCTCGCGCGACCGCCAGCTGGCATCGCTCGTGGCGGGCAGCAACCGCACGCTGCAGGCGATCGCCGCACAGGACGTTGCGCTGCGCCGGGCGCTCGCCAAGCTGCCGCCGACGCTCGGCGTGGCCCGGTCGACGCTCGTGCACCTCGAGCCGTTCGCCGAGAAGCTCGACCCGACCCTGTCGAGCCTGCTTCCGGCCGTGCGCCGGCTGCCCGCGACGTTGCGGGCGCTGAGGCCGTTCGCCGACAAGGCGACCTCCACCCTCGCCGACGACGTCCGGCCGCTGGTCCGCGCAGCGCAGCCGGTCGTCCGCGACCTCGGGCCGGTGGTGCGAACGCTGGCCGGCACCACGCCGCGCCTGACGCGGTCGTTCCAAGTGCTCACGTACCTGGTCAACGAGCTGGCTTACAACCCCGAAGGGTCGAACGAGGGGTTCCTCTTCTGGCTGAGCTGGGGCCTGCACAACTTCAACTCCGTCATCTCGCTGGGAGATGCCCACGGCGGCATCGGGCGCGCCCAGGTCATCGCCAATTGCTACGGCGCGCAGAGCCTGCCGCAGTTCAAGCCGCTCTTCGCTCTCTTCAACGCCTGCCCGGAGTAGCCATGGAGACCCGCACGCCCACGTTCCGCACGGTCCTCCTCCCGGTGACGTTCTCGCTGCTGTGCGTGGTTCTGACGCTCGCCGCGTATTACGCGTTCGGCGGGCACCTGCCGCTGCACCCGAAGGGCTACCAGTTCACAGTCCCGCTGCCACACGCGTCGAACCTCCTGCGTGGGTCCGACGTGCAGACCGCCGGCGTCCAGGTGGGCGAGGTCGTGGACGTCAAGCGGGTCGGCAACACCGCCGAGGTCGTGGTGGCGATGCGCAGCGAGTTCGCTCCGGTCCGCTCGGGTGCGCGCGCGATCGCCCGTACCAAGACCCTGCTGGGCGAGGGCTACCTCGAGCTGGCGCCAGGTCCGCGCGACGCGCCGCTGCTCGAAGAAGGCGGCCGCCTGGCGGTGGCCAGCGTTCGGCCCAACGTGCAGCTCGACGAGTTCCTGACCACCTTCGGTCCCGACACGCGCAGGCACATGTCGCAGATGCTCTCCGGCCTGGCGCGGGCCACGGGCGGCCGCGCCACCGCGCTCAACAACTCGCTCGGGTGGTCGGCGCCGGTGGCCGGCAACCTCGAGCAGCTGGCCGACGTCCTTGATTCCCAGCGAGAAGACCTCAAGGGGCTTGTGGCGAGCTCGGCCGGCGTGCTGGGCGCGATCGGTGAGCGCGCAGGCGTCGTCCGTGCCGCGGTGCGCGCCGGCGACGACGTCCTGTCGGTGATGGGGGAGCGTCGGCGCGGGCTTCGGAACACCGTCCGTGCGCTGCCGCCCTTCCTGCGTGCGCTGCGCGGCACGTCACGGACCATCTCCGCGGCGAGCCCCGACCTCAACGCGGCCACCCGCGCGCTGGAGCCGGTCGCTCCGCTCGCCCTGCCGGCCCTGCGCCGGATCGACTCCGCTGCCCCGGAATTCCGCGAGCTCTTCGAGGCGCTTCCGGGCACGGTTGCCAGCGCGAAGCGGGGCCTCCCCTCGCTCGAGCCGATGATCGATGCGACGCGGCGCGGCTTCCGCGACTTCTATCCCGCCGCCCGCGAGATCATCCCGATCGTCCAGCTGATGGCGGCCTATCCACAGGTGCCGGCTGCCCCCTTCGCCAACGTGGCCGGGGTCACGAACGGCGTGATGGTCGGACCCGGCGGGCTGCTCGCTCACTACGCCAAGGGGCTTCCGACGGTGTTCAACGAGACCATCGGCGGATGGGCCAAGCGCCTGCCGACGAACGTGCTCAACCCGTATGTCCGGCCGGAAGGCCAGCACGACATCGCCAAGCTCGGCTACGTCAAGGCGTTCGACTGCCGCAACGTCGACAACCGGGCCTACCTGCCGGCGACCGGAACCGGCTCTCCGCCGTGCGTGCTACAGGGGCCGTGGGAGTTCAACGGCAAGAGCGCCTTCTACCCAAGGCTGACCATTGCGCCCAGGTAACCCCGACTTACGTAGCAATATACGAAATATAGAACGCAAACTGGACATACAACCACGCGCATGGCAACATCCGCGTATGAGCGCTCCCACGTCGGCCCCTGCGGTAGACCGGCCCAACGAGGCCCCGTCGGACCGGGCGTGGGCCCTCGGACCGGGCGCCGTGAGTTGGAAGGTCCTCCGCAACCCCGCGGTGTACGTCATCGCGCTGCTGCGTGAGGGCATCCTGCTGACGTTGCATCCGCAGTTCGCGTCTGCCGCGATCGATCACGACCGGGTCCATCAGGATCCAGTGACCCGCTACCGCACGATCGCCCGCTATGCGTACTCGACGGTCTATGGCACGCAGGCCGACGCTGCGCGGGTCGCCGGTTTCGTCCGTCGCAACCACTCGAGCGTCATCGGGGTCGAGCCCATCACGGGGCTGCCGTACCAGGCGCACTCGGAGTACGAGCTGGCGCTCACGCAGACGCTGCTGAGCTCGAGCTGGATCGCCGCCTACGAGATCATCGCGGGCCGGCTGACGGACGCCGAGCGCGATCAGTTCCTGATGGAGCAGAAGAGCGCCGGCGCGCTGTTGGGCATCCCGCCCGAGCACCTGCCGGGCACGATGGCAGAGCTCGACACATTCCTGGCCAACGCGCGGAAGCGATGGGCAGCAGGATGGCAGGCACGAGAGATCCTCAGGCCGTTCACGATGGGCGACTATCCGGCAGGCAGCGTCATCGGTGAGCTTCCGCCCCTCAAACGCACGCTCGTGTCGCGCGCGGTCCGTTCGCTCAGCGACATCACGTTCCTCACGATTCACCCCGACGACCTCGAGCTGCTCTCGATCCCGCGAGGGCCGCAGCTGCGATTCGAGCGGGCGGTTCGTGCGTCGCTCCGTGCGCTTGCCGCCTACATGGGCAGCTCCCGTGGCATCGCGGCGTGGGACGCATTCATGAAGAGCGATGTCGCTGCGCTGATGCGCCACGCCCGCGAGACGGAGCGCGCCGCGGGCGGTCACGAAGTCGCCGCCCGCTCCTTCGTCCCGCCCGATCCCTCCCAGCTCGTGGTCCAGATCGATGGTCTCGTGCCCAACTGGCGCCCGGAGGTGCTCGAGCGTCCAGGCGAGGCGCGATGAGATCAGGCGAGGCGCATCGAGCGCCCGACATGTCCTTCATGACCTCGTTGGCGCCGCGGTAGATGCGCGTGATCCGCGCGTCGGCGGATGCCCGGCGATGGGGTACTCGGTCATGTAGTCCGTAGCCGCCGTGGAGCTGGAGGCAGCGGTCGATCACGCGGTCTTGGACCTCGCTGGCCCACAGCTTGGCGATCGCCGCGTCAGTCGGCGGTCAGGGTGCCGGCGACGACTCGCTCGAGGCACCTGCTCCGCGGATGCGCGCGTCACCCGCGTCACGGTAAGGCACTAGGCGAGGATGATCTGCACGTGCTGCAGGGCGCCCGGCGGGCGGCCGAACACCGAGGCTGCGGCAACTCCCAGGGTCCCGTTGAGGGTCCCATTCTGAGCGAATCTGACCTGATCTCAGATGACTAGAATGGCTCTACAAAGCCAAACCTAGACCAGAAAACCCCACCTAGCGTCTTCGATTCCCGTATCCCGCTTGCCCGCGGACCTGTGCAGGCGATCACACAGCCGCGCCGGGCGCACCTCTACCATCGCCGCTCGCCCGTCTCCCCGACGGCGACGGATCCCCTGCGGCAGCCCCATTCCGCCGCGGGCCACCTCCCCGAATCACTCCGAACCCGAAGGCAGGGACCTCCTGACCATGAACCGACGCGTTCTCATCCCGACCTGCGCCGCTGCCGTCGCTGCCGCGCTCGCGCTCGCGGTGCCGGCCGCCGCCGCGCCGTCGTGGGCGCCGGCCGCCGGTGCGGCCATCCACCCCGGCGTCCAGACGCACACCGCCGGGGGACAGTGCACCGCGAACTTCGTCTTCTACGACAGCTCGACGTTCCCGTTCCAGGACCCGAGCGTGTACATCGGCCAGGCCGCGCACTGCGCCGGCACGGGCTCCGGCACGGACACCAACGGCTGCACGACCGGCACGCTGCCGGTCGGCACGCGCGTGGACATCGCCGGCGCGAGCAAGCCGGGCACGCTGGTCTACAGCTCCTGGGTCACGATGAAGGAGCGCGGCGAGGCCAACGGCGACACGTGCCGGTTCAACGACTTCGCGCTGGTCAAGGTCGACCCCGCGGACGTCGGCAAGGTCAACCCGTCGATCCCGTTCTGGGGCGGCCCGACCGGACTCAACACGACCGGCACGCGCCTCGGCGACAAGGTCGTCACCTACGGCAACTCGCAGCTGCGCTTCGGCATCGAGCAGCTGCGGCCCAAGCAGGGCAAGAGCCTCGGCGCTGCGGGCGGCGGGTGGTCGCACACCGTGTTCACCGTCACGCCGGGCATCCCGGGGGACTCCGGAAGCGCGTTCCTGGACGCGAGCGGCCGCGCCGTCGGCGTGCTCAGCACGCTCTCGTTCGTGCCGCTGCCGGGCACCAACGGAGTCGGTGACCTTGGCCGCGAGCTGAGCTACATGAAGGCGAACACGTCCTTCGACGTGACGCTCGCCAACGGGACCGAGCCGTTCCGCGGGCCGGTCGTCTAGGCGCTGGAGCTCATCCGCCGTCCACGCCGCCGCTACCCGCCCGGCAGCGACGACCCGGCGAAGAAGAAGAACCAGACTCCGAAGCACAGGAGCGCGACCGCGACGCTGATCATCATCACGACGTCGAGCACGGTGCGCGTCTCGGCGCTGGAGGGCTGGCGCTCGCCGCGCATCGACCGCAGCCACGGCAACACGACCCGCACGCGCGGCGTCGTCTCGGTGACCTCGCCGTAGATGCGGTTCAGCCGCCCGAGCAGTCGCGCGACGATCACCATCGAGATCGGGATACCGAAGATCACGACGAGGTACGGGCCCATCGTCGGCTGCGAGGTCGTCGCCAGCTTGGACGCGACGTAGACCCAGCCGAGCGGGATCCCGAGCCAGAGGAAGACGCTCCCGACCGCCATCAGGGCGATCAGGGCGACGGCGAGGAGCTTGGTAGTGCCGGACGCGGAGCCGAACATGCGGCTCAAATGCTACGCATCCGTAGCTGAGCGGGCGGCTACCAGGCCTGGCCGGAGCCGCAGTGCGGACACGCGACGGTCGTCGAGACGCTCGCCTCGAACACGTAGCCGCAACCGCAGTGGTAATGCGCCCGGTCTTCGGGTCCGCCGGCGGCGCGGGCGCGGCGCTCGTCGCCCAGGCGGCGGTCGGCTGCGGGCGCCGGGGCCGGCTCGGACATCTCGACCGGGCCGAGGTCCATGCCGGGCGCCCCGGCTCCGTGCTTGCCGCGCACCGGATCGTGGGACCGCGGAATGCGCGGTACCCGCCGGTGCGTCGAAGTCTGTCGCGTCAGCCCCACTCTCATGTTCCTTCCACCCCTATACACGTCTTAACGCACGAAAGGTTTCCTTTCTTGCGTTAATTCTCGGAGTGCAGCGCTCAGACCTTGAGCTGAGATACTTCGTTGCGGCCCGATGGACCCCTCCCGCAAGCGCAAGATCCGTCTCGTCGTCGCGCTCAGTGCTGCGGTGCTGCTCGCCGGCGGGCTGGTGTACACGAGCTTCACGTCGTCCAGCGAGGCGGTCACGCCGAGCAAGCTGCTTGCCGATTCGGGCACCGGGCGCTCCTACCAGCTGACCGGGAAGGTGGCCGACGGTTCGGTGCGCCGCAAGGGCTCGACTCTGCATTTCCGCGTGCGGGAGCGCACGGGGACGGCTTCGGTGCCCGTGCGCTATAGCGGCGCCGTACCCGACCCGTTCCGCGAGGGGCGCGAGGTCATCGTCACGGTGCGCAAGCAGGGCGCGGTCTACGTCGGCGAGCGCGACTCGCTGATCACGAAGTGCCCGTCCAAGTTCTCGAAGGCCGAGAGCTCGAAGAGCTGACGCGGGTGCGATGAGCCGGGCCGAGTGGTCACCGCTCGACGAGCAGCTGTTGCGGCGCTACCTGCGGCCGGTCGACGTCGAGGTGGCACGCTTCGCGCTCGAGTACTGGCTGTCGCGGCTCGAGCGCCTGCCGCGTCGCCGCCGCGGCGACCGGCGCGAGGTGCGCGAGATGGTGGTGCGCTGGGAGCACCGCCTGCTCGAGGCCGAGAACCATCGCCGCGCCGAGTCGATCGCCGGGCGCGTGCTGGTCGCGGTCGGTCTCGGGCGGCTCGTCGTGAAGCGCCGCCCGAGCGTGCGGGTCCCGCGCCGCGCCCGGCCGCGACGGCGACCGGCTACCATCCCGCAGCGATGGAAACGCTCCTCTCGCTCCTCCAAGTCGCGATCTGCGTCGTCCTGATCTTCCTCATCCTCATGCACTCGGGGAAGGACTCGGGGCTGTCCGGCGCGTTCGGCGTCGGCTCCGGGCAGGGCCGGCTGGGCGGCGGCTCGCTCGTCGAGCGCAACCTGAATCGCTGGACCGTCGCCTTCGCCGTCCTGTTCGTGCTCAACACGATCCTGCTGCTCAAGAAGCCCTGGTAGCGGTCGCCTGCCGCGCGCTGCCCACGAAGAACGGCGCGAGCACCACGCCGTACAGCACGTGGATGAAGACCGAGATCGCGAGGTCGGGGCGGTTCGGCCCGCTGAACCACTCGAAGACCAGGCGACCGAGCACCTGGTAGTTGACGACGTAGAGGCCGAGCCCATAGACCGCGCCGGCGAGGAACAGCGTCCGCAGCTCGTCCCCGCCGGCGAGCGCGCGCAGGCGCGCCGCCAGCAGCGGCAGCAGCAGCGCGAACACGACCCCGAAGAAGGCGGCGAGCCACGCATGGGTGAAGATGCCGATCGCGAGGCTGTCGGGCGTGTGCTCGAGCTTGTCGGACACGTTGAAGACCGTCGCCACCCCGTGGATCGGCTCGGTGGCGGGCTCGTCGTGCAGGCGCGACCAGCCCATGTCGGCGAGGATGAACGCGAGCCCGGCGATCAGCCCGCCCTCGGCGCCGTGGTAGGCGCGCCGGAGGACTGCGTGGAGTCGCGGCTCCGCGTCGTTCATCGCGAGGCCGCAGCCTAACCGGGCTTCTGCCCCGTCACGCGGAATCCCTGCGCGCGGATTGCCGGGCAGACGACGCCGCTGGCGAAGCGCCGGCCGTAGAACTCGCCCTCGGTCACCAGGCTCTGGTCCGCGGTCAGCGCCTCGGTCGCCGCGAGCAGGCGCAGCACCGAGTCGGTGAAGCGGACGTCGCGCAACGGCCGCGCGATCCGGCCGTCCTCGATCAAGAACGTGCCGTCGCGCGTCATGCCGGTCAGGAGCGTCGACTTCTCGTGCACGACGTTGACGTACCAAAGGCGCGTCACGTAGATGCCGCGCTCGATCGGTCCGACGAGCTCGGACGAGTCCGCTGCTCCGGCGCCGATGAGCACGAGGTTCGTGGGGTGCGGGCCGTCCGGCGCGCCGCCGGGCGCGAGCGCGTGCCCGGTGGAACGGGCTCCAGCTCCGGCGCGCGCCGCCGAGCGCGAGTCGTGGACGACGCCCTGCGCGACGCCGTCCTGGATCAGCGGCAGCGGCGCCTTCGGCACGCCTTCGGCGTCGAACGCCCGCGGGAGCGTGCGCGCGAAGCGCGGCGAGTCGCTGAGGTTGATCGCCGGGGCCGCGACGCGCGTTCCGAGGCGCCCGTCGAGCGCCCCGCGGCCTTCGGCGTGCGCCAGGCCGTTGAACGCGAGCATGCCGAGGAACTCGAGCAGCAGGCCGACGGCGTCGGCCTCGAGGACGACGGGATACTCGCCGGGCTCGATCGCGACGGGCTCCTCGCGCGCGACCTTCGCGGCGGCGCGGCGCCCGATCGCGGCGGGGTCGATCGCGCTCGCGGCGGCGGCCGCGCCCGCGCCCCAGCCCGAACGGCCGTCCGCGTCGCGGGCGACGACCTTCATGAAGACGTCGGTGACCGCGTCGCCGACACGCACGCCGGTGGTCGAGGCGACCGCGGTCTCGACGGCGCCGGCCGACCAGATGCCGAATGCCTCGACGCCGCGCGCCGCGCAGGCGTCGAACGCGGCGCGCAGCGCGTCGCCCGCACGCGCGGCGTCGAGGCGCGCGGTCTCCGGGTCGAAGCCCTCGTGGCTCCGGGGCACCGCGGGCTCGGGGAGCCCCGGATGCTCGCCGCGCGCTCCGGCCGCGCGCGCGGCGGCCCGGGCTGCCGCATCCGCCCGCCGCGCCGCCGCGCGCAGGCCGTCGTCGCTCAGGTCGTTCGTGTCCGCCGTGCCGGTGTGCCCCTCGTGGAGGCGCAGGACCGAGACCGCCACGTCGTCGACGTCCGTCGCCTGCGTCGGCGCCGAGCGGGCGAAGCGCGAGGTGAGCGAGCGCTCGCGCGTGACGAGCACCTGGGCGTCGCCGTCCGTGTGGCGCAGCGCGCGGTCGGCGAGGTCGAGGGCGGGCTCGCCGCTCAAGCCACGCCGACCTGCACGTCGCGGAAGCGGGCGGGCGCGGCGCCGTGCGAAACCGACATGATCTGGCCCGGCTCGCCCTTGCCGCAGTTGACGAAGCTCCACAGCGCCCAGTCGCTGCGCGAGCAGACTGCGTCGAGCGCGCCCCAGAACGCCGGCGTTATCCCGGCGTAGGACCCGTTGCGATACAGGCGGCCGAGCTCGCCGCCGCGGATCTCGCGTGCCGCCTCGGTCGCGAACTGGAACTGGAGGCGCCGGTCGTCGATCGACCACGAGCGGTTGGTCTCGAAGTACAGGCCGTCGTCGGTGTCGGCGATCACGTCCCCGAGCGACCCCGCATCGCCGGGCTCGATCGACACGTTGGTCATGCGCACGATCGGCTGGCGCGCGAAGCCGTCGGCGCGGGCGCAGCCTCCGGACTCGGCCAGGCCGATCGCCGCCGCCGACTCGCGGTTGGACAGCGCGGCGTGCAGCACCCCGGCTTCGATCAGCGGAGTGCGCGCAGCGGTGACGCCCTCGTCGTCCCAGCCGAACGATCCCAGCGCCGCGGGTAGCGTCGCGTCCGCCGTGACGTTCATGAGCTCCGAGCCGTAGCGCAGCGCGCCGAGGTCGGAGGGGGACACCCAGCTCGTGCCGGCGTAGGACGCCTCGCCGAGCAGCATGCGGTCGAGCTCCAGCGCGTGGCCCACGGACTCGTGGATCTGCAGCGCGAGCTGCTCGCCGTGCAGCACAATCGTGCGTATTCCAGCCGGGCACTCGGGCGCGGTCAGCAGTTCGACGGCTTCGGCGCCGACCCGGGGCGCGTGCCCTGCCAGGTCGAGGCCCAGGACGTACTCCCAGCCGGCTGCGGCGACGTTGCCCTCGTGGGCCATCGGGTACGACCGGACCTGGGCCTCGGCGCCCTCCACCGCGACGGCCTGGACCTTCGCGCCACAGTGAACGGCCGTCTGCGTGCAGGCCGCGCCGTCCGTCGACGCGAACGCCTTGGTCGTGCGCTCGGCCCGCGTCGTCGCGGTCGTGCGGCTGAGGCGCGCATCCCCGGTCCGCGCTGCGGCCTCGGCGGCGAAGAGGTGGGCGAGCTTGTCCTCGAGCGCGACGGCGAAGGGGTCGATGTCGCACGGCGACTCCCAGTGGCCGCGGGCGGGCTCGGCGACCGGCGTGAGCGGCGTGGCCGGCCCAGCGGGCTGGGCCTCGGCGATCGCGAGCGCTCTCGCGAGCGCGCGCTCGGCCCCGGCGGCGGAGACGTCGCGCGTCGCGGCGAAGCCCCAGCCGCCGCCGACGCGCACGCGCACCCCGACTCCCTCGGACACGGCGGCCGTCACGTCGTCGACCTCGCCGTTGCGCACCGCCAGCTCCTCGACCTCGTAGTGGACGTGGCGTGCCTCGGCGTACGAGGCACGGCCGCCGGCCTTTCCCATGACGTCGGTGAGGAGGTCGAGCACGGCGAGCGAGCCTACCGCCCGCTCACCAGGCCGCCGCGTACAGCGCGCGCAGCTCCTCGAGATCGGCGCGCGGGGGAGTGAGGTCGAGCTCGCTGCGATCGGCCGCCGCGTTCGCGCAAGCGGCGAGCCGGTCCTCGGGGACGCCGAGGTCGCGGATGCGCGCCGCGCCGGCCCGGCGCGCCAGGCGCGCCGCGAGCGCTGCCGGGTCTGCTCCGACGGCGGTCTCGAGCGCTGCGAGCTCGTCGGGCCGTCGCTCTCGCAGCGCCGCGGTGGTGTGCGGCAGCATCGCCGCGTTCGCCGGGCCGTGACCGGCGCCGCCGACTCGGACGAGCGTCTGCGACAGCACGTGGTGCAGCCCGTATCCCGACGCGTCGATCGCGTAGCCGGACAGCAGCGCAGCGAGTGCGAGCGCGTCGCGCTCGGCGTCGCCGACCGGCGCGTCGTCGGCGGAGAACGCGTGATGGATCAGGCGCGCGGCCTCGCGCGCGGCGAGCGTCGGAACCGGGCTTGCGAGTACGGTGACGGCGCCTTCGATGGCGTGGGCGAGCGAGTTCGCGGCGCTGGCGGCGAGCTCGGCCTCCGGCTGCGAGGCGCACAGCGCCGGGTCGTTGACGACGATCGCCGGCCGCACCCGCGGCGTGGACGGGTCGACGCCCGCGGCGTGGCGGTGCACGCGCGTCATCTCGGCGGCGCTGAGCGTCGTCGGGATCGCCGCCGCCCGCCCCGACCCGCGCGCCGCCACGATCGCCTTGGCGACGTCGACGACGCGCCCACCGCCGAGCGCGACCACGAGCGGCGCCTCGACCGCGCCGAGCAGCTCGGCGGCGAGCTCGTCGACGAGGCCCGGGCGGACGTGGTGCACCGCTTGGGCGCCTGCGACCACGTCGGGAGCGCTTGGCTCCGCGCGCTCGGTCGTGAGCAGTGCATATCGGTCGCCGCCGAGCAGCCGCGGCGCGTCGGCGAGCGCGCCGCGGCCGAAGCGGATCGTCCGCTCGCCGTCCTGCCAGGTGAAGTCGGCGGTCGTGGTCAGGTCCCCGGGATCGGCGCCGATCGGTCCTTGATCTCCACGCCCTGGCCGGACGCGAGCGTCTTGAGCGACGCGACGGCACCGGCGGCGCCCAGGACCGAGCCGGGGTTGATCGCTC
>WUUC01148647.1_pt1 | contig 20287 bp, 42 predicted proteins | sample 6278441 | NCBI WGS metagenome assembly WUUC01 (sample SAMN13675441, study PRJNA597444) | soil metagenome | isolation source: soil | place: USA: Washington | collected 2017-10
AGAATGAGATCCGGAAATTCCACGAGAAGCAGCATCGATTGTTCGCCAACTTGTTTCTCGCATGATTTACACGGCCTTATATGAGACCTCTACGAAAGGCCAAGCCATGCGAAAGTACGTTTACGACTTCAGCCTGCTCAACCCCGTACCGTCCAACGTCACCATCGCGACTTTCCCGCTCGACCAGGTTGACCGACTCTTCTCCAAGAAGACCCACTACCTTGACTGGATGCGGTTCTTCTGGATCGGAACTCTGGCCAACCTGGCTCGCGCGGGACAGCTCGATACGCCTGGACGCTACAGGATCGAAGCAAGCTACATCGGATTCGGCAACTTCGAAGTGCAACTCCTGCAAGAGATCTAACCACAAAGCCTCTGAACCCCTACATGGGGTTTACGCTTTCTCGCGAGTCGCAAGGAATACAAGCCATATAATGAGAGGAGAGGAAAACCACTAGGGTGGTACTTCACCACTTAATCAGGCCTAGCTCTGTCGCATAGACATCTCGCCCTCTCATTTTTTCTGTCGCACGATCTACATGGCATGTAATGAGACCCCTACTGCCTCTGGAGACCGCCATGCTTGGAAACCCGAAGAAGCAGCGCTCGCTCAAGATCAGCCTGGATCGTGACGACAAGCAGGGTGCCCGCCCCAGTGAAGACCCGTTCATCCGACCCGAAACCGTCAAACTCGCCGCCGAGAAGACGAAAGAGGTCGCGAGGTTCGTGGCTATCACTGCGGTCGGCGCCTACGCCGCCATCAAGACCATTCAGACCCTGAGCGACATCGCTGTCAAGAAGACCAAGAGCGCCGACAACAAGGAAGACTGATCTCGAAGCCCTCTACCCCTACATGGGGTATGGCTTTTCCCGAGGGGGTAGGTATGGACATCACCACGACGGCACTCATCCATTCTACGGTGTCGAGCATCAACGAATTGGCGGCCGATCTCCAGAAGGCGATCGACGAGGGGGCTGAAACGTTCGTCATCTCTAAGGAGAACATCCAGGGCATGGTGTCTTTGTTGAAAACGAGCGCCATGATCACCTCAAACTTGTTCGAGGGTCATCAGAAGTTTGCCGACGTGCTCGAAGAGGTCAAGAAGAAGCACAACCTCTAGTAGGGTCTCGCAAGGTCTACATGGCCTTATATGAGACCCCTACGAAAGGCCGTGCTATGACTCAGGACAACCTGATCGCCCTGGTAATCGCAGCGAGCTGTGGAGCAATCGCTTCCGCTTTCGCCACCGAGTACCTGGTCAACAAGTTCAACGAACTCAAGCACCGCATCAAGCACTGATCTCAACAGCCTCTAGGCCCCGTACATGGGGTCTATGCTTTCCAGGAGGGGAACATCATGAACCGTAATGCCATCATCTTCGTTGTCACCGTCATCGTCGCCGCTTCGAAGTACCACCTGAATGAAATGCGGCGAGCACATGATCACGGATGGAACGGCGGGTGGGAAGCCGGGAAGAAGTTCGCCCGTGGTGAGTTCAACAACGAGACCGACGACGAACAGTCAAAATGAGAGTAAAACGTCTAAGCAATTAGACGTTGCGGCTCGGCCAGGGGTCTCACCCAAAGGTTCGAGCAAACCATCAGGAAAAATTCCCGGCGGGGAATTCCTGGAAAGCTTTCGGGGAGGAAGCTATGCACCTCGCGACGACCGTGAACGAACTTCTCAACGACCCGTGGTTCATTCTCTTCGCCCCCGGTGGGGTGCTCGTCATCCTGCTCATCCTGTACTTCATGGGAAAGGGTGACATCGACCTCTAGAGGTCGCAAGGAATACAAGGATTATGATGAGACCCCTACGAAAGGATCATCATGTCTGAGGACTTCAACATCGACACGACCCCGCTGATCAAGCCGGAGGACGTCGCCGAACTGCACCGTAAGATGGCAAAGCGCGCAATGCGCAACATGCTCATCGTCATGGGTGTCAAGTGGGCGCTCATCTACGGCATCAACCGCTGGGCCCGTTCGCTGGACAAGAACGCCTGACCTGATCTATCCAGACCAGATCTCAAGGCCAGAACCCCTACATGGGGTTTTGGTTTTCGTCTACGGAGGAATCATGCCCGACAGCGTTGACCGTCTCAAGAAGTCCGTCGAGAAGCGTGCTCAGATGAACACCCTCTCGCTCCACGAGCGGATGCAGATCCTCGACCAGGTGAAGGCCCAGGTCATCGACGACGTCGAGGACAACAAGTTCGTCTACATCGGTCCGGGCGCGGAGCGGAAGTACGACATCTCCAACGGTCGACTCCGGTTGATCTACACGCTACTCCGCGAGGAGGAGGGATACTCGACACACCTCCTTCAGCTCCCGCACCCCGACCCCGAGATCGACAGTCTCGTCACGGTCAAGATCCTGACCAAGGACGACGTCTCGTACCAGGAGGTCTGGGCCAACCGCGACAAGATGCTCAAGCTCTGGCTCGACGCCCAGAACTCCCAGATCTGAGAACAGGAACATATTCATGGCAAACACCGGAACCTGCTCGTTCGGCTACTGGCACGGACCCGACGAGCCCAAGAAGACCAGCGCCTTCGAGAAGCTGAAGGAGGCATGGAACGAGAACCCGCTCATGGTCATCTCGGTCATCGGTGTCTCCCTTGCCGGTGCGGGCAAGTTCATCGACGCGTCCGGAAGCCTCGTCAGCAAGTGGGCCTACGCCCGGAGGATCAAGAAGTAATGCGCATAGAGCTCAAGCGACCGCACCCCGACTACCCGTTCGGTTGGGTATCCGTGAGCGTCGGATACAAGAGCGTCGATCCGGAGAAGTTCGGGTTCGACACCGCTATGGTTCTCATCGACCGGAACATCACGATGCTCGGTCCGTGGGAAACCGTCTCCACCGAGGGATCGGTCATCACGCTGAAGGCTCCGGTCCTCCTGGAGGACGAGCACATCAAGCCTCGCAAGAAGGCTACACCCAAGACCACGGCCAAGAAGGCTGCACCCGCGAGACGTAAGTAGGCTCTCGCAGGAAATACAGCCCCTTAGGTGAGAGACGATCACCGTTTCTCGCCTCGGCTCCCCCACAGGGAGCTTCCGTTTCGCCGCTCGATGAGAGGACCCCACACCATGAAGAAGATCGGCATCATCGCCTTCATCCTGGCCTTGATCTTCTGGATCATCAGCCGCGTGCGCAGCGAGACGGCCAATGTGATGGAGGTTCTGGAGGAAGACGAGTAGTCATATTTCGAGGGGTTTCAGGGCAACCTCGCAAGTTTTACACGCCCTATAATGAGACCCCTACGAAAGGCTACTGTCATGTCTGCTGAGACCAACACCAACGACACCGCCTCGAAGAAGTCCTTCATGACTCGCGTCATGGAAGACGTGGCCGCCAAGAAGGCCGCGAAGGAGTCCGGCGAGACCATCGTCCCCACCCCCGAAGAGATTCGCGCTAAGCGAGTCCTGAAGAGGTTCGGACTGGTCGTCGTCGGAACCGTCGCGGCCACCACCGCCGCCATCGTCGTCCTGAACCGCCTGAACAACGAAGAGACCGACACCGAGACGGAGTCCGAGGAGACCACCTCCGAAGACTGATCAACCCGATCAACGGCATATCAACGCTCAAACCCCTAACAAGGGGTTTGGGTTTTTCGTTTTCTCAAGGGGGGACAACCGAAATGAAGTTCGACGTCGAGAACACGAGATTCTATCTCGTCATATCCCTGGTTATCGCGCTTCTGACCGGGGGTGGCATCTACCTCATGGTCTCCAATGCGGAATCCTCGGAAGGTTCGGTTCGGAACGAGGTTCCGAAGACGCTGGTCGGTACGTGGTACCAGACCAACAAACTCGACAGCGGCGTCATGATGCAGGCCCAGGTCTACCGCAACGGAACCATCCAGGTCGACATGCGTTCGAACGACGGCAGCCACAGCCACTACTGGATGGGGTCGTTCCCGTCGCATCGCAACCCGAACGTGAACTTCAAGACCACGTCGAAGGCGGACCCGGACGCCCAGAAGGTCCTGAAGGCCTCGATATTCGGGTCGCAGGACACGTCCAAGCGGTTCAACTACAAGCGCGGTGACCTGAGCTTCAAGTTCACGATGATGGGCACCACGTCCACCATCCACCTGCGCCAGCCATACAAGATGTCCGCGTCCTCGAAGCCCTCGCCCAAGGTCAAGACGGCGCCTCCGGCGAAGCCCCGTCCCACCGCAACCAAGACGAAGACCCCGACCAAGACCGTCACCAAGTAGTACTGCAATACGAATCGCCGGTCGGCGACTAGAACTGGAGAACATCATGAATCTCACGCCGCTGCTCAAGCGGATGGGGAAGGTCGCCGCGGATAACTCACCGGCGATTCTCACCGCGATTGGCGTCACGAGTGCCGTGGCCGCCACATATCTGGCCGCCCGAGGCGGCATGGAAGCCGTCGGCCTGCTCAAGGTGGCCGAGGAGAACAAGAAGGCGGATCTCGGCGAGGGATTCGACCCTGACCTCGACGGTCAGCTCACCTTCGAGGAGAAGTTCAACGCCACGTGGAAGTGCTTCGCCCCGGCCGCCGGGTGCCTGGTGCTCAGCGTGACCGCGGTGATCTGCTCCAACCGTGTCAGCGACCGGCGTACGGCCGCGATGGCGTCGGCATATTCCGTCGTCAAGGAGAGCTACGCGGAGTACCGGGCCAAGAACGTCGAGAAGGTCGGCAAGAAGAAGGAGCAGGAACTCCGCGACGAGATCGCGCAGGACCGGCGTAACAGCCACCCGATCGACAAGACCACGCTCATCGTCACCGGCAAGGGTCCGACCCTCGTCTACGACAAGTGGAACGACCGGTACTTCACCAGCAGCCGCAACGAGATTGACGCCGCGGTGAACGAGCTCAACCGCGAGATCAACCTCAACGGTCACGCCACGATGACGGAGTTCTACCACCTCCTGAACATCCCCGCCGTCGGCCATTCGGACTATCTCGGATGGAACATCAGCGAACTCCTCGAAGTCTCCTACTCAGGGACCCTGGGGAGTGACGGCGAACCGTGTCTTCAGATGGAGTTCCGGACGGAGCCGAGCCCTCGTTTCGACCGGGCGTATTGAAGAACGGACTGGGGTCCCCACGGTAACCCGTACTGGAAGGCCGCGTATCACTACGGGGTTTCACACCCGAACGAGGCTTTCGGGTACGGGTACTGAGGAGTACGTGTGACTTTCAGAGAATACTGCGGGGACTGCCCAGACCGAGAAGCTTGTCACATCGGATACACCTGCGCGTTCGTTCGCGCCACGCAAGCCAAATTCGAACAACTCGATGCAGTAACGACAGAAGAAGGATTCAACACCATGTCGAACGCCGCCAAGAACACCACCGCCGCCGTCGCCGACGTCGTCGACCAGGCCAAGAAGGAGAAGCTCGTGACCGAGGTCCCCGCCCAGGGCAGCAACGAGGACAAGACCACCAAGGAGAAGGCGGCCGAGGTCGTCGAGGAGACCGCGGAGGCGGCGAAGAAGACCGTCAAGGACCGCCTGTCGGCCCTGGCCTCGAAGGCCAAGAAGAACAAGCAGTTCTTCTACGGGGTCGTCACCGGCGCGATCGGTACCGCTGCCGTCATGCTCGCGACCGCGAAGGACAAGGTCGAGGAGATCGTCGAGCTGACCGTCGTGGAGGAGCCGGTCACCGAGGACGGCACCGACGAGTCCGCCGCCTGATCCATCTGATCTGGGGGAGTGGGATGGTACGCCGATCGTCCCGCTCCCCCGCCCCGAACAAGAAAGCAGAGGTTCCCCTCATGGGAATGGTTCCGAAAGACATAACGTTCACCGACGTGGACGGCGAGACCGTCACGGAGAAGTACTACTTCTCGGTCGACGAGGAGGACGCGGCCGACCTGGAGGTCATCCACCAGGCGATCGCGACGGGAGACCCCGACACGCACCTCCGGAAGATCTTCAGCGGCGAGAACACCCGGGCGCTGCTGGACCTCTGGCGCGAGCTGCTCATGGTCGCCGTCGCCAAGCGTGAAGGAAAGCTCCTCGTCAAGGACCCCGAAGTCAAGCGGCACTTCCGCTACGGCGGGGCCTACAAGAAGCTGTTCTCCGAGATCGTCGCCTCGGAGGACGCCGGTGCGGCCTTCTTCATGGAGATCCTGCCCGGTCACGTCGTCCAGCAGGCCAAGGAGCAGGTCGCGCAGGACTACTCCAACACGGAACTCCTCGCCATGAGCGACGACGACTTCTACAAGGCCGCCGGGACCACCGACATCCGCGACATGAACCAGCGCTTCATGACGCTCGCCATGCAGCGGCGCAACAACGAGAACCTGAAGAAGACGGCCTGACCACGAACGTGATGATCGGGGCGACCAGCAAGCAGCCACGTAGGGGTCTCACCCGCGGCTCCGGATGCTGGTCGACAAAACGACAGCCGGAAGGCTCATATCCCCCGCGTGGGCAAACATGTGCCCCGGTCATCGCACCACTGCCTCGAAGGGAGGTGAACGGAATGAGCGACTACACCTATCAGATGCATGACACGGAAGCCGGAACGTACATTTTGATCTTCGTCGACGCATCCGGTGGACAAGCCTTTCATCGGAGGGTGTTCGTACCCATCTCCGAGTATCACCCCAGTGCCCTTGCTTGCGCGGTGGATGGAGCATTCCGAGAGCTGTACACCGGCAGCCATGAGTTCGTGGTGAAGTGGCTCCGCGAACACCCCGGACGGGCCAAGATGGTCGGAGTCGGAGGGGACTTCCAGATCCTCAGCGTGTCCGAATACCTGTCGCATTACGCCTAAACCTAGGGGAGGGAACCCGCATGAACAGCGTGCACAAGATCACCGCCATATTCGTTCTGGTGCTCGGATTCGTCGTGGGAGGGGTCTCTAACGCAGAGGCAGCACCGACGCTTCGGGCCTCGGCAATGGCTTCTGCCAAGACCCAGAAGGGCGCCCGCTACGTCTGGGGGGCTGAGGGCGGGTACAGCAAGGGCTACGACTGCTCGGGCCTCGTGTACTGGGCGTACAAGAAACACGGCAAGACGCTCCCGCGAGTCGCCCACGACCAGTACCTCAAGTCGAAGAAGATCAACGCCAGAGACCGCAAGCCCGGTGACTTGATATTCATACGGATGCCCGGAGGTCGCTTCTACCACGTCGGTATCTACACCGGCTTCCGTGACGGCAGAGGATGGATGTTGAACGCGAACACCGGATCGTACCGTGGCCGAAAGGTTGTGGAGGCGCCGGTCATCGAGTACACCGCTGGTCGCCCGATCGAAGCTTACGGGCGGTACTGACGATATTTCGGACTGTCATACACGGAGGTTGTGCAATGGTGAAACAGATCAATGGCAACCAGTGCGTCAAATGTGGGAAGACGCATGAGGAATGCGCGAGGATCAACCAGTGTCCCAAGGCAGATATCTCCCGCCACGTGTGTGTCATTTTCGGAACCTGGCCGTTGGTTCGTCCGCGCCCGGGAAGGCGTAAGTAACGGAGCGATATTCGTGGAAGACCAGCCGACCGAGGACTTCTACTACTTCGAACCCATCGAAGGTGGACTCGCTCACGCGATTCAGATCGGTGACCATCAGATCATGGTCATCCACCGTCGCAGGAAATACAGGGCCTTTAATGAGACCCCTACGACCAAAGGACCTTTTGGTATGAACGCCAAGCTTGCCAAGTTGCTCGTCAAGGGCGCTGTTGGATTCGTCTTCTCCGCCGCGATCGGTTACGTGATCAAGGTGGAGAAGGGGATCGAGGAGCGCATCGACGAGCACTACGCCGAGCCCAAGGCCGAAGCCGACCAGAACGACTGACCCCGTACCCATCTTGTACCTGACCCCTATACAAGGGGTTTAGGTTTTTTGAAAGGATCAGGACGCCATGGAAGACTTCGGCAACCTGCCTGGCAACAGCCACTCGAAGAAGTTGAGGGAAGAACAGCAGAAGGCGGGGGAGTCGGAGACCGGTGGCCCGATCCCCGAGGCACAGAAGCAGTACGACGACCACGTGGCGGAGTCCGGTGACGCTCCGCAGAAGCAGGTCAAGAAGGTTGTGACCGGGACGGTCCGGCAGCGCCGGAAGCCGCTCGGAACCCGCCTCAAGGAGATGTTCGCCAACGAGGACGGCGACACCTTCGCTCAGTACCTCGTGGACAACGTGATCGTTCCGATGGCGAAGGACATGGTCCTGAGTGTCATCACCCAGACGGCCGACGGTATCCGAGGAGGCATCGAGGAGCGTCTGTTCGGTTCTTCGCAGCAGAGCCGGACGCGAACCACGAGCTACGGGACCGGACGACCCGTCGTCAACTACACCCGCTACAGCTCTTCATCCACCAACCGCCCCTCTGCCCGCACGACGGCTCCCACGCCCCGTATAACGGTCCGTCGTTCGAACAAGGTCCAGGAGGTAATCCTGGAGTCCCGCGGCGAGGGCGAGAGCGTCATCGAGGAGCTCCAGGCCAAGATCGACGACTTCGGTCACTGCACGGTCGGCGACTTCTACGCCAGCGTCGGTATCACACCGAGGTCCACGGACGAGAGCTGGGGCTGGGACATGCCCGACTTCGACCAGCAGGCCCGCGTTCGTCGTCTGGGTGAAGGCGAGTACCTGATGCTGATGCCGCGGCCCATCGAGATCGAGAACTAGGCGCCCCACCGCCATGTCCGCCATATCCAAGAGGGAGCTGATTAAGCAGGCATACCCCCACAGCAAGACGTGGCCTGTCCGAGTCGACAAGATGTCGGAGGGGCAGGTCACGGCCATATTCTTCAGACTCAAGCGGGAAGGGAAGCTTTGAACAAACTCCTTGCCTCGCGCCCACATCGATGCTTTGACAAGCACAATCCCTACTGGGATGACAGACGGCGTGAGAACGCCCTGTTCGTTCATTCCGTTCAGCGATATCTGAACGACCTGCTGCGTGTACGCGGCTACGTCTCCCTCAACGAGGCTCTGGAGCTTCTGGGCTTCGAGCGAACCATTCGGGGAGGCCAGCAGGGATGGATTCGCGATGTCGATCCGGAAGAGGGCGACGGCTACATCGATTTCGGCGTATGGGCGGAAGGCTTCGCCCGGGGCAAGGAGTGGCTCAACGGCGACCTCGACGTGAAGGTTCTATATTTCAACGTCGATCGAGTCACCATCTCCATGCCCCGACGGATACGAAAACTGAAAGCAGAGGGGGAGATCCCATGAAGATGCTCGCATTCACCGCGGGTGTTTCGGTCGGAGCGATTGCCACGGTAGGTGCAATCGTAGGCGCGAGTCTGATCGGCATCAACAAGATCACCAAGGGAGCGGTCGGGGAGACCCTCCGAGATGCCTGTGCCGACCTGAGGGACGCCATGCTCGACAAGGAGAAGAACGACTGATGCGTTTCACGCTCGGATTCGTAGCGGGCGTCTTCGTCGGTCCGCCACTTCTGGCTATGACGGAAAGCATCTTCGGCATTTCCGTCCGGGACAAATTCGTGGAGATGGTCGGGACCACCGCGGACCGACTCAACGACTACTACATCAACAACCGTACTCAGGAGAACAACCAGTGAGCATCAGTTCCCTCGCCCGGCGTACCACCGCCAAGCTGGGCCCTCAGATCCTGGCCGTCAAGGCCCACTCCCCCGCGATCCTCGTCGGCGCCGGTGTCGTCAGCGTGGTCGGAAGCGTTGTGCTCGCCTGCCGGGCCACGCTCCAGCTCAACGAAGTCCTGGACAAGGCCGAAGAGGAGCTTCACGAGATCGAGCCCAAGGCCGAGGGCGAGCTGAAGAAGAAGACCTTCGGCGTCCAACTCCAGACCGCCATCGAGATCGCCAAGCTCTACGCACCGTCGGCCCTCCTCCTCACGGCGGGCATCACCGCCATCGCCGGTTCGCACATCATCCTGAAGAAGCGCAACGCCGGTCTCGCCGCGGCTTACGCGGTCGTCGACAAGCAGCTCAGGGACTACCGCAAGCGCGTCGTCGCCGACCAGGGCGCCGAGAAGGACCACGAGTACTTCACCGGCGTGGAAGAGCGTGAGGTCGTCAAGGAGACCAAGGACGGCCCGGTCGTCGAGAAGGTCAAGGGTGTCGACCAGGAGGCACTCCTCAACGCCGACCCGGAGACCACCTACGCGCGGGTCTTCCACGGACCGATCATCGACGACAGCGGTGTTCTCATCCACGCGGGCAACAAGCACTGGTCGACCATCCCGAACCAGAACCAGTACACCCTCCAGATGGTCCAGAGCGAGCTGAACGACCTGCTCCGCCTCCAGGGTCACGTCTTCCTGAACCAGGCCTACGACCTCCTCGGCTTCGAGCCTACCGCCGCGGGTCAGATCGTCGGCTGGAGGAAGAACCCGAAGGAGGGCGAGGGCGACGGCTTCATCAGCTTCGGCATCTGGGAGGACGGCGTCTACCGCGGAACCCAGTGGCTGAATGGCAACTCCGACCACGTCAAGCTCGACTTCAACGTCGACGGTCCGATCATGGACGTCCTGAAGAAGGTGTGATCGAGTTGATCAAGTACGTGTGTTGTGTGGCGGGCGGTGTGGCCATGGGATATTTCGTGGCCCAGAAGCGCCTGGAAGCGTACTTCGAGGAGCGTCTCGATCGGGCGACCGATGAGGCGAAGGACTTCTACCGGCGGAAGTACGAGAAGCAGGCCCGCGAGGCGGGTGAGGACCCGGAGTTCACCAAGGCGGCCATCGCGGCATCCGAGGCCCTTCAGGAGTACAAGGGCATTTCCGTCGGTCCGGCCGTTCTCACGGAGGAGCTGACGGAGTCCGTTCGTCGCGAAGAGGAGCGGGCTGCCGAGGAAGACGACGAGGATGAAGGAGAGAGCGAGGACGACGAGGTCGAGATGACGACCGAAATCGACCCCGTCACTCACGACACTCGGATGGTTCCGAAGCCTCCCGCTCCCATGACGGAGCGACGCATCATCCCCGGTCAGCCGAAGCCGCCGTTGACCAATTACAACCAGATCTCCACCAAGGCGGCGGAGCCCACCACCGAGGAGAAGGAGGAGTCGTACGTTCCCGAGACCATCTCGGCGGACGACTTCGTTAACAACAACTCGGGGCTCAACCAGTCCACGGTCACGTACTTCCACAAGGACCGTGTACTCGCGAACGAGCGCGACGAGATCATCACCGAGGAGGCCCGTCAGGCGATCCTCGGTACGGAGATCGAGGCACTCCTCGTGGCTGGGCCGGAAGCGATGGGCGGTAACACCACCATCTATATCCGGAACACCCAGGTCGGACGGGAGATCGAAATCGTCTGGAGCCCCGGCGCGTACAGCGACGAGGTCGGCGACCCCATCTACGCATCGGGGTGACACAAGATGAGCGACAAGCCCCTGGATGAGCTATATCTCGAATGGCTCTACAGGCAAGTCGCTGATCCCGAACAGGACCTGACGTTCTGGAACGTACTGATGGTCCTGTTCACAACCGAGTTTGTCTGGGTCGTTCCCAATGACGAGAACCGTATTGCAGACGGAAAGGCCCTCCGTGAGAGGTTTCTCAAGGAGGAGCGCATTCGTCTTCGTCAGAAGGATCGGGTCTGGATAGAGATCGGTTGCTCCATGCTGGAGCTGATGGTGGGCCTTGCCCAGCGGATGGAGTACGAAGCCGACCGCGGCAAGGCCCACTATTGGTTCTGGGTTTTGATGGAGAACATCGGGCTCAGCGAAGACGAGTACAACGACTCCTGCGATTTCGTCGAGGAGGAAGTACAAGATGTGCTGGAGATGGTCATCCAGCGCTACTACGAACCGAACGGTCACGGCGGGTTCTTCCCTCTGGAAAACCCCAGTGGCGATCAGCGTGAAATCGAGCTCTGGTACCAACTCAGTGAGTACGTACAGGAGCAGGGTCTAGCCTGAGAGAGGGGGATTGAAATTGGAATTGGACTTCTTTCGGGTCTGCACGAAAGAACCGAGAAAGGAGGGCAACCCGCTAGAGGTTTACCCGGACTTCATCGTCGGGCGATCCAAGGACCTCATGGTCCGAGGACAAACGTTCTACGCGATCTGGAACGAGGAAAAGGGGCTCTGGTCCACGGACGAATACGACGTCACGGCCATCGTGGACCGGGCCATCCTGAAGAAGGCTGATGAGCTGAAGTCCCAGGGCATCCAGTGCACTGTCAAACTCCTCAGCTCGAATAGCACCAACGGGTGGAACTCGTACAAGAAGTACATCAAGAACGCGGTTGACAACTCGGTTCAGCTCGACATGAAGCTGACGTTCGCCAACACCGAGGTCAAGAAGAGCGACTACGTCAGTCGCCGTCTGCCATATTCCCTGGCCCTTGGTGACTACAGTGCCTGGGATGAACTCGTCGGGACTCTGTACAATCCTGAGGAACGCGAGAAGATCGAGTGGGCCATCGGGGCCGTCATTTCCGGGGACGCCAAGAAGATCGAGAAGTTCCTGGTGTTCTACGGTCCCGGCGGCACCGGCAAGTCCACGATCATGAAGATCATCCAGAAGCTGTTCCCTGGGTACATCGCCATGTTCGAGGCCAAGGCGCTAGTCGGCAACAACAACGCGTTCGCCACCGAAGCGTTCAAGTCGAATCCGCTCGTCGCCATCCAGCACGACGGTGACTTGTCGAAGATCGAGGACAACAGCACGCTGAACTCGGTCGTCGGACACGACACCATGCGGATCAACGAGAAGTACAAGTCCGGCTATGAGATGGAACTCAGCGCGATGCTCTTCATGGGCACGAACAAGCCGGTCAAGATCACGGACGCCAAGTCGGGCCTCATCCGCCGACTGATCGACGTGGAGCCGAGTCTTCGGACGTTCGAGTACGAGCATTACCAGAAGTTGATGAAGCAGATCGACTTCGAGTTGGGTGCTATCGCCCAGCACTGCCTGGACGTCTACAAGAAGCTCGGCAAGTCCAAGTACAGCAACTACCGCCCCACGCGGATGATGCTGGAGACCGACCCGTTCCACAACTACATCGACGAGCACTTCGACATCTTCAGGGTTCAGGACGGAACGAGCCTGAAGCAGGCGTGGGAGCTCTACAAGGCGTGGGGCGACGAGGTCAAGCTCGGGTATTCCCTCAAGCAGTACCAGTTCCGTGAGAAGCTCAAGGATTACTTCGAGGAGTTCCACGAGCGCATCGAATGGAACGGCAGCCTGACCCGCCGGGTGTACAAGAAGTTCATCGCCCAGCAGTTCGCCGAGCCGATCAAGGCCGATGAGAAGTCGGTATCTCGTTTGGTGATGGATCAGCCCGATTCCATCCTGGATGAGATGTACGCGGGTATGCCTGCCCAGCTAGCTGGGTCTGCGGGTACACCTCCCAAGTACTGGGACAAGTCGGAGCGCATCAGCAAGAAAACCGGAGAGCCGTTCATCCCCACGGACGACCAGGTGTGCTCTACGGTTCTGGGGGAGATTGACACCTCCCAGCTTCACTACGTCAAACTCCCCGAACACCACATCTGGATCGACTTCGACCTGACGGACGAAGACGGGAACAAGTCGCTAGAGAAGAACCTCGAAGCGGCAGCTTCATGGAAACCCACCTACGCCGAGATCAGCAAGAGCGGAACAGGCGTCCACCTGCACTATATCTACGACGGCGACACCTCGGAGCTTGCCCCCGAGTACGCGCCGGGAATCGAGATCAAGACGTGCAATGGGCTCGGTTCGCTCCGCCGGAAGCTGACGCGGTGTAACAACGTCTCGGTAGCCACGATTTCCAGTGGACTGCCCTTCAGGGAGAAGAAGATGCAAGAACCCGCAACACTCAAGACCGAGAAGGGTCTTCGAAACCTCATCGGCAAGGCCCTGCGAAAGGAGGTCGGCAACGGGGCCACGAAGCCCTCGATCGACTTCATCAAGCATGTCCTCAAGGAGGCTCACAGGTCCGGGATCATCTACGACGTCGAAGACCTGCGGTCGAAGATCCTGGCGTTCGCCGTCAACAGCACCAACAACCGGGACTACTGCGTGAAGATGGTCACGCAGATGGACTTCAAGTCGGCCGAGAACTCCGAGGAAGCCCAGCCGGAGCGGACGCAGACGACCGAGGGTCGGATCGTCTTCTTCGACTGTGAGGTCTACAAGAACCTCTTCGTCATCTGCTGGAAGTTCCAGGGCTCGGACAAGGTCATCAAGATGATCAATCCGACGCCGATGGAGGTCGAGAAGCTCCTCTACGAGTTCAAGCTCGTCGGCTTCAACAACCGAAGCTATGACAACCACATCATGTACGCCCGGTACCTCGGCGCCACCAACGAGGAGCTCTACCGGCTCTCTCAGCGCATCATGGACAAGGACGACACCGCCAAGTACGGCGAGGCCTGGAACCTGTCCTACGCGGACGTCTACGACTTCTCCTCGGACAAGAAGTCCCTGAAGAAGTGGGAGATCGAGCTCGGCATCAAGCACATGGAAATGGACATCCCCTGGGACCAGCCCGTCCCGGAGGACCGAATCCTCGACGTGGTCAACTACTGCGCCAACGACGTCATCGCCCTGGAGGCGGTGTTCGACGCGTGCAAGGCGGACTTCATCGCCCGGCAGACCCTGGCCGACATGAGCGGTCTCACGGTCAACCAGTCGACCCGACAGCACGTCATGCGGATTCTGTTCGGCAACGAGAAGAACCCGCAGAAGCAGTTCGTCTACACCGACCTGTCCGAGCAGTTCCCGGGGTACGAGTTCAACGAGTTCGCCAAGACCGACAAGAGCAAGTACCGCGGGTTCGTGGTCGGCGAGGGCGGGTTCGTCTACGCGGAGCCCGGGATGCACCGGAACGTGGCCCTGCTGGACGTCGCGTCGATGCACCCGACTTCTCTGATCGAGCTGAACCTGTTCGGTCCGTACACCGAGAAGTTCCAGCGGATTCTGGAGGCCCGTCTCGCGATCAAGCACGGCGACCTCAAGAAGGCCAACGAACTCATCCCGGGTATCGAGGTGACCGAGGAGAACGCCAAGGCTCTGGCGAACTCGCTGAAACTGGTGGCGAACTCCACCTACGGCTACACCTGTGCCAAGTTCCCGAACCCGGCGAGGGACCCGCGGAACAAGGACAACATCGTCGCCAAGCGCGGTGCTCTGTTCATGATCGACCTCCTGCTGGCGGTGCAGGAGCAGGGGTTCCAGGTCGTCCACATCAAGACGGACTCCATCAAGATCGCGGATGCCACCCCGGACATCATCGCATTCGTCCAGGAGTTCGGCGCCAAGTACGGCTACACGTTCGAGCACGAGGCCACCTACGAGAAGATGTGCCTGGTGAACGACGCCGTGTACATCGCCAAGACCGAGGACGGAAAGTGGACGGCCACGGGAGCGGAGTTCAAGCACCCGTACGTCTTCAAGCGTCTGTTCTCCCACGAGCCGATCACCTTCCGCGACCTCTGCGAAACCAAGCAGGTCAAGAAGGGCGCGATGTACCTCCGGTTCGCCGAGGGTGACATCAGGATCGGTGACATGAAGGATGACACGCTTCCTGAGGACGAGCTGGTGGCCGCGGACCCGGCGTACGGCATTCCGGATGCTCCGGATGCCCACATCGGTCGTTCGGGTCTGTTCGTGCCCATCAACCCGGATCAGGACATCTACAAGGGTGGTCATCTGATCGTCGTCAATGGCGACAAGGTCGGCGCGGTCCAGGGCACCAAGGGATATCTCTGGGCGGAGGCGGAGATGATCCGTACCCTCCAGGACGGTGCGATCGAGAGGATGGTGTTCGAGCCCGTCGACGAGGCGGTCCAGGGTACCGGTTCCATCGCGGACGTCATCGACATGTCCTACTACACGCAGCTCGCCGAAGACGCCTACCAGTCCATCGCCGAGTTCGGGGATGCGGAGGAGTTCATCGCATGAGTGGTGAGTACGAACGTTTCGACGGTAAGCCGCTCGACGGAAACGATGCTCAGGAGATCCTCAAGATCGTCTTCGAGTGGTTTGAGGAAAAAGGTCGGTTGGAGCGAGGGCTTCCTTCCTACCCCGTCGATCTGGAACACCGCCTTCGGTTGGCTGGCTACGGTCCGGTTGAACCGAAGTAACAACGAACAACCCGATCACTCGGCGGAGGTCTTTGATCCAGTGGTCTTCGCCGAGTGGTGGTTGGAACACAAGTGGGCCGACAAGAGACCTCAAGAGCTGAGGCGATATTTGGAGGCCCTGGAGCGTCGGGATGGGAGAGACCCCAAACCGAAACAGCACTGAGGAGGATGTCATGACGGGTAAGAAGAAGGTTAACGTCACGCTCGGTTTCGGCGGCAGGGTGGTCGGAACTGCTGACGTGGATCTGGATTCTGGGATCACCGAGATCGAGATCGAACCCAGCGACCTGAAGTACATCCTCCCGGACTACGACCCGACCGAGGGTCTTTCGCTGGGAGAGGTCGGTGATCGGATCATGGAGACATATTCCGAGTCCGACATCTCCATCATGGAGACCTACTTCAAGAACCACCCGAAGGGAACCTTCGATGCGTAAGCACGCACCGGTGTCGGGCGTGATACGGCGACACTTCGCCATCGGAATCATGTGCGGGGAACGACTGTTCCGGCTCCGTAGCTGGAAGAGGTACCCGCTGGTGTGGAAGCTCAAGAACGACTGGGGATTCGGGATCGGCCCGATCCTGATCTGGAGCGGGAGGTAAACCGCATGGTCAACGTCTTCGAGAACAACGAGCCCAACAACGACGAGGGAGACATCGAGGAACTGGATGACCAGCCGCTCGTCACTCTTCCTCCCCCGGGGAAGGGGAACGACTACAAGTTCAAGCTCCTCCCCAGTGGTCGCATCGCAGTGGTCCTCGACGGCGAGATGGTGACCCCCGGAGACGAAGAGCGAACCTGCGGATGTGCCCCCTATCAGGGGTGCCACAAGTGCGGCAAGTACCGGGGTGACGGTCTGAACTCTCCGGACTCCCGGACGCTGCGTCACCAGGACTGGCCGCCGCAGAACTGATGGAACTTCTTCGGATCGTCATTTTCTGGCTCGCCGGAACCGCCATTGGAACGATCATTGGCATTTACGGCATGAAGAAGTTCTTGGATTGGAGGGGATGGTAATGGCACTCACAGGCCATGGTCATCTGATACCCGGAAGCGTCCTCGGGTCTGAGGAACCTAAGAGCATCAAGCGGTGCGGTGGACCTACCATCTGCCCCCGCTGCAAAGACGACGTCTCAGCCTTCCACGAGACGTGGCGGGTGTACGTCCAGCCGATCGAGTACGGTCGCAGTACGGTTCCCGCCAACGTGCCTGATGACTTCCAGGCCAGGGCAAAGCAGATCCTCATCAACTACATCGACTCGAACTACTCGCAGAGCTTCGAGAAGCCGGTGTTCGAGGTCTACATCGTCTGGTTCGTCAAGGTCCTTCAGCACTGGAAGGCCCTGGTCTGCACCGACCGGCCCGATGGGAAGTACTACGAGCTCACCTACAACGGCGACAAGCGTGAGACGTACGTAGACGAGTACACGAAGGTCAAGAACACCGTAGTACCCGACTAGGGAGACAGATGAGCTTACGTCGGCAGGGTCTCGTACGTTTCGAAACGAGGAAGATGGCGCCCAGGGAGCCCAAATTCGTGGCTGTCATTCCGGTCACGAGTCGATCCGACGGCGGTGTGGAAGCTGTCGGTACCGCCCAAGTAGAGGAGCTGTCGAGGGGGATTTACGTCTACCATTTCGACGCAAGCTCGATGTCTGCCGAACAACTCCGCCGGGGACTTTCGTTCGGGAAGTTCACGATCCCGGAGGAAACGCAAAAGGAGTAGGTATGGCGAACGAAGGCTATGACCTCCGAGAGCTGACCCGGGCCATAAAGGGTCTGACGAAGGCCACCGATAACCTCGCGACCACGCTCGTCACCATCGAGCGGAGGCGCATATCCGAGACCACCGATTCCGGCATGGGCGAGACTTCAGAACAGCTCTTCGGAGTGTGTAGCAAGTGCCTGGAACACAAGTGCATCCCGGGTGGGGCGGCCAACTCGATGGCCTGCTCCTGCTGCAAGACGAACCACGTTCAGCAGCCCTAAGGGTCCTCGTAACGGGCAGCCGCAAGTGGCCTGACCCCATCGAGGTATCCAGAGCCTTGGATGAGGCTTGGGCCCTGTCGGGTGGTTTCATGGTTCTCGTCCATGGACACTGCCCGACAGGCGCCGACGCTCAAGCCGAATCCTGGGCGGTCTGGATGAGATCGCGTGGATATTCGGTCAAGTCCGAACGTCATCCCGCTGATTGGGAGGCTTTCGGGAAGCGAGCCGGATTCATCAGAAATGCCGTCATGGTCAAGCTCGGGGCTGATCTCTGCCTCGCGTTTATCAAGGACGGCTCCAAAGGCGCTAGCCGAACCAGGGATCTGGCCGAGAAGGCCGGTATTCCCACCATGACGTACAGCGAAGGAACATTCATGGGTAGCACCATAGACCGCACACCGGTCCTCAAGCCCCGCCCCTACAAGCGGGTCAACGACGAGCTGACCTTCCGCGATGTCCGGATCATCTACCGGAACTTCGAAGGGCGCGAAGGTCAGTACAACGTCAAGGGCAAGCGCAACTTCGCGATCGCCCTGGAAGAGGCCGATGCCATCGCCCTGCATGAGGCGGGGTGGAAGGTCAAGGAGCGGATCAAGGACGACGGGGAGCACCTCTACCACCTCCCCGTGACGGTGAAGATGGACGGCAACCGACCGCCGCGCATCTTTCTCATCACCATGTCCAAGAACCGGCGCGTCCAGCTCACCGAGGACACGGCCATGGCCGTCGACTGGGCCGAGTTCGACCGCGTGGACGTGACGATCCGTCCGTTCAACTGGAGCATCAACGGCGACCAGGGCGTGTCCGCCTACCTCAAGATCTTCATGGGTGCCATCCACGAGGACGAGCTGGAGCTGGACTACGCGCACATCCCGATCGTCGGCGAGGAGGAGACCACGCCGGAGCTGGAGAACGTCATCGACGCCCAGGTCGATTCGGACACCGACTGGCAGCAGGACGACGAGGAGGACGACATCAAGGCCATCGAGGCCGCTCAGAAGGCCCTCGGCGAGTAGGTCGGGAGAACCACCCCAAGTACACCCCAGTGGCCCTCACACGAGGGCTGCTGGGTTCTTCTATATCCAAGCAACAACAAGGAGTAGAACGTGATACTGGTAGTCGTGATAGGCATATGGCTGGGGGTGGTCGTCATAGCGGTGGCCATCGACGCGGGGACGTCATACCTCGCCGAACGGTCCGTGGAGCCGAAGCAGCGGAAGACCACCAAGACGATCACTGAACGTGTGTCGGGGGTGAAGAAGGAGATCGAGGCGTACCGCAACCGCAAGAAGCTCGTCACCGGCCTGACCATGATCAGCGAGCGCGAGGAGAGCGTCGTTCGTCCGCGGGGGACGCACCGGCGGCTTCAGGTCTCCTGATGACCGAGATCTGGCAGTTCTTCATAAGCCATTGGCTGGCCATATTCTGGGCCATGATCCTGGTTCCCCTGGCAATCGTCGGCATGGTCAAGTTGGTCGACGAAATCCAGTTCAGGATCGAGCGGCGTAGATATCGGAGATCCATTCGGCCATAATCTCCCGGAAAGGCGTGTGAAAAAAGTGGCACTGAACGACATAGTCTTCGACCACAACACGAATCCGGCCTATATTCACACGCCGACGAAGACTCGGGATTGGCTGATCTACCAGCAGTCGCAACGTAGGAATCTCCACGGGTATCAGGTACGTCTCGGCGACACGATGACGTTCGTGTCAATAGCTGCGTACCTCAACATGAACCACGAGAAGAGGGAGAGACAGCGTCATGAGTGACGTCAAGAGCACCACGTTCTGGAGGAAGTCTTACGCCGTCGAAGCGATCCGGCTGACGAACGACAACTACCAGCAGGTCACGGACGCGATCGGCGGAACCGTCGGTGAGACCGAGGACGGCCACCCGGTCGTGTTCTTCGACAGCGTCGTCGGCAAGGTCGAGTCCTCGATCGGTGACTGGATCATCCAGATCAGCGAGAACCGGTACTACCGGATGGACCCGGAGACCTTCGCCCGGAAGTACAACACGCACTCGGAGCGGATGGCCGAGGACGAGAAGTACGCCAAGGTTCACAACCTGGTCTTGCAGGCCATGCTCAAGCAGGACTCGGCGACCTACCACGGCGACGGCAACGGCATGGACCTCGTCGCGGTCGAGATCACGAAGCAGATCCTCAACGAGCTCTGACGGGCTCGTGCGTCCTGGGGTATGACGTCATAAAAGACCCCACCCACACACCCACACACCCACACACCCACACACGGATTGGCATCGATATGCGCTACACGATCCTCATC
>WUUC01128711.1_pt1 | contig 20286 bp, 12 predicted proteins | sample 6278441 | NCBI WGS metagenome assembly WUUC01 (sample SAMN13675441, study PRJNA597444) | soil metagenome | isolation source: soil | place: USA: Washington | collected 2017-10
AGAACATGGGCATCCCCAAGCGGGTCAAGGTGCTGCGGCGCAGCGTGATGGAACACATCGCCAGAGTGTTCTGCCAGTTCGTCCAAAGCCAAGGGCACTCGCCGAGCCAACGCCCGCGCCCGCCGCTCGCCGCCAGCAGCCCGTTGATGGCAAACCAAGTGCGCTCGCTTGGCTGCTCTTCAAGGAAGGTCAGGCTGTCGGAGACGACCGCTTCGGCCTCCGGGAAGCGCTCGAAGACGCGAAGCTCGGCGTCGAGCTTGCCGGGCAGCCAGAGGTCGTCGGAGTCGAGGAAGGCGAGCAGCTCACCGCTCGCCACACGCACGCCCACGTTCCGCGCCGCGCCGACGCCCCGACGCCGGGGCAGGCGCATCAGACGTATGCGCGGGCCGAAGCGCCGCGCCAACTCGTTCGATGTGTTGTCCGTCGAGCCGTCATCGACCACGATGACCTCGACCCGCCCGTCGCGCTGCGCGAGCGCGCTCTCGACCGCCTCGCAGACCAGCCGCGAACGATTCCAAGTCGGTATCACTACAGACAAAAGAGGCCGGTTCACTTTCGATGTCCTTAAACTAAGAGTCGCGGGCTTCGGGGCCGTTACGAGAACTCTGTGACGGAAGGGTTTTCAAGCCTCGCGCCGGATGAGGCAGCAGTGCTGCATCTCGCCGTTGACGGGGGGAAGTATCGTCGCGTGGGGAAACTCCCGCCGCATGAATCCAACCCAGTAATAAACGTTATAAGTCAGGCACGTCTCGGCTTCGTCGCGCCACACGCCGTTGCTGTTGACGTGCAGCTCCCGCCCGTTCACCAGCGCGCACCAGTCCGCGCCGCGACTCTGCTCCAACAAGGACTCCGCGTCGAAGTCGGGGTTCGTTTCGAGAGCCCTTTCGAGACGCCATTGCAGGTTGTTGCCCCAGTAGTTCTCGGGCCATGATTTGTAATGCGGGTCGATGAAGGTGAAGGCCAGAGTGCCGCCCGGCGCAAGGCGCTCCTCTAGCTGTTCGACCAGACTGTGCATCTCCTCCCGCGTCGTGTGCGTGAAGACGGAGTAGGCCAGAATCATCTGAAACTCGACGCCCATGTCAGGAACCGGCGCGTCGCGCAAGCCCTCCGGGTTGAACGAACAGTTGTATCGATTGTAATGAATCCAGTGAGCCTCTGGAAATCTCTGTCGGCCCACGTCCAGCGCTTCCCTGATGACATCGAGGCAGTAGTATCGCTCGGGGCGGATGGCGCAATCCGCGTCGAGCAACAGATTCCCCTCGTTGCCGCCGAAGTCGAGCACCGCCTTGCCGTTCCAGTCGGGATAGTCGAGTTGCCGGTCGAAGTATGCGAACCGGCCAAGCTTTCCTTCCAGCGAACGAAGCGCGCGCTGCTCGTTTGAACCGCGCCACAGATGAACCTCTTCCAACATAGCTCTGAACCTCTCGGCCCTCTCGGTCTTAATCTCGCCGATAATAGAACTCGCGGTTGACGTAATTCGACCTGCCGCTATCGTCCAAGAACGTATTGAAGAGCACGATGACGAGCACGCCCTTGTTGACGCGCAGATAGCTCTCCGCGCGCATGAAGTCGAAGTCGAACGTAGCCGCGAGGGCGACCGCACGCTGCCCCGCTTCTTCTTCGAGGTTCGCGAGCACGGTCGCTTCCACCTTGGGCCATTCGATGGGGCCGTTTGCCCCGACGCCGACTACGCCGACTGTGAATCGCTCGCCGTCACGTTCTATCACGATTTCGGCCACCCCTTTTGTCCCGGCGTTCGTATTCAGCCAACGCCCGGTCAGCTTGTCCGCGTGCAACGTTCTGGCCGCAGGGTCGCAGAGCGCAGGGTCTAGATGGCCGCTCTGTTTGAACTCTAAAGTCTGTGTCATGTCTGATTCTCTGAGGGCTCGCGCCTTTGGCGCTAGTAGCGTCCGTGGGCCAGCGCGAAATACTCTCGAACGAAATAGTCTGCGCGGCGGCTTCCGTCCTTGAAGTGGTGGAACTGCGCGAGGACTATCAAGCCTTTGAGAATCATGGCCTGAAGCCGAGTCTCGACGAAGCCCAAGTCGTAGAGCGACGTGAAACCCGAAGCGACCTTCGACGAAGGCGACGACGCGAAGACCAGAACGTCGGCATCTCCCCAGTCGATAAGACCTTCGGGGCCGACCCCGTAGACGCGCAGGGAGAGCTTCCCGCCCGCCTCCGTAATCGACATCCGCGCGATGCCGTTCGTCTCGGGATTTGAATTAAGCCAGTCTCCCGTAAGGCCCGAAGAGTCTATCTCTCTGGCCGTCAGGGCGTCGGCTTCGACGCGGTCACAAAGTTGGGCGAACTGCATTTCGGGGCTCCGTTTCAAGAGGCTCTAATCCAACTGCGAATCATCAGACGGTCGGAAGCGCCGCCGTCGGCGATGGGCGTGCGTGCGTGAATCGTCCGCGTGTTGTCCGTGAAGAGCAATTCGCCCTCGCGCATCAGGAAGTCGAAGGTGCGCGGAGTCCGGGCGATGACGCTCTCGAAGGCGTCCAGAGAGGCCAGCAGCTCGTCCGGGAGCTTCACGCCTTCGGAATCGAGCGCGAGATTAATCGTATAACGCCGCCAGCACATGCCGGACTCCGCGAGCACCGTCCGCCATTTCAAGCCGCCGCCGCAGTACGGGGCCAGCCGCCAAGGCACGGGCTCTGTCTCAAGGAGCCGCAGCGTCTCGTCTCCCAGAAGATTTCTCACCTCGTCGCGTGCCGCGTCCACGTCGAGGATTCGTGAGCGACCGCCGCCCCCACGGTCTGCGCGCACGCACACCATCGAGATTATTTCGACCGGCTCGTCCCAATCCGCCGTGTCCGTGTGCAGGCGCTCGCTCTCGTGCCCGCCCCGCGTCGAGAGGATGTCGGTCGAGGGCTGGACGTAGTGCACCAGTTGGGCGCGAGGCTTCTGGTAAGGAGGGGCCACAAGCGCTCCGAAGGCCCGGTTGATGGCGACGAACAGTCGGTTCCCCTCATCGAAACGAAGCCCCTGAAGGAGCGCGCAATAGGGACGGCGCGCGACTCGCTCCCTGACCGAGCGTGTGAGCCAATCGAACTCTTCGGGACAGGCTTCGCGGACGCGTTCGAGCACGGACTCCTGCAACTCGTTCGAGTAGAACTCTCTGTTTTCGTACGGCGGAAGGCTCCGCGCAGCGCTCAGCAGTTTGTCTGCCAGCGTCGGCGAAACTTCGATTCTCGCGGTGTCCGGAAATGGTGTGAGCATCTTGCGGCGGCTGTGATACCAAGGAGTATTAGACGCTTCGGAAAGCTTCAGCCCGCTTGCACTGTAGGCCGACAGTCTAGGGCACTGATTTGGGGCTGTCAATAGAGTTGCGGCCAGCCCTCTCGTGGTACTAAGGTAATGCTGCATTTCACCTTGAACGGGTCACGGTTCGTCTTAAACACCCCTTTCAGATGAGGAGATTGAGACCCTGAAAAATCCGAAAACCGCCTCCCCTCACAAACCGCTTGACGGAAGCGCTTCGGGAAATATCAACGAAGTGTTCCCTCACAAGCTCTGCGTCAATCTGGACAGAAGGCCCGACCGATGGGCGCAGATGAAGTCGAAATTCGCCCTCCACGACATCCGAGACGTACGCCGTTTTCCGGCGGTCGATGGGCATGAATCGAAAGTCCCTCCCGGCTGGACGTGCACGCCGGGAGCCTACGGTTGCCTGCTCAGCCATCTGCACATCGTGCGTGAAGCCCGCGCGCTCGGCGTGCACAGCGTGCTTATCTTTGAAGACGATGTCGTCTTCGACGAACGCTTGCAGGACAACTTCAGCGCCTACGTCCGGCAGTTGCCAGCCGGCTGGGACATGCTCCACTTCGGCGTGCTGCACATGGACGAGCCGACCCAAATCTCCGAGAACGTCCAACGAATACGCCGCGCCTACTCGACCTACACTTACGCCTTAAAGCACACCATCTTCGACGCCTTCATCGAGCTGAACAGCAAGGCCAACACCCCCGTCGATATTAACAACCACGTCCTACAGGCGGAGCACGCGTGCTACTGCTTTACGCCGCATCTGTCTTGGGTGGAAACCGTCCCTTCCGACGTTCAGGAGCGGCAGAAAAATCACTGGTACTTGCGGGAGTCTCTAGTGATTCACGGCAGCGTTATGAATCGGGTGCTGGAACAAACCGCGCTCGTCATCGCTTACACCAATCCCGAACGGGATGAACATTCAGAGCGTCACCTGCTTTTCCTGACCCGCTTTTATCGCGAGCGCCTGCCGGGAATCACCGTCGTCGTCGTGGAGCAGGATGCGGAACCGACGATTGCTCCCGATGTGCTGCCCGAAGGCTGCCGGTATTTTCACCTGCGCGACGGCGGCCCGCTCGACAAGGGCCGCTGCTTCAACGCCGGGATGAGCCTCTCGAAGCCCGACGACGAGTACATGATATTTTCAGACGGCGACATCTTCCTCGAAGAGTGGGACATCCGTGGGAACCTTAGAATGTGCCAGCGATACGACGCCACGTCCGGGTTCGGGAGCATCATCAATCTCACGAACGAAGACACCCTGACCCTACAACGCAACAAGGCGATGCTCACGCCTTGGTTCAACGCGGAGAAGTATTCGCCGACCGAGAAGCCAGAGCCGTTCGGCGTCTACTGCGTCTTCAACCGCCGGAGCGTTCAGGCTGCGGGCGGCTGGGAGGAACTGCGCGCGGAAGGGACGGCGCAAACGCTCTCTCTGAAAGACGGGCGGCAACTGCGCTTGTTTCGGCCACCGAATCAGGCGTTGCGTCTCCGTCACGTTTAGGCCCGCCTTGAGACTGAAAAGCACCACCAAACGCTCCGGCGTCAACCGTCTTTTCCGGCAGCGCCAAGGCCGCGCCATGCCGCGAAGGCGCTCTGCTCGTCCCCGAAGGGCGGCGGTTCCGCCAAGGTCAGGTGACTGCAATCCGCGTTGCCTCGAACACGCAGCAGCGGCCTGTCCCGACGGGTGATGCGGTGTGTGACGAAACGCACGATGAATCCAATGCGCGGCTCGTCGGATGCGTTGGGATTCGACCCGTGAATAATCGTGCTGTGATGCAGAGACATCTCGCCCGGCTGTAAGACGACATCCAGCGCCCGCCTTTCATCGACCTCCACGCTGACCCGCTCGCCGCGCCGCAAAAGATTTGGCGCGTCAGGGACGTTCGCGTGTTCCAGCAGTCCCTCCTTGTGAGAGCCCGGAATCACGCGCATGCAGCCGTTGGCCTGATGGCTCGGCGTGAGCGCTATCCATGCCGAAGTCGAAGGCGTCAGATGCCAGCCCGAATAGACGCTGTCCTGATGCCATGAGACGTAGCTCGAATCCCTCGGCGGCTTATAGAAGACGAGCGTGCCGTCAACCAGAATGTCCCGCCCCAGCACTCCCTCGACCGCGTCTAGAAGAGCGCCGTGCGTCACCAACCTGTAGGCCCAATCGAAGAACAGGTGGAGGCCGTCGAGCCGCTTTCGGGAGCCTTCCTCGCAGTTGCCGACCACCGTTTCGAGTGCGCCGCGAAACGCGGAGACCTCTTCCGCCGACAACACCCCGACGGGAAACAGGATACCGTCGCGTTCGTATCGTTCGAGCTTTTCCATAGGAAGCATACTGGACACGACCTGCACCTTCTTTTTCGCCTCAAGCGACGAGCGGAGAGAAACGCCTTGCGGCTTCAGGTTGAAATCGTCCGATGACCGTTCGAGCGGGGTTTCGCTTGAGCGCTCTTTCCGTTAACGCCCTCGAAGAGGAACGCGTTGCTGACGAGAAACGCCCTGTTCCTTTCCATGGCCGCCAGATACCTCTCAAACGCCTGCTCCCCGTACCCTTTCGCGGCCAGCATCTTTCTCATCTCTCTCTCCCATTTTTCGTCCGCGGGCTTATCGCTGCTCATGCGCAGATAGCCTTCGACGAGCGTATCCCAGTCGAGCAGCCGTTCCACGAATCGCTTATCGAAGAATTGCCGCAGCTTCGGGTTGGTCTTTAACTGATGCTGCGTCTTCTTGTACGCGTCCTTCAGCTCGGCGCGCGCCATCGCTTGAAGCCCGGCGTCCACGGCGTCGCCGATTCGGTAGATTTTCCGAAGACAGCCGACTTCGCTGTTGCCGTACTGCTCCTCGGTTGACCTTCCCCAGATGTAAGTCTCGTCGAGAGCCATGTATGGAACCAGCCCTTGCGCGTAAAAGTTCTGGTCGCGCGAATCGGCAATCGCCAGAGCGTCGTGATCCATGAAGATAAGCTTCACTTTCCAACGGCCCTCGTCCCAGAAACTTTTCAACCCCACGTTTCTGGCGACGAAGGACTCGCCCCGCGAATAACCTCTCAGTGCGAGGAGAGTCCCCCAGCACTTCGCTATCTGTCGCAGCAGCGATTCGTAGATGCGGTCTGCGCTCTCTCGATTTTCCGCCACGCGGAAGGCCGCCGCAAGATACTGGTCGTGGCTTTGATACTTCATGTCCGGAGCCTTGTAAGCCCCCAAGACCTCTTCGAGCGCCGCGTCCGCCAGACGCCTCGCATCCTCCTTTGAATACTCGACCTGCAAGCCCTCCGTGAAGTACCGCTCCGGCCCGCCGCCCGAGAGATACGCGGCGAGCTTGTCGAGCCGGAAAGAGGTCGTGCCGCTGAGTATGGCCTGCCCCGGCGTCACGTGGCCGATGAAGTGCGCGCTCAGCCCGAGGTCTCCCGGCAGGTCGGGCAGGCTCGCGTGATCCTCTTCCTTGAATGCCTCGACGGATTCTTTCATCGCCACACGCATCTGCCTGTACCCGCTCCCGAAGATGCGCGGGTCTGTGAAATACGTGAGCGTCTGCACCTCGTCGTTTCGTACAGGCACGCCGTAGATGTTCGAGCGCGAGATGTAGTTGGAGAGTGGCGCTTCCTCCTCATGCACGAGTCGATAAATAAACCCGAACCGGGAGGCGGAATTGGCCTCGTAGCGCAGGAGCCACTGCATGCTCCCGCCGTCGAGCCGGTGAGACGGCGGAACGGTGTAGCCCTCGCGCGCGTAGACGACGTTGAGTGAATTGCGGCCTCTGCGCCCGGCCCTCTTAATCTCGAATTCGATGTCGCTGCCCGGCGGCTTGACGACCAGCACGACCGTGGTCAGAGGGTACTCGACCAGAGAGTTGAGTTCGGAGCTGGTCGTCTCCGCAACCCAGTAGACGCAGGAATTCTCGCACAGCGCGTTAAGGATGCTCGCCTCGAAGTCGGGCAGGCGGTTGATAGCGCGCCTCATCTCCGCTTCCACATAGAAGGGCTGCGAATCGTTCAAATCCTTCACGCCGTCGGTCACCTGCAACTGTCTGAGAATCTGGTCGATGACCTCTTCAGCCGTGAACAGGTAACGGGCGAGCGTGAGCTTGCAGTCCTGACGAGACAGTTCGATGAAATCGAGCAACGCCGCGTCGGAGGTTCGACGCCCTTTAATCTTGTCGTGGACGCGATTGAGCCTCGCGAGCTTGCGTCGAAACTCCGGGATGAAGCGTCGTAGATTGGTGGTCGAATAGCCTTCGCGCAACACCGAAGCGACGACCTCTCGGTCGAGACCGGGCGCGCTCTTGAGCTTTAACTGCGTGAGGATGAAATCGAAGTCCGAGGGGTTATCGTTGGGGATTCTAAGTATCTGATGTTCGAGCATCAATATCGCCAGCCGGCGGAGTTCCCAGTGGGTTTCGGCCCCGCGTCTGGCGACGGCGAGGAGTCTCAGACAAAAGCTTTCGTCGTAGGCTTCATGCCGCAGGAATTCGTCGAATAAAGCATACGCCTGTTCGGCGTCGTGGAACTCATTTGTGAGGAGTTTGAGCAGGCGGCTATTGCGAGAGTTGCGCGAGGGACTTCCAAGATTCTTCATGTCTCAGATTTCAAGGCTTTACAGATGATTAAAGTAGAGATGTTGGATGGTTCGTGCCCGGACGCAAAACGCGGCCACGGGGCCCGGCGATGATTTGCCGGGCCCACATGGCGCGTCAGTCAATTGCCTTGCTTACCGCCGCCCGAAGGTGTCCAGTAGCCTACTACTTAACTACTGGCCTTATTCCACCCGTGGGCTTACCCGCAGGTTTACCGGGCGGTCTGCCGGGCGGCTTACCCGGCGGCTTGCTCGGAGGCTTACCCGGAGGTTTGCTCGGAGGCTTTCCGGGCGGCCTTCCGGGTGGCTGACTAGGAGGCTTACCGGGCGGCCTGCTTGGAGGTTTACCCGGTGGCCTGCTTGGCGGCTTGCCCGGAGGCTTACCGGGCGGCCTGCTTGGGGGCTTACCCGGCGGCCTTCCCGGAGGTTTTCCGGGGGGCTTTCCGGGAGGTTTACTCGGAGGCTTACCCGGTGGCCTGCTCGGAGGTTTACCCGGAGGTTTGCCCGGCGGTCTTCCGGGCGGCTTGCCGGGAGGTTTGCCCGGAGGTCTTCCCGGAGGCTTGCCGGGAGGTTTTCCGGGGGGCTTACTGGGAGGCTTGCCGGGAGGTTTTCCGGGAGGCTTGCCGGGCGGGTACGGCTTTCCGCCGCCGCCCTTCTTGCCCTTACCTTTACCTTTGCCCTTACCCTTTTTCTTATTCTGCGGCCACGGAATACCCAACGCGACGATGAGCGCGTTTAGCAGGTCTACCGCGACATACTTCTTGAGGATGACTGCGACGACGCCTTGCGACTCGTATTGACCGCCGCCGCCTTTACCCTTGCCCTTGCCTTTACCGCCGCCGCCCTTGCCGCCGCCAGCGCCGCCGCCTTTTGTGGCTCCCATAGCTTTTCTCCTCAGAGCTGAAATACGCTCATGCTTCCACGGTTTGCCCGTTTGCCTTTGAGGCTATGGCTACCGTGTACCGTCTGACAGTCGAGGACAATCCGTTGCACTCAAAGACCTCTCGACTTTCAAGGCCCGCCGATGGCCGAATCATTCGACGGCCTTGGACTGTCGAGATACCCGTTAGGGCTTGCCGCCCAAGGTCTGCGGCTTTCTGATGAAACGCTCCAAATCATCATTCGGCGTAGGAGGAACATAGCCCGGCGCGGGCGGCAGCAGGATACAGGCGGCGTTGGGCTGTAACACCGCGTTGGCCGGGCCGACGCGGAAGACGCCCCAAGCTCCCTGTCTCGCCTGAATCGGGACGAAGACCGAGTACAGGTAATCGCCGCCCCTACGCGCTTCGCCGCCTGCCTTGTCAATCAACAGGTCGGCATGATCCGTCGAGCCATGATTATCTCGCGAGCCCAACCACTGCGAGAGATTGTTGCTGCCGAGCTTCTGAGAATTGTTCGTGTAAGGGTTCCGCTGCCAAGCGTGACCGCTGATGGTGAAGACCTGAGACGTGCCCGTCCCGACCGGATGCGCCAGACGGAAACGAACCTTGTCGCCGATTTCGGCCCTGAAGATAGGAGTCTGAGGCTCCTTCGGCTGCAAGGCTGTCTGCTGAATCAGTTGGTTCGACAACATGCAGGAGTAGTCCGTGTTTGTGTTGCCCGCGTAGCGGAACTGCCAAGGCTCCGTGCGGTAATTGACCGCGCTGGCCGTCGTCACACCGGGGTCGGTCGAGACGATTCTCATGTCGTCGCTAATCATGAGCACGAACTCACGGAACGTGCCGTCCGCCGCGCTGACGGTCGCGGATGCGCGAGTGGTGGGCGGAGTGCCCCCCGTCGCTTCGCAGTCCGCAAGCATTCCGGGTTCGCCGCACTGCCACTTCGAGCCCTGCGGCTCGATGACCATGGAGCCGAACAGACCGTTGATGTGCTGGAACAGAGGGTCGGACGGGAACAGGTTGAGCGTCCCGAACTCGACCGGAGTGTAGCTCAGTTTTCCGCTAGCGGCGCGCTCGACCTTGCCCGCGTACCACTGGTACTTGACGGTCTTGCCCGTAGGGACTGACTGGTCGGCCTGCCCCTGACTGTTCCAGCCGACGTTGAAACCGTTGCTGGTCGCGACATCGTAGGAGAGCAGTTGCGGGTGCAGCCCGACGTAGCGCGAGACCTTGTGCGGGTATAGAGGCCCGTCGAGCGGGGGTGACATGGCGAAGTCCTGTTTGTACACGTCGGAGCTTCCGTCGATGGCGTTGGTTAAGTTCACCTCGATGCAATCGCCCGCGTTCGCGCGCAGGATGAGCGGCTCGACGGGGACGCCGGGTTTGAGCGTGCCGTCAGCGTTCAGGTCGCCCGTTCGGACGTACATGATGCCGAGCGGGTTGGTCAGCGCCTTGTTCAGGGTGGACGGATTGCCCGGGTCGGAACGACCGTTGAAGACTATCTGCTTGGGCAGAGGGCTTTGATTCGCCAGCGCCTTCTGCGCGGTCACCGCCGTGAGGTTGAAAGTCCTCTTGACCGCCGGGGCCGGTAAGGGCGTGGGGCAGGTCGCGTAGGACACGTCCGTGCCGGAGCTTACGGGGTTGTTCGGGAGCGGCTCCAAGCTCAGCGCTTTCTTGGTCGGGGCGTAGGAGCGGAAGATGCCCCACAGTCCGTTGGCGAGACCGCTGGGGTCTAAGCTCGGGCTGTAGAGGAAGTCAATGCAATTGGCGTCCGACATCTTGTCGGGGCATTTCCGGCTGCTGCTCGCAGCCGAAGATGAAGGCACTTTGAAGAGCATCTCGAAGTGCTCGGAGAGCCCCATCGCCTGCGCGCTGCGGTAACCGGAGTTCTTCCAAGACGGCTCGGAAAACCACGTCGGGCCTTCGAGGTTGAACTGGTGCGAGAAGACGTGCGCTCCCACCAGCACGCGTATCTGAACGTTGTCGTTCTGGTATGCGCGCATCAGAGGCGTCATCGGGTCTGCGTTCTGCCCCGGCGGAGTGAACTGCGACTGGATGGAGTTGTCGTATGCGTACGAGAGGTCGCTGACTTTGCTCGGCGCAGGGAAAGCGCTTAGCGACCCGACCCGCTTTGCCAGCGGCTCATTTGTATAGTTGACCGACTGCGTGCCCGCCGGAACGTTCGGGATGCCGGTAGTCACCAGCGAAGGCTTCGGCGGCGGGTTGATGGCCTGATCTTCGCCCTGTATTTTCACGCCCGTATAGGCGAGCTGCAAGTCCTGAAACTCCAGCAGGAATTCGCGGTAGCTGTCGTTTTTGTTGCTCGTGATAATTCTGGCCTGCCAGCTCGTCGGGCCGCCGTCGGCGCGCGCGCCAAACGGCGTCTGGCCGTCGTTGGAAGTCCACGTCGAACCCTCCGGCTCGACGACCAAACCTGCATAAAGGCCGGCCTGCTGGTGCGTCGAGGGGCCGAAGTGGTCGTGCGTGAAGACTGTGCGTAGCGTGCGGTCTACGCCATTATCATCGACCAGCGGGTCTAGATACCAACGCTGGATGGTGGTCTGCGCGCCGAGCCAGTTGCTTGCGCAATCAGGCGGGACGGGGCTCACGGAACAGATGCCAGCCGGGGGCGGCTGCGGGGGCCGAAGGGTGGTCGGGCATCCCGCGCACGTCTTCCAGACGCCGCCGGGGGCCGTCAGAGCCTTGTGCACGTGCTGCACTTCCTCGGGGCTGAACGTCCCGTCTTCGTAGTTGAAGCCGTTGCCCGCGCCGTCCGAAGAAGTCACGTCGAACTTCACGAGGTGTATGTGCTGACCGAGGATGTCGGTCGGCGTGCGCACCTGAAACTTATCGAGCTTGTAGTAGGCGGGCACGAGATTCGTGTGCCAGTACTCGATGATGTCTTTGGAGTTGCCGCGGAAGAAGAGCGGCTCGGGCTGGCGTCCGCCCGGGCTCCCGAACTTGTAAGCGATGGTCGGCGCGACATCTTCCCAGAGCGAGAGCATGCGCTGCTGCGGGTAGTGCCAACCCAGCTTGTTGAAGGTGACATCGAGCTGAATGGCTGCGGCCTTGTAGACGCGCTTGTTGCCGATGGCGTTGCCGTTATCGTCAACCCCCGGGTCGGCGAAAGGCGCGCCGCGCTGCGGGCCTAAAGGCAGGCCGTTGAGGATGAAGCCGGTGGGCGGCGTGAGCATCGTGCTCTGGGGCGGGATGCTGTTGGACGAAGGGCAAGAGCCCGGCGTCCCGTCGGGTAAGAACGTCGCGTAGCAGCGCTTGCCGAAGTAAGTCATCGCTGCCTTCTCGACGACCGTGCCGTCTTCGGGAAGCTGCACGGCCACCATCGTCGCGAGGTCTTTGCTCCAGTCCGTTTCGCTGTGCTGCTCGACGGCAATCGTGCCGCCCGTGACGACGTGGCGCGGCAGTCCGCCGTCGAGGAAGCCGCCCGCCCCGTCCGGGGCGAAGTCGAGCGGCGGATGCGGCGGGCGCGCGCCCGCGACGCCCGGGATGAAGAAGGGGAAGCCGGGGTTCTCAAGCTTGTTGCCCGCCGACGGCTGGAACTGCCCCGTCATCTTCGTGCCGTCGAACTGGCTGTTGAGGACAGTGCCGTTGAGCTGCTGGCCGTTCGTGCAGCCGCCGATGACATCGAGGCCGTTAATCTTGTTGCTCTGGCAGACCCCGCCGTAGACAATCTGGCCGCCGTTCGGAATCGTCACGCCGTTGACCTGCACGTTGTTCTTAATCTGAACGTAGGCGGGCAGGGGGGCCATCGGGAGAGTCGGCACGGGCACGAGCGCCGGGTTCGGGGAACCGCCGACGATTTCGCCGTCGGGCAGGGCGCGCGAGCCGGGGACGACTTTTCCGGTTCCGGGGAAGACGAAGGTTCCGGCCTCGAACACGTCGTGCGTGCGCCACATCGACCACATCCCCGCGGCGAAGTGCGGATAGAAGTGGCAGTGGAAGATGGAGTCTCCGACGACCTTGTTGCGGTTGCCGCTGCCGTTGTAGACCATCTCCAAGGTGTAGCTCGCGCCGGGGCTAATCATCTGGCTGTCGAGATAGCTGCCCTGATCGCTGTTGGGAGACTGAAGCCACTGGTGCGCGTGCTGGTGATGGACGTGCGTCACGTCGCGCCCGCCGTGGAGAATCCTGAACTTGACGTGGTCGTTGATGTAGCTGTGATAGACGTTCGACGGGTCGTCGGGGAAGAAGGCGGCGGTGGCCTTCGCGGTCGGCGTCATCGCGTAAGGGTTCGCGTTGGGCGGGTTGGTCGGCGTTCTCTTCCCTCCGCAGGGAGGAGTGTTGAAGGCCGCAGTCGTATTACAAGGGGGCTGGAACGCCTGCTCGTCCAGTTGATTCGAGTTGGCGGGTTTGTCCACCATCATCGCGGGGTCTCCGACCGACCACGCGCTGAGGAAGAACTCCTCGAACTTGCAATCGACGCAATCGCCCATCGGGCCGACGCCGATACGGTTGGCGTAAACTTCAGCGCCGATGCCGCCCGTGCCGTAGTTGATGGCGAAGGCGTCCTCACCTGCGGTGAGCGTGTCGGGCATCTCCCTGAAGACCGGGAAAGCCTGCGCCGCAATCGGGCTCAGCCCGCCGTGATAGATAATCGTGAACTCGCGGTACGGCTGCTTCCTGTCAGGCGAAGCGGGGTTCTTGCAGAACAGAGGGTCAACCGGCGGGCTGCCGGGCAGCACGGGTTTGCCCTCAGCGTTGCAATCCGGGTCTGGCTTGTTCGGGTCTTTGTTTGCGCCCGGAAAACGGCCCGCGCCGGGCCCCGTGATGATTGCCGTCAAGTCGCCGCGCACAAGGTTAGTGCCGTCGAGCATATTGAGGATGGGAGTGCCTACGAGCTGGGCGGGAAGGGCCGTCCCGTCGGCCCGCTTCGACGGGTAGACCGCGTCGTATTTGATGAGCGGGTGGTTATCCGCAGTGTTCAGGTAGCCGCTCGGCGTCCTGATAACCTTAATCGTCTTCCCCTTCACCTTGAAGGTACAGTTGGTCGGAGTGGCGCAGACCAGCGAGCCGGGCGGCACTTGAGCGGGGTTCTTGGCGTTGTAGGTGGCGAGCAGAAGGTCGTCAGCCGAAACTTGGCTGCGATACCACTCGGCCCCCTGCGGCTGTATGTTCAAGGCCCCGAAAAGTCCGCGCGACAGTTGGGTTCCGATGGAGCTTCTATCGCCCTCCGTGTACAGAAGGTAAGTGCCTTCGGCCTTCGCGTAGAGCGTGTAGGTCTGCGTCTGCGGGGGCATCGGACTGGGCGCTGGTGACGGGCTGGGTGTCGGAGATGCGAGGCTGGAATTGTTCGTCCCTACGTAGGAACCGTCGTCCATGGAGCCCGAGACCCATTCCACGCCCTGAACGTGTAGAGAGACTTCGGTCGTGTCCGTCTTCGCGGCGGCCAGCCCTGTGCGCGAGACCTTGAAATTATCGACGGGTATGTTATTCGTGAACGTGACGGTCACGCAGTCCCCGACGTTGGCGCGCAGCACGAGCGGGCGCGGGCGTCGGTCTGCGCGGAGTTGCTTGCCCAACCCCCCGACCGTGTCGCCCTTGAGCGCGAAAATCAGTCCATCGGGAATCGCCGCCCCTAGACGGTTCAGCATGATAGGCTGGGGTATTGCCACCACGTCGGCTTTAATCTTTCGCACGCACGGAGGAGACACAGGCGTCTGTGACGGCTGCGGCGTGGCGGCGACGGGCGCTTCGGCTTTGGCGTTCGGGGGGTCGAATTCCGCCTTGACCGAATCCGGCGCGGCCCCGACTGCTTCCGTATCGTCGCTGCTCGCAACGGCCTTCGTGGTCGTCGCTGTGGGCTCCGCAACGGTCGGCTTCGCCTCCGGCCCCGGTTTGTCGGCTGACGCGTTTGGCGTCTGCGCGGCGGCCATGCCGGAGGCCAGCAGAACTATTACAAGCAATAGCGGGTAGTTGAAGAATTTTGCGAGGATGGTTTGATGGCGACGCATGACTGCTTCTCCTTCAAGACACGATGCCAAAATGCCGTACGGCTAGCACCAGTTATTGATAAACTCTGTTCAGACCTTGTTCGTTGAGTGAATGGTGAGGCTAGCGAGCATCAAATCTTCTCGTTAGCAGAAAGTTTGAAATAGCCTGTGAGAAGAACGACCCTTGGATAGTTATAGCCTGTGAGAAGAACCGCCCTTGGACAATTGAGGTCTTCAGCGTAGGGCTTATAACTTTTTATGTCAAGGGAATATTCCTGCCGCAATGTAAACCGCCGCACATAGAGTTAATAATTCGAGACTCCGCACGGGACGGCGTGCGTCTTCAAAGACGGACTCGACGGGGCGCATAACTCTCGACGCTCTCTTGCCGCCGCGCTTCGGATTTCTCGCACCGCATTTAATTGATATCAATCCATCCGCTTGCGGGCACGAACTGTTTCTCTTTGAGGTCAATTGTAATCACGTACGCCCCGGACGCACCGATGCGGCGGTTGGGGCCGTAGGTGATGGCGGGCGTCAGCCCCGTCGGATACTCGTAGAAGCCTTCGAGAGCTTGAATCAATTTCTCCCTGCTCAAGTCCTTGCCGACTCGCCGCAAAGCCTCGGCCAAAATTTTGGCGGCGCTGTAGGCGGAAAGCTGCGCGGCTATGTGGTGCGGAGGGAGCTTGTACTTGGCAGCGAGCGCGCGAAACTCTCTGACGCCTTCCGCCGTCTGGTCGGAGGGCGCGGTCGAGAAGGAGAAAAAAATCTTACGGTCGAAGCCCTCCGGCGCGTCGAAGACCTCCGTGCCTCCTCCGCCCGGCAGAAAGATGTTTGGGAGCCAGCCCTGCCTGTCGGCTTCCCGCATCAACGCCAGCGCCTCGTCCCTGCCGCCGAGGAAGAAGACCGCGTCCCTCCCGGTTTGCTTGAGTTGCTTGACCGTCCCGGCCACGTCCAAGCGCCCGGCCACATATTCGTAAGCCTGCGGCGCGCTCAGACGCGCCTTCTGACGCTGGTCTTTGACGGCGTCGAGGACGCTCGCATTAATCTCGTTCGGAGAGTACACGACCGCGACGCGCTCGTGCTTGAAATCCTTCTGTCTGGCGGCGAATTCGACGAGAGCGCGCGCCTGCCCTTCAACTCCAGAGAGCAGATAAAAGACCTGCCGGTTCAAAGGAAAGGAGGTCTGCGTGTGGAGCGTGAGCGGGCCGACGAGAGGCACTTCGCGTTCGGCCATGAGCGGGAGAATCTCTTTCTCGGCCCCCGCGATGAAGGCTCCGGTCATGGCGAAGACCTGCTCGTCCTTCAACATCCGCTCAAGGTTGTCGCGCGTGGCCGCAGGCGTCTCGGCGGTCTCGACGTACTTCAATTCAAAGCGGCGGCTGTAAATCCCGCCCTGACTGTTCAGCTCTTCGAAGAAGGCGGCGGTCACTGCTTTGACCGCCTGCCCCATCTCGGCCAGAGCGCCTTTCGCGGGCGCAGCGATGCCGATGACTATCCTGCTTTCGCTGATGCCGGGGTCTCTGTCTTTCCCGAGCCGTCCCAGATAAGCGACGAGGTCTGACATGTCCTCGCGCGACATCACGTACCTCGGCATCAAGGGCTGTAGCTTATTTCCCGCCGGGTCAGTGCCGCGCGTAATCGCCAGCTCAAGCGCGCGCGCGGTGTAGGGCGGATGCTTGCGCCCGTCGGCGTGAGTGAGGCCGTAAGGCTTGGTCAAAGCCTCCCAAGTCAGGTTTGAAGGGACGATGCCGCCTTCGGGCTTGCCCTGCCCGTCGAAGCCGTGGCAGTTGGCGCAGGCCATCGAGTCGCCGGGAACTTCCAGAGACGATTCGCCGATGTAGGCCAGAATCTCTTTGCCCGAAGGGCTCGTGCCCTGCACGTAAATCTGCTTGCCCCGGCGCTCCTGCGGCGTCAAGACATCCTGCGCCGTCGCCCGCGCGCCGAACTCCTCCGCGACCATGAAGGCCAACGCCGCCAGCAAGAGCAGGCACTTCAAGGCCGCTCGCCCATTCGCGTTCCGATGTAGATGCAATCTCACTTCTGTCAATACAAGCTCATTTCGCGCGCGTCGTTTTGGTCTTGAGTGATTGCCTAGCTTATTTCGGCAACGCCTGTACGGTCATGGGCGTGACGTGGTTGAGCTGGACTCCGAGCGAAGGGCTGTGGAAGTAGATGTAGTAGACGCCGGGCCTCGGCGGCACGAAGCTGATTTCGTAGACGCCTTCGCCGACATGCCGCGCCCAGTCGCGCTGCTGCCAGATGCCCGGCGCTAGGAAGACCAGCGTGCCCACGTCTTCCAGATTCGCCTTCGCCTGTTTGGTCTGCGCGTCGTTCACCCTGAAGCGCAGCGTGTAAGTTTCGCCGACGCGCGCGGTCGGTTCTTTGCCCACCGGCTCGACCCGGATGGCGACCCCGGCCTGTCTTGGCATGTCAGGGTTGTCGTCGATGTTGAGGTCGAAGCAGTTGACCACGCGCGGCGAGTCGAGCAGGAAAGCCACGTCGTAGCGGCCCGGCCCCGCGAGACGGATGTTGGTGGTGTAGACGCCGCGCGCGCTCTCGCGCAGGCTGTTGTCCAAGACGAGCAGAGCCTTCGGGTCGCGGCGATAATTCTGGAAGCTTCCCATCGGCGCGGCCATGCCTTCGGTGTAAAAGTAGATCATCTTGTCAGCGGGGTTCGCGACCAGCACCGAGCTGCCTTCCGGGGCCGGGACGATGGCGTCGGCCAAAGAGTTTGCCGGAGACTCTCGCGGCGCTTTCTGGCCCGCCTGAAAGCGCGTGATGGGGGCTTCTTTGCCGAGGCCGGAGAGCTTAATCATGGTGACGAACTCGTTGCCGGACGAGCGCACGTACGCGAACTGCTGTGTGAAGGCGACCTGATCGGCGGCTCCCCCGACGGGCACTTCGTGGACGAGGCGGTTTGAAGACACGTCGAAGATGAAGACCGTGCCGGTCTTCTGGTTGACCGCGAAGCCGAAGCGCCCTTCGGGGAGCAGTCGGATGGTCTTGAGGCCGGGCCGCGCCTTGATGCGCGTGAGGATTTCGCGGCGCGAGCCGTCCACGACGACTATCGTCCCGTCGCCTTCGCTGGCGACGTACACGCTCCTGCTCAGAGGCGAAAAGGCGAGCGCCGACGGCAAAGAGCCGACCTTCACGTCCGCGACTTTAGAGAGCTTGCGCACGTCTATGACGGACAGCGTCCCTTCCAGCTTGTTGGTGACGAAGGCGAGGCTGTCGTCCTCGTTGAAAGCTATCTCGTGATGCCCCGCCCCGGTCTTGAGCTGCGCAGCGACCTTCAAAGTCGAGGTATCAATCACCGTAATGCCGCCGCCCTTTTCGCCTTCGCCGTCGTTCCCGACCCAGAGGTATCTGCCGTCGTGCTGCAAGGCGACGCGCGTCGGGCTCAGTCCCGCGTCAATGTCGGCGACCGATTTCCAAGTGACTGTATCGACGACGGCGACCTGATTGACGCTCGGCATCGAGACGTAAAGACGCTTCTTATCGGCGCTCATCACCCAGTCCTCGCCCGTCGCGCGCAAGGGGATGAGCGTGTAGAGCTTGCTGCCGCCGAAGCCGGAGAGCGGGTCGATGACAGAGATGTTCGGTTCGTGATTGAGGGCCAGAACAAAGTAGGTGTTGAGGTCGATGGTCGGGCGCTTGGTGAAGTCTGTTTGCAGGAAGGCTTGAATCTTCTCGCGGCACGCCCTGTCGCCCGTGGCCTCTCCGGCCTCGCGGCGGGAAATCCAAGCGGCTGGACGGAGGTTGTTGATGGGATTGCCCGCGTTGGCATCGAAAATCCTGAAGCTGATGGTGGCCTCCGTGCCCGCGAGAAGCTGGCCGGGCTTGCCCTCACCGTGCGAGACGGGCTCGACCGCGAACTCGATGGAGACGCCCTCGCGCGTGTAAGTCTGCGGCGCGCGAGGCGTCGCTTCGGGGACGGCCCGCGCCTGAACGGTCTGGCCCTGCTGCGCGTAAGTGCGTGCGGGCGTTCCGGCCAGCAGCGACAGGATGACGACGGCGAGCGCCGCGCTCAAGCTTGTGAGGCGCGGGACGCGTTCGCTGCTCGGCGTAAAAGAGCTTGTGAGGGACTTGGTATTCATAATCCTCCAAATTAAAACTTTTCAGGATGGCTTCTCAGGCGTGTCGCGGCTGGCCGGGCGTGCTTCGGATTTGTCTCTCGACCTCTTCGCAGTAATCCAGCTTCCAGTGCGGGCTCAGACGGCGGACGCCCTTATCAATCCGAGGCTCAAGGCGGCGCAGGTCTGTGCATCCGCTGGCGTGATAATAACCGTGCTCCCACCTTCTTATATAGTATAGGCGCTCTGCGGGCAGGCGTGTCACGCGGCAGGACTCTTTGACTAGATGGTTGCGTCTAATCCGCGTCTCGAAATCCTGATCCTCGCCGCCGTTGAAACACCTGTAGCCGCCCACCTGCTCGAACAGGTATTTAGAGTAGGCGGACGCGCCGTGATAGAAGAGGTCGCCGTCGCAGGTGCGGCCTTGCAGGTCGGCCCCTCTCATCAGCCAGACCTCGGGGCACTTGAAATAGTTCTGCGCCGGGAGGACTTTCATCGTCTCCTCTATCCTCCAAGGGAGATGTATGTCGTCGTCGTCCCAGACCAGAAGGTGCTCGTATCTGGCGAGCGCAACGGAGAGGTTTCGCTTGTTTCCGAGGGTCGCAAACCGCCCCTGACGGATATTGAGGATGCGCACCTCTTCGTGCTCGAAGTGCAGCTCCTGTTCGGGGTGGTCGTTGACTATTAAAAGCTCTTTCGGGCCGTCCCAATGCTGCCGGATGAAGCTCTCTATCGCTTCTTCGAGGAGGGAGGGGCGGCCATAGGTCAGGCAGAGGCATGAGACGCCTTCATTCATTCAGCACTCCGGCTCTGTCGGGGGTCTTCCGAATCGACGGGCGAGGGGGCAACCCGTATGGATTCCCTGCCGCGCCCCTCAGCAATATAACAAAGCTCTCGCCGGACGCGTAAGATTTATGCACGGGGCCGGAAGCTCGTGCGCGTTCGTCGGCGCGGGAATCCTCCCGCATGTGTGAAGGCTTCGGGGCGCATCCCTCGATATATAGGGTCGAGAAGATTTCTGTTGACAGGCAAAGAATTTTGTCATTACTCTCTCGCCGTCCTTACCCATCTGGATTGGTGCGAGCGTTCCTTCCCGACTTAACTCGCTCAGCGCGGGCTACCGACGGCGGCTCCTTCGCTAGACTCACGTAATCCGAACGATCCAGAACCAACCGGGAGCCGTCTCGCCGGACGCGCCGGGGCGCGCCGCGCCGCAAATGGGGACGGTGAGGGACGGAAGCCGTAAGGCTGATAGCGGTAAATCAACAATCGTCGAGAGCAACGGAGGCCAAGAAAATGAGAGTTCTGCGTAGAGGGATGAGTGGTTCGGACGTTAAGCAGTGGCAGGATTTTTTGACGCGGAAGGGTTTCGGGGCGGGAGTCGCCGACGGCAGCTTCGGTGGCCGCACCTTTCAGGCAACCGTGGAGTTTCAGAGTCAGAACGGGCTGGGCGCTGACGGCATTGTGGGGGGCGGGACGCTCAACAAGGCGAAGGAACTCGGCTTCGTCGAAGCGATGGACGGCTCCGGCGGCTCGCCGCGCGACTCGTCCGCGC
>WUUC01051279.1_pt1 | contig 20283 bp, 18 predicted proteins | sample 6278441 | NCBI WGS metagenome assembly WUUC01 (sample SAMN13675441, study PRJNA597444) | soil metagenome | isolation source: soil | place: USA: Washington | collected 2017-10
GGCGTCTTCGGGGCCTTGGGCTTTTGCTTCGCTGAGGCCTTCGGGCTCGTCGCCTCTGTTGAGGCGGGGATCGGATTGCCGGGCGCCTCGGAGGCTGCGGCCTTGACGGCGGCCGGCTTCGCGTCCTCGGCCGCCCCGGCGACCTCCGTCTCCTCGCCGGTCGCATCCTCCTCGAAGCGGAGCTGACCATCCGACACGGTGGGCTCATCGGCGCCTGCGATGTCCGGGATCTGGACCGGCACGGTCTCCTCCGCGGCCGCCTCCTCGTCGCCGTAGTACTCGGTCCCGTAGCCGTAAAGGCCCGCGGTCGACGATCCGGTGGCGACCGCGCCGAGCAGGTTGCCGCGCGCCGTCTCGATCACCTGACGCACGCGCTGGAGGGCATCACGACTCGTATGCCCAACCTTGGCGACGAGGACCGTCCCCGAAACCCGCTCGAGCAGAGGCACGGCATCGCTCACGTGGAGGATCGGCGGCGTGTCGAGGATCACGACGTCGGCGAGCTCGGAGAGCTCCACGAGAATCGAGTCCATGCGGTCCGAGCTGATCAGCCGCGCCGGGTTGGGAGGCAGCGTGCCACCGGCAAGGACCCGCAGGCGCCCTTCGCCGACGTCTACGTCGACAAGCGCGTCGTGCAGCTTTGCCTGGTCCGTGACCACCTCGGCGACACCGGACCGGGGCTCGATCCCGAGACGCACCGCAACCTGGGGATGGCGCAGGTCGCAGTCGACAAGGACCACGTCCTGGGCGTCCCGCGCCAGCGCGATCGCGAGGTGCGTCGCGACCGTGGTCTTGCCGTCACCCTTTGTGGGGCTCGCAACGATCACAGTCGCCAGGCGCCGCTCGATGTTGAAGTACACGAGGCTCGCGGCGAGGGTCGTGAACGCCTCGCGCACGGGCGTCGGCGCCGGCTTCGCCCCGGGGAAGGCGGCCCGCGGGATGACCGAGAGCAGCGGTGCCCCGAGCAGCGGCTCGAGGTCGTCGGCCTCGCGCAGGCGCCTATCGAGGCGCTCGGCAAGAGCAACTGCCCCGAGGGCGAGGAGAAGACCGACGACGCCCCCCAGCAACGTGTTCTGCCGGCGGTTGGGAGAGATCTGTGTCGTCGGCACGGCCGCGGGTTGGACGAGCTCCGTGTCCCGCTCGGACTCCGCACGCGCCGCGCGCAAAAGCTGAAGCTGGCGTTCAAGCTCGGCCTCGGCGGCGAGGTCGTTGGTCTCGCCAGATTCGGCCTGGAGCTTCGCCATCGTCTGGCTGACCTGGCGCAGCGTCTTGTTGGTGCGCACGTCGTCGATCGCTCTTGCATAGGCGTTGGCGATCGCCGCCGCGCGCTCACCGCTGTCGGCCTGCGCAACAACGTTAAGCAGATCGGTTGGGGTCCCGCCCTCACTGGTGAACGGCTCGGTCCGAACGCTGCCGGCCACCGACCCTGCGGACTCCCGACCTCCGAGCTGCTTGGCGGCCTCCGCGGCCACCTGGTCCGCCTGAAGAAGCAGCACTTCGGTGGCGATGCCGCTGGAGCTCGGCGCCGTGAGCTGGGCCACATCGGTGTTAACGGGCTGGAGCCTGACCAGCGCGCTGGTCTCGAAGGTCTTGGGGATCAGGTTCGAGATCACGAAGACGGCCACCGGAATCGAAACCAGGATTCCGGCGAACATCCACCTGCGCCGCCACAGAGCCTGAAGCAAGGATCGGAGATCCGGCGGCTGCTCCGGCGGCTGCTCCCTCAGCGTCGGCTCCATAGAGCGATCGATTATAGGTCGGCGCCTCGGGTGCTCGGGGCCGCGGCTAGAGCTCGCGCAATAGGCGAGCCAACTCGGGCGCCCAGCGCTGGTACGAGTATCCGCGCTCGACGAAGGCTCGGGCAGCGGATCCGAGCTCCTGGCGCACCTGGACGTCCGTGATCAGCTCATTCAGGGCTCGCGTCCACTCGGCGTCGGTCGAAGCGAGCCTTCCCCGCGTCGAGTCGACGAGCGCCGTATTGACGCCTACCGGGCTGGCGATCGCCGGGATGCCGGCGGCGAAGTACTGGAGCAGCTTGTAGCCGCACTTCCCCCGCGTCCAGGCGGTGTCGGGCATCGGCATCAGCCCGAGGTCGAACTTCGATAGCTCTTCGGATTCGGTCGCCTGGGACCACGGAATGTGATCGATCCACGGCGCGCGAAGGTCGGCGCCGGCTCCGACGAGCACGAGCCGGGCCCGGACCGCGTCGCCGTTCAGGCGCTCGAACACCGGCATCAGCGATCCGAGGTACGGGGCGGTCGAGTCCGAGCCGATCCAGCCCACCCGCACAACCTCCCGCGCCTCGTGCTCATGAAGCGGCTGGCGCGAGGGATCCACGCACGACGGGATCACTTCCACACGGCGCGCCAGCGCACGGGCATGATCGGCTAGATACGGGTTCCCGGCAATCACCAGGCGCGCGCGCCGCAGATAGGTGTGCCAGCGCGAGCTCTCCCGCTTGAGCCATGCAAAGCGCCGATTCGACGGCGATGTCGAGCCGAGAAAGAGAGCGTCATCGAAGTCGTAGACGTCCACGTGCCTGAGCGGCTCCACCCCAGGGATCGGGGTCAAGAACCTGAGGCGATGCACGAGCGTCAGGTTGGCGTCGGCGCTTGTGCTCAGGGCACGGCGGGCACCAGCGGCGAGCGCGGCCGCCTTTCGTAGCGAGGCGACGGCCCCACCCGGACCGCTGATCAGCGCGTACTCGGCATCGGTCAACATCGGCCGGTAGCGGAGGTCGACCCCAGCGACCGCCAGGTGGCTCTCGAAGCCGAGCACCCGCACGCGGGGGCTCGCGGTCAGCGGCGGGTACGCGGTCTGCGCCGAGACGGAGATACGGCCGGTCATCCGGCCGCATCGATCCCGGCGAGCTCGCCGTACAGCCGGTGGTACCGGGGGATTCCGACGTCCTCGAGCGAGAACAGCTCGCGAGCTGCGTCGCGGCAGCGAACGCGCGAGGCGGGGTCAGAGACGAGCTGGCGAACCTCTTCGACGCATCGCTCGTAGCCGCCATCGGAGAACGACTCGGCGAGCACGCCGACGCTTCGACCAACAAGGATCTCGTCCACGTCGCCGATCCCGGGGCCCGAGACCACTGGCAGACCCGCCGCGAGGTATTCGCCGATCTTCGTCGGCGAGGACGCGATACGCGCGAAGCTCGGCCGGCAAAAGCAGATCGCGAACTCCGCGAGCGCCAGGTGGTCGCCCAGCTCCCCCGGCTCTGCGCGCGCGATGCGATAGTCGTTCTTCGGGATCCCCGCCCGGGAGAGCTCGGCGACGATGCTCTCCGGAGGTGCCTGGGTGAGCACGAGGAAGGCGAGCGACGGGTCGAGCCGCCGCGCGGCGGCGAAGAAATCGACCATCTCGCGGTCCATATAGGGCTCTGTCAGCTTGCCGACGTAGGCCATGACCGAGCGCCCCTCGAGCCCGAGTTTGGTGCGGAGCTCCTCAGGTTCACCCTTATGCTCTTCCAAGCGGTCGAGGTCCACGCAGCAAGGGATCACCTCGACTCGCTTGCCATCGTCGGCGCTGAACAGGTATCGACGCACACGTTCGGTCAGCACCACGATCCCGTCCGCGCGCTCGATCGCGGTCCGCTGGATCCGCTCGGTGATCCGGTGGGCCAAGCTCCCGCGCCGCCACCGGCCGGCGTCGACGTACTCGTCCCCGAGCAGCCCGCGGATGTCGAAGATCAGCCCCTTGCCGGTGAGGCCGCGCACGATCAGGCCCGTGGCGGCCGGGACGTGGCTTCGGGCGTGGACGGCGTCGAGATGATGACGGCGAACGAGCCGAACGGCCACGAGCGCGCCGACGAGCGCGTCGTAGATGGTGGCCGGTAGCGAGGGGCGCTTGTGATAGCGAAGGGAGTGCCAAGTGATCCCCCGCCGTTCGAGCTCGGCCGCCAAGCAGCGCCTGCGCTCCTTGTCGTGCCTCGGTTCGAAGGTCAGGAGGTGAACGGTGTGGCCACGCTGCGTAAGCCCTTCCAGATACGCGACCACCTGAGTCTGTACGAGGGGGTCCTCCAGCGAGAGGTAGCAGATGTACAGCGACCGCAGCGCGCCGGACGCGGAGCTGCGGTGAGGTCCGCTCACCATCCCTCGCGGCGCAGGAATACCTCAAGCGTCAGCAGGGTCCAGAGAGCTTGACCGTGGTTGCGCCTGCCCGCATCGTGCTCGGCGATCATGCGATCGACGGCATCCGGGGCGAGGTGAGTCCTGACGCGAGCATCCGGCGCTCCGAGCGTCGAGGCGACGTAGCTCTGGAGGTCCTCTCGGAACCAGCGATCGAGTGGGACACCGAAGCCTCGCTTCGGGCGGCGAAGGATCTCATGCGGGAGCAGATCCGCGACGGCCTTCTTCAGTACCCGCTTCAGGGTCAGGCCCCGCGCCTTGAGCTCCGGCGGCAAGCTGGCGGCGAAGGCGATCAGGTCGGTGTCGAGGAACGGACAGCGCACCTCGAGTCCATGCGCCATGCTCATCCGATCGGTCTTGACCAGCAGGTCGTCGAGCAAATACGTACGCAGGTTGAGGTCGAGCAGGCGGTCGAGTGGCTCGGCACCAGCGGAGGAGGCCCAGATCGCGCGGTAGTCGTCGAGCGCCCACTCGTCGCTGCGGCCGTTGACCAGCGCCAGGCGCTCGGGGTCTTCGACGTAGCTGATCCACGATCGATACGCGTCCGGAAGACCCTGGCTCGCGACTCGGGCGAAGCGCTGCAGGCTCGCCGCGCGTCCGCGGAGCGCCTTCGGGGGCAGCACCCCCACCGCGCCGCGGGTCACGCCTTGGATGGCGCCCGGCAGCGCCGCGTAGCGGCGTGCAACCAGCCCGGCCGCAAAGCGCTCATAGCCGGCGAAGACTTCGTCTCCGCCGTCGCCCGACAGCGCAACGGTCACCCCGCTTCGGGTGACCTCGCTGAGCAGGAACGTCGGCACCGCGCTCGAGTCCCCGAACGGCTGGTCGTGGTGCCAGACGAGGCGTTCCACCAGGTCCACCGCGTTCGGCCGGACGACGAAGACGTGGTGGTCGGTCCGGTGGCGCTTGGCGGCGAGATCGGCGTAGGGCCGCTCGTCGAACCCTTCGCGGTCCTCGAAGCCGATCGTGAAGGTCTGCACCGGCCGGTCCAGCTTCCCCGCCATGATCCCGACTACGGTGGTCGAGTCGATCCCGCCGCTGAGAAACGCTCCCAGGGGCACGTCCGAGATCAATCGCCGCTCGACCGCGCGCTCGAGCCGTGACCGCACCTCGGTCGCGGCCACGTCCAGCGAGAGGTCGACGCGGGCGTGACCGTCAACGCCGGCGACGGGCGGCTCCCAGTAGCGCTCGATCTGCGGCTCGCGCCCGGTCTCGAAGCTGAGCACGTGACCGGGAGGCAGGCTTCGGATGTCCTCGAAGAACGTCCGCGGCGTGGGGACGTACCCGAAGGTCAGGTAAGCGGGAATTGCGGCCGCGTCGAGCCGGCGAGGGACCGCCGGATCGGCAAACAGGGCCTTGATCTCGCTGCCGAAGACGAGCCGATCGCCGGAGCGCCAGTAATAGAGCGGCTTCTTTCCGACTCGGTCCCGCCCGAGAACCAGCCGCCCACGCCGCTCGTCCCAGACCGCGAAGGCGAACATGCCATCGAGTCGCCGGGCAAGCTCAACCGGCGCAAGCTCCTCGGCGAGGTGGGCGATGACCTCCGTGTCGCCGCGCGAGCGGAACTCGTGCCCGCCCCGCACCAGCTCGCCGCGAAGCTCGGTGAAGTTGTAGATCTCGCCGTTGAGGACGACCGCGATCGAACGATTCTCGTTTGTGATCGGCGGATCACCGCTGATCAGGTCGATGATCGCGAGCCGGTTTTGTGCGATCAGCGCGTCGCTGCCGGGAAAGCTTCCTCGGGCGTCCGGACCCCGGTGCTCCAGCAGATCGAGCTGACGGTCGGCCACCGCACCGAGGTCACCGGCGTCGCCCGCGACGACTCCCGAGATGCCGCACATCAGCAGGCAGCGAGGAGCGGCGGCATCGCGACCAGCATCGGCTGAACCGAGTCTAGATAGGTGCGGACTGGCACAGCATTACGATCGCGGTGTGACCAGTGGACGATCACACCCTGATCCGGAGGCGACCGTGGGCGAGACGGCAAGGATCCGCCCCCTGGTGGTCGGCGGCGGAACGATGGGAGCCCTCCACGTACGAGCGCTGCTGTCTCGCGAGGACGTGCCTTCGCTTGGGCTTGTGGAACCAGACGCGGCGCGCGGCGCGACGCTTGCCCGGCGATACGGTCGCATTCAGACCCATGCGGCCCTCGAGCCCGCCCTCGACGGCGAGGATCCCGATCTTGCGGTGGTCGCGGTCCCCGTGGACGCAGCCACCGAAACCGTCGCCACCCTGCTCTCCCGCGGCGTGCCGGTCTTGGCCGAGAAGCCGATGGCGAGCCTTGCGACCGACGCCCAGGAACTCGCCGCGCTTGCGAGCAGCTCCGGGACATTGCTCTCGGTTGGGTACATCGAGCGCTTCAACCCGGCCGTTCAGGCGCTCAAGCTCGAGCTCGACAAGGGTGACGCGGGTCCGGTCTACCACGTCCATGCGCGCCGCCTGAGCCCGTTTCCGTATCGGGAGGGGATGGCCGGCGTGGCGCTCGATGTCGCGACGCACGACCTTGACGTGCTGAGCTTTCTAACCGGCTCGGCGCCGGTGCGCGTCTACGCCGAGACCGATGTTCGCCAGGGGGATGGAGGCGAGGACATGCTGTGCGCGTCGCTTCGGTACGAGAACGGCGTCACAGGCCTCGTGGAATCGAACTGGCTCACGCCGATGAAGGTCCGCCGTCTGACAGTGACGGCCGAGGGCGGGATGTACGAGGTCGACTACGTCACCCAGGACCTCTGGCTTCACGAGCATCCCGCCAGCGACGCCGAGTGGGACACCCTCGGGGTGATGCGCGGTGCCAACGAGGGAAGATCGATCCGCTTCGGACTCGATCGCCGTGAGCCACTCGTGGTGCAGCACGAACGCTTCATCGAGGCGATCGCCTCCGGTGGCCCCGCGCCCGTGCCGCCCGCGGAGGCGGTGGCCGTCCTGGCTGCCGCGGAGGCGATCCTCGAGTCGGGCCGAACGAACCTGCCGGTGCGCCCTTCGGTTGCGGTGACGTAGGGATGCACCGCTCCCGTGAATGGCTTTCCCTGATCGTCTTCGTCGCCGTCTTCGCGCCGGTCTATCTCGCAGTGCGCGCGCTCACGCTTATGCTGCATCTCGTCGGCTGGCATCGGTGGTGGCCGCGGGTCCAGCCGCGGCTCGGGATCCGCAGGCGGATCCTGTTCCTGGAGATCTTCTTTCCCGAGTCCTCCGGCTATGAGTACCGCGTCGCGAGCTGGACGCCGATGCTTCGCGCGTCCGGCTACACAACGCGCGCGCGCCATCCCCTCTCAGAGGACGTCAGCGGCGCGCTTTTGGATGGCGGGTGGGCCGGCGTGTTTTACGCCGCTTATCTGCTCAAGCGGCTGCCTCAGGTGCTGAGCGCGCCGCGCTACAACTGCGTGGTCGTTCGGCGCGAGCTTCTGCGTTACAACGACTACGGAGGCGTCTTCATGGAACGTCTCCTGCTGGCGCTCAACCCGAACGTCATCCTCGACTTCGACGACGACATCGCCGCGGCGAAGGGCGAGCCGCGCCAGATCTCAACGGTAGGACGCCTGCTGCTCGAGAACCCGCGGAAGTTCGGCGACACCCTCCGGCTGTATCCCCGCTTCATCGCCGGTAGCGGTTACCTGCGCCAGCTGGTCGGCGACGAGCGCGGCGGAGCAGTGCCGGAGAACATCGAGGTCATTCCCACCTGCGTGGCGTACGACGATGAGCCCGCGAAGGAGTACGGGGACAGGCCGGAGACGATCACATTGGGCTGGATCGGGACTGACGGCAACCTCCCGCAGCTCGCGAAAATCGTCCCCGATCTCGAGGCTCTCTCGCGCGAGCTCTCGCTGCGACTGACCGTAATCTCCGGCAGCGGTCTGGACATGCCCGCTTCCTTCCCGATCGAGAACCGGCACTGGAGCCTTTCCACGCAGATCTCCGACCTGCTCGAGGTCGACATTGGGCTGATGCCGCTGCGTGACACGCGCGTTGAGCGTGGCAAGTGCGGGTTCAAGCTGATTCAGTACATGGGGCTGGGTCTCGTCGGCGTGGCCAGCGCCATCACCACCAACCGCGAGATCGTCACCGACGGCGTTGACGGCTTCTTGGTCGAGCCGGGGGAGAGTTGGCTCGATGCGCTCCGCCGCACCGTCGGACGATGGGACGACTTCCCGCAGATCGGCGCCGCCGCCCGGGACAGGGTCGAGAGCGCCTACTCGGTATCGGCCCACGCCGAGCGCTACGTGTCGTTCATCAACCGGACCTGCAACTCGCCCTCGGGTGTCGCGGGCTAGCCGGTGGCGCCCACCACGCCCCGCCCATGCCCGGGATGCCGCTCGGCATCGTCGACCGCCGCCGGCGTTGTGCACGGCTTCGACGTCCAGGCATGCGCCCAATGCGGAACCCTGTTCACCGCACAGCTTCCCGCGGAGGGAGAGGACAAGGACTACGACTCCTTTTACGCCGAGGGCAGGGACCTCGACGTGCCCGAGTTCGTGCTCGGGCGACTCGAAGAGACGGTTGCGTCCCTCCGGCATTACCGCACCGATCTCAACCGCTGGCTCGACATCGGCTGCGGGACCGGGACACTGCTACGGGCGGCCGCGGGCGGCGGATGGAATGCACTGGGAACCGAGGTCGCGCCCGCAGCAGTCGAGGCGGTGCGGGCTGCTGGCCTCGATGCCGTGATTGGGACGACGGATGAGCTCGATCTGCCGGCGGCAAGCTTCGACGTCGTAAGCATGATCGAGGTCATCGAGCACGTACCCGATCCGGATGGACTGCTCGGCGACGCGGCGGGCCTTTTACGACCGGGCGGCGCGCTCTACGTAACCACTCCGCACGGGCGCGGCCTCTCGGCCCGCCTACTCGGGAGCCGTTGGAGCGTCGTCACGCCCCCCGACCATCTGCAGCTCCTCTCGATCGGCGGCCTGCGGGCAGCGCTAGTCCGCGCCGGCTTCGACGTCCGCTCGGTGGCCACACACGGCGTCAATCCCTACGAGCTAACCGCCCGCCTGCGCACCCGCGGCGCGCCCGACGGCCGCCGCAGCAACACCGCGACCAGCTATCGGCTCAACCAATCCCTGTCGACGAGGCGAGCGGGCAGGATCGTCAAGCAGGTCGCCAACGCCGCGCTCAGCGGCGCACGCCTCGGCGATACGCTCAAGGTTGTCGCCGAGCGGAGTGCGCCTAGCCGTCCGTGACCTGTCCTGGCGCGTCGCGCAGGTTCTCGCGCAGCACATCGAGATCGACCACGAGGTGCTCATAGCCTCACGCGCCGGAAGTACCGCCGATCGGGCAACCGCTGCGGCCACCCGGTGAAGCCGTTTATCCGGTCGAAGCGGCGCGACCATCGGGCGAAACCGGTCACCTCGATAGCTTGCTGGAGCCAGCCGCGCCACCCGACCGCCGGGGGAATCCCCACATCGCCGCGCCAGGCGGCGGCGTAATCGCTCTGCTGCGGCGGAGACGTGAGGACTGGCCGTTCGGCGACGCGGCGGGCCTGCACGTACATCATCGTCACCCGGCTCGTGAGCAGCTCAGCCCGCCCTCCCGCCGCGACCGGGTCGATGACCTCCCACCACGCGCCGCCGCTTCGGCTCGTCTTGAGCAGGATGCGCTCGCAAACGAAGCCGTGCTGATCGGACAGCGCGCGAAAGAAGAGCTCTGGGCTGAATTGATAGAAGCCGTGTCCGAGCTGGTTATTTGCCGGCGATATAAGGAGGAGGTGGCCGTCCAACGCGACGAGCCGCATCGCGTTCGCCAGTGCGATGGGGAAGTTGAAGATGTGCTCGAGCGTCCCCCCGTCGAGCACGACCGTATATCGGCCCTCAAGCTCGTTCGGCAGCGGTTCGTTCAGGTCGTGGATGATCGACGCGCCCTCGAACCCCGAAGCGTCGAGTGCGTCGACCTGGAGGGCGCCGAGCGTGGTGAGCAGCGGCTCAGCGTACCGGCCGAGGACCATCTTGCCCGCGTCTTCCGGCCCGACGCCGATCGCGACGAGGTCCTCGGGCCCGAGGATCAACTCTTGTCGGCCTAGCGTGATGGTCCTTGAGAAGTCGACGCCACCCCGGCGGGCAGCGGCTAGGAACCGGGCTCCGTGGTTGCTGATCCCCACGCGCTAGTCGTCGTAGATCCCGGGAAGCCATTCGCTGCCGCGCCGCGGGTTGTCAAACGTCGCCACGGGCCGGTCTGGCTTTTCGATGACCGTGAGGGCGGGGTAGTGGTGCACAGATGCGATGTGCTGGTGCACCGGCAACGCCGGCGCTTCGTCCCTCCCGTGCACGTCGTGTAGCGGACGCGTGGCCCCGTCTATGAACGAATGGGTCTGGTGAAACGCCGTATGGATGTCTTCGCAGATGTACACCCCGCCGAATGCCATCCACGGAAGCAGGGCCCGAATCGAGCCGATCTGTTGGTCTGCCGTGTGGCCGCCGTCATCCACCACCACGTCCACCCTGGGGACGTCCTCGAGGAACCGCGCCCAGAACGCCGGATCAGCCTGGTCGCCGATGAACACCCGGATCCCCTCTTGCTCGTGGGCCTTGCACGCTGGCTCGATGTCCACCCCGTAAACGTGGCATCCATTGCCGAGGTAGTGGCGCCACATCGGCAGGCTGCCCCCGCCGTACACCCCGATCTCGACCAGGTGGACGTTCCGGCCGGCGAACTTCGCCAGGTGGCGGTGGTAAATCGAGAAGTAGTGCCGCCACTTCCATTGGCCCGGCCCTTCGTCGATCGAGTCGAAGTACTCCTCAAGCGGATTGTCAGCGTCGGCTGGGGCGGTGGCCTCTGGCGCCGTTGGCGCTGCCGGTAGCGCGTAAGAGAACCGCAGCCCGTCTCGGACCGCCTTCGCGCTCGCCGCGGCGATCGCCGCCGTTCGGAGTCGTGACACGCGTCCCTCCAGACCAGTGAGCGTACGAGCTACATCGCGATCTTGCTACCGGCCCACGAGGTGGACGCACTGGGACAGCGCGCTGCCGCGCCAGATGCGGCCGTTGCACTGTGCGATATCGGTCATGCGGCGCGCGTCGAATGTGACAGGGTAAGCCCATCGCGCCGCGGGTCGTGTTTGTCTCCCACGAGGCGTCCCTGACCGGAGCGCCGATCTTCCTGCTCCACTTCCTGCGCTGGCTCCGAGCGAACAGCGAGGTCGAGCCACATGTGTTGCTGATCTCAGGCGGCGAGCTAGTCGCCGACTACGCCGCTCTCGCACCGGTAACGCTTGTCAAGCCCGAGGCGGGCGACGAATCTGCGTGGCGCTCGCTTCTGCGCCGCGCGGCCTGGGGAGATCCGCTTGCCTGGCCTTCATCGGCCGGACCACGAGCAGAACGACTCGTCCGCCACGCAGCCCGCCGGGCGCTCGTCGGCGACATCCGGCGAAGGCTCGAGGTGGCCGGCGCGCCCGACCTCGTTTATCTCAACAGCACCGTGTCGGCGCGTGCGCTCTCGCTGATGCCGCCCTCAGTGCCCGTTGTCACCCATGCACACGAGATGACCTCGACGCTGGAATCGCTGAAGCGGACGTCGCCGTGGGCCGTAAGCCAGATGCGCGAACAGAGCCACCGCTGCATTGCGGCGTCTGGCCCCGTTCGCTCGGCGCTCGTCGACACGCTCGGGATCGACCCCGCGCGGATCGTGGTCTGCCACGAGGCGATCCCGCTGGACGATGCGCCCGTGACTGCGGCTGCGGTTGACCTAGCGAGGCGTGAGCTCGGGCTGTCACCCGACGCCGCCGTCGTGGGCAGCGTAGGTGCTCTCAACTGGCGCAAGGCACCCGACCTCTTCATTCAGGTGGCCAAGCGGATGATCGACCGGCTCGGCGACCGTCCACTCCAGTTTCTGTGGCTAGGGCCAGAGCCTCCCGGCGATGGCACCGCGGAGCAGGTCCGGTACGACCTCGCCCACGCCGGGCTGAGCGACCGGGTTCAGTTAATCGCCGCCCGCGCGGACCCACGTCCGGTGATGGCGCTCTTCGACGTCTTCGCCCTGACCAGCCGCGAGGATCCGTTCCCGCTCGCGTGCCTCGAGGCTGCGGCTCTCGGCAAGCCGGTCGTCTGCTTCGACGCCGGCGGGATGCCGGAGTTTCTCGAGCCGAGTGAGCGGCTCGTCATCCCCTACCTGGACGTCGAGGCGATGGCGGGCCGGATCGCGGATCTCCTCGACTCGGACGCCGAGCGTGCGGCGCTCGGACGGGCGCTCGCACTGAGGGTCAGGGAGCGCCACACGATCGACTCCGCCGCGCCGATCCTGCTCGAGGTGATTCGCCGAACGCTCGCCGAGGTCGCGGCGTGACCTGGGAACGATGCCTGAATAGGATCCTCCTCCCTTGGGACCCGATCGCGTTCCCCACTCCAGGCGCGAACCTGGGCTCGTGCTCGGCGCGGACGTCGAGCTTCCGGACGACCTAACCCTCGGGGCGCACGTCGTGATCTACGCCGGTACGAGGATCGGCCACCGAGTCGTCGTACAGGATCACGCCGTGATCGGCAAGCCCCCGCGCCTCGGTCCACTCTCAACTGCGCCGCGGGACGCGCCGTCCTCCACTGTCCTGGACGACGGCGTCTCGGTGCTCGCGGGGGCCATCGTTTTCGCGGGGGCGAAGCTGGATGAGGACGTGATCGTGGGCGACCAAGCGCACGTGAGAGAGCGAGCCACCATCGGATCGGCCACGACCGTCGGCCGCGGCTCGGCGATCGACAATGACGTGCGGGTCGGGGAGCGCGTGCGCATCCAAACCAACTGCTACATCACGGCGAAGACGGTCATCGAGGACGACGTCTTCATCGCTCCCGGGGTTTTGACGACGAACGACAACACGATGGCGCGTCACCGTTCTGGCCAGCCGATCCAGGGGCCGACGCTTCGTCGCGCGTGCCGGATCGGCGCCGGCGTTGTCATCTGCCCAGGGGTCGAGGTCGGCGAGGAGGCGTTTGTCGCCGCCGGGGCGGTCGTCACCGCCGACGTCCGGCGCCGTGCCGTCGTCATGGGCGTCCCTGCGCAGGAGACGCGGCTCGTTCCCGAGGGGGACTTCATTGAGCGCTGGCGATGAGGCGCGAATACCCCTCTTCGCCAACCGGCCTGCGATCGCCGAGCTGATCCCTGAGATCGCGAGGCGCCAGCGGGCCGTGCTCGACTCGGGGCGATGGATCTTGGGCCCGGAACTCGCCGCGTTTGAAGAGGAGTTCGCCGCGTACGTCGGCCGACGCCACTGCATCGGCGTCGCGAACGGAACCGAGGCGATCACCATCGCGCTGCGCGCACACGACATCGGACCGGGAGACGAGGTGGTTGTTCCCGCGCTCACCTTCGTCGCCTCCGCCGAGGCCGTCATCAATGCCGGCGCCACTCCTGTCTTCGCCGATGTTGACGCCGCGACCGACTGCATCACGCCCGCCACCGTCGAGTCGGTTCTCACGGATCGCACCCGGGCCCTGCTGCCGGTACACCTATTTGGAAACGTCGCGCCGATGGAGGAGCTGAACGCGCTTGCGAGCTCGCGCGAACTGCTCGTGGTCGAGGACGCTGCCCAGGCGGTGGGGGCGACCTATCGGGGTCGCCGGGCGGGAGCGCTGGGTGATGCGGCCTGCTTCAGCTTCTACCCGTCGAAGAATCTGGGCGCGACGGGAGATGCCGGCGCAGTGCTCACCGACGACGCGGAAGTGGCCGCGAGGGCGCGGCGCCTGCGCCACCACGGCACCTCCGGGCCGGGGGTGCATGCAGAGGTCGGATACACGTCCCGGCTGGACGACATTCAGGCTGCATCCCTCCGCGTCATGCTCCCGCACCTGGACTCGTGGACCAGTGCGCGCCGCGAGGTCGCGGCGGGGTATGCGGCGGCGGGACTTGGCGAGGTGGTCCAGCTCCCGCGACTCACCGAGGGCACCGAGTCCGCATTTCACCTGTACGTGGTCAGGACCTCGCGCCGCGACGAGCTCGTGGCGCGGCTGGGAAAGAGGGGTGTCGAAGCGCGTGCGTACTACACAATGCCGCTTCACCGCCAGCCTTCGATGGTGAAGTGGGCCGGTGAGAATTCGCTGCCGAACGCAGAGGTCCTTGCCGCCGAGGGGCTCGCGCTTCCGATGGGCCCATCGCTCGAGCCGAAAGATGTCGAGCGGGTGGTCGAGGCCGTGGTCGCAGCGCTATAGCCGCTCAGGAACCGGGCGGATGGTGCACCGCCTCGTACGCGTCGAGCACATCCGCCGTGGGCCCGAAGTCACGCACGTTTCCGTCCTCCAGCCACATCACGCGATCGCAGACCTCTGCAACCTGGCCGCGGTGGTGGCTGACGAAGATCACGGTGCTTCCCGAACGACGCAGGCGCGCGATCTCCTCCAGGCACCGTGCCTGAAACTCGACATCGACGACGGCCAGCACCTCGTCGAGCACGTAGATGTCGGCCGGGAACTGCATCGCGACTCCGAACGAGAGTCGAGCGATCATCCCGCTCGAGAACCGCTTGACCGGTGTGTCCATGTGGCTTTCCAGCTCGGCGAACGCCGCCACCGCATCCATTCCGCTCTCGATCGTCCGCCGTGGAATCCGAAGCGAGGATGCGAACAGCGTGACGTTCTCCTCTCCGGTGAGCTCGGGATGAAATCCCTGTCCGACGGCGAGCAGCGGCACGACGCTGCCGGTAACGGTGACCGCCCCGCTCGTCGGCAAGGTGGTGCCGGCGATCACCTGCAACAGCGTCGACTTCCCGGATCCGTTGACGCCGACGATTCCGAGCGCCTCGCCGCGGTGGCAGGTGAAGTCGACGCCGGCGAGGGCCTCGAATTCCGGCAGTCCACGTCCACGGCCGAGCAGCCGCCGAGCTGTGAGTCGCAGGCTCTGATGCTCTCCGAGTCGATAACGCTTGTGGAGGCCTCGAGCGGATACGGCGATCGGCCGGCCGCCCACATGGGTTGCGACGGCCATCAGATCAAGTCGGCCATCGTCGGCTCGAGGCGGGCGAACAGCCACGAGCCGAAAAGAGCGATCACGGCGGTGGCGCCCAGCGATGCGAGGATCGGTTCAACGGACGGCTGGTAGCCGGACAGCATCATCCACCGGGTTGCTTCGATGATGCCGGTCAAAGGGTTGAGGCTGACCAGCACCCCGATGGTGGAGGACAGCGAGGGAAGCGAATACCCGATGGGCGCCAGAAACACGCCGACCTGGAGCACGAACGGGAGCGCGCTGGGGATGTCGCGGTAACGGACCGCCAGCGCCGAGCTGATCGCCACGGTGCCAACCGTCAGCACCGAGAGCCACACCAGCGCGAGCGGCAGCAGTACCGCGCGCGCGGCGAGGTCACCCGTGGCGACGGCGACGCCGACAGCAGCCGTCGCGGCGACGCCGAACGACGGCAGCGATGCGATTACGGCGGCGATCGGGAACGCGTGCCTGGGGCACGGGGTGAACCTCACGAAGCTCACGTTCGTCACCACCGAAGCGGTCCCGATCGTCGCGGCGGCCGAGAAGAATGCCCACACGCTGAGGCCGACGAGGGCGAACAGCGCGTACGGGACACCGGAGCTCTCGACATCCGCGACGCCCCGGAAGGCGATTACGAAGGCGACGAGGAGAGCCACCGGCTGAATCACCAGCCATAGGGGTCCGAGGATCGACTGCTTGTACTTGACCTTGAAGTCGCGTGCGGCGAGGACCCGGATGATCGAGGCGTCGCGGATCAGGTCAGCCACCTGGATGCGTCGCTTGGCCGGGACGATCACGCGCTCGCTTGGCGACTCGAGCCGTGCTGGGACCGCCAATCCCATGGCCCCGTCGTGGAATTCGCGCTTGGCCACGGCCTCCGTAAGGTACTAGCGGGTCGGTGCGTAGCCCTCCCGGGGCGCGAGCTCCGGGATCGGCACACGCCGACTGACCCGTTCGGTTCGCCACGCCCAGAGCCCCGCGATCACACAGAGGGAGATCGCGATCAGGTGAGTGCGGTAGCGAAAGCCGGTGCCCGCGTTGCCGGTGCTCAGCGAATACGCACAGAGCAGGGAGAAGCCGAGGTAGATCAGCGGGCCGACGCGGGTGAAGATCTCGCCGCGGCGCCGGTACAGCGCGCGGACGAGCATCACCAACACCGCAAGTGCGAACAGCCCTCCGATCGCGCCGATGCGCTGGCTCGCGCTGCCGAGCTGCCAGACGAACGGCCTGAAGGTCAGGTCGAAGGCGCGGACCGGGAGGTTGATGATCACGTCCTCACGGGTCGAGAAGTTCACCTCCTCGAGCGCCAAGTTCGCGTCGTCGGCGACGTTCGCATCCTGAGAGGCCTGGACATTCTCCTCAAGGCTCTCGTCCGACGACGCCTCCCATACGGTAGGCGCGAAGACGCCCGCGGCGAGGACCACCACAGCGATCAAACCGAGCGCGCCGACCTCGTTCTTCCGTGTGGTCCTCATGCCGGCGTGAAGGGTGATCGCCGCTCCGGCCGCGATCAGGAACCAACCGGCGTACGGCCGGGTCGCCACTCCGACGAGGCACCCCGCCGTGATGATCCCGAGCGAGGCGATGTCGCCGCGATTCCACATTCGCGCTCCGCCCAAGGCGACCAGGCCTTCCGCCAGGAACATCGGTGATTCCTTGTGCAGGAGGCTGGAGAAGAAGACCCCACTCGGTTCGAGCGCCAGGAGCCAGGCCGCGATCACGGCGGCGCGGGCGCCGGCAAGCTCGTAAACGGCGGTCGCGAGGAGAGCCAAGCCGGCGACGGACAGTCCGACCTCGCCGATCCGCAAGACGAACTCGGGCGAGTCGAAAACCCACTGCTGAAGGGCGAGGAAGAACACATGCAGTTCGCCGGTCAGGGCGGAAAGCCAGTCACCGGAGCCGAAGGCCGTCGCGGAGATCTCACCCGCCTTGTCTTGAAACAGCACTTCGTCGCCGCCGCGGAGCTCCGCTCCGATCGAGGTCAGCGAGACGCCCGCGGCGGCGAAGCCTCGCGCTCCGAGCGCAAGGATGATCGGGGTCATGATCGCCAGCCCCGGACGGCTGGCCTCGAGAAGCCGGACCAAGAGATACAGGGCGTAGGCGGCGACCAGCGTCGTCGCCACCCCCGCCAGGACGTTGTAGATCACCTCGTCTGTGCTGGCATCCACGGTGGGCTCTCGCCTTCGTTTGCTCTCCGCGCCCGGACCGACCGCCAGCCCACAGGGTAGCCTCGCCCACCGAATGAGTGACGACTTCGCGTATCTCTACGAAACGCACGTCGCGGACGTCTATGCCTACTTCACCTATCGCTTCGGCTCGCGCGCCGCCGCCGAGGCGCTTACTCAGGCCACCTTCGAGCGCGCCTTCGAGCAGCGCGCGGGGTTCGACTACGACCCCCCGCGCGCCCGCAGCTCACTGCTGACGATCGCCCGCGACACCTCCGCAGGCGTCACGGCGCCCGAACGCGACGACGATGGTCCCGGCATAGACCCCGACCTCGCCGGTGCGCTCGACCAGCTCGGACGCGAGGAGCGAACGGTGATCGCCCTGCGCTTCGGCGCCCGCCTCGACCGTCCCCAGATCGCCCGCGTGCTCGACACCAGCGAGCGGCGTGTGCGGCGTGTGCTCTCGCGTGGGCTGCGTCGGCTTCGGACCGAGCTCGAGGGCCAGCGACGGCCGGCTACGCCCGGCGAGCAATCAGCGCCCGCCGGGGGCGCCGGCGGCGACTAGGATCGCGACCAGCAGGAGCAGGGCAAGGCCTGAGCCGAACAGCAGCGCCCCCGGTAAGCGCCAGTTCGATGGTGCGGTGACTCGAGCCTGGTCGGCCAGCTCTCGCATCCGACCGTCGAGCCGGGCGCGATACTCGGGCGTCGGCGCCGGTCGGCCGTCGCTCAGCCGGGAGGCGACCCCCTGGAGCGCCCGGAGCTGCCGCGGGAGGATGTTCGGCTCGAGCTCGGCTCGTAGCTCGTCGGTGGGCTCTCGGCTCTCGGGGCTCATCTGGCGCCTGCGGGATTGTAGGTCGACCGTGGGCAGGAGCCGAAAAGGGGAGGTTTCCAACCCCCTTGAGGTAATCGGTACCGGGATTGCGGTAATGGGCACGTTGTCCGTTGATTGCGCCGGTGCTCGGGTGTATATTCGTCCTCGTAGCGACCACTTCCTAGCTGCGTGGGGGGCTTTATCTTGAGCTTGCGTCTGGGCGGATCGAACTTGAAGTATGCGTCCGTGCGCGCGACGAAGCCGCGGGCACGGACCGACGATCTGGTGATCGAGGAGGTCGACGATGAGCTCCTCATCTACGACTCCGAGAACAAGCGCGCTCACTGCCTGAGCGAGGTCGCGGCGCGCGTGTGGCGCGCCTGCGACGGCGAAAGCGACGTAAGCGCGCTCTCCGAGACGCTCGAATTGAGCGCCGAGGTGGTCAAGCAGGCTCTGGACGAGCTGGAAGCGCTCGAGCTGCTCGGCACGCAAGGAGACTTGCAGGTGCTTCGGGCCGGCTCGGGGAACGGGAATGGCAACGGGAACGGCAGGATGACCCGCCGGCAGCTGACCGGGAGGTCGGCGAGGGTCGGTGCCGGGGTCCTCGCAATCCCCCTCGTCTACTCGATCAACGTCAGCTCGGCGATGGCCGTTCTGACGCCGACGCCGTTCCAGTGCTTCCTACACACGGCCCAGAGCTGTGGCACGGCCACCTCCTGCGGGCGCACCGCCGGGTGTTGCTGCTGCTGCCAGGGCGGCGGCAGCTGCAAGATCTGCACCTCGGTCGCGGCCTGCCCGGGCTTCGACTGCGGCGGCGGCGAAACCGGCACCCACTGCTCGAGCACCGGCGATCTGCCGGCTGACGACCGCGGCTGCTGCGGCTTTACCGGCAGCAAGAACTGCGGTTGCGGCTTTGGGGCAGGCGGGGGCTGCTGCAACCGGTTCACCGGTGTGGCTTGTGAACCGAGCGATACCGATCCCGACTGTGTCCCGTGCTGTGCCGGCGTACCGCTCACGCCGACTGCGCAGCCCGGCTGCTGCACCTCGACGACCGTCAACAACTGCGCCTGATCGCCTGCGTCAGCGCGGCCGGCGGGAGCGCCGCGCCCGGGTCCTGAAGCGCCACGCGCGGGCGGCCCAGACGGGCGCCCGCACGAGATGTACGCCGTAGGCGGCGATTAGTCGCAGCCGTCGCCTTCGGGCCCAGGGGTAGTGGCGCTCTATCCACGCGCGACGCGGAAACAAGGAGCCGCGCAGGATCCCCAGCTTGTCGGCCAAGCCGTCGGCCTCCGCAAGCGCCTGCACGTGGAACGCTCCGCGCGGCCGCGTCGCCTTGTACTTGATCTTCCAGTCCAGCTCGGCGGTCGCGGGCAACCCGAGGCGCGCGGCCTCGATGGCGCCCCGGGGCAAAAGGCGCAGCCCTGCCGCGAACGCCGGGGTCGCGCCGATCTCCTCGGCGAGCTCCGCCGCGGCGTCCCACACATCGGCCGACCAGCGCTCCAGCGCCAATGCGAGCTCGTCGAGCGGTCGCCCGTAAGCGGGGCCGTGCTGGGCTGCGTGCAGGGCCAGGTGCACCGCCTGTCCCGCCCGGCCGAGGACGGCAGCGCGCCGTCCGCCCACCTGGATCCACGTGCGTCGCACGACGAGCGCTTCCCACGCGGCGATCGGCGACGCCTCGGCGCCGGCCAGCCAGTGATGCAGGTCGATCATCGAGTGGTCGGGCGAGCCCATTCGCATCCACGTGTGCGCGTGCACGACACCGCCGACGTCGTCCACCCCGGTCACGGTCACGCTGTCGGCGTTCGAATAGCCGAGCGCCCTCAGCGCGCTCTCGGCGGCATCGATCTGGCTCGGCACGACGAGCAGGTCGGTGTCCGAGTAGCTCCGCTGCTCGCCGGCGGTGTAGAGCAGCGCCGCGAGCGCAGGCCCCTTCAGCAGCAGGGCGTCGACGCCTGCCGCCTCGAACGCCGCGAGGACCTCTGCCGTCGCGGCATCGACCTGCTCTGTGCTTTCCGCGTGCCCCGGAAAGTGACGCGCCACGAACGCCCGTAGGGCATCGGCGCCGGTTTCACCGCGGCTGGGCGCGGCTATGCGGCCGAGCCCTCGACCGAGGCGATCTCGGTGCTCTGCCGGAGCGCGAGGCGCACGAGCGGCTCGATCGCCTGCTCCATTTCTCCGACGCTGGAGGCGATCCGGCCTTCACCGGAGACGACCAGGGCCGTCGGCGTGCTCGTGACCCCGTACAACTCGGCCACCTCCATCTCCTCCTGCAGCATCACGTTCTCGA
>WUUC01064006.1_pt1 | contig 20281 bp, 13 predicted proteins | sample 6278441 | NCBI WGS metagenome assembly WUUC01 (sample SAMN13675441, study PRJNA597444) | soil metagenome | isolation source: soil | place: USA: Washington | collected 2017-10
ACGTATTCGTATCGGTTTCCGGTCGACTCGCTCATTCATGCGCTCAAATACAACCGCAGGCTGGAAATGGCCGGCGCATTTGGTGAAGAGCTCGTGGCGCTAATGCCGTACGCGCCGCCGCCCGATGTTGTCATCCCGGTTCCGCTGTCCCGGCGGCGTTTGCTCGAGCGCGGCTTCAACCAGGCGCACGAAATCGCAAAGCAGTTGGGTCACTCGATCAGAGCAGAAGCGTGCATGCGAGTGAAGGAGACGCCTCCGCAAGCTTTGCTGCCATGGAAACAGCGGGCGAAAAATATCCGGGACGCATTCGCTTGCACGATGGATCTCACGGGATTGCATGTCGCGATCGTCGATGACGTAATCACGACCGGAGCGACGATGAACGAACTCGCAAAAGTCGTTAAGAAAGCGGGAGCGCGGAAAGTAAGCTGCTGGGCGGTGGCAAGAACGCTTAAAGAGTAAAGGTCAAGAAGGATGCAGGATTCACGAGTAGATTGAGGCCGCAAGTATTCGGGCGGGATCCTTTCTTGGCTCCGAATCCTGCAATCATCAATCCTGAGTTTTCGGCAGCTTGATCGTGAAGCGTGAGCCTTTGCCGGTTGACGATTCAACCGCGATGTCGCCGCCATGCAGCTTTATGACCTGGCTCGCGATGAACAGGCCCAGCCTGGCGCCTTTCAAGGTTCCGCGATCGTCGAATCTGCACACTTTCTTGAACACGTCACCAAGCTCTTCTGGCGGGATCCCAACGCCGCTATCGCGTATAGAAATCGAAGCGGATGTTCCGAGGTCGCTGATCGTCACTTCAATTCGGCCGCTTTCGCCGGTGAACTTGGTTGCGTTCCCGATCAGGCTTCCGATGACCTCGTGCATTTTCTGTTCGTCCAGCAAGACCACCACGGGGTAGCCCGGATCTTTGATCGTGATCCGCTGATTGCGCGAATCGACGACTGGCTGCAAGTCGCGCGCGACGCTGTCCACCAAGCGATAGACGTCGACGCGCGATTTCGAAAGCGCGAGAGTTCCGCATTGCGCGCGCGCCGCGGTAATCAGCCTGCTCACAAAGCGCAACTGCTTCTGCATTCTGGCGCCTACCCGAAGAATTACTCCTTTCTCTTCAAGCATGCTCGCCCCATCGAGCTCTTTGAGCGCAGCGTGCGAATCAGCAGTCGAATCGAGCAATTCGCGCGAAGCGAGCGTAACGAATTCGTTCATGAGAGCTTTCTGTTCTCGAAGCTCGTGCGCCATTCGGTTGAGCGCGGAAGCGACTTTGGCCGCTTCGTCCGATCCTTCGATACGGTTCAGCTGGCGCTCCGGCAAATACGCGAGCGCGCTCGTCAGCGGCTTCCAGCGCCGCCGGACTGCGTATGCGAAACCGAAACCGACAAAGGCGATCACCGCACCGGCCAAAGCCAGATTCGCGAGCACTGTCCACCTCACACCGGCAGACGAGTTCTCGGCAAACGAGGGCTGGAGTGCGACATCGATCTGCGTGGTTGCCAGTGCAAGCACGCCTATAGCCAACGCGAACGTGAGCAGAATCTGAATCGGCAGAGCGAAGTGTTTGAGCATCGTTTGGGCGATCAAACGGGCCGCGCGGAGTTCAGGCCAGCACAGAAGCGGAAAATAGCGTCATGAAGCTTGCGGCCAAGCGCAAACGTCGCTTTGCACATCGTCATCTCAATTGTCCAGTGGAGCGAAATCAAGCGCCCTTCAGCACTTCTTCGATCAGCGCCATCATTGATTTCGGGGTGAAGTTGTACTTTGTCTTGAATTTCACTGCGCCGAGCGCCATCGCCTTTTGCACGCGGTCGGGCACGTCGCTGTTGCTGAAGGCGATGACTTTGGTCTTCGGATGCTTGTTCACTACATCGTACTGACGAAGAAACTCGATGCCATCGAGCTTCGGCATCATGATATCGAGCAGGATGAGATCGGGCTCGTTCGCATTGGCTCGGCGCAGGCCGTCGAGACCGTCTTCCGCGGCTTCGACAGCATGGCCTTCCTTGGTCAAAATCGTCGTATAGACCTTTCGCAGCGCCTGGTCGTCCTCGATGATGAGAATTCTAGCCATCTCGCGCCTCCTCATTCGGCAGCATGATTGTGAATGTCGAACCTTCTCCCACGATCGAGCTCACGCTGATCTCTCCTCCGTGCATTCTGACGATTTGCCGAGCGAGGTAAAGGCCGAGTCCGGTGCCACCCATTTTCACCGAGTGCGGATTGTCGAGCCGGCTGAATTTCTTGAAGAGCTTGCTGAGCTCTGCATGCGCGATGCCGAACCCTGTGTCCGAGACCGAAATCTGGACAACTTTGTCGACATTTTCGATCGATACCCGAATATCGCCCCCTTCGGGAGTGTATTTGCTCGCGTTGCTCACCAGGTTTTCGAGCACCATGCGCTGCGCATCCAGCATCATGTTCAACGGTTCATCCGGCCGGATGAACGCAATGCGCTGCTTTCTCGACTGAATGATAGGCTGCTGTTCGCCGATGACTTCCTCGATAACGCGAAGCACGTCCGTGCTACACCTCGTCAAGACCACTCGGCCTGCATCGGTGCGAGCGACGTTCAGCAAGTCGTCTATGACGGTAAGCTGCCGTTCATTGCTTTGATATGCATCGTCAATGACCTCCTTCTGATCGCTTGGAATATCGCCGAAGTACCCCTCGAGCAGCATTCCGAGGTTGGCTTTGACCGACGTCGCAGGCGTGCGCAACTGATGTGAAGCGAGCGCGAGAAATTCATCCTTGACTTTATCGAGCTCATCGAGCTCGGCCGCCATGGTATTGAAAGCCGCCGCGAGTTTTCCGATTTCGTCGCTGCCTCCCACGTAAACCCTCGCGCTGAGATTGCCTCGCCCTACCACGGTCGCCATCTCGTTGAGCGAAGTGAGCCTGCTCCTGAGCCTGCGAGCGAAAAGAAGCGAAACAGAAACGATCGAGGCGATGGCAATCGAAAGCGCGATGACAATGTTTTGCTTCGTGCGCTTGCGATACGCGAAGTCGTCGTTCAACGCGCGGTCAAGTTCGGCATTTTCCGCTTCGGCGATCGAACGAAGATAGATTCGCGCAATTTCGTCGAGGTGGTTTCGCTCATGGTGGTACGGCGTGATCTCCTCTGGCGGCGCGTTGCGTCGTATGGCTGCGATGATTTTGTCCGCCGAACGTATCCGCTGCGGCAAGATTGCTTCGTATCCGGAAAGAGCATCGAAAACTTTGGGCAGGCGGCTGAAAGTGCGGAGGCTATTGCGATGCATCTCCTCCTGCCGGCGGTTGTCGAGCATCTCCTCGAGCTTACCCGGGTCGCGCGTTTCGCCGTACTGCTCGAGCAGCAGGGTGACGCGCGAAGCCTCGACGTCGAGCAGGTAAGCCGCCTCGGCCGCCCTCGTAATCCGCTGCTGTTCTGTGGCTTTCGCGTCCAGCACATTGAGCGCAGCAGCGATGTAGAGCGCGCTCCCGATCAGAATCGCCATCACGATTGCGAAAGCAAACAGAATCTGCCTGGCGAGACTCAATTGCTCGAAAAAGCGGAATGTAACGCCGCGATTCAATCGATCAGCGATGGCTGCCATGTTTTTCTCTCATTCGACGCGCACACGCAAGACGAGCGAAAAATTCGTGCCCGCATTGAACGTTCCTTTGGGGCTAATTCGGACGTGCGTGACTGCTGAATCAATACCGTTTACGTTTGGCACTGGGATATACGTGTACGTAGTGCCGCCATCATTGGAGAAGCTTACGTCGTCTAGGAGGCTCGCAAGCCCGCTGTACGTATAACTCAACCCACTCGCCGGCGTTCCGTTGGTGAATGCCACCGGCCCCGAACCTCCCGCGCCAAGATCCCCAACGAACAGATCGGTGTTCGCCGGAACTGGATCAGTGATGACGATACTGTTGTTATCCATTCCGGTCGAACCCGCATTTTGCACGCCGATGGTGTAGTTCGTGAAACTGCCCGGGATGCGCTTGGGGTTTGTCGTGTTGTTGATCGGATCGGAAAATGCCTGGGCGCTCTTCACTATCGTAAGTGGCGCAGTGACGGTCAGCGAATCAGTCGCCGCAACCGTATTGGCTCCGGCATTCGTCGTCGTCACGCCGTTTGCGCCAATCGTATTCGTATGCACACCCACGGTGTTGCTCGTGACGTTCACGGTCACGGTGCACGATCCGGCAGCAGGTATTGTTCCCCCGGACAGCGCCACGCTGCTGCCTCCCGCTACGGCGGTAACGCTTCCTCCGCACGTCGTCGCGCCCGATGGCGAAGCGCTGTTATGCATCGCGGCGGGATACGTATCGGTGAATGCAACTCCGGTGATCGCATTTCCTGAGTTCGAATTCGCGAGCGTGATCGTCAGCACGCTCGTGCTGCCCATAACGATCGGATCGGGCGCGAAGTTCTTGGTGATCACCGGCCGTTCAAGCACGGTCAATGAAGCGCTTGCCGTATTGCCCGTCCCGCTATTTGTAGAACTTACCGAGCCTGAAGTGTTGTTGTAGATCGCCGCGACAGCGCTCGTCACTGTGACCGTTATCGTGCAAGTGCTCGTGCCGGTGGCAATGCTGCCTGCGCTCAGCGAGATTGAATCTGCGCCCGCCGCCGCGGTGACCGTTCCACCGCAGTTATTCGAAACCGAGGGAGACGCGGCGTTGACCAGTCCGGCGGGATAGGTATCAGTGAAATCGATCCCGGTCAGGCTCGCCGCGGGATTGGGGTTTGTGATCGTAAAAGTCAGCGTTGAAGTGTTGTTGACGCCGATCGACGTCGGAGCGAAACCCTTGGCTATTGTCGGCGGCGCGGGCTTAAGTGCAACCGCGCCTATCCCCCACGATGCGCCGAGCAGAGCGCTCAGGCCCCAACTCATGGTCACGGTCGGCGCACCCGCTTCGGTGCTCCCCGCGCCGATCATCCCGCCGCCGAGCAATCCCGCCGTATTGGTTTGGTAGCGCTGCGTCTGATTTGCCCCGACCGAAATGCTGCTGCCTAGTAATGCACCGTTGACCGAAACCGCATCCACGACGAGATCGTGGATCGCGCTCGAGACATCTACCGACGGATTGCCGCCGCCGGTGGACGACACCTGCGCGAAAAGCCCTACTGGCGTCGTCTGATGGACGCCGAAATAAGAAGTCGCTCCCGCTATGAAATCGACCGAGTTGCCGTCAACGGGTGTAACGACGACGTTGGCCGTGCCGGAGGCAGGATTGACAAGGCGCCAGAGCGAAACTCGGTTGACGTTGCTCGTCGAAGTCGTGTTGCCGATATTGGTCAAAGCTACTCCACCGTATGTAACACCGCTGATCACATTCACATTGCTCGTCCGATCGATCGAAATGCCGACGATCAGCACCTTGTTCGATCCGGCACCCACGGTATGCGAGAAAGTGAGCGACCCGCCACCGGAGTCTGCGTTGCTTACGTTGCCAAACGTAATCGCTGCCGAAGCGGGGACCGAGAAAAGGGCAGCGACAAGCAGCGCGATCTGTAGAAATCGGGCCGTTGCGCGGCTCAGAATTAACGCGGGCTGCCCGGATGAAGTCGATGATCGCGATGATGCTCGATGAAGGAACCTCGTCACGCCAAGAAGAAGATCGGCTCGCTTTGGTCGCGATGACAATGGCTTCATCGCTTCTCTCCATCGGGTCCCAGCAGACCTGGAACGTATTCGACGGCGTGTGTTACTTCCGCCTTGTTGCCGATCTCGCTCGGCGCGTTACGGCCAAACTTGAAGAGCGACGGGCCGCCTTCCCTGTTAAGCCCAAGCGTGTCCTGATCGAACTTGAAGCGGAAGTTGAAGAACAAGCCTTTCGCGCGGTATTCCGCTCCCGAGAAGTCCTCGTCATCGAAGCCAAGAAAGTTATAGCCCACCGACGCCCATGCGTTTTCGAGCAGGTTGTACCCGACCGAAGCGCCCAGCGAGTAATCGAGCTGGCCCCCTCGCCACGAATGCAGCAGCCCTCCCTGCACGCCGACGTCCCAGTCGTTCGTGACGTCGCGACGGAGCTCCGTACCGATCAAATCGATGTAGCCGTCGTAATCTTCGCCGTCGATTTTGTCGAGCACATACTTCGCGCCGTATTGAAGAGCGACCTGCGTCTTCAGATTTGGCTTCCAGTTGGTGTTGAGGTTGTTGACGAGCTTGCGCCCGTGCGACTCATTACCGAGCGCGTCTGCGATGACTTCGTCGATGAAATCGACGCGATCGAGCCAGATCCACTCCGAATCGTTCGGGCGGTGCGCATACGCAACGCGGCCGTCGAACTTACGCGAAAAAACGTCCAGGTTCGAATCGGTATTCGAGTAGACGAAGCCCGCCGCCGCCGAGCGCCCGCTCTCGAGATTTCGCTGCGCTCCGGCGAGCCAGTTCACTTTGTCGTCGGTATCGGAGGTGCGCAGCTCCAGCCGCGTGTTTGCGCTCCACGCCGCGTCCTGAAAATGAAGACCGGTGACTCCGGCGGTATAGTCGCCGGCCGGGCCGAGCCCGCCGGAAGCGAGTGGAACGTTGGTGTTGAGCGGAGTCACGCCCTGGCTCTTCAGCGTCTGGCTGCGGTCGAGGCCGAAGCTTGCTCTCCAGCGCTCGTCGATCTGCCAGTCCTGCACGAGGCCAAGATTGGCAAACAGCCGTCGCGAATCTTCGCCGTACTGATTGCCAAGCGAGCTTTTGAGCTCAGCGCCGGTCCACGGGCGCGTCTTCAAGCCGACCCGCGTCAGATCGGCTTTTAGTCTTTCACCGCGCGCAAACTCCTGCTCACCAAAGAGCGTGGTCAACGAAGTGAGCCGATAATCGGCACCCAGCAGCAGCCGGTTTGGGAAGTCGGGGCTTTCCGCTTCACCGGCGATCGAAACTTCAGTCGATGCGCGCAACGTCACGCGCTTGTCGTAAACGTCCTTCGCGACTCCGCCGACCAACTGCGTGCTGTCCAGCTTTTCGCCGGCTCCGTTTTCATCTTTCGCGACACGTACGCCGCCATACGTCGTGAGGTCGTAGGTGGGATTGCGCCACTGCACGCGGCCTTCGGCCACGTCGCGCTCGGCATCCGTATCGAGCACTTTCTGACGATACGCCTCTCCTTGCAGTTGCAAGGTTTCAGAAAGCTTCTGCGCGCCATCGACGCCGAATTTCCGCGTGCCAGTCTCGGAACCGATCTGCTGCCCAAGGCCGAATCCCGTTTCCTGCTCGCGCGCGTAAGCGCGTGCGGCGAGTTTCTCGTGCTCGCGCAGCGCTTCCACTTTCCATGCTTGGCCGCTGCGGTCTCTACTGGCGAAGTTCGAATCCGAAGTTGCGAATTCCGCCTTGACTGTGGTGTTCCGGTCGAGCTTCCAGGTGACATCGCTACCGCTCAAGTCTCCTTCCGCGCCGACCGTCCCTTCACGGATGTGAGTAGCGCCTATCTCGATATCCTGCAAAGGCCTGACGGCCGCGCGTCCGCCCGCGGTCAGCTTCTTATCGTTGCGATCGGCGGACTCGTATTCGGCGACAATGTAGACGGGGTTGAAGGCGCTGTCGCGGACCTGTACCGGCTCGCGAAAAAAGATCGTACCCAGGTTGTAGTCGATGTCGTAATCAAGAAAACGAGTGAGCTCCTTCGCTTCCAGAATGATCTCGCTCTTGAAGCGGTCGCGCGTTTCAATTCGCACCTTGTCCGAATTGATTACGATGTTGCCGCGCGAAAGGCGATACAGTCCCGACGTGCCGTCGCCGCGAATTTCATCTTGGACGAACGCCTGATCCGTGCTGGAGGCGAAAGCGTTGTATGAAAACGTTTCGCTCTTGTACTCGGACTTGAAGCCATTGAACGTTCGGCTGTACTTCGAAAATTCGGTGACCGTCAGGCCCGTATCGTAGTCGCCGAACATCGCGTAGAACTGGCTCTTCTCGATCTTGAGGTAGAGCTTGCGGAGCGATGGTGCGTCATACTGCTGTTGCGTCGCGTCACCGTAGAGCGTGTAGAACTGATCTGGCGCAACTGCCTGCTTCAGATTGCGCAGACGCTCCTCGTCCTTGCGCTCTCTCGCTGAGTCGTACGCGAGCGTCAGCAAGTACTCTCCCTTGATCGTCCCCTTGGCGTAGAACGCAACGCGATCCTGATCGAATAACGTATCGTCGGCGTCGGCGCCTTTCAGCGCTTCCATGTTCCCCGAGAGCTGACGATGGCCGAGCGTGCCTTCGCCGAAGCCCACCAGGATCCATTCCCGCTGAGCTGCGCTCAACCACGCGCGCACTTCGTTGTCCTGCTTGAACGCGAGCGGGAAAGTGAGCACGGCTTCGCCGGTCTGCATCGTCGGCGCAAGCTCGATCAGGGCGATTCCGTCTTCGCCGATTTGGAAGCGCGGCTGGTTATCGAGCGGGCCGGCAAGCGGTTCGCGCTCGATCTGATCCAGCTTGTCGGCGGATTGATACGGCTCCTTGACCTGATATTCGCCGACCACGCCTCTACGAACCGGCTTGCCTTCCTTATCGGTGAACCGCACCGCGATAACCGGGCGAGTCTTGCCATCCGCAATGAGCTTCGATTGCTTCTCGACGAGCGCCGCGCGCGCCGCGCCGGCAGCGTAGTGGATGATGCGGCGCTCGCTGTGGACGACATTCTTCTGCGCATCGACGATCTTGAGCTCGATTACGTTATCGCCCTCCCGGATGCCGACGCCGCGCCAAAGCGAAAGCGCAACCGTCTTCGCGGCATTCAGCATGGCTCCGTCATAGTTGAGCTCGTGCACCGGTTCGCCGTTGACGTTTAGTTGTGGCGCGTGCGCAGGATCGTGCTTGACAGCGATCTTGATCGCGGGAAGCGCCGGGTTGAACGACTGTTGCGGATGCAGCCATTCGATTCCCGGGTCGGCCGAAGCAAGCCACTGATCGTCGTAGGGAAGAACCTCGACGAGTTGTGTGTGCTTCTTCGGCTTGGCTACAGCCCCCTCACCACGACCCCGTTCGTCAAGCTCAGGGCCGGCCTCTCGCTCAGCGGGAGAGGCAGAGGAAGCAGTCTTGCGCTTCACGTGGAAATCGGCGCGCCATAGCGTCCCACCCTTGACGTTGACGAACTGCGAATACGCACGGCCCGCGAATCGCGTGTTCTGCTCGCACGCGACAACTTCGTAGTCTCCTGAGAGCGAATCGAGATCAAGCTGGACGACGTGCGTTCCCGGGCGGACGTTGTCCATGTGCCAGCGGCCTTCCTGATCGGTCAAAACGTAACGTCCATCTTCGAGGACGATGCGCGCATTGGAGAGACCGACTTGGTCGTTCATAACGGTGCCGTCGCAGCTGCCGACAATCACACGGCCGATCAAAATCGCCTTGTTGCGGAATAATTCCTCACGTACGAAAACCGAGGCACGCCCGGTGTTGGAGGTCAAAGGTGCAACAGCGCTCGCGGTGTTTTCTGCATTACCGAGCTTCGCACCGGCCGCTACTTCGGCGACGTAGCGCAAACTGACTTCGGCGGAAGCGACAATGCCGCCGACACTGAAAACGAGCGTTCGGCCGTCGGAGGAGATGTTCGGGTCTGCGATCTTTTTTCCATTCAGCCGCGCCGAGCCTTTGCGATAGCGGAATCCCTGCGGCAGGCGATCCGAGATGCGAACATTGGCTACCGGACCGCCCGTGTTCGTGTTGCGGATGGTGAGCGTGTAGGGAACAAAGTCGCCGATCGCGACCAGGCTCTTACCCGCGACTTTGACAATCTGCAGTGAACCGGCGCTCGGATCGAGCGGCACGTCGATCTCGAGCGAGGGACCGGGATTGACGATAAAGTTTTCGCCGCGCGATCCGACCACGAGAGCGAAGGGCGCACCCGGAAGCGTCTGCAAGCGTGCATCGGCAACCGTGGAAGGGAAAGCGTAACCAGCGGGCGCCGTGATCTGAAGACGATACGTATCCGGAGCGACACGCGGAAACCGATAACTGCCGGCGGGAAGAGTGATATCGCCGCCACACGCGCTAAAAGTGGAACCGGTCACGACGGTGCCGGGATGCGGGGTGACGCCGTCATCGCAAAACACCGCTGCCGGCGATCCGGTCACGACATTGACGAGCGTCACCGTCACGCCGTCGATCGGATTTCCATTCGACGAATCGAACACTACCCCGAAAGGATCGAAGAGCGCTGCGTCGCTTGCGGCATCGCCCGCATCTGAGGCGTCTACGTACCTGGCATCAATGTTCTGGTCTTTGCCGACCGAGAGCTGGCAGTCATTGACGACGCTCGCGCCGCCCGTCGACTGGATGTAGCCGGTGAAGATGCCTGCCGAAACGCCGGTCTCGGTAAGACGTACAAGCTCGCTGTCCCCGATCTGCGAAGTCACTGTGACGATCAAGGTATCGAGCGCTGCCGGATCGAGATTCTCATCGAAGTCGGTCACGCGAATGAAGATCGGCTCGCCCGTGCCGTACGAAAGCGTGTCCGCTAGGCGGTAAACACCGGGCACCGTGAGCGGAGTTGCGCTTCCCACCGCCGTCGGACCCGATGAAGGGGCGTAAGGGCCGCCGGCTGTCCCGGAGCGCGAGCACTGCGTCGGCTGCACCGCCTGCATCGTTCCACTCGTTCCCGCTGGGATGTACTGCAGAAAGTCAATGCGCGCCGGAGTTTGAAGATTCGTCGTCAAGGTCACCGAGCCGCTCGACGTCGTGACCGTACCGCCGACGTCGTAGCTCGCGGTTGCTGTGTTGGTAACCGGAGTATTCGGCGGCGTGGCTGCATTAGCACCCAATGCACCGACGAGGGCCGTCATTCCGGCGAAAGCCGGGATCCAGCTGCTTCCACGAGACGCTTGATTGCGGATCGTGCTTACGCCGCGAGCTTGTGCGGAATGACCAGAACTCCGCGTCATCGCAAGCCGGGCATCGCGAACCCGTTTCGAGTCTCCCGCTTTGTTCTGGGCGCGAAAAGCGCCCAGAACAAAGCGCGCTGGCTTCGAGACCAGCACGCTCAAAGTCAAATCGGCGGCCCGAAGAACCGGACCGCCGATCGACGCGGCGAAAGCAAACTTCGCCATTCGCCTTACTAGTTCACGGTAACGCGGAACAGCATCTTCTCGGTTGAGCTCGCGCCGATGCTGTTGATACGTATCGTCACTGCGCCCGCGGTCGTTGCATTGAAGTCCGCAGTGCGGCCATCAAGCTCAACGTCGACGTTATCGTCGTCCTCGGCAGTGCCGCTGTTGAGGTCACACGTCGTTCCCGATCCGGTCGAAGCGCTCTTGATCGAGCCAGCGACATAAGTCGTGTTAGCCGGAATCGCATCGCTCACCACGACCGTCGACGCCGCGGCGGCTCCGTTGTTGGCGATGTGGATGCAGTACTCGATCACGGCGCCCGGAATCGACTTGGGATTCGTCGTGCCGTTGATCGGGTCGCTCACCACTGTCCGGCTCTTGTTGACCGCGACGGTCGCAGCAACGACGTAGTACGCATCGTCATCGAGCGCCTGCCCGTCTCCCGCCGTGTTCCCGTCCGCTGCCCCGGTATCTCCGAACACCGTATCGATGAAGGTGGCGTCGTCCGTGCTGCCGGTGTTGGTTTCGGTTGCATCCGCTGCCAACGAACCCGCAGTCGCAACATAGGCGCCGCTGGCGTTCGTGCTTTGTGCGGCGATTGCAGTCAGCGTGCCGCCTGCGATCGAAGCGTTCGCCTGGCCTGCGGGGATATCGGATTCAACGAATACCCTGACTGTCGCGTCCGCCGCTACTTCGTCTAAGAACGTAACAACGGTGTCGCCCGCATCAAACACACCATCACCGTCGTCGCGATAAAACGTGACGTTCGCGGTGTCGAAGTTGTCGGTTCCGGCGGGGGTGAATCCGCTTGGGCTCGCCGTGCCGGTGGCGTCGTGAGCAAAACCCAACCTGAAATCGAGCGTGCTGTTCGAGGTGTTGGTAACGTCGAATGTCAGCAGTGCGTTTTGCTGTCCAGGCGAAACATCGGTGTAATCGGCGCCGACTTCAGCGACCGTGAGATTGATCCTGCGATCGACTTCGAACGTCACCGTGTTGCTCGTTGCCTGCGGCTGAGCGACCCCGCCGACGCTGTAGTTGACCGTCGCGGTGTTCGATACATCCGTGCCCGCGGTGGTACCGGCGGCGTGCGCCGTGTTCAACGCCGCCCCAAAAAGCACAATCCCGGCCGCCCATGCGGCCAAGCGCATAGCCGCCGGGGTGCTGTCTCGTAGAACTCTGTTCATTTGAATCTCCCTGTGTATGAATGGAACTCGCTTTAACCGACTCTTTCGCAGCGGAGGACCGCATCCAGAGGGCGGTCCACGGCCGGATATGGGCGGCCGAATCCAGGGCGGGTGAGTGCCGAACTTCATGGCTACCTGATCTGCGCCTTGAAACCGACTTCGCCGCTCTTGCCCGCGGCGAGTTCGCCTTTCCACGCCCAGCGGATGTGGGTGTATTCGGAGGGCATGGCGAGTCTTTCCTCGCCGTCGTTCTTGACGATGAGCTTGTCAGCGGCCGCATACGTTTGGCCGCCATCGATCGAATACGCGATGTCGGTATTAGCGCCGTAAGCGCTACCCGCGACGTAGGCCGTGTGTTGCGGTAGAGGATTGACGACTGCGATATTCGTTGCCGATTTGTCGCCGCGATTCGTTATCTTGGTGATGTACATAACCTGCTCGCCGGGGACGGCGCTTCTCACCGGAACACGCTGCTTCTCTTTCCTACCGTCGATCGTGATTTCGATTTCCTTCTCGACGGTGTTCGTCAGCGTCACCTCGGCGTGAGCGAAAGCAGCCATCGTGAGGGCAAGGGCGAATGAGAAGACGCGCACGGGTTTTTCCTTTAGTTGAGAACCGCGCGAAATTCGATTGCGGGAAGCGTGGTGGGCCCGGCGACGCTGCCGAAGTTGACGTTAAGCGCGCCCGCGGTGAAGTACGCGTTGTCGGCGTCGAGCGCGTCGGTGCGGGTCGCGCCACCCACAGTCGTGCTTCCAGCGACGTACGTAAGCTCCGTGGGAAGCGGGTCGTTGACCGCGAGATTGGCCGCCGTGCCGCTGCCGCTGACTGTGACGACGATCCGGTACGTGACGGTTGAACCTGGTTCGAAGCTGTTGCCGCCGCGCGGATCGACCACGGTGACGACGGTTTTGGCGACGTCGACAGTGAGGCCGCTTATGACGTAGCTGCCGTCGCGCTGGGCCAGCCCCTGACTTGCTCCGACGATCGCTTCCGCACCGCCAGCTCCCTGCCCGGGAAAGCTAGCTCCGGCCGGGGCGCCGGCCGCCCCGGGTGTTTTGGAACTTGCGGTGAGGCGCACGAGGCCGTTTGTGTTGTCCGGCTGCGAAGCGGGAATGTCGCTGACAACGTAGACCGTGACCGTCTGATCGGGAGCAAGCGGGGGTTCGTTGTAGGGCGTGTCAGCGTTCGCGCCGCTCGCCTGGAAGCCGGGCGCGAGTCCACTTTCCAGGAAAAATGCTCCCGCGGCGCCGTCGCCCGGATCGAAGTTGTCGCCGGGAAGTGCGTTGTTCCGGCTTAAGGAGAAAGCTTCAGAGCCATTGCCGGTATTCGTGAGGTGGAAAGTTAACGGCCGGTTACTTGCAGGAGAAGCCGTGGATATAGGGAACGAGTCGTGCCATGTCAGCGATACATCGATGACTTCCAGAACCGCAAACGCCGCAGAAGCGCTGATCGGGGGTTGCGGACCGCTGTTCAACAGATAGTTGACGGTCGCGGTGTTGCTGATGACCGCGCCCGCAGCAGTCCCCGCCGCGTTCGCCGCGCCCGTGCAGATAAGAAAACCGGCCAGTCCTAAACAGGCCGAAACGAAATTCATCCCCTTCTCCCGGATGTGCGCATCCAGGGACGTGCTTTGCAACCGGCATACCGAGGCGGGAGGAAGTCAGGCGTGACATACAGGGGAGTAATTCCGCATGAGAAACAAGCAGTTATTACTTAAACAGGCGTGTTCAGTACTTGCTGATAAAAGAGAGATTGCCGAAAATCATACTAAATTGACGCAATCACGCCTTACTTAACATTGAATTTCAATGTTATGCGTTACTCACTTCAAGTGATTTATTAGTGCGCTGGCATGGGTGGCGCGGTGTTCCCGTCTCACGCGAATGCAGAGCGTGCTTTGCGCAGCGCTCTGCATGAGATTGCGGGGAATTAAATCGTGGAAGATTCGCTAGTGCACGGACCGTAGTCCGCGGCAATCCAGCGAATTTGAAGGAGGCGAAATACTTCTGAAAGGTCTGGCTCGACGCGGTCGGTTCTAGGGGCTAGAGCAGCGCTACGGCGTTTCGGCTTCGCCGGTACCTCAGAGTCGCGGTAGCCCGGACGACCTTTCGCGCCATCGAGCGTTGGAACCTGCAATGTGTTTTCCATATACGCGCTCGTCGTTCCGTTATTTCAATCTGGCGCGGAAAGAGACCTTGCCTTCTTCTCCCGGCTTCAACGAGCTGGCGATACGCCAGCGTACGTGTGTGACATCGGACGGCTTCGCCGCGCGCTCTTTGCCGTCGACGTCGGTCACTCTAAGCGCCGCAAGCGGACCATAAGTTTTTCCGTCTACTGAAACCTCGACCTCGCCGAGGCCCGCCGCAGAAATGTACTCCAGCTCCTTCGGAATCGGGTTCGTGATCGCGACCTGACCTGCGGTGTGCTCGCCTTTGTTGACGTAAGTCACCACGTATTGCACTTCCGTACCGGGCAGGACGCGCGACGCAGGGACGATTTTGCGTTCGGTTTTTCCGTCAGCGCTCTTGACTTCGACTTCCTGAAAAACTTCGTTCTTGAGCTCGAGCGAAGCTCGGGCGTGCGCTGCGCCAAACCAGAATAGCGCGATGGCGACGGCGAAGAGAAGAAGTCGCTGCCCGCCCCGGCCATACTGTCCTGAAGCTCGTGCCACGGCAAATGCAGCGCCTTGGACGGCGCTAGCGTTCAGCGCTTTTTTTTGCGGCAGTTTCATCAGTGCGTCCTTTCAATAACAAGTTGGCAAGTCCTGCACACGAAGCCGGCAGGTAGCAAGCTCCGTGCCCCATAACGGCCTAAAATCCCTCGCGGGTAGACATGCAGTTAGTAGTCGGTTTGGAGTAAGAGATGAATCGCGGTGCCGCCCGATACGCAGCGCGGAAAGTCGGAAAGTGACGAAATAGCGCGTCCCGCCGAATTGACCCAGATGTTCCATATTGTTCTCTTCGAACCGCAGATCCCCGCGAATACTGGAAACATCATTCGCCTGTGCGCTAACACCGGCGCGACGTTGCACCTCGTCAAACCGCTGGGATTTTTCCTCGATGACAAGTTATTGCGACGCGCGGGACTCGACTATCACGAGCTCGCGAGCGTGCGCGTGCACAGCGACATCTCGGAATGCGTGAATCAGCCTGAGAGTGCTCGACGATTCGCGGTTACGACGCGGGGACTCGTGCGCTACGACGAGGTATCGTATTGCGGAGGGGATGTTTTTGTGTTCGGTTCCGAGACGTGGGGGTTGCCTGCCGAAGTCATCGGCACTTTTGCCGCTGATCGAACGATCAGGTTACCGATGCAACCGGGATGCCGCAGCATGAATCTCGCGAACGCCGTCGCTGTAGTGCTCTACGAAGCATGGCGGCAAACCGGCTTTGCCACTAGCAGCGAACAAGCACCCACTGCGAGCGGAAGGCTTTAGGAGGACGCTCAGTGTCTCCCGCGCTCGGGTTTGTATGGCCGCTCGGTTCTCGCGTGAATTCGCTCTACCCGCTCGACCAGTCGACGTTCGATTCGCTCGGCCGCGCGCAGGTCCTGCCTCGAGACCCGGTCGAAATTCCGGCCGTGCCCTTCTGAGGACGGTCTGGCGATTCTTTCAGGCGGTTGAATGACAGGCCTAGCCATCCTGTCGGTCTTACCGGAGTGGTTTTCGAAATCCGGTCGGATCGGTCGCTCCGGACCGTCTTCAACGTCGGGTCTGTAAATCCGATCCGATGAGCCAGACCGCGCGACGCGCTCGCTCGCTGAACGCTGAGGCGGCGACGGGCGCGCGATCAAGGCGTCTTCCCCGCCCGATTGAGCAGACCGTTCGTTTCGACCCTGCAGGCGCTGCAGGAAGTCAGGCGTCGATTCAGCGGTTTTTATGCTCTTCGACATCTTGCTTGCACGTGTTCTCTGTGCAACTTCTTCGCTTGCTTCGTCATCCGGCTCGCTCCACGCGTTTTCTGGCAGGCGCGCGATGACGCCCTGGACAAGCGATTTGGCGGGCTCAGAGACGGCAATCAGCGGTGCGGCAGGGGGCTGCGCTGGCGCGTGCGGTTCCCGAGGCAGCCCCGGCGGGTTGATCTGCGGCGCAACGACTAGCGGCGGCTTTGCCGGCGTTTCCGCCACGGGGGGGTTGGGCTTCTCTTCGCCCGCCCGAGCGGGCTTGCTTGACGCTTGCTTCCTGGCAGGCATCGCGGCTGGCGAAGAAACGCGGCGGTTAGGCTCTGCCGCGCGGTCGAGCTTTGAGGCGACGACGAAGGTCTTTTCGCTCACCTCTTCGACTGCCACCGCTTGCGGCATCACGATTTCTTCACGCGGCGCTTCGAGTGCCAAGGGAACGACTGTCGGCAGTGCAGCGACAACCCTAGTCTCCACTTCCTGCGATCGCAAAGCCTGGTCGACGCCCGCCTCGCGAACGGCATTGTCCGAAGCAAGGTTGATCATTGGGACAGGAATTTTGACTGGATCAGCGTCCGTCGGTTGTGTATCGGTCTCCGGGGAAAGCGTCTCCGCAAGCCAGGTGACCGGTGCTGAATCAATGACCAACCGACGCAATCCCAAACGCTCATCGAAATAAACGAGCCCCAGGAAAGCGGCGAGGACCCCCGCGGCTGCGGGCGCTCCCCACAGATATTTGAAGTGATCGAAACCGGCGCGTTCGGACGCAAAAGCCCAAGCCACCGATGCGCGGCGGCGGATTGTTTGTTCCAGCTCCCCCATCCAATCCCGCATCCAGGCTAAGGATCCGAGAGCGGCCGGTGCGGGTAGCACGCTGGCATCGTGCATCGCCAAGCCTCCGCGTTCGCACGGCAGCTCGGCAATCAGCTGGTAAGTCTCATTCCACGCGCGAGGCGGGAACACATTCAACAGTTTGGCACTGATGAGCTGATCAGCGAGATCGCGGCTGGTCTCGTCGAGCCGCTCAAGGGATTTCGCGTAGAACAAGCCCTCCTTTGCGTGAACGGCGCGGAAGAGGTCCGCCAGGATGCAGCAGGCTTCGGGGTCTGGGTGCGCCGCGACATGCAGCTGAAAACGCGACAGCAGCGACGGATCGACGAGGGAATATTTGTCTAGATGGCTGATCGAAAACTTCTCGAAAATGCTGTCGGCGCTCATACGATCTCCTAGGTGGGCATACTTTGTTTCTTCTTCGCTTGCACCGCCGCCGTCGGCCGGCATGCGCTCCAACAGTCGCTAACTATTTCTCTTTATAGCCGGTTGACATAGGCGTTGTCCACCCGCGTCACGTCGAATCGAATTTTTTTGACGCGTTCAATAAATATGGTAAAAAGCCCGCTACGTCGCCTTTCCCAACAACGAAAATGAAAGCGCGTCCGCTTACCTCACTCCTTCTTCTGGCGCTGCCTGCCATCGCCTCCGGAGCAGAGCAGTTCGGGCTCAGCACAGGAATCGACTACAGCACCGGCGACTTCGGGTCCGATGTCGACACCGATATCACGTACGTCCCCTTCACCGCCAAGTACGACCTCGACCGCTGGTTTCTCCGCCTCACAGTTCCGTACCTTAGAATTCGCGGCCCGGGAAACGTCGTCGTCGGTCCCGATGGCAATCCGCTGCCTGTCGAGGAAGGCGGGGGAACTCGCCGCACAACCGAAGACGGCTTGGGAGACTTCGTTGCCGGCGCTACCTATAACGTTCTTCCCGCCACCGCGGACGGCTACATCTTTGACGTCGGCGCGAAGATCAAATTCCCGACGGCCGATGAAGATAAGCGATTGGGTACTGGTGAGACGGATTATTCGCTGCAGGGCGACCTATATAAGTCGATCGGCCGGTGGACCGGGTTGGGAACGCTGGGGTATCGATGGCTCGGCGATCCGTCTGGGATCAACCTGAGGAATGTTTTCTTCGCCTCCGTCGGCGCGCTTTATAGGTTTTCGGATGCGACGACTGGAGGGCTGTTGTACGACTGGCGGGAAAAGACCGTCTCGGGCTCCGATCCGCTACATGAACTCACCGCTTACTTCGCGTACAAGTTCAATCCCAACACGAGCGCGCAGCTTTACCTGGTCACGGGGTTCAGCGACAGCAGCGCTGACTTCGGCATCGGCAGCGCCATTTCTTACGGCTTTTAAAGCCGGAAACGATCGCTTTTAGTTGCGCCCCCGGCGCTCAGGGCGATCGACGCGTTGAGGACGGTCCACTTTTCCTGAACGGTCGATTCGCTGAAGGCGCTCAAGCCGATCGCTTTTCCCCGAAATCCCGAACCGGTCGAGCCGCTGGACCTTGTCCACGGTCACCGCATCGACGCGCTCGGGGCGCATGACGGCCAGCGGATCGCTTACAAGCGGGCGCTCCACCAACGCTGGGCCGAAAACTGCGGGACGCTCCACGATTGTCGGGGTGGTTACTTCGGGGCGTTCCACTAACGTCGGAGCACTCATTTCCGGCCGTTCCACTAACGTCGGAGCACTCACTTCCGGACGCTCGATGATCGTTGGAGTGGCTACTTCCGGGCGCTCCACGACCGTCGGCGCAGTCAGCTCCGGCCGTTCAACGATAGTTGGGGTGCTGATTTCCGGCCGCTCCACCACCGTGGGGGTTGTCATCTCAGGCCGTTCGATGATGGTAGGAGTGCTGACCACTGGCCGTTCGATAATGGTAGGAGCGCTGACCACTGGCCGTTCGATAATAGTCGGGGTGCTCGTCTGCGGCCGTTCGACGATGGTCGGGGTGCTGACTACTGGGCGTTCGACTACGGTGGGCGTGCTGACCGGGGGTCGCTCTATCACGGTCGGGGTGCTGACTACGGGGCGCTCAACGACCGATGGCGTGCTCGTTTGCGGCCGTTCGATGACCGTCGGCGTCGTTACTTGCGGACGCTCCACTACTGTCGGGGTGCTTGTCTCCGGGCGTTCGACGACGGTCGGCGTGCTAATTTCCGGCCGGTCGATGATTGCGGGGGTACTCACTTCCGGCCGCTCGATGACCGTGGGGGTGCTCACTTCGGGGCGCTCGACGACGGTCGGAGTGCTGACTTCCGGCCTTTCAATGACCTTAGGCGTGCTGACCTGGGGTCGCTCTATGATGGTGGGCGTATTTGTTTGCGGCCGTTCTACCACCGTCGGCGTACTGACTTCAGGCCGTTCAACGACAGTCGGCGTGCTCACTTCCGGCCGCTCGACGACGCTCGGGGTACTAACCTCTGGACGCTCGACCACCGTCGGTGTACTGACTTCAGGCCGTTCGACGACGGTCGGCGTGCTTACTTCGGGGCGCTCGATTTTTGCGGGCTCACTGCGTTCCGGCCGCGCTGCTATGGGTTTCGAACTCTCACTTACGTTCCGCTCAACGGGCTGCGCGCTTCGCACGGTGCTGTCGGTCGGCTGTTCCTGAACAGTCGTCGACGTACTTCCCGTAACACGCTGCCGGCTTCCGTTCGTGGAGCGCTCATCGCCGCGCTCGGTGCGGGCAATACTGCCTTCGATGCGCTCACTGGTTTCACTTGTCTGCTCGCGGCCGCGCTTTTCCACGCTGACCGTGGTTTTGCCGCGGTTAGTGGTCGGCTGGCTCGTTTCTGGAGCAGACGGCACTTTGGCGACCGGTTCAATCGGCTCGGCAACCGGTTCAGACGTCGGCTTTGAGACTGACTCAGAGGTCGGCTTCGAAATTGGCTCGGACGCCGGCTTCGAGACGGGCTCCGACGCCGGCTTCGAGACGGGGTCCGACGCTGGCTTCGTAGCCGGCGTGGGCGGCGCCACTTTGGCGACCGGCTCCAGCGGCTCGGCGACAGCCGCCTCGTTGCTGGCCGGGCCAGCGATTTCATTGACTACGGGCGTGCCAGGTGGGTTTGCGAGCTCGTTCTCGAGCGATCCAGCGGACTCCTTGGTCCGCGCCAGTTCCTCTACCCACCCGATCTTGGCTTTTGCCACGCTCGACGTTGCTTTTGCGCGCTTTTCCTTGCTGGATGACTTCTTGTTCTGGCCGTCGTCACCGGAAGCGGCAACGGCGATCGGCGCGGGCGGCGTAACCTTGTCCTCTTCCTCGGTGGGAGGCGCGAGCGGGCGAGGGAGCGTCTGCTTGTCTGGGAGGTCGCGAGGAACTCTTGCGATCGGGGAAGGTGCTCTCTCGTTCACCGGCG
>WUUC01040807.1_pt1 | contig 20277 bp, 23 predicted proteins | sample 6278441 | NCBI WGS metagenome assembly WUUC01 (sample SAMN13675441, study PRJNA597444) | soil metagenome | isolation source: soil | place: USA: Washington | collected 2017-10
CGTGCGGCGCATGTTGCTCACGCAGAAGGTGTTCGCCGAGGGCTCGCGCGCGATGGCGTACTACTGCGGCATGCTCGCGGACTTCGCGCGCTGGTCGCCCGAGTCCGATGAGGGCAAGCGCGCCGAAGAGCTGCTCGAGCTTTTGACGCCCATTTGCAAGGGCTTCATGACCGACACGGGCTCCGAGTCCTGCAACCTCGGCGTCCAGGTGTTCGGCGGCCACGGCTACATCCGCGAGCACGGCATGGAGCAGCTCGTGCGCGATGGACGCGTGCTGCAGATCTACGAAGGCGCCAACGGCATTCAGGCGCTCGACCTGCTCGGCCGCAAGGTGCTCGCGACGGGCGGCGCGCGGCTCAAGATCTTCACGGACGAGATCGACGCGTTCTGCGCCAAGAACGAGGGCAACGAAAAGGTCGCGGACCTTATTACGACGCTCAAGGTGGCGACGCAGGAGTGGCACGCGCTCGTGCAGAGCATCTTGCAGCTCGCGATCAAGAACCCGGACGAGGCGGGCGCGGCGTCGTACGACTTCCTCTCGTACTCGGGCTACGTGTGCTTCGCGTACTTCTTCGCGCGCATGGCGGTGATCGCGACCGAGCGCCTCGCGGAAGGCACGAGCGAGGCGGCGTTCTACGAGGCGAAGCTCACCTCGGCGCGCTTCTACTTCCGGCGCGTCCTGCCGCGCATCCAGACGCTCAAGCACACGATGCTCTCGGGCTCGGACGACGTGATGTCGATGCCCGTCGACAGCTTCGCCTTTTAGAGCGCTGCTATTCGATTCGGTACGGCAAGCGCCGCGCGGGTTCACGCCTGACGCGGCGCTTGGCTTTGAGGGCAGGGCGCGGCGCCGCCGAGAGGGTGCGCTCGAACAGCAGGATGCTGTCGTCGTCGCCCAGCTGGAACGTCTCGACGGGATCGCGTGGCACGAGCTCAGGGTGTTGGCTCGTGTCGAGCGCGACGCCGAGCGGGCTGCTCGGCCGCACGCGTAAAAGAGCGTGCGCCACGCCGTGCTCGTCGGTGCGCGCGACGATCTCGTTGCGAACGCGGATCGGCAGGCCGGTGGCGGGCGCTCCCGTCAAGCGCACGACGAGCGCGGCCAAGCGCTCGAGCGGTTCGCATTGCGCGCGCAGCGTGGACGGTTGTGATGAGCGTTGAGCTGGCGCCTCGAGCGTGAGCACGCGCTGATCGCCGCGTGTTCGATAGGCGGAAGGGCAAGCCCAGGAGAGCAGCACGCGCTCGCCCTCGCGGCCCTCGAGCTTGACGATCAAGCGTCCGTCGATGTCGGTTTGACCGAGCGGCCTGCCCGCGGCCCAGGCGCGTGTATTCGCGACGGGCTCGCCGGTCGGCGTGCGGGCTTCGAGCGTGACGACGAGCGATCTCGGAGCGGGCGCCGACGGGCCGCAGGCGTGCAGCGCGAGCCACAGGACGCTCGCGGACCCGAGCTTCAGGGCGCAACGCATGGTGCTCCTTGGCCGCAGCGGCTGAGCTTGCGTGCGAGCACGCTCGCGACGACGCCGTAGACGGGCGCTTGTGGATGCAGCTCGGCGAGCGCTCCGTACGCGGCGAGCGCGCGATCGTAGTCGTTCTTGCAGAGCGCATCGGCAGCGCTGTTGGGCGTAGGTAAAGCAGCGGCCGGCGCACGCGACGCAACGGAGCTCGATGCATGCGCGGAGCGCGGGGGCGGCGGCGGGTGTGGTGCATCGACGGCTGCAGCAGGGCTCGCGGCTTCGTTCGTCTCGGCGCGCGCCGCCGGCCTTTCTGCGATGGCTTCGCCAGCGCGCAGGCGCGGCAGCGCGAATGCGCTCATGAGCAGCCCGCAGATCCCGAGTCCGAACAAGACGCGTCGGCGCTCGACGAATACGCGAACGCGCAGCGCGAGGCTCGGGCTCGTAGACGCTGGGCGTGGCTGCGTGCTCGGCGCAGGGCGAAGGATGCGCGGAGCGCGTTCCACCCGCCGCGGTACTTGGGTGCTCGTGCCGCGTGCCGCGGGCGTCAGCGCGAGCGTCGCGTCGCGCTCGCATGAGTGCTTGCGCTCGCGGCCACGCACTACGAGCTCCTCTGGCGGCCACTCGACGTGGCGCTGCACGGTGAGGTCGTCGTCGTCGTGCGCGGTCATCGCGGCCCTCGCGCGTGCGAGCGATCGCTGCGGTAGAGCGGTTGCACCGCGTAGCCACCGCTCGTTCCTGCCACGGCGCTGATCTCCGCGATCTCGCGCCGGCCGTCGTGCAAGCGTGTCGTCTGCACCACGGCCTGCACCGCGCAGCCGATCTGCTCGCGAAGCGCGTGCAGGGGTAGCTGCACGTCGCTCATCAACGAGAGCGTCTCGAGCCGCTGCAGCGCTTCGAGGGCCGAGCTCGCGTGGATCGTGCTCAGGCAGCCGCCGTGCCCCGAGGTCATCGCTTGGATCAGCTCGAGCGCTTCACCGCCGCGGATCTCGCCGACCACAACGCGATCCGGCCGCAAGCGCAGCGTTGCCTTGAACAGCTGGCGGACGCTGACCTCGCCGCGGCCGCGCGCGTCCGCCGGCCGCGCTTCGAGCTGCACGACGTGAGCGTGCTGCAAGCTGAGCTCGCGCGCGTCTTCGATCACCACGATGCGCTCGCTGCTCGGGATGAGCGCCGCCATCGCGCCCAACACCGATGTCTTGCCCGAGCCCGTGCCGCCCGCGATCAATACGTTCTGGCGCTGAGCGACGAGCGTGCGCAGCACGTTTGCGCCGGCCTGCGCGAGGGCGCCGCGCGTGCACAGCGCCTCGAGCGTGAGCGCGCTCGGGCGCACCCGGCGGATGCTGACGAACGGTCCGTCCGGCGCGGCGGGCGGCAGCACCGCCTCGACGCGCGAGCCATCGGGAAGGCGCGCTTCGAGGATCGGGCGCTCGTCGCTCACGCTGCGGCCCGCGAACTGCGCGATGCCGCGCACCGCAGCGAGCAGCTGCGCGCGCTCGAAGCTGGCATCCGTGCGCTCGATTCGGCCGTCGCGCTCGACGTACACCGCGTGCGGGCCGTTGATCATGATCTCGCCTACCGCGCGGTCCGCGAGCAACGCTGCGACGGGCCCGAGCAGCGCGAGCACGTTCTGATCGTGCGTGGCGTGGGGGATCATGGCCTGCCTTCTTCGGCCGCGTCTTCCGCCAAGAAGGCGCGCAGCTCGGGCGAATGCTCGCCGTGGGGCGCGCGCGCGAGGTACGCCTCGAAGCTGCGCGCGGCGCTCGCGTGGTCGCGGAATGCATCGCGCATGAGGACGCCGCGCAGGTAGAGCGCGTCGAGCGCCTCGGGCGCGCCGCGCAACACGCGGTCGATCTCTTCGAGCGCCCGCGCCGGTTGATCGACCGCTGCGTGCAGCGCCGCCGCGACGTAGCGAACGCGCGCATCGCCCGGGTGCTTGCGCAGGTACGGCTCGATGTGGCCGAGCGCGCTGCGCAGGCGCATCGAAGCGATGCACGCTGCGAGCAATGGACCGATCGCGTCCGCGTGTGGATAGCCCGACTCGATCGCGAGCTGCAGGTATTGCTCCGCGCGCACCCAATCGCCCTGCGCGAGGTGAGCCTTGCCTTCGTGCGCGAGCCGCGCGGGCGTGCTCCTCGCCCTGCGCTCGGCAGCTTGCGCGCCTGTCGCGAGCGTGCCGCCGTGCGCCGTGCTCGTGCAGCCTAGCAAGCACAGCGCGAGGGCTAGGGCGCTTTGGCGGGGTGCGCAGCTCATGGCTGCTCCTCTTCGGCCAGTGCACGGTCGGCTCGCAGCTGCTCGAAGAAGCTCGCGTGAGCAGCCTCGTCGGACGCATTCCAGAGCGCGTCGACGAACGCGATGTCGGCACCTGCAGCGGCCGTGCGGCCGGCGCGGCGCGAGAGCCGGTAGCGCTCTACGTGCTTCGCGTAGTCGTGCGCGAGGCGGGCCGAGAAAGCAGACGCAGCGGAGCCGATGCGCTGCGCCTGCTGCGCGTCACCCGCCAGCTCGGCGCAAGCTTGCGCTTCGGCGAAGCGGGCGCGCGCGATCAGCCCGGCGTTTGGTGCCAGCGCGTAGACCGCGACCCGCTCACGCGCGGCCTTCTCGGCGATGAGCGCGCGGTGCGCTGCATGCTCGGGCGACTCGCCGCAGCGCAGCTCGGGCGCGGGTAGCTCGGGCGCGTCGATCCACTCCGGCGCGCGCTGCGCATCTCCCGCGGAGGTGATCGCCAGCGCTGCTCCTGCGCCGGCAAGCGCCAGCAGCGCAACGATGCAACGAACGTGTATGGGCTTCATGCTTGGGACCTCTCGATGAAGAACGCGCCGACCAAGACCGTGAGCAGCGCCACGACGAGCACCATCACGGGCAAGAGCAGCAGCACGCCGGCGCGCGCTGCGGCTTCTTCGGCCAGGACGCTGCGCCGGTTGCGTGCGATGCGCGCTTGAATCTCGAGCACCGTCGCGAGCGGCGTACCCTTCTGTTGTGCCTGGGTGACGGCGCGCGCCAGCTCATCGATGGCGGCCACGTCGACGCGCGCGGCGAGCGAAGCGAGCGCTTGCGCTCGGGTGCTGCCGAATGCGAGCTCGCGGCGCAGGAACAACAGCTCCTCGGCCAGCGGCTCTTTGGATGCAACGCCCAGGCCCGAGGCGACGACCTCGATGCTCGCACCGAAGTCGAGCCCGGCGTTGAGCGCCAGCGAGAACAGGTCGAGCGCGGTCGGCATGCGTCGCTCGATCGCGCGGCTGCGGCCGCGCCGATGGTCGCGCATCAGGATGAACGGCGTCGCACCGCCCAGCGCGCACAGCCCCGCCACCATGAGCCCGCCGGCGCCGTACGCGCGTGCGACCGCTGCGAGCGCACCGCCCGCGCAAAACCCGAGCGCGCACAGCGCCAAGAGCTCATCGCCGCACAAGCCGAGGAAGTAGCTGGCGCGCTCGAGCTCGGCATCGAGACGCTTGCGCAGGCTGAGGGGGCGCACGCGCGCGATGCCCGCGCCGAGCAGCCGCAGCAGCGGTTCGATGGTCCGAAACAAGCCGTGCTCGAGCGCTTGCGTTCGTCGCTCGCCGCGTCGGCCTAGGCGCGGACGCTCGAGCGGAGTGAGCGCGCAGACCGCACGCGCGAGCGCCGTGATCGCCAGGCTCGCGAGCCCGAGGCCGAGCCAGGCGCGAGCATCGAAGCCGTCTTCGAAGCGGACGAATGGCATGGCTAGATCCGCACCTGGGTGATGCGCCGCGCGGCCAGGATCGCGACCAGCCACATCGCGCCCCCACCCAACAGCAGCAGCTGGCCCGCGCTCGAGTGCCACAGCGGCGCGAGCATATCCGGCGCGACCTGCGTGAGCGTGCCCATCATCGGCATCGGCAGAATCGCGACCACCCAGGCTTGCGCGCGGCCATCGGCCGTCTTGGTGCGCACGACGCCCTCGAGGCGTGCCATCTCGCGCAGCGTGGCCGCGCTCGTCTCGAGCGTGTGCACGAAGTCGCCGCCCGTCATGCGCGCGATGCGCAGCGTCGCGAGCGCCGTGCTCACGACGGGGCTATCGATGCGGCGGCCCATGTCTTCGAGGGCACGGTCTAGCGGGCTGCCGAGCGCGTTCTCGCGCAGCAAGAGGGCGAGCTCTTCCGAGAGCGGGGGCGCAACGACGCGCGCCGTGCTGGCCAAGCCGTCGCCGAGGGCCGGGTTTGCGCGCAGCGCGTGCGCGAGCGCGGTGAGCCAGGTGTCGAGCTGGCCCTCGAGTCGAGCCACGCGCCTGCGCCGCAGCAGCATGAGATAGCGCGGGGGCAACATCGCGACGCCACAGGTCATGCTCGCGAGCGTTACGGACTCGCTGAGCACCGTCGCGACGAGCATCACGACGAGCAAGCCGACGTGCGCGCGCGCGAGCTCGAGGCCCGTCCAGCGCGCGTTCAGGAACCGCAGGTCGCTTTCGAGCGCGGCCGCGTACGCCGCGAAGGAAGCGCGCCCGCGCGTGCTCGCCAGCAGCGCGTAGACGGCGAATGCAGCGTTCGCGCCGATCATCGCGCACACGAGCTCGAGCGGAGCGATCGCGCCTTCAAGATGCATCGGCGCTCCGCGTGGCGCCTAGGCCGTGGTCGAGCAGCTGATCGATGAACGACGGCAAGTACCCGGTCGCCGTGAACGCGCTGCGCTCCGGCCCGCCGTCGCGCTCGGCTCGAAACAGCTCGTGCAGCTCGATTTCGCCTTCCGGATCGACGCCCACGACCTCGGTAATGCTGGTGACGAGGCGCCGGCCGTTTGCGAGTCGCGCTTGCTGCACGAAGACGTGCACGCTGCTGGCGATCTGGGAGCGAATCGCGCGCAGCGGCAGCTCGATGCCGGACATCAGGCACAGCATCTCGAGCCGGGCCGCTGCTTGCGCTGGGCTGTTGGCGTGCAGCGTGGTCATCGAGCCCTCGTGGCCTGTGTTCATCGCCTGCAACATGTCGATCGCTTCGCCGCCGCGGCACTCGCCGACGACGATGCGGTCGGGGCGCATGCGCAGCGCGTTCTTCAAGAGGTCGCGGATGGTGAAGGCGCCGCGACCCTCGAGGTTCGCGAGCTTGGCCTCGAGCGCAACGACGTGCTTTTGCTGCAAGCGCAGCTCGACGGCGTCCTCGATCGTGACGATGCGCTCTGCGCTCGGGATCTCGGCCGAAAGCACGTTCAGCAGCGTGGTCTTGCCGCTGCCGGTGCCACCCGCGATCACGATGTTGCGCCGCGCGCGCACGCAGCTGCCGAGGAAGTCGGCCATGGCCGCACTGAGCGAGCCGCCTTCGACCAAGTCGCTGAGCTGGAGCGAGGTCGAGCGCAGCTTTCGGATCGTGATGCACGGCCCGCGCACCGCGAGCGGCGGGATTACGGCGTTTACGCGCGAGCCGTCGGGCAAGCGCGCGTCGACCAACGGGCACGACTCGTCGATGCGTCGGCCGATCGGCGTCACGATCCGTTCGATGACGGCGCGAACCGCGTCGTCGTCGGTGAAGCGATAGGGCGTCAGCTCGATCACGCCCGCGCGCTCGACGTAGAGCGTCGTCGCGTCGACCACCATGATCTCGCTGACGCTCGGGTCGGCGAGCAGCGCGGTCATCGGCCCGAAGTCGAGCGCTTCGTCGGCGAGCTCTGCCGCGAGCTTCTTGCGAAGCGCGGCGCTCGGCAACTCGGCCTCGAGCTCGGCCACGAGTTGCTCGAGCGCCGCCAGCACCTTGGTGCGCATCGCGCCCGCGTCGAGCCGCGAAGGCGAAAAGCGCGCGAGGTCTAGCTGATCGAGCAGCTTGCGGTGAACGCGCTGGCGCAGCGCGATCGGAACGTCGGCATATGCAGGCAGAGCCTGCTCCATGCCGGGGACGGCCGCGCTCGTACTCGGCGTGCGCGCAGCGCGAACCAGCAAGCGATACGGCCCGATCACCAGCTCGGCAGGCAGAAACAGCACTTCGGTGCGGTTGTGCAGCGCGCGCCCGTCGACGGTCGTGCCGTTGACCGAGCAGTCGCGCAACCTCACTTGATCCTGGGCGACGTCGATGCAGGCGTGGCGCCGCGAAATCTGCTCGTCCTCGAGCACCACGGCGCAGCTGTCGTCGCGGCCGATCCACAGCGGAGCGTCGAGCGTGCAGCGCTGGCCGCGCAGCGCGCCGCCGTGCTCGATGGCGATCTGAAGCGCGATCATGGCGCGGGCACCGCGAGTGGCTGCGCTCTGCGCGGTGGCGCGAGCAGCTTGCCGTCGAGCTGCCCTTCGTATGCGCGCGCCGCCGCGAGCGCGGAGCGCACGTGGGCGCGGGCGTCGAGCGCGACCGCGTCCACGACCGAAGGCACGATGAAGATCAAGTTGTCGCTGCGCTCCTCGCGCGACGCGTGCAAGCCGAAGAGCGCGCCGAGGATCGGGATCTGCGACAGCCACGGCAGGCCCGTCTTGCTCGCGCCTTCGGACTGCGCGGTGAGCCCGGCAAGCGCGATCGATTGGCCCAGCTCGAGGCTCACCACGCTGTCCAGCGTCGAGGTGATGCGCCCTGGGATGCCGCTGCCGCGGTCGCTCGCGAGGTCCGAGACCTCGGCGTGAATCGCGAGCTCGATGCGGCCGCTGTCGCGGTCGTAGCGCGGCAGCACGCGGATCGAGCTGCCGAACACGATCTGGCGTACGCCGACGCTGATCGATGTCTGCACCGGGAGGTTGACCTCGCCGCCGCCACTGAAGCTCGCCTCCGTGCCGTTGGCGGTGATCACTGCCGCTTTGCGCACGACCTTGGCCCAGCCCGCGGACTGCGCGAGGTCGAGCCGCGGCAGCGCTTGATCGGTGATCGCCGCGGAGGCCTGTTCGAGCGAGCCCTCGAGCAAGTTGACGCTCGCTTGCAAGGAGCCGCCGCCGTAGGTGGCCGGCCACTCCATGCCGACCTGCATCCCGCCTTCGCGCGTCAGCTGCACGAAGTACAGCTCGAGACGGATGTTGTCGCGCGCTTCGATCGCATTGGGCGGTGCGGTGCCGCTCGCACCGTGCGTCGCGCCCGGAATGCCGCTCACGCGGATGCGGTGCTGCACCTTGCGACCGTCGAGCATGATCAACAGCAACGACGTCTGTCCCTCACGCTTGCCGACGATCACGAAGCTCGCTCCGTCTTGGGTGAGGCGCACGTCCACGACACCGGGTGTGCCCTCGGAGTAGCTGGCGACGCCTTCACCTGAGAGCACGCGCTGCTCGCCGATCGAAAGCGCGATGGTCTCTGCGTCTTGGGCGCGCGCGACGCTGGCGTTCACGAGCGCGATGCAAAGCGCGAGCGCTCGTGTAAACACACGGCTCATGGCTTGAGCTCCGCTTGGGGTGCGTGCTCGGCGCCGGGCTCGGCGAGCACCAGATCCTCGGCGTTGCGCAGCACGAGGCGTACGCCGCCGTTCTGCTCGGCCGCGCTGAGCAGCGCCGCCTGCTCGAGCGTCACGCTCACGGTCACGGCGCCGTCGCGCGGGCGTTCACCCGCCATCGACAGCTCACGTCCGATAGCGAGCACGAGCAGGCCTTCAACGACTTTCGCGCCGTCACGCGCCTCAGCGCCGCGCTCGGCCGTGCCGAGCAGCGCATCGACGCGGTCGCCCGGCGTAAGCAGGCCGTCGAGCCCGCTGCGCTGCTCGCGCAGCGTCATCGCACGCATGCCCGCGGGCACGACGCTGGCCAAGGTGCGCAGCGCAGGCCGCATCGCTTTCAGGTCGGACCAGTGCAGCGGCTCGCCGGCGTTCAACGCGCTTGCGACCTGCGCCCCGATGACGTGATCGATTTGGTCGAACGCGATGTGTTGGCCTTCTCGGAACTGAGCAGGTCGCGTGCGCGCCGCGATCGCGTCGCGCGCGATCACCGCGCCTGCGGCCAAGTCCGACGTGAGCACCAGCACGGCGCTCTCGGGCCCGCCATGGATGCGCGCTTCGATGCGCTGCACATGGAGGTAGAGCAGGAGCGCTCCAGCGATACCCGCAGCGAGCGAGATCAAGAGCGCGAGGCCAGGTGATACGCGCGGCATGCAGGCTTATCGCGCATGCACAGCCGCGGTTGCGTCGGAGGCGTCCATCGCGTCGAGCGCGACGAGGGTTACGAGCGAAGCACGCGCGCCGTCTTCGTGGACGAAGGCAAGCGCGCTGCTTGCTGCTTTGCGTAGGTGCAAGACCGCGCTCGTCGCGTCTTCTGCCGGCATGCGCGCGACCTCGAAGCCGGCGTCGCGCAGCGTTGTCGCGTAGCTCGCAAGCATCCGCTCGAGCGGCGCGCCGTGCGCGTAGACGGCGAGCGCGGCCGCGCCTTGGTCGCGGCCGATCGAGAGCGTGCGCCGCGCCCCGCGCGGACGTGGAAGGCCTTGCACGTCTGAGCCGGGCGCATCGCCCGCCGCGGGAAACATGTCGGCCCACGGCAGACCGCCTTCGGTCCAGACGGCGACGTAGCGCGCGCCTTGCGCCGTGCGCGCCGCCCACACGAAGCGCAGCTCGCCGAGCGGCGCGAGATCGCCAGCCTCGAGCGCGCGCGCGAAGCGCTCGAGCGTCTCGGCGAGTGAGGCGATCGCTTGGTCGGGCTCGAGGCAGGCGAGGAACGCCTCGTCTTCGCCGCCGAGCTTCAGCATCCCAGGCAGGCGGATCATCAACGGGTGTTGTCGACAGCGCGCCGCGTAGCTCGCGATCACGCGGCTCGGTGCATCGGCCGTCGCCCCGCTGCGGATGAAGAGCGGCGCACCGTTGATGAGCAAGCGCTGCGGTGGCGCGTCATGTGTTGCGCCGGCGTAGGCGAGCATCGATGCGCCTGCGTCGAGCATCAGCTCGCTCCCCGCCGCGTATGCGCGCTGCAGCGCGACCCACCCGATGCACATCGTCCACAGCGCAAAGACTGCGAGCCAGCGCATGCGCTTGCTGTGCCGCTTCATCACTCGAATACCTTGCGAAATTGGTCTACCGCGATGTCGAAGACCGTCGTCGGTTGCGAGTTGCACAGCAGCACGATCTCGCCGCGCGCGACGCCCACGCGCTCTTTGTCGAACGGGAAGGGCACCTGCTTCTCGACGCTCGACGCGGTGGAAGTGCCGAACAGGGCGCGGAACGCTTCGCCGAGCAACGGGATGTCTTGAAAGGGGTCGAGATCATCGCGCGTGCCCGTCCTCGCGTCCGCGATGATGTCGTCGGCGGTCTTTACTTCTTCGGAGCTCACGCGCGGGCTTGAGCTGCAGCCGTCCGGCACTTTCCCGCAGCCGGTCATCGCGTGCTGAAACGCGCAGCGCCGCGCTTCCGCGCGCGCTTGCGCGCGTGCGGAGTAGAGCTCCTGCAGGTACACGACGCCGAGCCACAGGATGATGAAGACCGGCACCATGATCGTGCCTTCGACCATCGCGGCGCCGCGTCTGCGCCGCTGAGCGCGCGCGGCTCGTGTTACGCGGCGCGCCATCAGTGCATCACCAAGCTCGAGACCGTCAGGTCGAGCATATTGCAGTCGATCTCGCTGCTCGTGACGGGCGCCGCGATCTTGCACGCGTCCTCGAGCTTGGTCAGGACGTTGCCAACGCCGAGCTTCGAGGCGGTCTGTGCGTCCTCGTCGCTCTGCGTCTGCTCGCGATCTTCGGGCAAGCGGAAGCGCCTCAAGCGAGCCTGCCAACGCATGCTCCACAGAAACGTCTCGGGATCCTCGGAGGCGCTCTCCACCGCGAAGAAGTACTCGGCCTGCGCGATCGAAAAGTGTCCGAGTCGGCGCGCGATGAGCCACGGCACGTTGTCGCTCGCCTCTGCCGAAGTGAAGCGCTTCAAGATCGACTCGGGACCCGTGCCCGGGATCCTGCCGATCACCGCGCCGCGCAGCTGGAAGTCGCGCTCGCCCAGCACCACGCCCTCTTCGAGGATCTGCGGCGCCATCGCCTTCTTGTCGCTCTCGCTCGCGGGCGCCGCCTCGCCTTTGCCTTCGGTCAGCTCTCTGCGCTCGATGGTCGTCTCGACGCAACCGAACACGTGCCGCACTTGAACGTGCTCGAGCTCCAGCGTCTCGCCTTCGTAGCCGGGTACGTCCGGCGGCGCTTCGCTCTGCTCGCAGATCGGCACGTACACGCCGTCGCGGCGGCCCTCGGTGTTCCAGGTCGGCCCGACTTCGGCGTCTTCGTTGCCGCACGGACGGTCGTCCGTCGTGCGCCGCTGCCAGCGCTCGGAGCCGTCTACGGTCTCTTGATCGACGACCCACGAACCACCGCGCGTGACGTAGCGCCGTGTGAATCGGTACTCCTGCCAGTCGAACGCGGAGAGCGAGCCGTCGTTGTCGCTGCGCGGTGCACACGCGACGATCGCCGCGTCCACGCGCTGCGCCCACGGGCCCTCGAGCCCGCAGTCGACCTCGACGCAGCCACCCGTGCGCGCATCGATGGACGCATACGAGCGTTCGGCTTCTTCTTGCGCCTTATCGCAGAGCCGTTGGTGTTCACCCTGATCGTAGGGCTCGTCGCTTACCGCTGCCTCGCACGCCGTCGCGGACGGCAAGAGCGGCATGGGCGCGCGATGCTTCGTTTCGAGCGATGGCGGCGCGGCATTGCTGCTGCCGCAGAACCATCCCGAGCCATTCGAGATCAGGCCGTCGACCGCTTCGTTGGCGAGATCGCCTGCGCCCGGGATCCACGCGATCGGCAACGTCACCAGGTCACCTGTGTAGTCGCCGGCCTTGATGCACAGGTCATCGAACGTTCCGTCGCGCGTCGGCAGCGTGATGCGGTCGGGCACGACGAAGCCGAAGATGGCAGGCGGCTTGTAGTGCTCCCTCACCATCTGTATCGAGCGCGCCTGCGCGACCCAGGGGATCGCCACGCGTACGCCCTTGGCCGCGACGCGCAGCGCCTTGATCGCGGGATGGATCGACTTCTTGAGCTTCTCGTGGCCTTTGAACGCCTGCTTGGCGACGTTGGTGAACGGCGGGATCAGCGGCAGTAGAGCGCCGCCGTACAGCGCCGAGCTCGAGGCGATCAGGATGACGGCGAGCGCCACCGCCTGCACCAGCCTCAGCGCGACCAGCACCGCGAGCAGCGCGGCCATGGTCATGTTGATGAGCGCGATCAAGTTCATCCCGCGCGCGTGCAGCACCGCCGCGGAGAGCGCAGCCGCGTCCGCACCGTCTTGCATGCGCTCGCGCTGCCAGATCGCTTCACCGATGCCGACCACGTACGCGAGACACCCGGTCGCGAAGATGGCCATGAAGAGGCCCAAGACGAGGATCGCGCCGCGTTCGTCGCGCTTCAGGCTCATGACGCGTCACCTTTGCGCTCGCTTGCGTACCGGTACGGCGCGCGCTGCGTGGGCAGGCTCGCTTCGGCGCGCAGCACGATCACGCGCGCGCCGGCGAGCCGCAGCAGATTCTGAAAGGCCGCAGCGGGCGCCAGGCGCAGCTCCTTCTTCGCTTGGCTCTCGACCTGCCAGTCGATGAATTCGCGCCAGCCGTGCTCCGAGGGCTCGCTGCACATGATTCGATCGACGATCGGCACGCCGCACAGCGCGATGTGCGTCACGCGCAGCGTGACGACCGGGTGCGCGTCCACCGTCTCGGTGAGCAGGTGCTCGCCGCCGGGCTTGGTCGGAAACGTGATGGCAGTCGTCACCGGCAAATAGAACGGCGCCTGCGCGAGCCGCAGCACCGGCGTGTCGCCGAGCGCGTCGCGCACACTCGTGCCGGGCATGTTGAGCAGCGTCGCGATGCCGTAGGCCGGCACGATCGTCGCCAAGCGCGCGTGCACGGCCTGCCGAATCGCGCTCATGCGCGGCGTGTCCTTGTTCTTCAGCATCGCTTCGAGCATCGCGCCCGCGTCGGGCGTGGGCGCTTCGAACGGCTTTATCTCGCTCGGTACGACGCGCGCTCCGAACGCGATCAGCTGTTCCGCGAGCGCCGCGGTCGAGCTGCCTGCTATCACGCGCAGCGGCGTGTCTTCGTATTCGGCCGGCTCGTCTTCGAGCACCACCACCGCCGCGCGCACGCCCGCGACCGCTGCGTGCTGCACCACGAGTTGCGCCGCCGCGAGCAGCGCGTACTGCACGGTGCCCAAGAACAACAGGAAGAGCGGCATGAACGCGATCAGCGTCTCGACCATCACCGTGCCGCGCGCATCGCGCACTAGGGATGATCGGTGCGTCATCGGACCGCGAGCTCCAGCGAGAGCGAGATCACGCTCGCGACGAAGGTCGGAGCCCCGAGGCGCAGCGACGTGCGCGCGGCTTCGCTCACCGCAGTGCTGCGCTTGCCCGCGTCGAGCAGCGCGCCAAAGAGGCGCAGCGAGCGCTTGAGCGTTGGCAACAGCTCGCCGCGCAGCGCCAGCGCGAACAGCGCGCCGACCAGGCCCAAGAGGTACGCGAGCCACTGGATCTCGAGCCCGACGTACGCGCCGACGAGCGCGCCGATCGCCGCGAACAGCTTCACATCGCCGCCGCCCATCGCGCCCATGTGAAACAGTGCGAGCGGCACCGCGCCGCACAGCGCGATGCCGCCGAGCGATGCGGCGAACGCTTCGGAGCCGCTGAGCGCAAAGCGAAAGAGAGGTGTCGCGGCCACCACCGGCAACGTGAGCCAGTTGGGGATCACACCGCTGCGCGTGTCGGTGATGGCCGCGACCAGGGTCAGCAAGAGCACTGCGATTTCTGGCAGGAGGGTGGGCATGGATCAGGGGAATGGCAGGAGCAGCAGCGCTTGCTGAAACATGAAGACGCGCGTGAGCAGCGCGGCGAGCACCGCGATCGCGAGGCACGCGCCGAGGCAGAGCAGCGAGAGGACGATGGCGTACTCGACGAAGACGGTGCCGCGCTGATCGCGGCTAAGGCTCGGCTTCATTTCGCGTTGAGCGCGTTCGTGATCGCTTCGGTGTCTGTGCCGAGCTTCGTCGCGACACCCTTGCCAAACGTTTGCCAGGTGCTGACCGAGAGCGCGACGATCACGCACAAGATGATCGCGTACTCGACCGTCGTGAGGCCGCGTTGATCCGCGCGCAGCGAGCGCAAGTAGTTCCGAATGCGTTGCATCATGAGCCTTCCTTTCGGCGCACTGCGCCGGTTTGAAGTGCTCATCGGGTGCGCACACGTGCAGTTGTGCGCGACGCTCGGAAAAACGCCTGCTGACTAATTCAGGCTATTCGCCGTCCGGCGCGGGCGGCTCGTCGGGGCTGGGCGGAGCGTCGTTCTTCTCGCTCAAGCGCTCGGCAGCGCGCGCGGCTTCCTCGAGGTCGTCTTCTTCCTCGCCGGATCTCGACGGCTTCACCTGCAGCACCGGCTTTTCCTTCACCGCGGCTGCCTTCTTCTTCTTGCGCGCAACCGCGGCCTTGCTCGGTCGCGTCGTCGCCTTTTGCACGGCGGGCTTCTCGGGCTCGGGCTTCACTGCAGGCACGGGCACCGCCGCAGGCGGCGCCGCTTCGGGCGCAACCGCTTGCGCGGGTGTCGTCGGCGCGGGCGTCGCACCGGGCAAAGGCTCGGGCGTGATTACGGGCGCAGCCGCGGTTGGCGGTACGACCGGCGTCACCGGCACATCCGGCTTCGACGAAGGCTTGAACAACCAGATCAAGATGCCGAGCACCACGACCACGCCGATGCTCGCCATGATCCACATGGCCGTGCGGCTGCTCGCGACGGCCGCGGGTCCCGCGCTCTCCAAGTGATCGCGCGCGTGCAGCGAGAGCGACAGCGGCTGCGAGTGCGGCGAGGCGTCGCTCGCAGGCACGGGGCCCGTCGCTTGAAGGCGCGGGCCTGCAGCCGGCGTGAGCTTCGGCGCTTGCGGCGCCCGATCGCTGCGGCTCGGCGGCGGCGGCGCAGGTGAGATCACGTGGCCCGCCGCTGGCGTCCCCATCACCTGCGTCGGCATGCCCTTGGGCTGCGCGCTTTGCGGTGGGCGTTGTGCGGCCTGCGGCTGTGGCACCGGATCTTCGGCGATCGTCGGCATCGCCATCGTCGCGCCCGGCTTGATGTACAGAGCGGCCGGGCTCTTAACTGGAGCCGGCGCTTGCACGGGCTTCGCGGCGATCATGCGCTCTTCCGATCGACTGCCGGTCGGAGCTGGATCGGGCGTCGGCTGCGTGCCGCCCCACGCGCCTTGCGCGCGGTAGGGCGCGGGCGCGGGTCGGTCACTCGGTTCGCGCAGCGGCTCCGCGTCGCTCGCCGAGTTGTCTTGTGCTGGGCCGGTGCCGGGTACCTGCACGATCGTGTGCGCGAAGGCGCTCTTCGCGGCGCGCTTGTCGCCGCTCTCGGTCTTCGGCGCGGCTTCGGGCTTGGCCGGACCGCCGAGCACGCCTGCGGGAGCGGTCGTGCGTTGGTTCGGGTCGCGATCGCGATCGGCTGACATGGGGTCGCAGCATAGCCCGATTCAGCGCGGCGCTCCCGTTCGTGGCCATTCGCTTTGCAGTGCGCCGGGACGAGCGCGGACGGCACGCCGGCCGAGCGCCCGACGCGCTTGTCGCTTTGTGTTACATCGCGCGCATGCGCCTTGCTTTTGCTGCTTTCTTGCTCGCGAGCCTGGTGTTGGCGACCACCGGCGCGCCACGCGCCGCCGCCAACCGCTTGGTGGGCGAAGACGGCGATCCGTGGGCCAAAAGTAACCCCGAAGATCTGCGCATTCAGCTCGTGACCTTCGGCCCCGGCGACGCCATCCACCAATACTTCGGCCACAACGGCATGGTCGTCATCGACGCCAGGCGCCGCCTCGAGGGCATGTACAACTTCGGCATGTTCGGCTTCGGGCCGGGGATGCTGCCGAGCTACTTGAAGGGGCGCCTGGAGTTCTGGGGTGCGGTCACTCCGGTAGAGGACACGTACCTGCGCTACATCGCGTCCAACCGCAGCGTGCGTGTGCTCGAGCTCGACTTGCCGCCGGCGCAGCGCATGCGCCTGGCGCAGCGGCTCGCCTATTACGTGCTGCCCGAGAACCGCGCGTACCGCTACGACCACTACACCGACAACTGCTCGACGCGGCTGCGCGACCTGCTCGACGAATCGATCGATGGCCAGCTCAAGGCGCAGAGCGCGCAGATCGCCAAGCTCAACTACCGCGGCCACACCGCGCGCTACACCGAGCACGACCCGCTCACCAACCTCTTGCTCACGCTGTGGATGAACGACTCCATGGAGCGGCCGATCCGCGAGTACCAAGAGGCGTTCCTGCCGGGCGAGCTCGAGCGCATCGTGGAGAAGGCGCAGCTGAGGTCCGCTGAAGGCGCGGCACAGCCCTTGGTGCGAACCGCATACACGCTGTTCGAGGCGAAGCGTGCGCCGCTGCCGAGCGCGCCTTCGCCGCGTTGGCCCGGTGCGCTCGTGATCGGCGCAGCGATCGGGGCTGTGGCGGTCGGGCTCGGGCTGTGGCTCGCGCGCACCGGCAGCACGCTTGCGCGCGTGGCGCTGGGCGGGCTGCACACGGTCGTGGGCTTGGTGCTCGGCGTGCCGGGGCTCGTCGCGGGGCTGTTCCTGCTCACCGAGTGGCAGGTGACCCATGGCAACGAGAACCTCTTCTTTGCCAATCCGTTGAGCGCCGTCGGCTTCGCGATCGGGCCGGCTTTTGCGTTCGGCTCGCAGCGCGCGCGGCGCACGCTGTTCGCCGTGTGTGCGGTGCTCGCCGGCTCGACCGCGCTCTTGATCGCGCTGAAGGCGCTGCCGATGTTCGATCAGCAGAACGCGTTGCCGTTCGCGCTCTACGCGCCGATCAACTTCGGCTTCGCTGCGGCGCACGCGCTCTTGCGCAGGGCCAAGCCTGCCGCCGTGCTCGCGAGCGCCGCTACGGAACCGTCGGCCCCGGTGCCCCCTGCGTCGGCACGAGCTTGAGCAGCTGATCCATCGGCAGCTGCTGCGCGATCTCCACCGCGATGTCCGGCGACTGAGCTGGTTGCACTTGCACGGTGAGCAAGATGCGGTCGTCGAGCATCACGCGCACGAGCGCCATGTCTTGACGCTTTTGATGCATCGCGACACCCGAGGCGGCGCCGATCGTGATGCCCTTCCACGAGGTCTCTTTGCCGCTCTGCGACTTGCCCTCTTGCTTCTCGAGCATGCTCTTGAAGGCCGGCGCGTGGAGCGTGTCGCTCAGCTGCACTTGGATCGACAGCTCGCCCTTGCGGTAGCTGCGCTTTGCGACCGGCACCAAGCCGCCGTTCGAGAGCGGTGTGTCCTGCGCCGAGCTCTCACCTTCCGCCGTGGCCTGCCCGAACGTCATCGGTAGCGCGGCGAGCAAGACATCGCCGCCGAGCGGTGTGCCGCTCGGCAGCGGCGGCTCAGGCGCACCCTCGTTATTGGCCTCGCCTTGCAGAGCGGGCCGCGCGTGCGCTTCGGCCTTGCGCTTGGGGCTCTCGTCGTCGCAGCGACAGGCGTGCAGTGACAGCGCGAGCGTCGCGCAATGCGCAGCGGTGTAGAGGATTCGGACGGGGCGGTGTTGCATGCGGCGCGCGAGCAAAGCGCGGCCCGCGCGCCGCGTCAATCACGGTTCATGGAGGGGGCGCGAAGCGATTGCGCGGAAACGGATCGGGCGATGCGTGCGCGATGGGCCGCTGCGGGTAGGGCTCGATGCCGCGCGCGCGCAGGCCATCGACGTCGTCGTAGCGCACGGTGAGCAGCGCAGAAGGGCTCGTCGCATGCGCGCGCACGAAGGCCACTTCGCGCGCGGCACGGCCGAGCGACTCGCCGTACTCGGTGCCGAGGTTGTCGGTGCTCGGGCCGTAGCTGTACGAGTCGTCGGGGTCGGCGCGGCGCTCGCCTTCGTGGGCATCGCTCGACGCACCCGCGGCACTGCGGCGCGACTCCGCGGCCGACTTGCTCTTCTCGGCGTGCGCCGGAGCGGCCGCGCTCGGGCTCGACGTGCCAAGGCCGCCAAGGTTGCCGCGACCGGTCGGTGCGGAGCGCCGAGCGGGCGCTTCATCCGAGCGCCACGTCGGGCGCGGCTGGGCGATCGGCGCAGGTCGCGGGCGGGGCCGCGGCCGCTCCGGAAAGATCGCGACGCCGATCACGCCCACGTTCTCCGGCGTACCGCGCTGTGCCGAGTAGCTCTCGCCAGGATTCGAAAATCGAAATGCCGCCACCGCATCGAAGCTCTTGCGGAAGCCGTCGATCACGACGTCGCCGTAGGCGTCGATCAAGTAGCCGCGCTCACCGATGAAGTCGCCGCGCTCGCCGCTGATCACGTCGCGGCCGTCGACTGTCACGACCGCCTCGACGCGGGTGCCGGTGTGGTTCTTGACGCGGATCGCGTAGCGCTCCTGCAACCCGCCGAGCACGTAGGTCTGCCCGCCCTGGTGATAGGTCGGGAGCTGTCGGCCCCACTCGTTTTCGACCCGCACCGAGTAGCTGCCGTTGCTGCTCGGGTGTGCGCAAACGGTGGCAGCGGGTAGGAGCAACGCTCCGATCATAAGCAGCCCCAAACGGGCGGAAAAACGCATTGTGCAGCCTCCTGTGGCCGTGGCCGACGTGGTCGGCTCTCCGGGTTCAGGGGCTTGCGACGCACCGCGCGGCGCGGCGGTCTAACCCGGCGCAGGTCCGGCACGGGGACTATTTGCGCGCGGGCGTCACGAAGCGCCGATCGCGGCTTCGTTGCTCGAGCCGAGCGCGCACCTTCTCGCGCTGGGCCGGGCTCATGTCGCGGTAGCGGTCGAGCTTGGCGACGTGCGCTTGGCGCTCGGCGGGGCTCATCCGGCTGAGCTTCGCGTACACCGCGCGCATGCGCTCGCGGTGGGCCTTGCTCATGTTGCGGTAGCGCTCGAAGTTGCGCCGGATCGTGTCGCGCTCGCCGGCAGGCAAGCGCCTGAACGCGCGGTACTGCTCGCGCAGCGCGTCGCGCTGATGCGAAGGCTGCGCGCGAAAGTGCCGGTAGCGCTCGAGGATGCGGCCTTGCTCGGACTTCGAGAGCTTGCTGAACGAGCGGTAGGTCTTTCGCAGCTTCTGCTTTTGCGAGTCGCTCAAGCGCTCGAAGCGCGCGCGCGCCGCGGCGTGGTCGTCGCGCGCGCCTTGCGCCTGCGCGCGCACACCCGGTTGAACAGCCGCGTGAACGGCGCACAAGAGCGCGAACAGCAACGCGAAGCGCGCGAGCCTGAGCATCACGGCGCTTCCTGCGCGGCGATCCGCGCCAGCTCGTCGTCCTCGACATCGGCGAGCAGCTCCAAGTCTTCGAGGTCATCGAGCTGCTCGACGACCTCGAGCTCCATCGCGAGCTCCAGATCCATCGCCAGCTCGAGCTCCTCGGGATCGAGGCTCGCAGCGATCTCGGCTGGCAGCTCGGGCGCGAGCGCGAGCTGCTTTGCGTGCTCCTTGCGCACCAGCACGAACGCGAGCGCCGCGATCGCCGGCACGAGCGCGAGCGCCCAGCGCAGCCGGACGAGCAGCGGCCGCTTGCGCGCTTCTTGCGACGCGCGCGCTTCGTTCAGCCGAGCGAACATGCGCGTATCGAAGCCCGGGCCGGGCATGAGCGGCGTGTCGAGCGCGAGCACGCGATCGAGCGCGGCCTCGCGCGCGGCGAGCGCGCTGCACGCGGCGCATCGCGAGAGGTGCCCGCGCAGCTCGGCGTCCTGCGAGCCGTCGGCACGCGCCATTGCGAGCCGCTCGGAGGTGTCTTCACAGCGCATCTGCAAAACCTTCCGTTTCGAGCCAAGGACCGAGCTGCTCCATCATGGCGCCGCGCGCGCGGTGGATCAGCGACTTGAGCGCGCTCTCGCTCACTTCGATCGCCTCGGCTGCTTCTTCGTAGCTCAGGCCTTCGTAATGCACGAGCACGAGCGCCGCGCGCTGCCGATCCGGCAGCGTCGACAGCGCACGCTCGAGCCTTCTGCGCAGCTCGTCGCGCTCGAGCAGCGCATGTTGTTGCGCGTCTTTGGAGGCGACGCGCGCGTCGATCTCGACGCCGCGCTGCAAGAGC
>WUUC01219595.1_pt1 | contig 20273 bp, 12 predicted proteins | sample 6278441 | NCBI WGS metagenome assembly WUUC01 (sample SAMN13675441, study PRJNA597444) | soil metagenome | isolation source: soil | place: USA: Washington | collected 2017-10
TCACGTAGTCGGTCTGGCGCTGCTCGGCGTCCTCGCCCAGCCGCAGGCAGTTGAAGTCGCCCCAGGGCACCCGCAGCAGCTCTGCCTGTCCCCCGCCGTAGGGGCCCATGTCAGCGAAGCCGTACGCGGCGCCGGCCATTTTGGGCTCCGGCTGAGCGGTCAGGCAGTAGTTCGTGAGCTGGCGCTCGCAGTTCTTGCAATGTCCGCACGAGATGTTGAACGGCAGGACGACCCAGTCACCCACCTGGATCTTGTCGACTCCGTCGCCGACCTCGATCACCTGACCCAGGTTCTCGTGCCCGAACCAGCGGCCGGGCTCGAAGTCGGTTCGGCCCTCGTACATGTGCAGGTCCGAGCCACAGATGTTGGCGGACGTGATCCGCACCAGGACATCGGTCGACCGCTCGATTCGCGCGTCCGGTACGTCCTTGACGCGGACCTGCCGCGGACCTTCGTACACCACTGCCTTCATGCTGCCTCCATCGTCGTGGATGTGCCTATAGCCAGGCGTGGGCCCGGGTCTCGATTACACCCAGCCGGGCGTGCAGGTCGATATCGGCAGACATGCCTATTCCGGTTCACGATCGGCGGAAGTGATACTTCTGCCGATTCCAGCCCCATGGACCTGCGCAGCATGAATTGGGTGGCGGACGCGCACACCTCGGTCGTCTCGCCGGGAACGGTGGGGCCGCAATTACAAGGACGGTGCGGTGATCGGCCAATCGGAGCTGCTTGGATTGCGGCGGGAGTTTGCCCTGCTCGGCCGCTCGTCTGCGACCGTGCCGGAACGGGCTGCAGCGATCCTGCAGCACCTCGGCCGCATCCTGACGTTCGACACCGGCTGGCTCGCCGTTCGCGACCCCGAGCAGAACCGGCACGTCTCGCTCGCCACCGCTGGCGCGTCCGCCGCTCTCCACGACTACTTCGGCCGTCCGGACGCCGATGACGAGGTGGACCTGCTGGGCCTCAACCGGCGCCGGCCCCCCATGCTGGCCAGCGAGATCCCGAGCCCACTCTCCGAGGTCCGCGCGTGGGCCGAGCACCTACTACCTGCGGGTTTCCGCGAGGGTTTGGCGGCCGGGCTGTTCACATCCGAGGGGCGGCACGTCGGCTTCCTCAGCCTGCTCTCCGCCGACCCAGGCCGGCCTAACCGGGCTGACCGCAGGGTCGTCGCAGCCGTCACCACGGTCATCGCCGACCACGTCGACCGCACTTGGGACATCGCGGCGACCGCACGGATGGTCCAGAATGCGAGCGCCGGCATCGTGCTCACCCGCGGGGGCGGCGTCCTGCCGCTGCCGGGTCTCCCGGACGACCGCCTGTTGGCGAGAGGCTCACGCATCCTCAAGGTCGCTGGGGACGAGTTGGCCGACAGCGGCGCCTACATCTCGTTCCTCGCTCCGGTGCCCGGCGCGGGGCTTATCCGGGTCATCGCGCTCGACTTCGGCCGCCCCGACCTCGACCACCTCTCCGCTGCAGTGCTCTTGTGTCCACCAGGCGACGTGCTAGGCCTGAGCCTTCTGGACCTCCGGGTCTTGGGCCTCCTAGTCGAGGGTGTCACCGATGTTGCGGCCCTCGCGATGTCGCTCAACATTGCCAAGCAGGCGGTGGCCGAGGCCCTGGAGCGAGGCATGGCCGCGCTGCGGACGAACGACCTGACGGCCGCTTCGGTCCGCGCCCTGCGCGGCGGAATGCGTGTACCGGCGAGGCTCGCCTACTGAACTCGGCGGGTCATCGACCAGGCTTGCAACCCGGTAGGGTGAGTGCTAGCTGGTCGCCTGGTCAAACCACACGTCCTCGGCCGGCAACTCCGTCCGGCCACGGGCCGCTGGATCTGGTGAAGCTATATGACTGGGGCTTCAGCTCTCCGCCTTGCCGAGATCGCTGCCGCGTCGGGAGGTCTCCCTGAACGCGCCGAGGCGCTGCTGCTGGAACTGCGTCGGCACATTCCCTTCGACGCCTCGTGGATAGCGCTGGCCGATCCGCTGGGCACCGGCTACACCTCTTTGGCCAGCATCTCGCTGGACGAAGACATAGTCCAGTACCTGAGCGGTCCCAGAACGGCGCATGACATCGAGGTAACCGCAGCCAACCGTAACCGCGCGCCGATGAGCCCCTCGGACCTCCCGTACCCCGCCGAAGACCTGCCGACCTGGGCCGAGTGCCTCCTTCCTGCTGGCTACCATGAGTCGCTCAGCGTGCCACTGTTCGCCCCGGGGTCCCACCACGTCGGGTTCCTGGCTCTGCTGTCCACCGGAAGGCAGCCTCCGACCCTGGCGATGCGGCGCCGGTTGAAGCGGCTCACCCCGATCGTGGCCCGCGGCATCGATCCGATGCGTTCGATGCTCACCGCCGCACGCCTCGTCCAAGGCGCCTGGGCCGGCGTGGTGCTCTGCAGAGGCGGTGCCTTGCCGCTTCCCGGGCTACCCGACGACGCGCTGCTCGGCGAAGGCTCCCCGGTCCAGGACGCCGCCCGAGCCGCCATCACGAACGGTCGGGTGTACGCGTCGTTCCTCTGGCCGCTCGGTGGCTGGCACGCACCGGACGGTCATGTCCGGGTGTCGGTACTGGCGGGCACCGAGGGCGCGGCCCCTAGCCTGCTCGGGGTGGTACTGCTCTCTGATGCCGGTGATCTGCACGGGCTCACGCACCGAGAACTCGAGGTACTGGGGGTGCTGATCGAGGGGCGCACCAATCAGGAGATCGCACAGGCGTTCGTAGTGGCGCCACGAACGGTTGCCGTGCACGTGGAGCACATCCTCGTGAAGCTGAAGGCCGCCTCGAGGACGCTCGCGGCCGTCCGCGCCGAGCGGGCTGGCCTCTACGTGCCGGCGAGAACGGCAGAGCCAGAGCGCGGGCGCAATCCTGCGAGTGGCTCTTCGCCACTTCCGGACGTCACCTGAATCGACATGAGGGTCGCGTACAGGGCCCGTATCTGGGCTCCCGCCGGTCAGTTCGCCCGCCGCGGCGTCACTGACCGCATTAATTCGGCGTCACTGACCGAATTAATACCGTCGCTCATTCGTTCAGTAGGGACGATCTGACGCCGAGCGGCGGGAGTCGCGACACAGTCTCGACCCTAAGAGTCGGAAAGAGCGACCCCGGCTCTTCCCTGTGCGCGCCCGAAGGTGTGATCTCTCAAGAGATCACAGTGTGCGCCCGGCAGGATTCGAACCTGCAACCTCTTGATCCGTAGTCAAGTGCTCTATCCGTTGAGCTACGGGCGCTTCTGAACCGAGGGCCGAGTCTAGCGGGTGCTCTCGGCGACGATCAAAACGCCCCGGCCCAGCGGGCCCCGCCACGCCGGAGGCTGGCGTCCAGACAGCACAAAGCCCCGTCCGAGGACGGGGCAGAAGCGGAGCGGAGGCTCGGGGATTTGAACCCCGGATGGGCGATAAACCCAAACCGCATTAGCAGTGCGGCGCCATAGACCGGACTAGGCGAAGCCTCCTCGGGCCGTGCAGAACCGACACGGCCGTCAGCCGCTCACCATACTGGTCAGCCGGCGACCGGGCCAAAGCGACCCGGCCTCAAGCCGCAGGCCCCGCGCGGCCCGACCCACAAACGCGGACCGAGCGACCCTGCCACCCGGGGCGACCGCGGGTGTCAGCGCGGGCTGATCGCCGGCATCACGAACCCGTCGATGAGCTCGATCAACTCGTCGTCGCTGATCGGCCGCCGGCGCAGCACGACCCGATGGATCAGGGTGCCCGCCAGAACCTCGGGCACCAGCACCGACACCGCCTCCGGGCGCACCTCGCCGCGGCGCACACCACGCTCCAGCAGGCTCAGCAGCACCTGCTTGCGAGGGTCGAAGAAATCGCACTCGAACGTGGAGCAGAACGCAGCGTCGCGCAGGGACTCCCCCATGATGGAGCGCATCGCGTCACCGCCCAGGCCCGTCATCAGCTTGGTGATGCGCCGCGCCAGGGTCAGCAACGCGTCCCGAGTCGTGATCTTGTCGTCGAGCTGCATCTCGACCGCACCTAGCAACGGGCCGGACAGCAGGTCCCCGAGCGAGTCCAGCACCAGCTCCTGCTTGGTCGGCCAGCGGCGATAGATCGAGGCCTTGCCGGTCTGCGCCCGGGCGGCCACCGACTCAATCGTGACGCTGCCATACCCGCCGCACGCGAGCTCGGCGATGGTGGCGTCTTTAATCGCTCGCTCCAGTTCCACCCCGCGCTTACGCTGCCGTCCGGAGTCCTCGCCGGAAGCCTCCAGCGGCGGGGTCGACACGGAACTCATCGGGATTCTGGCGCCTTTCGGTCAGACAGCGGTCAGACAGCGGGCCGCGGTGCGGTGAGCAAGGAAACAATCCGAGGAATGAAGTAGTGCACGGTTGCGTTTCTTATCGCGCACCCGCTAGCCTACCCGAAGAGACGCTAGCGTTCCCTATAAACTTCATAAGCAAGGCAAGCAACAAGAACCGGGCAGCTACCAAAGCCGGACCCGACAGCCAGAACCGCCGTGCGGCGCACCGCCCGGCATCGCTCCAGCACTTCAAGGAGAGTCGTGACCACGACACACCAGCCGGCCCTGGCCGAACGGCCAGGCGGCAAGGCAAAACACCCAGGCCTCACCCTGCTGATCATCGCCGGGGCCCAGCTGATGATCGTTCTCGATGGCACCATCGTGAACATCGCGCTGCCGAAGATGGGCGAGTACTTCGCCAAGAACCAGACCGACATGACCTGGGCGATCAACTCCTACACCCTGGCCTTCGGCGGCCTGCTGCTGCTAGGCGGGCGCGCCGGTGACATCCTCGGACGCCGCCGGATGTTCATGGTCGGCCTGGGCCTGTTCGCCCTCGGCAGCCTGCTCGGCGGCCTGGCACCCAACTTCGAGCTCCTTATCGTCGGACGCGTCATCCAGGGCATCGGCGGCGCGATCGCCTCGCCGACCGCGCTGTCGCTGATCGCCACCGAGTTCGAAGAAGGACCCGAACGCACCCGGGCCTTCGCGGTGTTCGCCGCCGTCGCCGGCGCCGGCGCCGCGCTCGGGCTGCTGCTCGGCGGCGTGCTGACCGAGTACCTGACCTGGCGTTGGGTGCTGTTCGTCAACGTCCCGATCGGCATCGTCCTGATCGTTGGCGCCTTCGTGTTCGTGCACGAGTCCGACCGGCTGTCGGGCAGGTTCGACTGGCTGGGCGGGGCGTTGTCCACCATCGGCATGACGGCACTGGTGTACGGCTTCATCAACGCCGCGTCCAAGGGCTGGACCGAGCCGACCACCGTCGGCGCGTTCGTGGTGGCCGTGGTGCTGCTGGTCAGCTTCGTCGCGCTGCAGGCCAAGCTGTCCTACGCGATGATGCCGCTGCGCATCTTCCGCGACAAGAGCCGCTCGGGCTCCTACATCGTCATGCTGATCATCGGCGCGGCCATGTTCGGGATGTTCTTCTTCGTCACCTATTTCGTACAGCTGGTGCTGGGCTACTCCTCGCTCAAGGCCGGGCTGGCCTTCCTGCCGGTGGCCTTCACCATCGGCACCGCCGCCCAGATATCGGCGCGGCTGCTGCCGCGGATCGGCCCGCGCAACCTCATCATCACCGGCTCGGTGGTGATGGCCGCCGGCCTGTTCTGGCTGTCCACCATCTCCGCCGAGTCCAGCTACCTGGGCCACCTGCTGCCGTCTCTGCTGGTGATGTCGGCGGGCATCGGAACCATCTTCGTGCCGCTGACCACCGTCGCCGTCGCCGGCGTCGAGCCGCACGAGGCAGGCCTGGCCTCGGCGTTGCTCAACGTCGGCCAGCAGGTCGGCGGCTCGATCGGGCTGTCGGTGCTGACCACGGTGTTCGCCACCGCCTCCAAGAACGAGGGCAAGCACCAGGGCGAGGTGCTCGGCACGCTGGTGCAGAGCGGCCAGGCCAAGCCCACCGTCCTGCAGCACTTCCTCGAGCTGTCCCAACAGGCCTCGGGCACCGTGCGAGCTTCAGCCGCCGCCTTGCAGGACCCGGCCGCCAACCAGGCATTTCACACGGTGCTGGCGCACGGCTCGTCCCGGGGCTTTTTAGCCGCGGCGATCTTCGCGGTGGTGGGGGTGGTGGCCGCCGCCACCATGATCCGCACCGGCAAGGACGAGATCGCCGACGTCCCGCTGACACCAGTGCACTAGAGACCGCTGCACTAGACACCGCGCGCCAGGCCGGCCACCCGGTCTAAACACCGGACTCCGAGCGCATAACTGACTAGCACCACCACGCAGAGCCGCCTGAGCCGACAGGGTCAGGCGGCTTTGTCGTCCTTAATAGTCGAACCGACCCTTTCTTACGGTTTCAGCGGACGGCTTAGGGTTCGGCAGGCTATGTTCGCCCCGTCGCACGTCTAACGGGGAGTTAATGTGTTCGCACGCCGGTCTTGTCTTGCCCTGCTCACCTCAGCAACCCTGGTCTTCGGGTTGCTGACCAGCTCGCCGTCCTACGCTGCCGGCCCCACCGCTGCCAGCCCCACCACGGCCGGCCCCACCGCTGCCGGCCCCACCACGGCCGGCCCCACCGCTGCCGGCCCCACCGCTGCCAACCCCACCGCTGCCAACCCCACCGCGGCCGGCCCCACTACGACCGGGCCGAACCGCACCGGCATGCCGTCCAAGCCACCACGGGACAGCACCCCGCCGGCTCCGGTGACCAAGCTCAAGATGACCGGCAACGACGCGCACTCCACCAGCCTGAGCTGGGTCAACCCCACCGATCCTGACTTCGCCGGGGTGCTGATCCGGCGAGCGGCAGGCAGCACCGCGCCGATCGCGGCCTCGGACGGCACGCTGGTGGCAGTTCTGGACAGCCGGCAGAGCACCTTCACCGACAAGCGCCTGGCCGCGGCCAGCGCCTACAGCTACGCGGTGTTCCCGCGAGACAAGAGCGGCAACGCCGGCCTCGCGGCGGCCCTGTCCAGCGCCACCCGGTCGACCAGCACCGCAACCGGACTGCGCGGTGCGCTGACCGATCAGCAGGGTCGCGCGATCAGCCGGGCCCGGGTCGAGGTCCGCGCAGCCTCATCCGGGGAGCACATGGCGGCAGCGATCACGTCCGCGACCGGCCAGTTCTCGGTCACCGGCCTGGCGCCGGGCAGCTACCTTCTCTGCTTCCAGCCCAGCAGCGGCACCACCGGCCACTCGGCCACCGGTTATCTGCCCGGCTGTTACCGCCAGCAGCCCTACGGCTACGGCAACACGGGTACGCCGGTGACCGTGCTGGCCGGCCGGATGACGTCCGGCCTTAACGACTACCTGCTGAGCGCCGGCGCGCTCTCGGGCCGGGTGACCGACTCCGCCGGTAAGGCCATCTCCGCCGTATCGGTGATCGCCTACAACCCCGATGACCCCTATCAGCCGAACTATGACACCACCACTCGCAAGGACGGCAGCTACACCCTCACCGGCCTGTCCGCTGGCTCGTACCAGGTGTGCTTCAACAGCCAGGCAGCCAGCGGCGCGTCAACCACCGGCTGGCTCGACGAGTGCTATGACAACCAGCCGCCGTACTCCTCGCCGACGCCGGTCCCGGTGATCCTCGGGCGGACCAGCGCGGGCGTCAACGCAGCGCTGGCCACGGGCGGCGCGATCTCCGGCCGGGTCACCGATCCCAGCGGGGCGCCGTTGCAGGACGTCCTGGTCTCGGCGTTCGGCGCGGACTATCGCGTTTTCTACACCGACAGCAGCGGCGGCTACGCCCTTACCGGATTGCCGAGCGGCAACTACACCCTGTGCTTCGACGGCTCGGCGGCCACCTCAGCCGCCGCGCCCTATGGCCACACCAGCAGCTGCGCCGGCGACCACGGGTTGTCGGTGGACGTGGTGACCGGCCAGGCCCTCACGGTGGACGGAACCGTCGAGAAGGCCGGCGCGGTCGGCGGCGTGGTCACCGGCGACGACGGCACCGTGGCCGGCGTGATGGTGACCGTGTACGACAGCTCGGGCCGCCAGCTGAACTCACACATCACCAGCGAGGACGGCAGCTACCAGATCCCCGGCCTGGCGCCGGGTGAGGTGACGGTCTGCTTCGACCCCGCCTACACCAGCGGCGGCTACCTGCGGACCTGCTACGGCGCCCAGCCCGACGGCAGCGGCTCGCCGATCACCGTCACCGCCGGGGAGTTGAGCACGGCCGACGTCCAACTGCAGGTCGGCGCCTCGATTACCGGCACGATCACCGACGCCTCGGGCGCCCCGGTCAGCAACGTGCTGGTCTACGCCTTCAGACCAGACATCTTCGACAGCTACTCTTCCCAGACCGACGAGTCAGGCAGCTTCACCATCGGCGGCCTGCGGCCCGCTGACTACCAGGTCTGCTTCGACCCGTCCTACGCCCAAGGCCCGGCAGCCGGCGGGTACGCGGCGGAGTGCTATGACGACCAACCCTCGTTCGAGACCGCGGACCTGGTCACCGTCGGGGCCGCCGGCTCGGTGACGACGGTGGACGCGGTGCTGGGCGCGGGCGCGGCCATCACCGGACAGGTGACCGGCTCCGACGGCGCCGCCCTGGGCGGTGTCTCCGCCTATGCCTACGCGCCGGAGTCGGGCCAGTACGTCGTGGCCAGCTCCGATCCCCAGGACGGCAGCTACCAGCTACCCGGGTTGTCCGAGGGCGACTACCTCGTCTGCTTCGGCGCGGAGAACGTCCAGCAGCCGTCTCCCACCGGGTACGTGAACGAGTGCTTCGACAACCAGCGCGAGAGTTACACCGCCACCCCCGTGCACGTCACCGCCGGTGCGGTGACGTCCGGCATCGACGCCGAGCTCGCTGTCGGCGCCGCCATCAGCGGCCGGGTCACCGACCCGGCCGGCAACGGCCTGCCGAACGCTTACGTCGAAACCTTCAGCGTCGGCAGCGGCTATTCTTTCGGCTCCATCGGCGTCACTGACGACACCGGCCGTTACCGACTCAACGGCCTGCCGGCGGAGGCCGTGCTGGTGTGCTTCGCGACCGGAGAGATCGTCACTGCCAATGGCGCCGGCTATGTCTCTGAGTGCTACGACGACCAGCCGGATCTCAGCACCGCCAACCCGGTGACCACCACCGCCGGCCAAGTGCAGACGGGCATCGACGCCGTACTCGCTGCCGGCGCCGCCATCAGCGGCCAGCTCACCGACTCAGCCGGCAACGCCATCCCGAACGCCTACGCCTTCGGCTATAGCGCCGACGGCTCGTACCTGGGCCAAGCCTTCACCGATGAGACCGGCCGCTACCGGCTGGCCAGCCTGCCGGCAACCGCCGTCCTGATGTGCTTCCAGGGTTATGAAGGCGGCGCCGACGGCACCGGCTACGCCTTCGAGTGCTATGACGACCAACCGGATCTCAGCACCGCCAACCCGGTGACCACCACCGCCGGCCAAGTGCGCACCGGCATCGACGCCGAGCTAGCCGACGCCCCACCGAACGGCTGAGCTGCTCGGCTCAGCGCCTAAAGTCAGCGCCTAAAGAAGGTGTCTTGCTGTTCCACCCGTTTCGGCAGACAACGCCCTGCTTCAGCGCTATGTTAACTTTCCGTAATAAAACGTAAACGGAGAGTAATTATGCTGGCACGCCGGTCCGTCCTCGTCCTGCTCGCCGCGTCGACCCTCGTCTCGGGAGCGGCGGCCAGTTCGACGGCGTACGCGACCGAGCCCGCCGCGGCCAGCCCCACCGCCACCGGCTCCTCCGCCAGCCCCAGCCCGACCGGCTCCGGCCGCACCGGCCTGCCGGCCAAGCCCTCGCGTGACAGCACACCGCCTAGCCCGGTCGCCAAGCTCGAGCTGACCGGAAACGACGCCCATTCGGTCCAGCTGAGCTGGGTCAACCCGACCGACCCGGACTTCGCCGGAGTGCTGATCAGGCGGGCGGCCGGCAGCACCCCGCCGATCGCGGCCTCGGACGGCACGCTGGTGGCCGCCCTGAACAGCCGGCATTCCACCTTCACCGACAAGCACCTGACCGCAGGCAGCGGCTACAGCTACGCGGTGTTTCCGCGCGACAAGAACCACAACGCCGGCCTGGCCAGGACGCTGTCCACCGCCACCCGCACGACCAGCACCGCGACCGGCCTGCGCGGTGAGTTGCACGACTCCCAGGGCCGCGCGATCAGCAAGGCTCGGGTCGAGATCCGCGACGCGTCCTCCGGAAACACCAGGGCCGTGGCGGCCACCGCCGCCAACGGCCAGTACTCGGTCACCGGCCTGGCGCCCGGTTCCTACCTGCTCTGCTTTCAGCCTGGCAACGAGAGCTCTGCCCACTCGCGCACTGGTTACCTGCCCGGCTGCTACCGCCAGCAGCCCCACGGCTACGCGAGCACCGGCACGCCGGTCACCGTGCTAGCCGGCCAGCTGACCTTCAGCTCGATCGAAGATTCGGCAGTCGGCGGCGCGGTCTCGGGCCGGGTCACCGACTCGTCCGGCAACGGCCTCGCCAATGTCCTGGTCTCCACCTTCGACCCGAGCACCCCCGGCTACGGGCCCTACGTCGCCCTCACCCAGCTGGACGGGACCTACACCGTGGCCGGCCTCGCCGCGGGCTCCTACCAGGTGTGCTTTCACAGCCAGCCCGACAGCGGCACGTCTTCCACCGGCTACCTCGATGAGTGCTACGACGACCAACCGCCCCACACCAGCTCCGGAACGCCGGTCGCGGTGAGCCTCGGACAGGCCAGCGCCGGCGTCGACGCCGAGCTCGCCCTGGCCGGCGCGATCACCGGCCAGGTCACCGATGCCAGCAACGCGTCGGTCACCGGCGTCGGCATCGAAGCCTGGGTATCGGGCGCCTCGCAGCTCGCGGGCACCAGCCACAGCGACACCAGCGGCGCCTACACCGTCAAGGGCTTGCCGACCGGCAGCTACACCCTGTGCCTGGACGGCTCACCCGCCACCTCGGCCACCGCACCGTACGGCTACACCGACGGCTGCGCCGCCGACCAGTGGCTGACGGTGAACGTAGTGGCCGGGCAGGCCACCACGGTGAACGGAACAGTCAACCAGGCAGGCGCGGTCGCAGGCACCGTCACCGGCGACAACAGCCCCGTCGCCGGCGTCTGGGTGAGCGTGCACGACAGCTCGGGCGACCCGCTGACCTCGACCCACACCGACAGCGACGGCGACTACCAGTTCAACGGCCTGGCGGCGGGCCAGGTGACGGTCTGCTTCGACCCGACCTACACCGCCGGCGGCTACCAACGCACCTGCTACGGCGCCCAGGCCGACGGCAGCGGCTCGCCGATCACCGTCACCGCCGGGCAGCTGAGCACGGCCGACGCGCAACTGCAGCACAGCGCCTCGATCACCGGCATCATCACCGACGCCTCGGGCGCTGTGATCAGTGGCGTGCTGGTCAGCGCCTACGGCACGTCCTTCTACAGCGGGTACTACTCCCAGACCGACGCCTCCGGCAGCTACACCTTCAGCGGGGTCACCGCCGACGACTACCAGATCTGCTTCGACCCGGCCTACGCCCAAGGCCCGGCGGCCGGTGGCTACGCGGCGGAGTGCTACGACAACCAGCCCTCGGCCCAGACCGCGGACCCGGTCACCGTCGGCGCCTCCGGGTCGGTGACCGTGAGCGCGGCGCTGGGCTTGGGCGCCGCCATCACCGGGCAGGTCTCCGGGGCTGACGCCACCGCGCTCGGCGGTGTCGGCGTCTATGCCTACGAGCCGGTGTCCGGCCAGTACGTCGCCGCCAGCTCCGACTACCAGGACGGCAGCTACCGGCTGCCCGGCCTGGCCGAGGGGGACTACCTCGTCTGCTTCGAGGCGGGCAGCGTCAACCAGCCGTCCATCACCGGATACCTCGACGAGTGCTACGCCGACTCCGTGCCGGTGCACGTCGGCGCGGGTGCGGTGACCGCTGGCATCGACGCCGAACTCGCCATCGGCGCCGCCATCAGCGGCCAGGTCACCGACTCGGCCGGCAACGGCATTCCGAACACGTTCGTCGACACCTACGGCGTTGACGGCTCGGATCTCAACCCCTCGGCCGTCACCGACAGCACCGGTCACTACCAGCTGACCGGCGTGCCGGCGACTGCCGTGGTGGTGTGCTTCGAGGCCTCCCAGGGCGGCGCCAACGGCACCGGCTACCTGTCGGAGTGCTCTGACGACCAGCCGGACTTCAGCACCGCCAACCCGGTGAACACCACCGTCGGCGTGATCAGCTCCGGGGTGAACGCGGTGCTGGCCGACGCGCCGCTGGCTTAACCGGGAGCCTGGCGGCGCTGACCGGCGGCTGAGCGGCGCTGACCGGCGGCTGAGCGAGTACGGCGGCCTGAGCCGCCGGGCTCAGCACTCGATGATGTTGACCGCCAGGCCGCCGCGCGAGGTCTCCTTGTACTTGGCCTGCATGTCGGCCCCGGTCTGGCGCATCGTCCGGATCACCTTGTCCAAGCTGACGATGTGCTTGCCGTCGCCGCGCAGCGCGATCCGGGCGGCGTTGATCGCCTTCACCGCCGCCATCGCGTTGCGCTCGATGCAGGGCACCTGAACCAGGCCGCCGATCGGGTCACAGGTCAGCCCCAGGTTGTGCTCCATGCCGATCTCGGCGGCGTTCTCAGCCTGCGCCGGGGTGCCGCCGAGCACCTCGCACAGCGCCCCGGCCGCCATCGAGCAGGCCGAGCCGACCTCGCCCTGGCAACCCACCTCAGCGCCTGAGATCGAGGCGTTCTCTTTGTACAGCACGCCAATCGCGCCTGCGGTCAGCAGAAACCGCACCACGCCGTCGTCGGAGGCGCCGGGCACGAACCGACGGTAGTAGAGCAGCACCGCGGGGATGATGCCGGCCGCGCCGTTGGTGGGCGCGGTGACCACCCGGCCGCCGGCGGCGTTCTCCTCGTTGACGGCGAGGGCGAACAGGTTGACCCAGTCCATCACCCGCAGCGGGTCGGTGGAGAACGAGTCACCGGTCAGCGACTGGTGCAGCTCCGGCGCGCGGCGGCGCACCTTCAAGCCGCCGGGCAGGATCCCGCCGTGGCCGCAGCCGGCCGTCACGCAGTCCTGCATCACCTGCCAGATCTTGAGCAGGCCGGCCCGGACCTCGGCCTCCGGACGCCGGACGCACTCGTTGGCCAGCATCACCTGAGAGATCGGCAGCCCGCTGGCCGCGGCGTGGGCGCACAACTCGGCCGCGGTGGTGAACGGGTAGGGCAGCACCGTGTCGTCGGCTTTGATCCGGTCAGCGCCGGTGGCGTCCTCGTCGACCACGAAGCCGCCGCCGACCGAGTAGTAGGTCCGCTCGCGCAGCGGAGCCTGGGCGGCGGCTTCGGCCGCGGGTGATCCATCGGCTGGGGACGGGTCGGCCTCGGCCGTCTCGGCGAAGGCGGTGAACCGCATTCCGTTGGGGTGAAAGGGCAGCGTCGCGCGACGGTGCAGCACCAGGTCCGCGGCGGTCAGCCGAACCGGGTGCCTGCCCAGCAGGTGCACCTTCTCAGCCCGGCGCACCTCGGCCACCCGGCTCAGCACGGTCTCGGTGTCGACGTCCTCGGGAGTCTCGCCTTCCAGGCCCAGCACCACAGCCCGGTCCGAGCCGTGCCCGCGGCCGGTGGCGCCCAGCGAGCCGAACAGCTCGACCCGGACCCGGCCGACCTGATCGAGCAGGCCGTCAGCCTCTAGCCCCAGCACGAAGGTTCGGGCAGCACGCATCGGACCGACGGTGTGCGAGGACGACGGTCCGATCCCGATCGAAAAGAGGTCGAACACGCTGATGGCCATCTGTTCATTCTGCACCCTCGGCAGTTGACCGCCGGGTCGGTTCGGGCCGACCGCCCAGGGCCGAAGCTCTCAGCTCGCCGAGGCAGAGTTCCTGCGCTCCGCGAGCTGAGGCTCCTAGCCGCCGGGGCTGAAACTGTCAGGCCGCCGTGAGCGTGACCACGATGTTGCCCCGGGTGGCCCGGGAGTACGGGCAGAACTGGTGCGCCAGCTCCAGCAGCTCCTGGGCCTGCGCCTGCTCGACGCCGGGAATGCTGACCTCGAGCTCCACGGCCAGGCCGAAACCGCCGTCTTCCACGGGGCCGAAGGACACGTGGGCGGTCACCTTCGAGTCGGAGGTGTCGATCCCCTTGGTCTTGGCCCGGTTGGCCAGCGCGCCCTGGAAGCAGGCGGCGTAGCCGGCCGCGAACAGCGTCTCGGGGTTGACCGACGGCTCCAGCGAGGTGCCCGGCTGGGCAAGATCGAAGTCGACGAGGCCGTCGGCGCTCCTGACATGGCCGGCGCGACCACCAGTGGCAGTGGCAGCGGTGACGTAGACGACCTTGGTCAGTTCGGTGGGCATGAGACTCCTTGTAAACGATTCGTCAGTGACGGGCAATGGCATTCTGAACACACCATGCCTAACGTCCAGCACATCACTCGCACTGGCCAATTCCTGGCAACCGTGGCCGAACTCACCATGCTGTCGCCGCGGATGCGCAGGATCGTGCTGACCGCGCCCGAGATCGCCGGCCAGCACTGGCCGCTGGGCTGTGACATCGCCGTGGTGCTGACCGGCCCCGACGGGCGCGAGGTGCGCCGGCGCTACACCGTCCGCTCCACCGCCGGCGAGCAGTTGGTTCTCGACGCGGTGCTGCACGGCCACGGCCCGGGATCGACCTGGGCGCAGGAGCTGCAGGTCGGCGGCCAGGTGACGTTCTTCGGACCGCGCGGCGAGCTGCCGCTGCCGCCGGCGTCCTGGCTGCTCGCGCTGACCGACGAGGCCGGGCTGCCGGCCATCGGAGCGCTGGCCGAGGCAGCCGCCGCGGCCGGGCGTGAGCTGCAGGTGCTGGCCGAGATCGCCGACGACGCCGAGCGCTATCCGTTGCCGGCCAACGCCGAGGTCCGGTGGCTGACCCGGGACGGCCGGCCGGCCGGGCAGCCTGACCTGTTGATCGGCGCGCTGGATCAGCTGCGGCCCGGAACCGGTCCCGGCTATGCCTACCTGCTCGGCGAGTCCCGGGTGATCGTGACGGTGCGCGAAGAACTCGCGAGGTTCGGCCTCAGCCGGTCCGAGGTGTACGCCAAGGGCTACTGGAACCTGAACTCCCGCCCGACCCGCTAGCGCTGCCCGATCGGCTAGCGCTGTCCTCTCCGGTAGCCCGCCCGACCCCGGTAGCGCCCCCCGACCCGCTAGCGCTGCCCGAGCTGGCCGGCCGGATCGCGCAGCGCCCGGTCCAGCACCGCGCCGGCCGCGCCCCGCACCGCGGCGTCGATGCCCAGCGGTGACTTGGTGAGCCGGCCCGCGGCGCGCGGCGCCAGCGCCCGCCGGTCCAGCTGCACCGTCAAGGACGGGGTGATCACCTCGAACAGCCGGGCGTACATGCCGCCGAGCACCACGTTGGGCAGGTCCATCACGTTGAGCAGCGAGGCCAGGCCGACTCCCAGCGCGCTGCCGGCCTGCTCGACCGCGGCCAGCGCCGCCGGGTCACCGGCCGCCACCGCGACCTCCAGCTGCTCCAGATCTGCTCGCCCGGCGGTGCGCAGCAGCACCTCCTGCCCCGCGTACTGCTCCACACAGCCCCGGCCGCCGCAGCCGCAGTCCGGCCCGTCCTGCGCAACCACCACATGGCCCAGCTCGCCGGCGAAGCCGTTGACACCTCGGAACAGCTCACCGGCGACCACCAGGCCGGCGCCGACCCCGATCTCACCGGAGACGTAGACGAAGTCCGGACCGACCGCCGGCTCGGCCCGCAGGCTGGCCAGGGCGCCCAGGTTGGCCTCGTTGTCGACCAGCAGCGGCGCCGACTCCAGCGCCTCGGCCAGCTGGTGGCCGAGCCGGGCACCGGTCAGTCCGGGCAGGTTCGGAGCGCGCAGCAAGGCGCCGTCCGCGCCGACCACGCCGGGCAGCGCCAGCGCGCCGCCGAGCAGCGGCCGGTCCAGCTCCCGCAGCACCGCGCCGGCCAGCGCCGCGGCGTGCTCGATCACCTCGGCCGCGCTGCGGGCCCGGTTCTCCACGACGACGTGCCGGTAGCAGCGCAGCTCACCGGTGAGGTCCAGCACGCAGGCCGCGACGTAGTCGACGTTGATCTCCACGCCCAGGGCCACCGGGCCGTCCGGATTGAGGCTGACCGGACGGGCCGGCCGGCCTACCCCGGCGGTGGCCGGCTGCCCCTCGACGAGCATGCCGCCGCCGATCAGGTGGTCCACCAGGCTCGACACGGTGGCCTTGGTGAGGCCGGTCCGCTGGGCAAGCTCGGCGCGTGAGCTGGGCAGGGCCGCCAGCGCGGTGGTGATCAGGCTGAGATTGTGCCGCCGGACGGTCTGCTGGCCGGCCGGAGCCCTCGGTCCGGTCACCGGCTGAGGTGCTTGCCGGCGGCCTCGGCGTAGCGCTGGCGCAGCCCGGCGGTCGGGGCCGCGTCATAGACGGCTGCCGGTCCCAGGTCCCACACCGGCGGCTCGGCGGCGCCGGACAGCACCCAGGCGGCCTGCCGAGCGGCGCCGTCGGCCACGTACTCGCCGGGCGAGGGCACCGTGACCGGCACCCCGAACACCGACGGGGCGATGCGGCAGACCGCCTCGGACCGGGCGGCGCCGCCGATCAGGTGCACCCCGGTCACCGAGACGCCCTGCGCCACCAAGGCGTCCAGGCCGGCGGCCAGCCCGCACAGCATGCCCTCGACCACGGCCCGGGCCAGGTTCGCCGGCTGCGAGTTGGCCAGCGTCAGGCCGTGCACCGCGCCGGTGGCCAGCGGCAGGTTGGGGGTCCGCTCGCCTTCGAGGTACGGCACCACCGTGACACCGCCGGCCCCAGGCTCAGCAGCCAGCGCCAGCGTGCTCAGCTCGGCAAGGCTGACGCCGAGCAGCCTGGCCGCGGCGTCGAGCACCCGGGCCGCGTTCAGCGTGCAGACCAGCGGCAGAAAAGCTCCGGTGGCGTCGCTGAAGCCGGCCACCAGCCCGCTCGGGTCAGCCGGTTGGATCTCGCTGCGCGCGCAGGCCACCCCGGACGTGCCCAGCGACACCAGCACGTCCTGGCCCACCTGCACCCCCAGCGCCCCGGCGGCGTTGTCGCCGGCACCCGGGCCGATCAGCAGCCCGGCGCGCTCGGAGACCCGCTCGGCGGGGCCGGCGACCCGGGGCAGCGCCGCCTGGTGCCCCAGCGCGCGAGCCAACAGGTCGGTGCGATAGCTGTTGCTCCGGCCGTCGAAGTAGCCGGTTCCGGAGGCGTCCGAGCGGTCGGTCACCAGCTCGTTCAGCCCCGCTCGGCTGGTGTCAGCGCCGGCCAGCTTCCAGCTCAGCCAGTCGTGCGGCAGGCAGACCGCGGCCGTCCGGGCGGCGTTGTCGGGCTCGTGCTCGGCCAGCCAGCGCAGCTTGGTCACGGTCAACGAGGCCACCGGAACGCTGCCGACGGCCTCGGCCCAGTACTGCGGGCCGAGTTCGGTGACCAGGTCGGCGGCCGCGGCGGCGGACCTGGTGTCGTTCCACAGCAGCGCCGGACGGATCACCTGGCCGTCGGAGTCCAGGCACACCATCCCGTGCTGCTGGCCGCCGACGCTGATCGCTGACACGTCGGCCAGCCCACCGGCCTGGTCCAGGGCGACGCTGAGCGCCTGCCACCAGGCGTCCGGATGCACCTCGGTGCCCTCGGGATGGCTAGCCCGGCCTTGCCGGACCAGCCGGCCGGTGTCGGCGTCGCGGATCACCACCTTGCACGACTGGGTGGAGGAGTCCACCCCGGCGACCAGCGACCGACTGCCACCTCGCTCCGCGCCTCCTTCGCCGGCGCTCACTTGATGCTCACTTGATGCTCGCTCGGCATGCTTCCACTTCGCTCCGCGCCGGGCTCGCTGGCGCTCGCCCGATGCTCACTCAGCATGCTTACCGGACGCCGGTGAGGTGTTCCAGCGCGAGCTGGTTAAGCCGGACGAAGCCGTAGCCCCGCTCGGCGGCGGCGTCGGCGTCGAAGTCCTCGAAGCTGCCGGCGTCGGCCAGCAGCTCGGCGTAGCCCTCGCCCTCGTTCAGCGTCGGCTGGGACAGCTCGCCGACCTTGGCGTGATCCAGGGCCTGCTGCACCTCGGGGTCGGCGCGGAACGCCGCGGCCCGCTCCTTGAGGATCAGGTAGGTGCGCATGTTGGCGCGCACCGAGTCCCAGACGCCGTCGTAGTCCTCGGTCCGCGACGGCTTGTAGTCAAAGTGCCGCGGGCCGGTGTAGGCAGGGCTCCCGCCGGCCGACCCGGCGGCCGGCGCGCCGCCGAACTCGAGCAGGTCCACCAGGCCGAAGGCGTTGAACAGGTCGCCGTGGCCGAACACCAGGTCCTGGTCGAACTTGATGCTGCGCTGGCCGTTGAGGTCGATGTGGAACAGCTTGCCGTGCCACAGCGCCTGCGAGACGCTGTGCACGAAGTTGAGCCCGGCCATCTGCTCATGGCCGACCTCGGGGTTGACGCCGACCAGCTCGGGCTTGTCCAGGGTCGAGATGAAGGCCAGCGCGCTGCCCACGGTCGGCAGCAGGATGTCGCCGCGCGGCTCGTTAGGCTTGGGCTCAAGGGCGAACCGGATGTCATAGCCGCGGTCGGTGACGAACTGGGTCAGCAGGTTCATCGCCTCCCGGTAGCGGTCCAGCGCGGCCTGGACGTCCTTGGCGGTGTCGTACTCGCTGCCTTCGCGCCCGCCCCAGAGCACGAACGTCTGGGCGCCCAGCTCGACGGCGAGCTCGAGGTTGCGCAGCACCTTGCGGACCGCGTACCGGCGGATCGAGCGGTCATTGCTGGTGAAGCCGCCGTCCTTGAACACCGGGTGGGTGAACAGGTTGGTGGTCACCATCGGAACGACCATGCCGGTCTCGTCCAGGGCTTGGCCGAACCTGGCCAGCTGCTTGTCCCGGTCCGCGGCCGAGGCGCCGAACGGAACCAGGTCATCGTCGTGAAAGGTGATCCCGTAGGCGCCTAGCTCGTTGAGCTTGTGGACGGCCTCGACCGCGTCCAGCGGCGGGCGGCTGGCGTCACCGAACTGGTCTCTGGCCTGCCAGCCGATCGTCCAGAGCCCGAAGGAGAACCGGTCAGCCTTGGTGGGAGTGAGCTCCATCTGTCTGCTCCAGTTTGTTTAGGCATTAAACTTAGTCCCAAACCCTACCGCACGCTTGCAAGAAATTCATCCTGCCTGCCCTTGCTCCCCGTGGCTACCGGCCGTCGAAGTGGTTTGATCGAAGGCATGGGAAATCCCTCTCGCGCCGGGCTGCCGGCCACCGCCGAAGACCTCGTCGACATCGGCAAGCTGGTCGATGCCTACTACCAGTTGCATCCGGACGTCTCGGCCGCTGAGCAGCGGGTCAGCTTCGGAACCTCCGGGCACCGCGGCTCGTCGCTGAGCACCACCTTCAACGAGGACCACATCCTGGCCACCAGCCAGGCGATCTGCGAGTACCGCGCCGCCCACGGCGTCGACGGCCCGCTCTATCTGGGCGCGGACAGCCACGCGCTGTCCGAGCCCGCGGTCCGCTCGGCGGTGGAGGTGTTCGCCGCGCACGAGGTCAGCGTGCGGGTCGACTCCCGGCAGGGCTACACCCCCACCCCCGCGGTGTCCCGGGCGATCCTCGTGCACAACGCAGGCCGGGGCGGCGCCGGATCCGGGCAGGCCGACGGCGTGGTGGTCACCCCCTCGCACAACCCGCCCGGCGACGGCGGCTTCAAGTACAACCCGCCGGACGGCGGGCCGGCCGGCACCGACATCACCGGCTGGATCCAGGACCGGGCGAACGAGTTGCTGGCCGCCGGGGCCAGCAAGATCAAGCGGATCTCCTACGAGCGCGCGCTGGCCTGCGAGCACGTTCAGGGATTCGACTTCCTCGACGCCTATGTGACCGCGCTGGCCGACGTGCTCGACCTCGACGCGATCTCGGCCGCCGGCGTCCGGATCGGCGCCGACCCGCTGGGCGGGGCGTCGGTGGCCTACTGGGGCGAGATCGGCTCGCGCTACGGCCTGGATCTGACCGTGGTGAACCCCGACGTCGACCCGCAGTTCGGCTTCATGACCCTGGACTGGGACGGCAAGATCCGGATGGACTGCTCGTCGCCGGCGGCGATGGCCTCGCTGATCCAGCGGATGCAGGCCGACAGCAGCGGCGCGACCCTCTATGACATCGCCACCGGCAACGACACCGACTCCGACCGGCACGGCATCGTCACTCCCGACGGCGGGCTGATGAACCCCAACCACTTCCTGTCGGTGGCGATCGGCTACCTGTACGCCAACCGGCCGGGCTGGCGGGCCGACGCCGCGATCGGCAAGACCCTGGTCAGCTCGTCGATGATCGACCGGGTGGCCGCCGACCTGGGCCGGCGGTTGATCGAGGTGCCGGTCGGGTTCAAGTGGTTCGTGCCCGGCCTGCTCGACGGCTCGGTCGGCTTCGGCGGCGA
>WUUC01195341.1_pt1 | contig 20265 bp, 19 predicted proteins | sample 6278441 | NCBI WGS metagenome assembly WUUC01 (sample SAMN13675441, study PRJNA597444) | soil metagenome | isolation source: soil | place: USA: Washington | collected 2017-10
CACCTCCTTGGCCGGATTCACCAGAACCAGGTTCCCGTCCGTCTGCATACGCAGCTGGTTCTGGCCGTTGGGCGACCTGCGCTCCTCACCGCTCTTCAGCGTCTGCCCGGACTTCAACACTGCGCTCGCCTGGTCGGCCGAGGCAGCGCTCACCGCCACCGCGCCTCGACTCGGTTCAGCGGCCACGGCGGCATTCGCGACCGCGGCCGTCAGGAGCGAGCCTGCGAACAACGCGGCGACCGCGACGGCCGCCGCTCCCGTCCGCAGAGCGACACGGCTCGACATCTTCGACAACTGTTCCCCCACTGTTCCTCTCCCGTTCCGGGATGCGCTCACAATCGAAACTCTCGGGGCCATGGCACGCCGCCGACACGGCACCTTCATCATGGGCGTCCCGCTGGCACCGGGTGACGCAGACCATGCTGGTGATCGTCCTCGCCATGAGGCAGCGCTGTACTCGTCGCCCTTCGAGACCTCCGCCTATGGCCGCGTATGCGGTGACGCTTGCCTCCGACACGTCCGGCATCGACTCATCGAACTACGGGGAGCTCGCCGAAACCGGCAGTACGGAGATCAACCGTTCAGTGGAGATGATGGCAGTCAGCGATGCCAGAGCAATGCCAGCACGCTGCCAACTCCAGCAAACTGCGCTTGCAAAATGCGACGGTCCCTCGACATGCGGAGGAGTTCGACCGACGAACACCGTACAGGCGACGCACACACTCGTGAGATCACCTAAATGGCTGGACCCCTGCGGGCCCCGAGCTCGCGGAGGCAGTCACGGCCCACTTGCTCGACCTGACCACCGGGACCGCCGGGCCGGGCCGGGCCGGGCGCATTTGTGGATGTCGGGCGTCGCTATGAAAGTGAGAGGAACCGGACCACTGTCCCTCTTGCCCGGATTCCAATCGATGGGTAGCGCCGGATTCATGCCGCCGGTTCTGGATGAGATGTTTCAGATGATGGCAGTCGCGACGACCGGTTGGACGACAAGCCATACGGGAATTCACGAATCTCGCTGTGGCTATAGCGATGAAGGTCTTCAACCTCGGGCCTTCGCAAATTCCTCGTGCTCCCGCACGGGTTCCGCAACCGCGACCTGCGCGGCCTGCTCGCCGGACTACTCGGCAAGACCGCCGACGACATCATCGCCAGCCAGGCCAGCTACGACCTACGCCACCTACGGGCCCACGGCCTGATCAACCGCATCCCTCGCAGCCACCGCTACCGGGTCACCGACGCCGCCGGCACCACGCCATGCTGCTCACCCACCTCCAGACCCGACTGCTGCAACCCGGCCTGGCCCAGCTCACCGACCCCGACCCACCCGCACCCAGCCCCCTCCGCACCGCAGCCCGCGACCACCAACGCGCCCTCCACCGACACACCCAGCAGGCCGGATTCACCCCGGCGGTCGATGAACGCCGTTCACGGGCGCGGGGTCACGAGGTCCTTGGCGATCACGATCCGCTGGATCTGGTTGGTGCCCTCGAAGATCTGCAGGACCTTCGCCTCGCGCATGTAGCGCTCGACGGGGAAGTTCTCCGTGTAGCCGACCCCACCGAGGATCTGGACGGCGTCGGTGGTGACTCGCATGGCCATGTCGGTGCAGAACAACTTGGCCATCGCCGCGTGCTGGGTGACGGGCTGGCCCGCGTCCTTGCGGCGGGCGGCGTCGAGGTAGAGGGCACGGCCGGCGGCGATTCCAGTGGCCATGTCGGCGAGCATGAACGACACGCCCTGGAAGGCGGCGATCGGGCGGCCGAACTGCGCGCGCTGCGCGGCGTAGGCGGCAGCAGTGTTCAGCGCGGCCTGGGCGAGCCCGACCGCGCATGCGGCGATCCCGAGCCGGCCGCCGTCGAGGGCGGACATGGCGATCTGGAAGCCCTGGCCCTCCCGGCCGATGAGCCGGTCGGCGTCGACCTTCGCATCCTTGCAGACAACCGGGGCGACCGGCGATCCGCGCAACCCCATGAGGCGTTCCCGGGGTCCCGGGGTCAGGCCGGGGGTGTCGCGGGAGGCGAGCAGGCAGGAGATCCCGCGGCTGCCCGGACCGCCGGTGCGGACCATGAGGTTGTAGAAGTCGGCGTGGCCGGAGTGGGTGATCCAGGACTTGGCGCCGTTGACGACGTAGTGGGCCCGGGCAGCACTGCCGTTGAGGGTCGCCCTGGTGGTCAGCGACGCGGCGTCCGATCCGGCGTTCGCCTCGGACAGGCAGTAGGCGCCAAGCATCGAGCCGCCGACCATGTCGGGCAGCCATCGGTCGCGCTGCTCGGCCGTGCCGTAGGTGGCGAGCGGGAGACAGGCCAGGGTGTGCACGGCCACGCTCTCGGCGATCGTGACCCACGCCGTCGCGAGCTCTTCGATGACCTGCAGGTAGACGCCGTAGGGATGGCCGCCGCCACCGTACTCGTCGGAGAAGGGCAGCCCGAGCAGTCCGAGCTGTCCCAGGGTGCGCAGGACGTCGCGGGGGAATGCGCCCTCGCGCTCGTGCGCGTCGGCCCGCGGGGCCAGCTCGTCACGGGCCAGCTCCCGGGTGACCTGCAGCAGGTCGCGGGCCTGTCGCGTCGGCACGTCCCGCTCGACGGCAGTGGTCATCGATACGTCCTCTCGTCGGTTGCCGCGCTCTCGCAGGTGCGCGGGTGTGGATGGCCGGCGGCCACGGAAGGCGGACGCCGGCAGGACCGGCGGTCAGGCCGAGCCGGGTTTCGGGACGCCGCGTTCGGCCCTGCCGGGCCGTGCGGGCGGTTCGTGTTCGAGAGCGCGTTGGCGGGTCTCGGGGAGCGCGGTGACGCAGATCAGCGACAGCAGACCGATCAGCGAGAGCATGACCCCGATGGCGAAGCTGCCGTACGACCCGACCAGTGCGGGGGCGAGCAGCGGCGGGACGGCGCCGCCGAGGATTCCGGCGAGGTTGTAGCCCAGGCCGGCGCCGGTGTAGCGGTGCTCGGCCGCGAACAGCTCGGGCAGGTAGGAGCCGGCCGGTCCGTAGCCGATCGCGAAGATGACCATCGTGACCGACAGGCCGATCGCGAACGCGGTGGCGCTGCCGGTGTCCAGCAGTGGAAAGAGCGCCAGCGCCCAGATGCTGCCGGCGACGCAGGCGGTGCGGATGACGGTGCGGCGGCCGAAGCGGTCCGAGAGCACGCCGGCGATGACGGTGGCGGTGGCGAACAGGACGGCAGCGGCGATGCCCAGGCTCAGCACGACGGGGCGGGACAGCGCAGCACCGTCGGGGTTCGTCCCGTAGCTGGTCAGATAGGCGGTGCCCATGTAGAAGAACGCGAACAGCATGGCCAGCGAACCGGCCGCGAGCAGCACCTCGCGCGGCTGGGCGCGGACGACCTCCAGGAATGGCAGCCTCTTGGACCGGTCCAGCGAGGTCGCCGCGGCCGTGGCGCGTGCCTGGGCCTCGCGGAAGGCCGGCGTCTCCTCGATCGAGAGTCGCACGTAGAGCCCGACCCCGACCAGGACGATCGAGACCAGGAACGGGATCCGCCAGCCGTAGGACAGGAACGCCTCATCGGTATCGCCCATGACCAGCCCGGTGACCAGGAACGTGCCGGACGACAGTGCGAACGCGATCGCCGGACCGATCTGCGGGAAGACGCCGTAAAGACCGCGCTTCTCCTTCGGCGCGTACTCCGCGGTGAGCAGCGTGGCGCCCGCCCACTCGCCGCCGACCGCGACACCCTGCGCGATCCGCAGCAGCACCAGGATCAGCGGCGCCGCGACGCCGATCGTCTCGGCGTCGGGCAGGAGCCCGATCAGAACGGTCGCGATGCCCATCAGCAGCAGCGTCGAGATCAGCGTTCGCTTGCGGCCGATCCGGTCGCCGTAGTGGCCGAACACGATCGCGCCGACCGGCCGGGCGAGGAACGCGACCGCGAACGTCGCGAACGAGGCCACGGTTCCTGCGGTCGCGCCGAGGGCCGGGAAGAACACCCTCGGAAACACCAGTGCCGCTGCCGTGCCGTAGATGAAGAAGTCGTAGAACTCGATCGTGGTGCCGGCGCAGCTCGCAACGGCGACCCGCCGCAGCGGAACCGGTGGCGTATGTCCCGGGCTGGACGCTGTGGACATCGAGGGCTCCTCGTCGAGCGCGGACCGCAGGTGACGGCGTCAGGTTCGCGGCACGGCAGGGGTGGCCGCTACCCGCGAAAGCGGGTGGTACCCGGGAGCGACCGGTCGCTGCCGGTGAACGTCCACCGCCGGGACAGCAGGCGGAGCGCGGCTCAGAGCAGGCCGGCGGCCCGAGCGGCGACGACCGCACGCGTCCGGTTGCCGGCGTCGAGGCGGCGCATGGCGCTGCGCAGGTAGGCCTTCACCGTCTCCACGCTCAGGCCGAGCGCGTCGGCGATCTCGGCGTTGGTCGCTCCCACGCCGACCAGCCGCAGCACCTGGACCTCGCGTGGCGCCAGCGTCAGTCCGTCCGCGGCGGACCCGATCCGCTGGGCCTGGCCCGTGAGGCCGCGGTGGATGCGGCTGAGCTCGTCCCGCAGCACGGGATCGGTCGTCGCTGCCGCCAGCGAGGCCAGATCCTCCAACGCGCGTGCCTGCGCCGACCCGACGTGCAGGCCCGTCAGCGTCCGAGCCGCCCCCCCGGACAGCGTCGAGGACACCGCCACCGGATGTGGAGGCCGGTCCAGCAAAGCGGTGACGTCGCGGGCGACGTTGGCCGCGATCACGGCGGCGTTGTGCACTGCGACGTCACCGATGGGCCGGTTCTCGCGCACCGCCCCGTACAGCACCCCGCGGACCGCGCCGTGAACCCGGATCGGGAAGGCCAGGATCGAGGTCAGACGTTCGTGCTCGACCACGGCGTGGTCGTAGTCGTGCGTGATGCCTGGTGTGGACGCGTAGTCACTGACCCGGCACGGGGCCTTGCGGACCATCGCCGCGCCCCCCAGTCCGCGCCCGGACAGCACGCTCACCAACCGCAGCGCGTCGCCCAGGGTCCCGACCAGTTGGGTGATCGTGAGCTGCTGTCGGTCTCCGGTATTCCTGGTGGCACCGCCGAAGACCACCGGTAGGCCGGTCGTCCGCCGCAGCTCGTGCAGGCGGCGGGGCAGCACCCGTTCCACGGCCCGGGACATCGCGTCGTCGTCGATCAATGCGTGTCTCCGATCCGATCCAGGACGGCCTGTCAGCGGCCGATGAAGTCCGCCGTGCGGCGCTCGACGAAGCTGCGCAGGCCCTCGGCGGCATCCTCGGACGTCCACAGCGGCTGCAGGCTCGCGGCCATCTGCGCGGTCCCGGCGTCGCGGGCCGCGGCGATCGCTGCGCGAGCCGAGGCGAGAGTGGCCTGCACCGCGAGCGGGGCTTGGCGGCCGATCCGCTCGGCGATCTCGACGGCGCGCTCGACATGGGCGCCGCCGCTGACGACCTCCTGCACGAGGCCGATCCGAAGTGCCTCGGCGGCCCCGAACTCCTCCGCGGTGAGCAGGAACCGCATGGCGTTGCCCCAGCCCAGCTGAACGGGGGCGCGGATGGAGCCGCCCTGGAACGGGAGGAGCCCACGTGCGACTTCGAGCTGACCGAACCGGACGTCGTCGTTGGCCACGACGATGTCGCTGGCCAGCGCGAGCTCGATGGACAGCGTGAAGGAGATACCGCTGACCGCCATCACCACCGGTTTCGGCACTGGCGGCTTCCACAGCCCCAGCGGGTCGAAACGGCTCTCGCCCGCCACGATCTGCGGGCCGCGCTCCTGGATCAGCGGAGCCATCTCGGCCAGATCGAACCCCGCGCTGAAGTGGTCCCCCGTTGCGCACAGCACGCCGACACGCAGGTCGTCGTCCGTGCCCAGCAGCTCGTAGGCCTCCGCCAGCGCCAGCAGCATGGCGTAGTCGACGGCGTTGCGCCTGCGCGGCCGATCGAGCCGCATGACCAGCACGTGCCCGTGGCGTTCGAGGACCACTCGCGACGTGTCCTGCGCAGTACTGTCCATGTCGTCTCCTGTAGGCCCTGTTCATCGGTCCGGGTCGGCGGCGATCAGCCGGTCGGCGGCCCAGCGTCCGTTGAAGGCGGCGGAGTCGGACCACGGCAGGCCGAGGTAGTCGCCGGCCAGCAGCACGGAGCTCGCCACGGGCAGCCGATCCCGGTAGGCCCGTACCGCTCGTGCGTGTCCGACGTGCACGTAGGGCAGGGCCTCCTGCCAACGGCCCACGCGGCTGTCGGTGACGCGCCCGGCCAACCCGGGTAGCAGCGGTGTCGCCGCCTCGAGCGCCGCGGCGCGGACCGTCGCGTCATCGGCGGCCATCAGTCGCCGCGCGGCGTCCTGCCGGAACATCACCGTGATCACCTCGCCACCGGCCGTGGCGGCGGCCCGGGAGTGCACGGCGAGCGCCGCCAGCGGCGACGACGAGTCCGGCGTGATCAGCGCACCGTAGGCGCCGCCCAGTTCGTGATCTGCCAGTGGCTCGTCCAGGGCCAGCCCCACCAGCACCTCGCAGCTGTAGGCGGTGCGCAGGACCGCGGTCTCGTCCGGGGTCGGGTCGGCCAGCACGGTGGTGGTCGGACCGGCCGGGGTCGCGATCACGACCGCGGCCGCCTCCCGTGGTCCCCGGGAGGTGGCCAGTGCGACGGCGCCGCCGGGGGAACTCGACCGGTGCACGCGCTCGACTCGGATGCCGTACTCGACGTCCAGCGGCGCCGCCAGCGCGCTGGTCAGCGACCCCAACCCGCCGCGCAGCGTGAACGCCTTGGGACCGAGTGCCGAGTACGCGGCGAAGCTCCCGAGCAGGACGGCGCTGTTGTCGGCCAGATCCTGGAAGAACAGGCCGTTGACCGTCGGGAGCAGCAGCCGACGGGTTACTCCGGAGCCGAAGCGCGCCCGCGCCCATTCCAACCCGCCCTGCGCGTCGAGATCGGCCCACTCGACGAGGTCGTTCCTGGGACGGGCGGCCGACTTGCGGGTGGACCACAGTCCTCGTGCGACCGGGGCGATGTCCCGGGCGCGCACCAGTCCTCCGGACAGGAACGACCACGGACGGTCGGTGTCGAGCTGCCAGGACCGGCCGTCGGCGACCACCATCGTCCGCCCGGTGATCTCGACGACCTGGTCGGACAGCCCGGCTGTCTGCAGCAGTTCGGGGATGAGCTCGTAGCCGGTGGACAGGAACTGCGCGCCCTGCTCCATCAGGCCCCCGCCGAGCGGTCGCGTGGACATCCGGCCACCCGGCTGGTCCGCGGCCTCGAGCACCTTCACCCGGAGCCCGGCGGAGGCCAGCCGGTGCGCTGCGGTCAGGCCGGCGATCCCCGCACCGACGACGATCACCTGATCCGAACGACTCCCCATACGACGCACCCCTCAGCGCTGACCGGCCTGACGGCGATCATGCAAGCTCCGCCCCGGGAGGGCGCCGAATTGGACCATCGGCGGCGTGCCGCGCCATTTCAATTCTCGCCAACCCTCACCTTCGTCGTCCTTTGGCCGCTCTCGATCGAGAGCAGCGAACACCGGGAGTCGGACATCCGGATGCCGACCTGATGCCACGCGGTTGTCGACCCTGATCACGTCACGCGGCCGACTTGGCGATCCGCTGAGGAACCCGGCTGCGAGTCGACCCGGGTGCGGCCGGCGGATTCCTCGGCCCGGGCGGCGCATGGAGCACCGATGCGCAGGGGTGGGAACTCACCCCGGGCCCAGCCCGAGCGAGCGGCCGCGCGCACGTTCAGTGCCCGATCGGCGGCGAGACCGACCACGTTTCCTGCAGGTACTGCCACTGCAGGCCAAGTGGCGCGTCGGTGGCGTGGCGCAGCACTGCGGTCGAGGCCCGCGGCGAGTCGGTCGGGCCCGGCGCCCGGTGCAGCTCCCGGTAGGCGATGACGATGTGGTCGGGGGCCGCAGCGACCGCGCGGACGTCGACGATCGTGATGCGCAGGCCCGGCACAGCGCCGTGCGCGGCGTGGAGCAGGGCGAGCACCCCCGCCCGGTCCCGTGGCACGCCGTCGGGGCCGACGAGGGAGAACTCCGGCAGGTGCGCGTCGGCGAGGGCGGCGAACACCGCGTCCGACGCCGGCTCGGCGCCCGAGAGCCAGCGCTCGATGCACACGTGGTGCCGGACGACCTCGGCGGCAGCCGCCTCGACGTCCAGCGGCGGGGCGTTCACGACACGCCCCAGCGCTGTGCCTCGATCCACGCCCGGAGCGGGGTCGGCTCCACGCCCAGCGAGCGCAGCGCGTTCCCGCCGTCGCCGTCGTAGTGCTCCGGATGACTGGCCGCCCAGGTGTAGGTCGATGCGACCCCCTCGGCGGCCTCGGCGCCGAGCGCGACCGCAAGTCCGGCGCGGAACAGCTGCGGGTCGAGGGCCTCGTAGCGGACAGGCCGGCCGAGGGCGGCCGAGAACGCCGCCGCGAGCTCCGCGCCCGCGAGGGCATCTCCGCCACTGAGGGCGATGTCCGTCCCGTCGAGCACGTCCCGGTCCAGCGCGGCGACCGCGGCAGCGGCCAGGTCTGCGTGCGGCAGCCAGGCGACGCGGGCGGCAGCGGGCAGCGGGCAGCGCAGCACGCCCTCGCCGACGAGGGCGCTAACGACCCCGGGAGCCAGCAGATTCTCCGGGTAGACGGGTGGCTGCAGCACGACGGTGGGCACCCCCGATGCCCGGAGGATCTCGGCGGTGCGGCGCCGGGTCTCGAAGGCGTCGACGCCGGTCGGGTCGGCGGGCAGGCGGGTGCCCGTGCTGAATACCAGGCGGCGCACGCCGACGGCGGCGGCCGCCTCCGCGACCGCCCGGCTCATGGCCTCGGTGCGGTCGGGGTCGTAGATCAACGGCAGCTGCACCCAGGCGTGAGTGACCCCGCGGAACGCCTCCTTCACCGCGGCGGCATCCGCCAGGTCGACGGGGTGCGGCTGCACGCCGGCGGGCATCTGGCTCTGCTCCCGCCGGCCGAGGCCGCGCACCCGCCGTCCGTCGGCGGCGAGCCGCCGTGCCACCGCTCCCCCCTGTGCACCGGTCGCCCCGGTGACCAGGTACAGCCGATCGTCGTCTGTCACATCTCCTCCTCGATCTGGTGTGGACACCGGCCTCCGGTCAGGGCTCCAGCCGGCCGAACAATGCCTGGGCCCTCGCGGTGTCGAGCAGCCCCTCGTAGCGCGCGACCCGGCCCCCGCGCACCCGGTAGAGGTGCACGAAGGTCGACTCGAAGGTGCCGGAGCGCTCCCGGTGCTGGACGGTGTACCGACCGCGGACGGCCACCTCGTCTCCCTCCTCGAAGAAGGTGCCGAGCGCCATGTCGTAGCGGACGAACTGGCGGGCGACGGCGGCGAACACCGCCGCGACCTCGGCGGGCGAGCGCGCGACCCCCCGGAACGGGAAGTGCTCGACCCACTCGACGTCCGCGCTCAGCAGCCCGACCACCCGCTCCAGGTCTCGCTGCAGGAAGCTCTCGTAGAGGGCGCGCACCACGGCGACGGGCTGCTCGTTCACGTCGCCTTCCCGTAGTCCCAGGTGACGAACCGCACCGGCCGCACCGTGACGATCCGGCGGCCCAGGGGGATCTCCGCGATCGAGAGCTCCAGGTAGCGCGCCGCGTCCGCCGGCGGGAGGTAACGCTGCAGGATCCGCCGGTTCCACTCCACGTTCTCGTCGTGGTCCTCGATGATCTCTGCCTCGCCGAAGCACATGACGCCCGCCGCTCCGCCCGCGAGCCCTCGGTCGGGCCGTTCGTCGATGTCGATGACCTCGGTGATCCGCGGGTCGGAGCGCAGGTTGCGCAGGTGGGTCCGGGTGCCCCCGAAGGAGTGCACGAGGAGCCCGTCGGCCCAGAGGTACCAGCACGGGGCCACGTGCGGCCAGCCATCACTGCGCACCGTGGCCGCGCGGCTGACCCGGGCCGCGCGGAGGAAATCATCGCGCTCCGCGCTGGTCATGGCGTTGCTCGCCGTGGCCGTCGACCGGCTGCGGTCGTCACGCATCGTCGGGCTCCTGTCGGGTGGAGACGGGGTGGTAGCAGCGCTCGACGACGGCGCGCTCGGTCAACTCGTGCACATGCAGCTCCGCCGCGGGCCGGCCGCTGTGGAAGACGAGGACGCGGTCGCAGAGTCGGGCGAGGTCCGCGTACTCGGTACTCGCGATCAGGATGCCGGCACCGGCATCGGCGACGGCCCGCAGCTGCGCGAAGATCTCGCGCTTGGCGCCCACGTCGACGCCCTGCGTGGGCTCGTGCAGCAGCAGGACGCGCGGTGCGCGCTGCAACCACTTGCCCAGCAGCGCCTTCTGCTGGTTGCCGCCGCTCAGCCGGCGCAGGGGAGCGTGCGGGTCCGGCGGGCGCACGTCGAGCCGCTCCAGCAGCGACCGCACGGCCGCCGTCTCGCGGCTCGACCTGAGGACGCCGTGCCGGACGAAGCGCCGCAGCACGGGCAGCGACACGTTGTGGGCCACGGTGAGGTCCTGCGCCCCGCTCGCGTTCTGCCGGTCGGCGGGCAGCAGGGCCATCCCGGCACCGAGCGCCGCGCGCGGACGAAGTCGGCGCGCGTCCAGGTCCGAGTCCGCGAGCCGCACCCGTCCGCGGCCCGGGGGATGGGCCCCGAAGAGCAGCTGCAGGACCTCGTCGTGGCCGGCCCCGACGATCCCGGTCAACCCCACGATCTCGCCACGCGCCAGGTCGAGGTCGATCCCCGGCCCGCCGGGCGCGGCGAGGTCCCGGACGGTGAGCAGCGCAGCCCCCGTGCCTGCCCGCCGCGGCGGGTAGAGATCGGCAGGGGCGTCCCCGAGCATCGACCCGACCAGCGCGGCCGGGGTCAGGTCGGGACCCGCGTGCACGGCGACCGTGCGGCCGTCGCGCATCACGGACACCCGGTCGCACAAGCCGACGACCTCGTCGAGGCGGTGGCTGACGAACACCACCGCCGTGCCGGTGGCCGCGACCGCACGCACGGCGGCGAAGAGCCGGTCGACCGCGTCGGCAGGCAGGTGCGCCGTCGGCTCGTCCAGCACGAGGACACCGCCCGCGCGTCGCCCCGTGCCCAGCAGAGCGCGGACGATCGCGACCACCGCCCGGTCGACGTGCGAGAGGTCTCCGACGCGCGCGCCGGGGTCGACCGGACTGCCGAAGCGAGCGAGCGCCGCCGCGGCGCGCCGGCGCTCCCCCGCCCAGTCGATCCGCCAGCCGACCGTGGTGCGGAACAGCCCCAGGCACAGGTTCTCCACGACCGGCCGCTCGGCCACCAGGCCGAGGTCCTGGTGCACGAAGGCCAGCCCGCGGCGGCGCGCTTGGTCGGGGCTCATCGGGAAGGCCAGCTCCCTGCCGTCGACGGCCGCGGTGCCTCCGTCGGGCGCGTGGTAGCCCGAGAGGATCTTGATGAGCGTCGACTTGCCCGAGCCGTTTCGGCCGACGAGTCCGTGCACCTCCCCCGGCGCAACGGTGAGGTCCATCCCACGCAGGGCGACCGACGCCCCGAACCGCTTGTGCAGCCCCGCCACGGCCAGCGCCGGCGTCACGGCGCGCTCCCCCGCCACAACTCGCGGTACTCAGCCAGGAAGTCGACGCCGTACCAGGCGCTCGACACCTCCTGGTCGACGTCCATCCCCTGTACCGACTCGTGGTCGAACACCCGGAACCCGATACCGTGGTCGGCGACGGCCGGCTGCCCGGCGAGCGTGCGCAGCACCGTGTCGGCGACGCTCGCGGCGAACCAGTCGTTCGGGCCGCCCACGTCCATCTTGAGCGCCGATCCGTCCCGCATGGCCTGCATCAGCGGCACCTCGGCGTTGAACGAGGCGATGCGAACCTCGTCCTGACGTCCCGCAGCGACGACCCCCGGCTCGACGCCGAGGACCATCCCGTCGAAGGCCGGGAGGATGTGGGTGACGTCCGGATGGGCCCGCAGGAGGGTCTCGGTGAGCGCCTGCAGGGTGCCGTCCCCCCACGTCGTGACCGGCGCGTCCTCCACCCGGGTGGCGCAGCGCGGACAGAGCCGCGCGATCTCGGCCTGCATCGCCTCGACCTCGGTGTCCGAGCTCGGGCTGCCCTTGAAACTGAAGATGACGGCCTTGCCGCTGCCCCTGCTGTCGGCGACGAACCACTGGGCCAGCAGCCGCCCGGGCACCCGGTAGTCGAACGTGACGTCGGCGGTGACACCGGGGGTCCGGGACACGCCCGGCACGGCGGGGGACGCGCCGATCGCGGTGATCACGGGGATGCCGGCCGCCGCCGCCTCTGCGACGGGCCGGGCGACGAGGTCGGACGGGATCGCCTGCAGGACGATGGCATCGGCCCGGGCCGCGACGGCCTGCTGCACGCCACGGGCCCACGCGTTCGGGTCCTCCTTGCCGTCGAACAGGGTGACCCGCACGCCGAGCGCCTCCAACTCGCGCTGCACCGTCGTCCGCCACTGCAGCAGGATCGGCGCGCTCTCGTTGGCGTTGACGAACCAGACGTCCTTACCGGCGGCGCCGGTCGCGTCGAACGCCGGCCCGGGTGGGGTGAACCGCAGCGGCTGCCGCGCGGCGGCGAGCAGCTGTTCGGCCTCGGCGACGGCCGCCGCCGCGGCGGCGTCGTCGGTCGCGGGACCGGCGGTCGTCCACCCGTCGTCCGCACACGCGGTGAGTGCGAACGCGGCGGCCACCGCGGCGGCGAGAACGCGCAGCGTCGTGCGCCGGGTGGCTGTCCCGCTCATCGCTCGCCCTCGCTGGCGCTCGACCGGCGCTGCGCGCAGGCGCTGTGACATTGATTCGCTCGCAAGCTCGCTGATTGCCCTCATCGGGCGCTCCCCTCGACGGCGCCGACCTCGCTGCGGGGCTCCGCAGCGACGACCGGCTCCCCGACGGCCCGCGCCCGCCGCTCACGCGCGGCGGCCGCAACCCGCGAAAGCGTGACGGCAAGGACGAGCGAGCCCCCGTAGAAGACCTGCTCCGGCCAACCCGCCGCTCCGGTGAGCTGCAGCCCGGTGATGCCCGTCACCAGGAAGAACACCGAGGCGTACGTACCCCAGACGTTGAACGAGCCCGGCCGGACGGTCGTCGCGCCGAGGAACGCGGCCGCGTAGACCGGCAGCAGGAACGTGCCGCCGATTCCGCTCTGCACCGACCCGGTGGTGCCGGCGAGCACGATCCCCGCCCACACCGCTGCCACCGAGGCCGTGACCAGCGCGAGCGCCCGCACGGCTGCGACCCGGATCCCGGCGAGCCGGGCGACCTCCCTGCCGCGGCCCACGAAGTCGAGGTAGCGCCCCAGCGGCGTGTGCTCGAGGACGTACCACACGGCGACGCAGGCGAGCGTCGCGAAGTAGAACGAGCGCGGCAGCCCGAGCCACTCACCGGCCACGAGCTCGACGAACCCGTCCGGCACCCCGGCCTGGATGCTCGGCCCGACGACGCCGAGCGTCACCCCGGCCACCAGCGTCCCGGTGCCGAGCGTGGCCACCATCGACGAGACGCCCAGCCGGACGACGAGCAGCGCGTTGACCAGGCCGGCGGCGCAGCCCGCTGCCGTCACGACGGCGATCGCGACCGCGACCGGGACGTCCTGCGCGGCGGTCAGGTGCGCGAACAGGGATGCGCCGAGGCCGAGCACCGCCCCGACCGACAGGTCGAACTCTCCCGCCGTGAGGACGACGAGGGCACCCAGCGCGGCGATGACGAGCGCCGACTGCGAGCCGAAGATGGTCAGGAAGTTGTCGGGCGTCCCGAACGTCTCGGGCCGCAGCGCCCAGAAGACCGCGATGACGAGAGCCCAGGCCACGAAGATCGAGTACTGCTCGACGAAGGAGGCGACGGAGGCCGCCGCACGCTGATCGCGCATCCCACCTCACATTCCGAGACGACGTTGTCTGGCAACTGTGTTGGCAACATCACGGGCGCAGAGATTTCCGGGGGGATCATCCGAGATGCTCTCCGCTACTCGCCCCGAGCCATCCGGCGCAGCTCCTCGACCGCGGCCGCGGGCGGCAGCGCGTACGCACCCGCCCGGCTCGTCGAGGTGCCGTGCGTGGCACGGAGCCACGCCGCCGTCTCCGCGGAGCGCAGGGCCACCGCGATCGGGTTGAGCACGACGGCACCGCCCACCTGGAAGTCCCGCTCGTGCGCGCTCAGCAGCGCGAAGAGTCCGCCGGCGGGGACGACGACCTCGGCACCCGCTTCCACGAGCGGGGCCGCGGCCACCTCGAACGCCCTCCGCAGCTCCCCGTACCCGTCCGCGGCGTCGAAGGTCGACAGCAACTGCGCGGGAGGCACGGAGATCGACGCGACGCCGACCAGCCGATCGGCGAGCGAGAGCCGCTGCGCCTGGGCCCGGTGCAGGTCGACGAACAGATCGTCGATGGTGACCAGCCCGAACCGGCGCCCCAGGGTGAGCGCGTGCAGCATGCTCGCCTCCCCCATCCCCACCACCGGGATGCCGACCGCGGCGCGCGCCTCGTCCAACCCCGAGTCCTGGAAGTGCCCCACGACGAACACGTCGTAGCCCTCGTCCTCGGCGCGCAGCGCGGCGTCGACGCACTGCACCGCGCAGCGCAGCTCGCTGATCCGGTGCACCGCGAGGTCGGCGGGCGTCATGCCGGCGACGGTGTACTTCACGCCCGGCGCGGCGAGCGCGTCGAGGTGGCGCTGCAGCCGCCCGAGGTACGCCCCGTGGTGCGCCTCGTCGGTGAAGCTCTGGTACCAGACGCGCGTCACGCCGCCTCCCGGTTGGTCGTGGGCCGTGCGCCGACTCCGGGAACCCGCCTTCCTCGGCGTCCGACCAGCGCAGGTGCGTAACGTAGATGCGCCCTTGGCGGTCTGTCAACAAACCTGGCAACATGCCCGCCGACAGTGGACGAGCGAGGAGGAGCCGGGAGATGCAGGCTGCGACGGAGGCGTCCGGGTCCGAGCCCGCGCAGTGGTCGGCGCACGAGTGGCTGCGGCAGCTGCATCGCCGTGAGATCTCCTCGCGGGAGCTCACCGAGTGGTGCATCGAGCGGCTGGTCGCGGCCGACCGCCGGCTGCACGCCCTGTCCCAGCTCGACCCGGACCGGGCTCTGCGTGATGCCGACGAGGCGGACCGGCGACGGCGGACCGGCGACGGCGGCGCCCTGCTCGGGCTCCCCCTGACCGTCAAGGACAACCTCGACGTGGCGGGCTATCCCACGCCGGCCGGTTCGACGGGGGTCCACCCGGTGGCCTCTGCGGACGCCAGCACGGTCGGGCGGCTGCGGGCCGCGGGAGCTGTCGTCGTGGCGAAGACCGCCCTGCCGGAGTGCGCGTCGTCCTACGAGACGGTCAGCGCCGTCACGGGCCGGACGAGCAACCCGGTGGACGCGCGGCGTACGGCCGGCGGCAGCAGCGGCGGGGAGGCGGCCCTGCTGGGCGCCGACGCCTCGATCGCGGGCATCGGCACCGACGGCGGCGGCTCCATCCGGGTGCCGTCGCACTTCTGCGGCATCGTCGGCATCCGGCCGACCGCGGGCCGCACCCCGGAGACGGGCCAGCAGCCGCCGACGCGCTGGTCGGGTATGGACGATCTGTCCTGCGTCGGGCCGATGGCCCGCTCCGTGGAGGACCTGCGCCTGCTGCTCGGCGTCATGGCGGGAGCCGACGGCGTCGACCCGTTCGCGCCGCCGGTGCCCGTGGACCTCGCGCCGTCTGGCCGCCAACCGCGGGTCGGGTTCTTCGACCTCGACCCCGCTGCCCCGCACACCACAGCGGGCACCCGGCGCGTGAGCCGGGCCGCGGCGGAGGCGCTGGCCGCATCCGGATGTCACGTCGAGGAGATCGAGCCGTTCGGCCACCCGGAGGCCACGGACCTGTTCTTCGCGGCCGTGGGCGCGGACGGCGGCGCCCACCTGCGCGGGCACGTCGCACGCAGCGACGGACGGCATGATCCGCAGTTCCGGGAGCTCATGGCGCGGCTCACCGCCGACCCGCCGAGCGCGGAGGCCGTGTTCGCGACCCGACGCCGGCTGCATGCGCTGCGCACCGCGGTCCGCGCCCGCCTGCGCGGACTCGACGCGGTCGTCTGCCCGGTGGTGGCCGGGCCCGCGCCGCTGCACGGCGTGCCGCCGGCCGCGCAGGCCGGCGCGCTGCTCGACTATTCCGCCTACCACTACGTGCACGTCGTGGCACTCGCAGGCCTTCCGTCCGTGGCGGTGCCGGCTGGGAGCGAGGATGGGCTGCCCGTCGGTGTCCAGGTCGTCGCGGCGCCGTGGCGCGACGGCGCGGCGCTGGACGTCGCCGCGCGCCTGGAGCGCCTGCTCGGCGGAGTCGGGATCACCCGGTCGCTGGTGGCGGCGGGGGCGCGGTCGTGACCGGCGGGAGCGCGGCGGTGCTCACCGGTGTGGGTCAGACACCCGCCGTGCGCCACCCACGTCCCGAGGACACCACGTCCCGGCTGCTCGCCCGAGCCGTTCACCAGGCGCTGGAGGACGCCGGGCTGCGCCCGGCCGACGTCGACGGCCTCGCGGTCGCGTCGTTCACGCTGGTTCCCGACCACGCGATCGACCTCGCGTGGCGTTTGGGCCTGCGCCTGCGCTGGATCATGGACGACGCCGGTGGCGGCGTCAGCGGCTTGTCCATGCTGCAGCACGCGCGGCGGGCGGTGGAAGCCGGGGACGCGACGACCGTGGTCGTGTGCGCAGGGGACCGCATGGACGGCGACGCGCTGCGTGCGCTCAACGCGCAGTACAACGCCGCGACCCGCGACGAGCTCGCCGCGCTCCCCCACGGTGGCCCCAACACGCTCTTCGCGATGCTCACCCAGCGGCACGCCACGAGCCGGGACCTGCGGCCGGAGGACTACGCCACGGTGGCGGTGCGGCAGCGGGCGTGGGCGGCCGGCAACCCGCGCGCCGCCTACCGCAGCCCGTTGACCGTGCAGGAGTACCTCGACGCCCCGGTCGTCGCACCGCCGCTGCGCCGGTTCGACTGCGTGCCGAACGTCGCCGGTGCCGACGCGCTCGTCGTGCAGGCTCCGGACGCTCGTTCGGCGCCCGGCCGCAGTGCGCGGATCGCTGCGCTCGCGGCCGTGCACAACCCGGACGACCAGCAGGGCGACGGGCTGACTGCCGGCTTCGCGGAGGTGGCAAGAGTGCTGTGGGAGGCCGCCGGCTGCGGTCCCGACGAGGTGGACGCGGCATTCGTCTACGACGACTACCCGGCCATGGCGCTGGTGCAGGCCGAAGGCCTGGGGCTCGATCGTGGCGACCTGCACCGGTTCGTTCGCCACGAGCTGGGCCGGCGGCACTGGCCGCTCAACACGTCCGGCGGGATGCTGTCCGCAGGGCAGGCGGGCGCGGCGGGCGGCACGCACGGATTGGTCGAGGCCGTCCGGCAACTCCGCGGCCGGGCCGGCGACCGCCAGGTCGACGCGCGGCGCGTCCTCGTCAGCGGCTATGGCATGACGCTGTACCGGCACGGCGCCTGCCACGCCGCCGCGGTCCTGGAAGGCTGCCGATGACCCCGCTGCAGGCCTGGTCGTGCACCGGCTGCGGACGCGTGCACTTCCCCGAGCGCCTCGGGTGCCCCGCGTGCGGCGGAGCGGAGTTCACGCCGGTCGTGCTGGCCGGCGGGGCGGTGACGGAGGCGACGACGGCCCGCGACGGCACCCCTGTGGCCACCGTGCGCACCGACGCCGGGCCGCTGGTGGTGGTGCGGGCGGCAGGCGGCCTGCTGCCCGGCGACCGCGTCGCGCTGGGCCGGGCCGCCGACGGAGCCGCGAGCGCCGTCGCCGCGGGCGAGCCGGGTCAGGGGTCGCGCCGCAGGACGTAGCCGGCCGCCTCCCGGTCCCAGGTGGTGTCGGTGACCCCGCGGCGGCGCAGCACGAACTTCTGCACCTTCCCGTTGGCCGTGAGCGGCAGCTCGTCCACGAGGTCGACGAAGCGCGGCACCGCGAAGTACGCCAGGTGCCCCTCGCAGTGGCGCATGAGCTCGGTGACGTCGAACCGGTCCGGGTCCTCGACCACGAGCGCGGCCATCACCTCGTCCTCGCCGAGCTCCGAGGGCACGGCGTAGGCCGCGGCCGCCCGGACCCCCGGGGCGGCCAGCAGCACCCGCTCGACCTCGAAGCTCGAGATGTTCTCCCCCCGCCTGCGGATCGAGTCCGACAGCCGGTCGAGGAACTCGAACCAGCCGTCGGGGTGCCGCACGACCCGGTCACCGGTGTGGAACCACAGGTTGCGCCAGGCCCGGACGGTCTCGTCTGGCTGGCGCCAGTAGCCCGCTGCGAAGGCGGCCGGATGGTCGGAGCGCAGCAGCAGCTCGCCGGGGACGCCGTCGGGCACGGGCCGGTCGTGCTCGTCGGCGACGCGCGCCTCGAACCCGGCGACGACGGTGCCCATGAGGCCCGGTCGTTGCGCGTCGGCCGGGACGCCGATGGCGAGGTTCGACTCGGTCGATGCGTACCCCTCGACCAGCTGCACGCCGAAGCGCTCGCGGAACGGCGCGTGCAGGTGCGCCGGGGTGGCAGGTGCGAGCGCCACCCGCAGCGCGTGACTGCGGTCGTCCAGGCCGGGAGGACGCGAGGCGAGGATGCCGACCATGGCGCCCAGCAGGTAGGTCACGTCCGCGCGGTGGGCGGTGGCCTCGCTCCAGAACCGCGACGCCGAGAACCGCTCGACGAGCACGAACGTGCCCGCTGCGAGCACCGCCGTCATGAACGCCGTGAGCGCGTTGACGTGGAAGAGCGGCAGGCACGTGAGCAGCCGCTCCTGGCGGCGCACGCCGAGGTGCAGGCCGGTCCGGTGGGCCAGACGCAACAGCTGGGCGTGTGAGCAGCAGGCGCCCTTGGACGGGCCGGTGGTGCCGGACGTGTAGAGGATCGCAGCCGTCGCGGTGCCGTCCTGCGGGGCGTACTCCGGGGGTGCCGCGCCGTCCGCCACGCCGTCCGCCACGGGGCTGCGCAGCTGCGCCCAGCGACCTGGCAGGTCGGCCTGGTCACGCACGACGACCGTGCTCGTCCCCGCGGGCGGGTCACCTGCCCCGGCGAGCGCACCCGCCAGCCGGGCGTCGACCACGAGCAGCTGCGGGTCCGAGTGCACGAGCGCGTGCCGCAGCTGCTCGCCCCGGGCGGCCGCGTTGACCGGCACGCAGACCGCGCCCAGCCACCACGTCGCGAGGACGTCCTCCAGCAGGCCCACGTGGCTGTCGCACAGCAGCGCCACACGACCGCCGGCCCGCACGCCCAGCGCCCGGAACGCGGCGGCGCGACGGGCGGTGCGCGCCACGAGCTCCGCGTAGGTCACGGGGCCCTGCGTGCCGGTGACGGCGACGCGATCGGGCGTCTCGGCCGCCTGCCTGCGCAGCGCGGGGAGGACGGCGAGCTCGGCGGGGTGGTCCGGCAGCGGCTCCAAGCCGGGGTGCGTGGCGTCCATCGCGCAGCACGTTAGCCCAGCTGGAAGGAAGTTGCCAAGACTGTTGCCAACTAGGTGGCGAGGTCGGCCTCCACGCCGATCTCCACACCGGTCAGGATCCGCGACACGGTGCTCGTGCGGCGGGCCTGACCGGCGAGCTCGCGGAGCTGGTGCAGCGTCAACCCCGGAGCGGCCGCCCGCGTGTGCAGCTCGATCCGGGTGATGCGGAACCCGTGTGCGGTGAACTCGCCGTGCACCCCGGCATCCGTGTCCACCACCTCCGGCGGGTGTCCGCTCTCGCTGAGCAGGCGGGCGAGCGTCATCGTGAAGCAGCCCGCCTCGGCAGCACCGATCAGCTCCTCGGGATTGATCCCCCGGCCCTCGTCGCGCAGCTGCGCCGAGTAGACGCCCTCGACCTCGCCGCTGCCCACCGAGATGACGCCCTGGCCCGCACGGTCGCCCTGCCAGTGCACCGACGCCGAACGGCGGACCCGCTCTGCGGACGCCTCCCCGCCCTCGTCGAAGAGCGACCCCGGGGCGACCCCCCAGGCCCTCGCCAGCACCACCAGGGCCCCGGCCGACGGCTGCCGCTCCCCGGACTCGAGCCGCGAGAGGTACGCCTTCGAGAACCCGGTGAGGCCTGCGAGCTCGTCGAGCGTCTGGCCGCGCTGCTCGCGGATGTGGCGCAGCCGCGCCGCGAGGCGTGCGAGTTCCGGATCGAGCTCGGTCATGCAGCCCCCAACGATTCGCCACCGGCACGTGTTGCCAAGGAAGTTGACAACAGCTGCGAGCCTATCTTAGATTCCCCCCGACCGGTCCACCGCCCTGCGCCGGAGCCGCCGCCTACACGCTCCGACGAGGTGCGGACGGTTGACCGGACCCCTCGCCCGAGACGCCCGCGCACCGGCCATCCCCGCCGTCGGCGGCTGCGCCGTGCCCGGCGTCCCCTCACCACGCCCGGAGGAACGATGAAGCGCACCGCACAGGCCGAGTGGCACGGC
>WUUC01158039.1_pt1 | contig 20260 bp, 14 predicted proteins | sample 6278441 | NCBI WGS metagenome assembly WUUC01 (sample SAMN13675441, study PRJNA597444) | soil metagenome | isolation source: soil | place: USA: Washington | collected 2017-10
CCGCCGATTGGGTGACGGTCGAGGCGGAGGTGCACGTGACGGGAGAGACGAAGGTCTTTCAGTACCCCAACATGACAGAGCCGGTGCTCGTCATCAGCGGGCCGACGTACAACGGCCAGCCTGTCATGGGCGGCTACCTCGCGCTGCAGTCGGAGAGCCAGCCCGTCGAGTACAAGGACATCGAGCTCAAAGAGTTGAAGTAACGAGCTGGCCTGCTGGGCGCGACGTTTCAGCGCCTCGCCCGTGAGCCTCACTGATTCAAGAACAGAAACGCACCGGCGCGGGCCGCCGTCAGGATGTCGGGCAAACCGTCCTCGTTGACGTCCGCAACGACGACCTGCGTTCCAACCCCCGCCTCCGAGTCGATCAAGTGCGGCGCGTAGCGCGGCGGCTGACCAGCCTCGCGTATCAGCTGGAACCAATACAGCACGGCAGGCGCATCGAGCTCCGCGCCTAGGCCGTTGCCGTGAGCCCCCTTGCGCTTGCCGGTGACGATGTCTTTTAGGCCGTCGCCGTCCACGTCAGCGAGCTCGACGGCGTGCAGCTGCGCGAACGCGACGCCGTACTGTGCTTCCTCGTCGCGCGTATTCATCAGCAAATGCTCGACGAAACCGGCGTCGGTTTGCTCGAACCACGCGAGCCCCCAGCCGTGAGCTTGCAGACTGGTGACGATGTCGCGATCACCATCGCCGTCCACGTCATCGGCAAACATTTGAGCGCCCCCGTAGGATTCGCCGGCGGCTGCCTGACCCCAGAAGGCGGAGGGATGTGAGACCCAGGGCAAGCTGGACGGACTCTCGGGCTGCTCCCACCAGCCCTCCGCCAGGATCAAGTCCGTTCGCCCATCGGCGTTGACATCGCCCACGCCCATGCCGTGCGAGTAGCGAGCCCAAGTGCCCTTCTGTGTGACATTTCGGAACGTCCAGGGCTGCTCGGGATTACTCCAATCTGGCTGCGCCCAACCGCCATAGCCGTTGGAGACCGTGATCAGCTCGGGCTTTCCGTCGCCATCGATGTCCGCAAAGGTTGCCGACTCGTTATCGACGACGCTGTACACGACATGCTCGGCCCAGTAGCCGTCTGCGCCTTGGTTGTTCTCGTACCAGACCGCTTCCGCACCCCCCGCCAACCGAAAAGAAAGCACGTCGAGCCAACCGTCCTGGTTGAGGTCGTAGATGAAGATCGAGTAGCAGTCGGAATCACCCGAGACGTCGAACGGTGTTGCTCGCGGCTGCCTGAACGCCCGCTTCTCCGTGTACTCTGGCCCCGGGTACCAATAGGGCCCCGCGACGATGTCACGTTTCCCATCGCGATCGAGATCCCCGTAGTTGATGCCTTCGGAGTAAAACCCCGCATTGAGTCGAGTCTTGGCGAAGTTGGGAGGACGACTCGTAGCGCCGCCGATCGGCGCGACGGCTCCGCCAGCGCCAGCCAGGGACGTGCCCCCCGTGGTAGCGCCACCCCCCGCGACGCCGCCGATCCCGCTGCCGCTCTGGCCGAGCTCCCCGCCGTGCGCCGCTCCGGAAGCGCCCGACTGCGCCGCGCTACCGCTCGCTCCGGAGGAAGCATTGCCGTTCTTGGGATGCCCGTCGGGGGAAGTGCAGGAAAACGCCGCGGCGCCCGCGGCCAGCGCCAGCAAAAGAAAAAGAGGGGCAATCGAGCGCGGCATGATCGATGAACGTTCGAACGATAACACTGCTGCCAGACGTGGTCGTCCTGATTGCGGCCCCCGAGCAGCTACACGCTCCAGGCCGGCCGCCGCTGGCCACTTTCCGTACAAATCTACGGAGCGAGTGGAGAAGCCCCGTCGACGAGCTGCGTCACCATTTCAACGACACGTCATCGAACCACAGCTCGCGCGGACCGGGACCGTCGATGATGAACGCGACGTAGAAGCTCGCCAGCCCACCCTCTTGCTCGCCCTCGGGCGGGATGAACTCGGCCATATCGATCGAGAAGGTTTGCCACTGCTCTGCCACTTCCACCGTAGCGAGCGGCCAGGCTGCCGTATCGGCGAAGTAATCAAACGTTCGCCGGGTGTGGCCGACACTGACGAGCAGCCGTACCGGCAGGTTGGCGCGCGCTGAAAAGAGTAACGCCTTGGCACCCGTGAGCCCGCTGCCGGGCAGATGCGTGCTCAGGGTTGCGCGAGCCGGTACGCCAGTTGCGCTCGTGTGCAAGACGACGTCCTGCATCCCGTCTGGAAAATCCCCGACTCCCGAGCCGTCGAACCAGGGGAGGACGTCGTCCAAATAGAAGGGCGTGGTTTCGGTCGTGCTCGTTGCGCCAGCAGCACCTCCGCCAGCGTCCGAGCCAGCTCGTGCCTGAGCGGGCGAGCCCGATTCGGCCCTGCCGCCGCAGGCCACGAACGTGAGCAACACGAGGATACCGAGAGCGCGGACCAGCACGATGGGTAGATGCCGCGAACAATCGAAATCCGTCACACGAACGCGCGCTTCTGAGACTTTTTTTCATTCTTCAGGCGGCCACCAAAGGGGTGCTCGTAGGCAGTACCGCTGCGAATTGACGGAGTTTGCGGAGTGTTTCGTCGAGGTTGGCAGAGGCGTTCGTGGCTGTTACGCTCGCGGTTGGGCTCATGTCTGGTTGGTACGTCAAGGTCGAAGGGACGGGGCCCCTCGGCCCGCTGCCCACGGAGCAGGTGACTCGAGGCGTGGCCTCGGGCGACCTTCGGCAAGACGTGCTGGTATGCCGGGTGGGCGGCGACACCTGGCACCCGCTGCGGTCTTTCCCGGAGTTCGGTGATCCCAACGCGCCGCCACCACCTCCCGACTCGCAAGTCGCCGTCAATGGGCCAGACAGCGAAGAGGCCCCCGAGCTTGCCTCGGGACGCGAGCTCGGCAACTACAGAATCTCGCACCGCATCGGCAGTGGTGGCATGGGCGAGGTCTACGAGGCGGTGCACATCAAGCTGCGTAAGCGCGTGGCGCTCAAGACGCTGCGTCGAGCGCTGGCCCGTAGCGTCGAGGCTCGCGCCCGCTTCTTGCGGGAAGGCGAGACAGCGTCGAGCTTGCGCCACCCGCACGTGGTCGACATCACCGACGTCGGTGAAGCGGACGGCATCCCATTTCTGGTGATGGAGCTGCTCGAAGGCGAGTCGCTGTCGGCACTCCTGCGTCGCGTCGGCTCGTTATCAGTGCAGGCAGCGGTGGATATCATGCTGCCAGTGATCGACGCCGTGGGCGCCGCGCACGAGAACGGCATCGTTCATCGCGACCTCAAGCCTGACAACATCTTCCTCGCACAGTCACACGTCTCCGGCTCCTTGCCCAAGGTGCTGGATTTCGGCATCTCGAAGGTCCTCAGCGGGGCGAATGTTCCGAACCTGACCGCGACGTCTTCGTTTCTCGGCACGCCGTTCTACATGTCGCCCGAGCAGGCGCTGGGCGCCAAGGACATCGACGGTCGCAGCGACCAGTACTCGCTGGCAGTAGTGCTCTACGAGGCACTCACCGGACAGCAGCCGCACGCGTCGCGCGGCGATAGCTTGATGCAACTGGTGCACGCCATTGCGCGTGGCGAGTTTCCGACACCTCGCACGTTGAGGCCGGATCTGCCGCCTCAGCTCGAGGGCATCATCTTGCGCGCGATGAACCTGCAGCCGCTCGGCCGCTTCGACTCGATGCGGCAGTGGGGTGCAGCTCTCGTGCCCTTTGCGAGCGATCGTGGCCGATCGATCTGGGGCGGCGTTCTTCAGGCTTCCCCGCAGCCAGCCGGGTCGATTTCGGCGCGAGCGCCTGCTTCCGCGGCTCCGCACGGTATGCCGGCTGCAGCCAGCACCTTGGAGCACGGCAACACTGCAATGACGGCACAGCCAGCCTCTGCACGCCGTATGGGCATGGTTCCGATCATGGCCGGCCTGCTCATGCTGGGCGTGCTCGGGCTAGCCGTCTGGAAATGGACGAGCGGTGGGAACGGCGGCCCGGCCGGCAGTTCGCAAGATGCCGGCTCGTTCAAGGTCAGCGTGAAGGCGACGCCCCAGACGGCGAAGATCGAGCTCGACGGTACCGTGGTCGGCACCGGTAGCTTCGAGCGCGAGCTGCCCCGCGACGGTAAGAGGCACCTGATGACGGTGGCAGCGGATGGCTTCGTGCCGCAGACGATGGTCTTCAAAGACGAGGCGCCACCGAGTAGTGTCGCGCTCGCTGCCGTGCCGGAACCAGCCAGCGAGCCCAGCGCATCTGCGATCGCGCCCCCCGTGGTCGCCGCGCCTCAGCGCAAAGTCGGCGTCGGCTCGCGGCAAGAACCGGCGTCGCCAGCCGGGAAAGCGTCCGCGCCCCGCGGTCGCCGCACCGATAACATCGATCCGTGGGAGAAATGAGGCTGCGCGTGTCCGCTATCCAGTTCTGGGGGGTGACGACCGTCCTGACCGCGGTGTTCCTGACGCCACCGGTTTTCGCGCAAGGCAACAAGAAGAAGGCCAGCGCTCAGCAGAACGAAGCCGATGCCGAAGCTCGTCGCCTGTTCAAAGAGGGTGACAAGCAGTACGCCGAAGGCGACTACGAAGGCGCCGTGCGTGCCTTCGAAAAGGCATACGAGCTCAGCAAGCAGCCAGCCCTCAAGTACAATCTAGCCAACGCTTACGAGCGCTTGGCGCGCTACGAAGAGGCGCTCGGAGCGCTCAAAGGGTACGAGCCGCACGCGCCCGCCGACCAGCGCGAGGTGGTCAAACGCCGCATCGGTAAGCTGCAAGAGCGAGTCGAGCAACAGAACGCCGAAAGAGCCAGGAGCACGACCAACGATCAGGCGCCGGTCGAGCCAGGCCACGCAACACCGCCTGCGGCCAACGAGGAACCTTCGCCGTCGGGCACATCGCCGACTACGGGGAGTCCGACTCCGGTACTCGGTTACGTCCTGATCGGCGTGGGCGCCGTCGGAATCGGCACGGGCGCCTTCTTCGGTATTCGAGCGCTCGGCAGCAAATCGGACGCCGAGGAGCTCTGCACCGAGAGCGCCGGCAGCCGGCGTTGTCCGGCGAGCGCCTCGGATTCGATTTCATCGAGCACGCGCAGCGCGGTGATCGCAGACGTCGGTATCGGCGTCGGCCTGGTCGCTGCCGCCGTCGGTACGTATCTCATCATCAAGAGCAAATCGGCCGAGAGTGCGACGAGCGCGCACGTACGCGCGGGTGCCGGCCCACGAGGCGGTAGTCTCAGCTTGGTAGGGACGTTCTGATGTCACGGCTGATACGTGTAACGTGCGGCGCAGCCAGCGTCGGTCTCGCTACCTTACTGGGCTGCAGCGTGATCGGCACGGCTGACTACGACGAGTGCTCGACCACGCTGGATTGCCGAGCATCGTTCGGCTTCGGTTCAATCTGCGGCGATGACGGGCTGTGCGCTGCTGCTACGCCGGCTGCGCGTTGCACACAGAGCTTCCCGGAAGATCTGTGGTCGCGCCCCGACAAATACAAGGACGCCATCGTGCTCGGCAGCTTGGTGGATCGTTCGTCGGAGACGCACGCTGCGCGCGAGCGCGCGTCACGCCTCGCGGTCAAACAAGTCAACGAAGAGGGAGGGCTCGAAGGTAAAGATTTCGCGATCGTCTACTGCACCTACGAGGCAAACCTCAGCTACGACGACAAAAAGCCGGCGGACGCGGCCCTCGATGCCGCTCATTACCTGGCCGACACGCTGGGTGTGCCGGCCATCTTGGGCCCCGCGGGCTCGGCCGACGTTTCGGCGGTCTATCAAACGCTCGCCGGTGCTGGCACGTTGGTCATCTCGCCCTCTGCGACCAGCCCGGCCTTGACGGATCTGGATCCACCGGCAACCGATGCTGCGCCGGGCCTGCTCTGGCGAACGGCACCGCCTGACACTCTGCAGGGGCCCGCCATCGCCGCCGACATGACCCAGCGCGGTGTCAGCGACGTCTTTCTGATCGCGCAAAAGGGCGCTTATGGCGAGGGTCTGGCGACGGTATTTCAGGATGCTTTCGAGGGCGACGTCACACTGCGAGTCTTCGGCTCCGAGAACGAACGCGCAGCGCTGATCACCGAGGGCGGGTCGGCGGCAGCCACCGAGGTGCTGTTCATTTCATCCGCTCAGCCGGACCTGGTCGCCTTCTTGATCGCTGCGGGCCAAAATCCTGGCTACGCCGACAAGAAGTTCTTCCTCACCGACAGCGCCGCAAACAAGGAAGTCATCGATGGCGCGCCCAGCGCGCTCTACGAGCGCGTCCGGGGAACCCGTCCCACACCCGTCAGCACTGCCGATCCGGTGTTCAACAACTTCAGCGGCGCTTATGCCTCGGAGTACAAGGAAGATGTCACTGACTTTTCCTTCGCCGCGCACACGTACGACGCCGCATGGCTGGTGTTCTACGGCGCCGCGTCGTCATCCTTCGCGAGCGGCCAGGTCACCGGCGTGGGGATCGCACGAGGCCTACGCAAGGTCAGCTCTGGCAAAGCCTATGACATCGCACCGCTGAATTGGGGCGGCATTCAGGAGACGCTGCGTGGCGACGGCGTCGTCGATGTGCGGGGTGCCTCGGGTGCGTTGGACTACGACGCTGTCACGGAAGAAACGTCGGCAGAGATTCAAGTCTGGGTGATCGGAGCCGCTGGCGAAGGCCGGTACGAAGTTCAACCCGCCCCCTGAAAGGCCAAACCATGAGCGATCTCGTGCCCTGCCCAGCCTGTAGTCGTCACGTCCGCAAGCACGAGTCCGCTTGCCCCTTCTGCGCTGCGCAGCTCGTACTCACGCACTTGCCGCCGCCCGTGCTGCCGCGGATCCGACTCGGGCGGGCCGCCACTTTCGCGTTCGGCGCCACCTTGGTGGGCGCGTCGTTGGCAGGCTGCGGCGGCGACGCCGAAGAGGGTAAGAAGGGCGGTGCTGGCGGGAGCTCTGGGGGCAGCGCGGGACAAGCGGGCTCCACCATGGGTGGCAGCTCGATGGGCGGCAACGCTATGGGCGGCAATATCGCTCAGCCTTATGGTGTTCCGCCGGTCGGCGGCGCCGGCTTCGGCAGCTTCGGAGGCGCGGGCGGTCAGACCAGCGCGGGCGCGGGCGGTCAGACCAGTGCGGGCGCGGGCGGTCAGACCTCTACCGCGGGCAGTGGTGGCCAAGGCGAGTCTGGCAGCGGCCAGGTACCACCCTACGGTAGTCCCCCTGCCGAGGGCGGCGGCACGCCGGTCTATGGCGCAGCGCCGGCGGACTGATCGCTCGGCGCTACTCGTCGCCGACCTCGATGTCGAAATGATAGACGTCCTCGCGAGTGCCCAGCTTGGTGTACAGCGCGACGGCGGGCGCGTCGGGCGGGTCTGCTTGAACGTACACGACGTAAGCGCCGCGTTCCCGCCCGATAACACGAAGCGCGTCGATGAGCGCGGTCGCGATGCCCTCGCGGCGGTGGGCGGCCGACACCGCCAAGTCGTAGATGTAGATCTCGCTGCGCTCTTGCTCGATCTTTCTTAGCTCGTAGGCAATCAGACCGCCGACCACCTGCTCGCCCTTCAAAGCCACGAGCGCGACGAGCGTCGGGCTCGAGAGCAGGTCGTTCAGGTATGCGGTGCTAGGCCGTTTTGCCCCGTAAGTCTCCACGTCCTCGAACGCCTCGCCGAACAGAGTCAACAGGCCATGAGTGAGCTCGACGTCGCCCGACAGGAGCCGCTGGACTCGGTAAGTCATGTCCCCGTTATGGCACTGGCCGGAGCGCGGTTACCGCCGACCGAGAAATCCCGATGGTAGACTGGCCCGACGACGCTGATAGCGTCGCCACGCGAGCGAGTGCCACTTGCTGATAGTCCATGGCTATCGTTTCAATCAGCTCAATGTATTGGAGTTATCAGGGGTCGTGCGACAAGTTGTGCAGACGAGGCGGCAAGGTCTCGAGAAACGTTTGAAGGAGAGAAGCCCATGTCGAATGAACGCAAGTGTCCGTTTCACCACGCTGCCGGAGGCGGCACGACGAACCGGGAGTGGTGGCCGAAGCAGCTGAACCTTCACATCTTGCGCCAACACTCGTCGCTCTCCGACCCGATGGGCCACGAGTTCGATTACGCCGAGGAGTTCAAGAGCCTCGACTACCAAGCCGTGAAAGCGGATTTACGGGCGCTGATGACGGCGTCGCAAGACTGGTGGCCTGCGGACTTCGGCCACTACGGGCCGCTGTTCGTGCGCATGGCTTGGCACAGCGCCGGCACGTATCGTGTCGGCGACGGGCGCGGTGGCGCGGGGCGCGGCAGCCAGCGCTTCTCGCCGCTGAATAGCTGGCCAGACAACGGTAACCTGGACAAGGCGCGCCGCTTGCTGTGGCCCATCAAGCAGAAGTACGGCAAGAAGCTGTCTTGGGGCGACTTGATGATCCTTACTGGCAACGTCGCGCTCGAGTCGATGGGCTTTCAGACCTTCGGTTTTGGCGGTGGGCGCGTGGACATTTGGGAAGCCGAGCAGGACATTTACTGGGGTCGCGAAGCAAAATGGCTGGAGGACAAGCGCTACTCCGAGACCAGAGATCTCGAGAATCCGCTGGCAGCCGTGCAGATGGGCCTCATCTACGTGAACCCCGAGGGTCCGAACGGCAAGCCCGACCCGCTGGCTGCGGCGCGCGACATTCGCGAGACCTTCGCGCGCATGGCGATGAACGACGAAGAGACGGTGGCGCTGATCGCCGGCGGCCATAGCTTCGGCAAAACGCACGGCGCCGGGCCCGCCACGCACGTGGGCGTGGAGCCCGAAGGCGGCGAGCTCGAGGCGCAGGGCTTCGGCTGGCAGAGTAGCTACAAATCCGGCAAGGGCGCCGACGCGATCACCAGCGGCCTCGAAGTGACGTGGACGACGACGCCCACGAAGTGGAGCAATAATTTCTTCGAGAACCTATTCGGCTTCGAATGGGAGCTCTCCACGAGCCCGGCGGGCGCGCAGCAATGGGTCGCCAAAGGTGCTGCCGCAACGATTCCGGACGCGCACGATCCATCTCGCAAACGCGTGCCGACCATGCTGACGACCGATCTGTCGTTGCGCTTCGATCCGGCGTACGAGAAGATTTCGCGGCGCTTCCACGAGCATCCGGAAGAGCTCGCCGACGCCTTCGCTCGCGCCTGGTTCAAGCTGACCCACCGCGACATGGGGCCGCGCGTGCGCTACCTCGGCCCGGAGGTGCCCCAAGAAGAGCTGATCTGGCAAGATCCGCTGCCAGCCGTGGGTCACCCGCTCGTCGACGAACGTGACGTCGCGGCCCTCAAAGCCAAGCTGCTATCTTCGGGGCTCTCCGTCTCCGAGCTCGTCACCACGGCTTGGGCCTCGGCGTCCACGTTCCGCGGCTCCGACAAGCGCGGTGGAGCCAACGGTGCTCGCATCCGGCTCGAGCCACAGAACCGCTGGCAGGTGAATCAGCCGACGCAGCTCGGCAAGGTACTCGACACCCTGCACGGCATTCAGCGCGAATTCAACGGCTCGCCGGCTGGCACGAAGGTGTCGCTCGCCGACTTGATCGTGCTGGCCGGCGTGGCCGGTGTCGAACAGGCGGCGAAGAACGCCGGCTACACCGTGACGGTGCCGTTCACACCGGGCCGCACGGACGCTTCGCAAGAGCAGACCGACGTCGCCAGCTTCAGCGCCATGGAGCACCTGACCGACGGCTTCCGCAACTTCGTGAAGGCCAGGTACGGCGTCCCGACCGAAGCCTTGTTGATCGACAAGGCGCAGCTCTTGACCCTGACGGCGCCCGAAATGACCGTGCTGATCGGCGGCATGCGCGTGCTCGATACCAACGTTGGCGGCACGAAGCACGGCGTCTTCACCCAGCGCCCCGGCGCGCTGAGCAACGACTTCTTCGTCAACCTGCTCGACATGAGCACCGCGTGGAAGCCAACATCGCCCGACGCGGAGCTGTTCGAAGGTCGCGATCGCAAGACCGGACAGCTCAAATGGACGGCCACGCGCGTCGACCTGGTCTTCGGCTCGAGCTCGGAGCTGCGCGCGCTGGCCGAGGTCTACGGCAGCTCCGACGGCGAGCAGCGTTTCGTGAATGACTTCGTCGCCGCCTGGACGAAAGTGATGAACCTAGATCGCTTCGATCTGGCGTAATTGGGAGCAACGCGAGGGCGGAGCCCGCTCGGCTCCGCCCTGCGTCAGGTCGGGACGGGCGGCTTGAACGCATCCGGGGGTGAGTCCAGCACCTCGCGGACTTTGCGAGCCAGCGCGTCTGGAGTGATGGGCTTTTGGAGCAGGGCAACGCTCGAGTCGACCACGCCTTGGCGAACCATCGAATCTTCCGTGTAGCCGGACATGTAGAGCACCTTCTTCACCAGTGGGCCCAGGCGCTGCGCAAGCTGCGGCCCGCTGATGTGCGGCATGATCACGTCCGTGAGGAGCAGATCGACAGCTCCCTCATGTTTTTCGGACACGAGCAGCGCGTCGCCCCCGGTCTGGGCCTCGATGACGTAGTAGCCGAAGCGCTGCAGAATGGTGCGAACGAGCACGCGAACTTGTTCGTCGTCTTCGACCAACAGAATCGTCTCCGAGCCTTCCAGGGCACCGAGCGCCGGATAGCGAGACTCGCGCTGGCCTTCCTCGGCCGCGTCGACTTGCGGGAGGTAGACGCTGAACGTAGTGCCGCGGCCGGGTTCGCTGTCGACGCAGATGCTGCCGCCGCTCTGCTGCACCAGCCCGAATACGGTCGCCAGCCCCAGGCCCGTCCCCTTCCCAACCTCTTTGGTGGTGAAGAAGGGCTCGAAGATCCTGGCCTGAGTTGCGTGGTCCATCCCCATGCCATCGTCCTTCACGGCCAACATCACGTGAGGCCCTGGCGCTACGCCGACGTGCGCCGCGCGCACTTGGTCGAAGTTCACGTTCGCGGTTTCGATGATCAGCTTGCCTCCGCGTGGCATGGCGTCGCGCGCATTCACGACCAGGTTCACGAGGATCTGCTCCATCCGGCTCGGATCCGCCCTGACACAGCCCAGCTGCCGGCTCGCGCGCACCGTCAGCTCGATGTTTTCGTCGATCAGCCGGCGAAGCATCGTTTCAACGCCTGCGACGACGTTGCTCAGCCTGATGATCTTGGGCTGGAGTAGCTGTTTTCGACCGAACGCCAACAGCTGCTGCGTGAGCGCCGTAGCGCGCACGCCGGCGCGCTCGATCTCCTCGACCTCCGCCCTGCGATCGTCGCTCGGCTCCATGCTCTGTAGCAGCAGGTGGCTGCAGCCGAGAACGACCGAGAGGAGATTGTTGAAGTCGTGCGCGATGCCCCCCGCGAGGTTACCGATGGCCTCCATCTTCTGCGCTTGACGAAGCTGCTCTTCGCTGCGGCGCAACGCTGCCTCGGCGCGCTTGCGAGCGGTGATGTCGGTCGAGATGCCGCACAAGGCATAGACGCGGCCGCTCGCGTCGGTGAGCGGGGCTTTGATCGTGATGTAGGTGTGGAGTCCGTCGCTGCGGTGCACCTCCTCCTCATCCTCGAGCGCTCGGCCAGCTGCGAGCACGCGCCGGTCGAACGCGGCGAGCGCTTGCGCCTGCTCGGGGGAATACACATCCGACACCGTTTTGCCGAGCACGGACGCGGCGTCGACGCCGATCACCTCTGCCATGTGCCGGTTGACGAGCAGGTAGCGTCCGTCGAGATCCTTCACGTAGATTAGGGTGGGTACGTTTTCGACGATGCCGTGCAGCAGGTCCTCGGTTTTCCCGTGCGCCGCCTGCGCTTGCCGTCGCTCGGCGTTCTCGTGCTGGAGATCCGCGTACAGACGCGCGCTGTCCAGAGCCATGGCCACGCGACGTCCGAGCTCGGCGACGAGTTGCACGTCGGCGGGTTGGAACCTTTTCGGCGAAGCCGAAACCAGAGCCAGCACGCCCACGCGCTTCTGTCGCGCGACCAGAGGCATGACGATCGAGCTCCGCGTTCCCAAGCGGCGAACCCCTTCGGTCTGTTGCTCGTCGGCGCACCATGAGCGCAGCTGCTCATCGGAGATCGTGGGGAAATGCAGCGGGTCGCCGGCTTCTAGCGCATCGGCTCGGGGTCCTACGCTGGTCAGCTGCGTCGGATACTTCTCCATCAGCTCACGAAGCAGCGAATCCTTTTCCGGTTCGCGGTGGGCTCCCGCAGTTCGCGTCGTCCCGCCGGGTGCCGCGACTTCGACGACCGCCCAATCGACGAAGCAGTGAACGAGCGCGCCAGGCAGCGCCCGGAGCACACGCTCGTAGTCCTGCGTTTCCGACATCGCGGCGGTCGCCTCGCCGAGCACGTGGGCACGCCGTCCTTCCGCTTCGGCATCCATCCGGCGAACCCGCTCAGCGTCGAGCAGTGCGGCCAGATCCTGGTTGGCGGCGTCGAGTGCAGCGTTCTTGCGCCCTATTTCCTCATACGTGCCTGCGAGACGTTCGGACATGTCGTTGAACGATTGGACCAATTGCCCGATCTCGTCCTGACGGCGGGTCTCTACGCGGCTACCGAATTTGCCGGCGGCGATTTGTTTGACCCGTTCGTTGATGGCGCGCATGGGGCGCGTCACCCACCCGGCCAGCACCAGACTCAGCCCGACCGCCCCGACCGCGCCACCCAGCAGGATCAACAAGAAGCGCGACCACAGCGCATCGAGCGGACCAGCGAAGTCCGACCGGGGCACGACCGTCACGAGATACCAGCGGATGTCCTGGCCATGGACATAGGGAGCGGCATCGAGGTAGTACGCGCTGCCTTGGTCGTCTTGCACGAGGGTGCTGAAAGGCTTGCTGCGGGAAGCGTGCACACTTCTGACGAAGCCAGCCGCCTCGCGCGAAAGAGGCTGCGGCACGGTATCGGCTTTCAATCGTCTGACTTCGCCGTTCTCTTCCGAAATCAAGGGAGCACGACTCGAATTGGCGATCAGGGTGCCGTCCGGCTCGAGCAGCATCAAATGCGCGTTGGGGCTGCCTCGGTGCGATTCGAGATAGCCGCTCAAGCTGTCGAGCAGCACGTTCCCGCCAAACACACCTTGGAATTCGCCAGACGGACCGATCAGCGGATAGGCCAGCGCGATGGTGGGAGCGAAATTCACCGTGCCAAGCGCGGGCGGGCTCCAGGCCAGGCGGCGCTCCTTCTTGGACGACACGTACCAGGCTCGCTCCCGTGGATCGAAGTCTTCCATCCAAGGCGGGGGCCGCTGGGCCAAGAACGCCCCGGAGGCATCCACGCGCTCGACCGTCCTGATACCTCCCTTCATGCCTTTGGTGTAGACGAGCCGGAACTCCCCGAACTGAGTCCCTCCGCTGGCGATGCCGCCTTGTTCATTCGCGAAGAACAAGTAATCGATTGAGGGCTCCTGCGAGACCTGCTCGAGAAAGAAGCGGCTCAGTCGCTGCTCGTCGTCGAGCGGCAGTGCCCCATGGCGAGCGAGCGCGGCGTTGTGCCTGACGATGCTTTCCGGGATGTCGAGGTCGGCATCGATTTTGCTGAAGACGGCCGCTCTCGCATTGCTCATCTGGGCCAGGCTGGAGGTTTGGATGGCGTCGTTCGCGTAGTCACGAACCGCGGCATAGAGGAACGCACCCGCGACGAGCGTCATCACCGAAAACGCGATCGCGAATTGCCAGACAAGGCCAACGCGAACGTAGCGGCTGAGGAAAGACATCGTCAGGATGGGGGTGCGCGCGTGGCGCGATCCCACACGCAGAGGCTCAGTGCGACGCTAGGCCGAACGGCCGAGTTGCAGAATGCCTCGTCCCCGGCGCGAAGTCGATCGAGATCGCTGGGCCGGCGTCGGTGGCGCCATCACCCGAGTCCGTCGATAAATGAGGGTTCGACTCTACGCTAGCCGTAGCGTGCGCTTTTTGCGCTGACCACCATCACACCGCTGCTGTAGCTCTGCTCGTAGAAGAGGCGTGAGGCTAGTCGCTGGCTGTTGCGCTCTTCACGGATTGTCGAGAAACGGCAGCAGCTCTCCGGTCTTCTGCCACACCGTATCGCTGTAAACGTCTTCGGCGCTGAAGCCGCGATTGCTGAAGAAATAGGCGTACTCCGGCTGGTACGTGACCTTCGCTCCGTAGCCGGGATGGCTTTCTTCGGCCCATTCGTCGTGTGGGACGCCCATCGCGAGCAACGCCGTGCTGAGCCATTGGTTGTAAGTCAGGCCTGGCCACAGCAGCTCGCTCTCGCTGCCCGTGCTCGAATCGCCGCTCAACCGTCGGTCGAGGTTGCGGTAGTCACAATAGCTGCCGGTGCTGATGGCCCCCCCCGCTTTCCCGGCCGTGACGACCGGCATCGAGAACGCGAAATGAGTGACGTTGCCTGATTCTTGCCCCCAGGCCACGAGCGAATGATCCAGCAGCGTGCCGCCCATTCCGTCCGAGAAACCGTTGAGTCTGCTGACCAGATCTAGATACACGCGCGAGAAGAAGACCTGGTTGAACTCCTTGATCAAGCCGTCGGCGGAAGCGCTGCTGGATGCTGCATGCGCCACGTTGTTGTGCCAGTCCTCGCCTTGCGCGGCACGCCCGGTGAAGGTGAGTGCCTGGTTGTTCTCGTCGATCGAGAACGTGGCAATGCGGGTAGCACCGCAGTTCATGGCCACGGCCAACACTTCATTGATCATCGTGAAAAATTGCACGTTCCGCTCGGGGGAGCCGTCCATAGGTCGCAGCTTCAAGTTGTCGGTCGGGGGGCGGGAAGGGACCTGACAGCCTGCCGCCACCATCGTGCTCAGGCGGCGTTGCAGCTCGGCCACGGCGTTGATGTGCTGGTCCAGGCGCAGCTTGTCCTCCTGCGACAGTCGCTTGTGGCCGTTTCTCAGGCGCTTGTAGCTGTCGAGAATGCGATCGACCACCGGAGGCCGCGTGGTTTCGGGCGACGGGCTCGCGCTCGCGGCGCCGGCCAGCAGCGTGTCGAACAAGCCTTGCGAGCTCTCGGTCCCTCCGATGGCGCTGCTGGAGACACCGGAAGAGCGCAGCCCCGGGGTGCGGTACCCGTACGAGCCGCTGCCCTTGCCGATCGTCACGCTGCGCTGTCGAACCGAATCCACGTTCGCATAGAATTCGGGGGAATACGCCATGAGCTGATCCACGGTGGCGCGTGGAGCGTCGGGTGCTCCCTTGTCAGCGTCGTAGTAGCCCAGGGCGCCGCCGAAGTTGTGCGCCATGTAAGTCGGGATATCGAGGCCACGGAGGATGTTCATCTTCGCCAGGAGCTCGGGCGTGAGCGCCGTCGCGCTGGCTGTCAGGACCGGGCTGATGCTCGCATCACCGCCGTTCGTGGCTAGCGTGAGCGGCCCCCGTCGGACCTCGTGCGTGTAAGAGCGCTTCTCGGTCAGCGTGGCGTCGCTTGGCCACATGTTGGCAGTCGAGATACCGCCGTGTGGCGTGCGGAAATGGACGAAGCACTTGCCGGGCGCCGCAGCCTGGGCCTGCGCTTCGCGCGACGTGAGCAGTGATGGCAGGATCGGCAGCGCAAGCAGCGCACCACCAGCTCCGCGCAATAATAGGCGCCGGTCGAGCTTCAGGGCGTAGGGTTCTTTCCAGTCTCTCACTCGAACCTCTTGGCTTTGAAGGACGTGTTTTGCGCGATCACTTTCAGCACGTCGCGCAGCGGCTCGTCGCCCCGGGCGGCGCTCTCGAGCTCCGAGAGCAAGCAGCCGTCTTGCTCCGGCGCTTCGAAGCGCATCTTGGCGAAACGGAAGTAGTGGCGTGCCATGCACGAGTGGTAGAGGCGACTTTCGTCGATCGCTCGCGAAAGCTCGACCATGTCGTCCATGCTGCGAGCGTCGCCCCGGTCGACCTCGGGCACGGCCGACGTGTCGACGGGCAGCGATGCCACCACGTTGCCCTGCGTGTCGAACAGCCTCTCCACGCTGCGCTCGCGCCCGAGCCCGTCGAAGCCCTCGCTGATGAATCCGGGCGGATTGATGATGCCGAGGTGGCAGCCGCCGCAGATCCCGCCAGACGTCAGCTCGGTGACGGCCTGGCGAGTGGTAACGGTGGCCGCGGGTGCGGGGGGCTTGTTGTTCACGTTGGGCGGCGGAGCGCCCACTTGCTGGCAAAGTAGCGCGTTTCGCACGAGATAGCCCTTGTGAATGGGGCGCGTGCCGGCAGTGCCCGTGGCCAGCAGCGCCGCTCGCGTCAAAAGCCCGCTCCGCTGAGGTGACGGGAATAGCTCTGCCGGGGCGACGCCATCCCACGGCGTGGTGCCATAGATACCTGCCAGGTAGTCGTCCGTGGCGTAGGAGTGTCGATCGTTGAGGAAGTCGCTGAGCGTGCCGCCGGAGCTCAGCGTGCTCCACATCGACGTGAGCACGTCGTCGACCATGGCTCGTGTCGCGGAAGCCGGGGGCAATCGAGGACCAGCGAAGGCTCGGAACACCGGGTCGGCGTTCAGCGCATCGAGCGGCGGCAATTCCTCGAGGCGTAGCCACTGCGCGACGAATTCGTCGACCGCCGCGCGAGCCAGCGGACTTTGCACGAGACGGTCGAGCGCCGTGGCGTAGCCGGCCGAGTCGAGTAGCGTGCCGTTCTCGGCCGCCGTCCACAGCTCTTCGTCGGGGGGCCCCTGCCAGAAATGGTAGCTGAGGCGTGCTGCGACTTCGAACTCCGATAGCGGGCTGACGGGCTGCAGGTCGTCCGTGCCGTGCTCGACCAGATACAGGGTCTGGGGAGCATTGAGGATGGCAGTGATCACGTCCGCCACGGCGCCAGGGCTCACCGTGCTGCTACCGGCGTCGGCGCCGGCGTAATAGGCGACTTCTTCCGCGTCGAGTGGCGTGCGCATCACCCGTGCCCCCCATTCGGCGATGAATGTCTCTAGACACGCGCGGTCGTTGGCGCTCGAATCGTCCGTTGCGCAGGGGCCCATCATGTTGGAAATGCGCGTCGTGGTGGCGGTGAGCTCTTGAGCGATGGCGCTGGCCGTGGCGTACATGGCGTCGATCTGAGTCTGTTGAATCGACTGGTCGATGCGGGCGTAGCCGCCCTTGAGATCGCCGGGAGCGGGCGCTTTGGCATCGGCTGGATAGCGAGCGAACTGCGAGCTTACCTTCGTCCAGATGTCGTCCTCCTCTTTGGGTAAGGCCAGGCGAATCGCAAAACGCAACGTGCTTTCGAGCTGCGGGCGTGACAACCGCGGCAGCGGCAGCTCAGCGGGCTTCGCCGATGGATCACAGGAGAACACTGCCGGTGCCCCCTCACCAGGAACGAACGGACGCATCGGATCGTCCGGGCCACCGTCGCGTTCTCGATCGCCGTCGAGCCCACCGGTACATGCCGCGAGCAAACTCGCGAGGCTCAAGATCGAGCTCACGCCGAGCTGAGGTCCGCGCTTCATCGACCCGTAATGCTCGGTCGTCAGCTAGCGCTTCATGAATTCGTATTGTACGTTGCTGAAAGTCGCCACGGGCTTCGAGGTCATTTTGGGTGAAGAATTGCATCGCGATCGCACATTATCGCTGCAAGGGCCGGCCGGAGCCCCAGTCGAGGCAGCAAGTAAGCTCGATCTCGTCGGCATCTACGCCAGCCAAAAAGATTTCGTCTGGCTCACTTTGCAACGGATGGGGGTCCCGCGTTCCGACCTCGAAGACGTTTTTCAGGATGTGTTCGTGATCGCACACAGGCGCCTTCACACCTACAACCCCGACGCCAAGCTCTCGGCTTGGCTCTACGGGATTTGTCTGCGCAGCGCGGCGGCGCATCGTCGTCGCGCCTTCCGGCGTCGAGAAATGGTCGACGGCGTGGACGCGGGCGTGGCGCGACCCGGCAGCGAGCACTGGCACGCGCAGGTGGAAGCTCCCGACCAGCGCGTGCAAGAACTGGAGCGACACGCCACGTTGAATGGTCTGCTCGACTCCCTCGATCCCGACCAGCGAATGGTCGTGGTCATGTTCGAGGTCGAGGACCATAGCTGCCAATACATTGCGCAGCTGATTGGCGTACCGCTCGGAACCGTGCACTCCCGCCTGCACAGCGCGCGGCGTAAGCTGGCACAGGCTGCCTCGCGCTTGCGCCATCGCGGAGGCGCACCGTGAGCGATCCGCTACGCCTGCGTGAGGGTGGATCGGAAACTTCACCCGAGCTCAAAGACTTGTTCCTCGGTGCGAGGAAGCCCGAGCCGCTCACGCCTGCGCTGGATGCCCGGCTGGCGGCGCGGGTTACGGCGCTCGCCGCGCTCCCCGCCACCCCGATGGTCAAGGGGCTACCGTGGCTCATTGCGGGTGGCACGGTCGTCGTGGCGGGCGCATTGGCGTTGGGCGCGCAGCCCGCCCGCCCACCCGGCGCTGCTCCGAGTCCGCCGGCGACGAATTCGTCGCCAGCAGTGGTTGCCCCGGATGCAGTCCCAGCTGCGACCGCATCCGAAGCGCAGCTGGCTCCCGAGCCCAAGCGCGTGCCAGCAGCGAACGCACGTCACGCCGCGCCCGCCGAGGCGGCCAGCTCCTCCGAAGACGCTCTGGCGGGGGAAGCCACGCTGCTGAACCAGGCCCACGCTGTCATGGCGAGCGATCCTCGCAAGGCGCACGAGTTCGCCAGCGCACATGCCAAGCGTTACCCGCGCGGCCAGCTCGCTGCCGAGCGGGAGCTGATCCTCGTCCAGGCCTTGGTCAAGTTGGGCCGCGTCCGCGAGGCCGAGGCCCGTGGGCGGGCGCTGCGCAAGAGCGCACCCAGCAGCATCTACGGCGAGCGTCTGGACACCATCCTGAAAGCTCGATGAAGACGACGCTCGTGCTGCTCGCCTGGGCGGCGCTCGGATGCTCCATCGACTGGAGCTTGGCGCGCCGTTCGCCCCAGCCGGATCCGGTCGGAGGAGCAGGAGGGACCGGCGGCGGAGCAGGGGGCGCCGGCGGCGCGGCTCCTCTTCCGAGCCTGCAGATCCGTTGCAATGAGGTCCCGCCGCTCGCAAGCGCTCCGGTCGTCGATGGGCTCCTCGAACCGAACCTCACGCTGCTAAGCTGGCTCGATCCGAGCACGCCGGAGCTTCCGTCGGGAATGCGTGTCGACGTGGCGCTGGCCTATCGTCCGGACGGCGCCTATTTCTTCCTGGCCGTCGATGACCCCACGCTAGATCCACCCCCGCTCAACGCGCTCGACTACTGCGGCGACGGGGTCGAGCTGTACGTGGACGATGACGGTGTGATTCAGTCACCACCTGCCTATGACGCTCCGGGCACGATGCAGTTCATCGTGGCCGGTCCCGCGACTTCGGCCACCTCGGCTCAGCGAGGGCAGCGCTTCATGTTTCCGAATGTTCCGAGTGGCGACTCGACCGATCTAGGTGACTGGACCTCCGACGATTTCGTCGCCGTGCCCACGGCGCGCGGCTACGCGGTAGAAGCCTTCGTGGTGGCGAGTGATCTCGACCTCGACGCGTGGACGCTTGCTCCCGGCGGCAAGATCGGCTGGAACTTGAGCTTCAATATCGGCGGTCCCCAGCCTCCTGGGATAGACGCCTGTACCACCCGAAACCAGCAATTTCATTTCCGCTCTGCCAGCTCCGGCGCGTGCACTCCGCCCTACTGCAATGCTTCAGCGCTCTGCACTCCGACGCTCGCCGCGCAGTAGACGTCCGTCACGGAAGTCGTGGGTACTTGCGTGCAGCATCGTGGGGGTAGCGTGCTTCATCGCGTTCGATGCTCACGCGGTTGAACCGGCGCGCCTCGAATGGGTACGGCTCGAGGGCGCCGGGAGCTGCATCGACCGAGCGGAGCTCGAAGCGCGGGTGAAGCACCGCCTGGGCACCGAACCCTTCGATCCACGAGCCTCGAGAAGCGTCGAAGGGGTCGTTCGGCGGACCGGGAAGGTCTGGCGCGCTCAAATTGCCGTGCGCGCGCGTGCGAACGAAGCGAACCCGCCTCTGCGTGAGCTCGAAAGCGCGGCCGCCGACTGCACGTCGCTCAGCAACGCCGTGGTGCTCGCGGTCGCACTCGCAGTCGATCCGGCGGCTGCGTTCAGCGCTGCCGCAGCGAAAGCACCACCACCGCCACCCACCGTCGAAGCGCCAACGTCGCCGCCGCCAACCGCGCCGCCGGAGGCGCCGCTCGCCGCTACGGAAGCGGCGCTGGCCGGTCGCGCCGACCTGGTGCTCGTCGGCCAGCTAGGGCTTTTGCCGCAGGCCTCGTTCGGCATCGGTCTAGGCGTCGCCACGGCACTCACTCCGAGGTTCGAGCTCGGCTTGCGTGCTCGGGCCTTTCCAGAAGTAGAGGTCAGCGGCGATCCGTCGTACGCCATCGGGCTAGCTGCGCTCACTCTCGACCTTTGCGCGCTCGCACGACCCGCGCTGGCGGTCGAGCTCCGGCCTTGCGTGGGGCTCGCGCTGGGTCTCCTGCATGCCACGGTTTTGGCGGGGGATCGTG
>WUUC01051904.1_pt1 | contig 20258 bp, 35 predicted proteins | sample 6278441 | NCBI WGS metagenome assembly WUUC01 (sample SAMN13675441, study PRJNA597444) | soil metagenome | isolation source: soil | place: USA: Washington | collected 2017-10
GCACACAGTACTCAGCCGTGCCGCCTGCACCTCGTGTGCGTACGTGGTGAGGATCGCAAATACGCGCCTGATCCGTCCTCATCATCCACGGCTTGAGGGTGTGCGGACCTTCGTACAGTTCAGGGAAGGCGACGGCACAAGGTAGAGACGCAACCCAACCCGCATGCTTCCCGTGTGTCTCCAATTTATTTGCGGCCTGCCGCTCCACGTTGACGCCTAGCTTCTTGTAGACCTTCATCCCGCCTTGCACCCCCTTGGCCTCACGTACACGCGGAGCAGGCGGTGCTACGTCCAAGAGGCGCATATCCGGCTTCTCACCTTTGACGGCGGGTGCTATAGGTGAGGCACGCTTGTAGGCTAGTGCTTCGGCGCGTTGCTCTGGTGTGCGTTTCATACGTCTCGCAGGTGCAGCGCGTTTCCTTCGATAAGAGGCTTAGGCATGCCGTTGAAGGTGTGCGGACCAAAGAAACTCATCACTTCCCACAGAGGCCACTTGTATTCGTCCTCCACGTACGCATCCTCGTTTAGAAGCAGTTCGCGAATGTGCGCCCTCCACAGACGCGTGCCCGCTTCCGTCATGCGGAAAGTCACCTGTTCGTTCAGATTCACCTCTCTCACTTGTCTAACCCTTCCTCTTTGATCCTCTCCAGTAGAGGAGTGATAAGCGGGCGTAGCGGTCCGTATTGGTGCTTGAGGAGCACGGCGAAGGCGGACGCATGCTTGCGGTCGGCGTGCCACGGACCCACCCCGATGGCGATACCCCCACGCGTGTACCACGTGAAACAATGTTGTCCCGACCGCGCCCCGTATTTCCAACCGTTCAACTCACGCGTCTCTAACTCCCATGCGGCGGCAGGGTCAGAGAGTGGATCGGGGAGCGCCGTGCCGTCTTCGTACGACGCGTCGAGCGTGAAGAGGGTTCGCGTAAACGGCCCGTGACGCAGGTTCCACACTGGCACGTCGAGGTGGCGGCACGGGCCTTCCCAAGACCCCCCGCCAAGCATCGCCAGCACTACCCTCCAGAGGGTGAGGGTATCCAAGGCTAGAAGACGCTCTACAGGGGGCATCACATGTGCGTCAGGAGCGGCGTTCATCGTCTGCTCACAGGGATAGAAGGTAGTTCAGCACACAGGGCGTCAGACGCGTCACGTAGCAGCCTAGCACCTACGTAGCAAAGTCCCATAGGCTGAGTAGCGCACGTACGGCACACGTCTAGATGCGCATGGAACAGGGTTACGGATGGATTGTCGCTCATTGGGGTTCCTCTCTGTAAGGACGTTTAGCAAGGTCAATGGCATGGCGCATCAGGTCGAGGCGATGCGCGTCCACCGTTCCGGCGCGTTCCCATCCGCCAGACAGGGGCCCACGCCTCAGCAACTCCCCGTCATCCCATCGGTAGAGGATTTCGTCCATGCTCGCGCCCGGCACAGGCTCTTCCCTCAGCACTCGTTTGGGCGGAAGTGGAAAGCGCGTTGCCGCTACATCTTCTTGCCTACGGTGGGAGCATCCGGAAAGAATTACAGACCGTGCAACACCTGCGTCTGCCCAACCTATCGTGTGTCCTACCCGCGCCACCTTCATGGCGAACTCGTGGATGTGCTTCCATGAACCGGACACTACGCCAGATTGACGCAAGTCGTCCTCAAGTCCCACAATCTGCTCCATCACTGCGCTCATCGTGCATCCTCCACTTCAATTGCGTTCAGTAGTTGAGCCTGCCAAACATCTTCCGCCTCTGACCGCTCTAGATCACCTGCAAACTCTTCCAACGCGCTCCACGTATGGGAGCGTACTGATACGATGTGGCGCATCATCATCAGGGCGGCGAAAGGAAGGCTGCTGTAGCGGCGTGCGGCGTTCACGATGGGTACGCGCTGGAGACTAAGGCTGACGCAGGAAGAGCAGCGGCAACCATCATCCGCACCTGCGCTATAGGAGACGACATAGCCTCAGAAACCGTTCTCCACGCTAAGCAAGCACCATCACCACCTATCTTAGGAGGTGTACCCATCCACGTATGAACGAGATACGGTTTCACCGTGAAAGTCCGCTCGCATCCCTCGCCTGTGCAATCCAAGGCGGGCAACGCAACGAACGCCATAGGCTCGCACGTAAGTTCCTCAGCCATTTCCCGGTGCAGTGCGTAGGCAGAGGTTTCTCCAGCCTCTATTCTACCGCTAGGAATAGCCCACTCACCACGATAAAGTTTGTGGTCTGTAGGCGTCTGTTCCATCAGCACCCGCCCATTCCTCACCAGCACGAACGCCACCGCATTGTTCACTGTGCCGCCTCCCTCTCTGCCGCACGTCTGGCGGCGTTCTCCAAGTCCACCTGCACCGCTCTGGAGATGATGCCCGGCCTGTAGGTGCCTTCCGGCCAAGTATCAGCCAAGAAGGCGCCACGTTCAAGGTTCACGCGCATCAGGTGCTTGCAGAAGTCGTCACGCCACATATGCGAGCCGCAGGTGCACTGAGACTTCCACTCGGCACGCAGGTCAACGGTGTGGCCGTCCGGGTCTTTCCCGCCCGTCACATGATACACGTCCTCTAAGTGAGGGTGGCGGGTGCATTCCAGAGTCAGGGCGCGCTCTACCCGTTCGTGTACGGCGGCCTCCACGGCCTTGCGCTGGCGCCTCACCTGGTTTGCCGTCTCTCGCCACTCCTCTACGTGTGCGCTCGCACGCATGCACGCGGGAACCTGCTCAGGGTCTAGATGCGGAGGAAGCGCGCTCATGCGTTCACCCTCTTGGCAAAGATGGCGTCCAGACGGTCCGCCTCCGTAAGAATCTGCTCTAGGCTCATCGTACGGAACAGGATGGAGTGAGGAGTGCCTTTCGCCTCAGCTACGTAGCGGACGCGCTCCTTCTCCCACGCTGTGACCGCCATACCGATCCTCTCCTCGCGTCCGCTGTCGTCTTCCATTTCGCCGCGCTTCCCTTGTGCCAGTTTAATCCGTTTCAGCCGTGTGCAACCCTTGACACGGGGATTATACGCGCTAGATTGGCCTCTGTCAAGGGAGGCGTTCAGGTACTGAGAGACTGAGGCTCAGAGGATGAAGACTATTCAGGTAACGGCACAGGTAGTTGTCCCTCGTGTCCCCAACTTCCTCCACATGGCAGACGGGCAAATCCTTCCCGTTGAGGCCATCACCGAAGAAGGTTTGCGCGAGATCGGGAGAGAGTGGACTGAGGAGTTGATCGAGAACGCCCGTAAGAGGGGATTAGTCCAGTGATGTTTCAGCGGCTCTGCTGCCGGATGGGTTGGCACCGCCCCCCTAGGGAGCACAGGTTCGCCAGAGACGGACAGGACAGGTTGATCCTAGCCAAGCAGTGTGAGGCGTGCGGAGAGGTGCTTTCTGCTGGTGTACTGACTGAAAGGGAGAGACGGTGAGCGCGGCTGACTTTGTTGTGTTCGCGGTGTTAGGTGTTCTTGGCGGATGGGCTTTGGCGGGCGTCATCTATCTGGCTACTCGCCTAAGTCGCAATCCTGTCATCCGGTGTATCCTTGCCATTCTTACTCTCGCTCTGTGCTATCTAACGTTGTCGATAACGCTGAGGTCATTGTGACCGTACCAAATAAGTTTAGGCGGTTTCTTTCGCCACGCCGTAAGCGGAGCGTCCTTTCAGCTAGTGGGAGGGGACGATTCCGTACTACGAGGCGCGGACGCCAGCCCGTTGACGCCGAGAAGGTAGAAACCATGCGGGAGATGCGACGGCAAGGGATCTCGGTTGTTGAGATAGCGCGGACATTGGTTGTTTCAGCATCTCTAGTCGTTAAGCATACGAAGGACTTGCGAGTGCGTGCCGTTAGATCGGATCGAGACACCGCACGGAATGCCAACCGAGAGGCTGACATCGTTTCGCGCGTGCGAAGGGGAGAGACGTTTGATGAGATTGGCCGGTTTTACGGTATAACGCGGGCCAGAGTGGGGCAGATCATCCAGAAGTATGAGGAGAGAACCGGTGATGAGGTAAAGCGGCGGGCGTGGGCCAAACCTAAGCCCGCTGCTCCGGTCAAACTGTCTGATGCCCAACGCTTGCTGAGTCGCGCACGTCTGAATCCAGAGACGGGATGCTGGCATTGGATAGGGCCGGTATTCAAGACCGCGAAGGGCATCACCTACCCACTGTACCCAGTCGCAGGCGAGAGGTACGCACATCGCGGCTCTTATCGTCTATGGCGTGGAGAGATTCCGGATAAGCATTTCATCGTGCCACGGTGCCCTGACGGACTGTGCATCAACCCGTTCCACCAAGAGGCTGTCCCGGCCAAAGATAGGTTCAGGGAGAGTGAGAAATGGGATAATGAACGGGGTACGTGGAAGCACGCTCCCGCCGCCTTTGGACGCAAAAGCAAGGCATCTCAATGAGCGCAGAAGGAGCACGGGCCAAGTTGGACGCCGCTAGAAAGATGCGCTCGCTTGGGGAAACATCGCTGGTGCAGGAACTCACGAGCGCCGCCTACTTTTTGGCTATAGACGCTGGAGACGGCGAGACTGCTTACCATGCGTACGCCTGTCTCGGACGCATGCACCTGTGGCGTGCGGAGTACGATCTTGCCTACGTCCAGTACCGTGAAGCACTTCGGCTAGCGGAAGGCTACAACGTGACGAAGTGGATCGCGCCAGCGCACCACGACTGTTTCATCTCTGGCGCTGAGGCTGGTTATAGTCCTAGTTGCGAGAATGCTGACCCTGCGCTAGCGGACTGGCACCTGCCGGGTGCGCGTACGTGGGCGTTCGTGCACGACATCTACCGGTCGTTGGTGCGAGGCACGGCCAATCGTCAGGTGCGGTTTCAGGCGGTGGACTTCCTCCGTCAATCGGCCATCTCTGCGTCGTGGTGCGTCAACCAGCCGCCACCGGGAGGACCCTGGTATCCAGAGTACAGCGCCAAGTTTGAGAGGGTGGCCGTCTACGCCACGATGGCGCACGCGAGTGGCCTGCTGATGAAGGATGGAGCCTTGGACCCTCAACACCTGACGCGCGCCCTTAATCTCTTCGAGATGGCGGCTGACGACTTGGGTTCAGACGAAGGCTATGCCCTCAACCTGATTGACGTAGCACAGGGAGCTAAGGCAGGCGGAATGGAGGACGCCGCCTCTGGATACCTTGCTAGGGCTTCTATCGTTGCTACACGTAGAGGAGAAGAAAGGATTGTAGCGGAGGTGAGGACGATTCGTGAAAAGTGGAATCAAGATACTTGACAGGATACACCGAACGTTGTACCTTCCTTCACAGGAAGACGGCGGCACACCCTCAGACGGAGCACGGACGATGAGCGAAGATCGGATTGGCAGGGATGTAATGGAAGCGGTTTCGCGCGCGGGCCTCACTGTAGCATCGCCCGACATGGGATACGAAGGATTCAGCTTCGACGTAGTGCAGCAGGGAACCGTCTACCGCGTAACCGTGAAAGAGCAGGATGATGATGCTGAATGACATGTTCACCAACGAAATCCTCCGCTCGTACACGCTCCGGGAGCAAGTGACGCTGACCGAACGAGCGGCGGATTTCGAGACGAGAGCCAAAGAGGCTGACCGCAGTGATGCTCACGACAGCGCAGACGCTTTCAGGGTCGTAGCAGAGCGGTGCAGGAAGGCCGTCGCCGCGCTCGCCAACGGCTAGCCCCTCACCTACACGACCGTCACAAAAGAGAGAGCCCCCGGCACCGTCTTCGCTAACGGTCCGGGGGCTCTCCTTTCGTTCAGGCGAGAGGCGCCCTTAGAGGCTGTCGGGGGAGGTTGGCGGGGCCTGAATGCAGATGCCGGTGGAATCGTTGGCCTTGCCGCCACCTCCACCAAGGTATCCGCCACAGTCGAGACTGGGACCGGCGGGGTCTGCGTTGCGGCTCTCGTTACCACACGCAGCCAAGAAGCCGCCCACGGCGGCCAGCGTTAGGACCATCAGGGCGAGTCTAAGGCTCTTCATCGGACACAACTCCACGTCAGGGGGCAGACATCGGGGGACCGGGCGTCCAATCTAACGCGTGCTCCCCGATAGTGCCACCCTGTCTCCGTTTACAGCGGCTCCACGCTCACGAGAACGCCCCTGTTCCGCATCGTTTCGGTGAAGGTCTCCATTGGCCTACCTATCCACCATGCGTAGGCTCTGGATGCTCTTATGATGCAGTCGTACTGATTGATCGCCACGTTTCCAGAGGCGGTCTTGGTGGTGACCTTGAACCAGTACAGGTTAGGCGGGTTCAACCGGCGCGTCTCCGCGAAGATGCTTCGGGGTATAGGGTGGCGACAGCATCCGACTGCCACACCTCTTTCGTGTCCACGTCCATCAACGACAACTTGCCTTCCCATCCAGCACCCTGATCCATGTTCCAAACTTCGCACCTCTGGACCGGCTCTGTAAACCCTGCACGTGTGGTTGTCGTGTGACCAATGTACACCTCGGAGAACTGCGTCAGTCTAGGCTTGTGACCGTGCAGGTTTAGCGCTTCATTCCACAGTGTGCGGTCCCAAGTGAGTAAGTCAGGGCACCCCATCGGATGGGAAAAGTCGGAGCGAGGCCATCCACCGTGCACGAACATCCGGTCCCCTTCCTCGTGCCACAACTTGGCGCGCTTGAGGTAGTCACGGTGTGCGTCTGGAACGTATAGTCGGTTGAAGTTGTAGCCTGCCAGCGTGACCCTGCCACCCTGTTGCACCCAAGCGGGTTCCGCATCCCTGCCGTCCACCCATTCAGCGAACCATTCATCGTGGTTACCCATCAACCAAACGGCGTCGGGTAGCGCGAGCAGAGCATCAATGCACTCTCTGGATTCAGGCCATCCGTCAACTACGTCTCCCATGAAGATGAGGCGGTCTTCAGCAGGGTCAAAGGACGCTCGCTCCATCACCTGAACGAACGCCTTTTGCGCTCCGTGTAGATCACCCATCACTAGCGTTCGTCCACTCATGTGGCCCGCTCCATCAAATCATCGTATGCGTTGTTAGCCTCTCGCAACTTCGTCTCCAACTCTCGGATACGCTGGATAAGGGAGAGGACGGCAGCAGGTGTGGCCCGTTCATCAAAGGCTTCCCAAGCCGCCGCATATTCAGCGTTATATCCCTTGTGATGCGTGATGAAGCTAGTTGCTAGTTCCAGTTCGTCTAAATCTATGTGCACGGGTGCTTCTTCGTTAGTGCTCATTGTGCTTCCCCGGTGCCTGAAACGTATGCAGCGACAGCCTGAGCGAGCACATTCTGACTATCAGAGGTGCAGTTTACGGTCGGGTTAGCGACGTGCTCCTCTTTGGTGAAAGAAAGAGGGCATTTGCTATCCCACCACTTCTCAGCGGCCCGGATTACCCGCAGAGCGTCAGCGGTATTTCTCATTGTTGTGGCTTCCCCGGTTCAGGCGCGTTCATCACAGCAGCGTGGGCGGCGGTCAGAGCATCAGCGTGCGCAACCAACGGATTAGGATCGATGTAAGGGGCAACGCCTTCGTACGGAACCGACTCTGCACATAGAAAACGTTGATCGCGTGCGTGCTCCTTGAAACGCAACACCAGTACATCAAACGCCGCTTCTCGGATAGACGATGACAAGTTAAGCGAGTTAAGAAAGGTCTCCGCTTGTTCGCGCGCACTTCGCATATCCCTCTCCCATCTTAGGTGGACTTCCTCTGCTTCGGACAGTGAACCTAGCGCCTGCGTCTTCGTTAGTCAAGACACTTGACGTCTACCGTATGAGGCGCTAGGTTCACTCAGTCAGACGACGCACCCGACACCTACACAAGAGACCTACCGATGCCCGATTACACCCTACTAAGCAACATGGCCGCTCAACAGGTACAGATGGAACGGCGGATTGTCCAGCTAGAGACGGCGGTTGCGGAGGCACACGAGATGGCGGTCCGTGGCGAGCACGGTTGGCACATCCAGCACCGTCTAGGGCAGGTGCTTCGTACGGAGGACAATGCCAATGTCTGAGGAGAGAGAGTTTCCGCGTGGTATGAAGAGAGAGGACGAAGCGTTGGCTGTGATAGACACGGCCGTGGCATACGTGGACCAACTGTGCTCCTACAATGCTGTGATGCATCCAGAGGTGCACAAGCAACGCCTACGTCTGGCAGAGGCGGTTGACGCCTTTCACAATTCCGCCTCCCCTGAATCAGAGGGATTAAACGATGGCTGATCTACGGATCTACAAATACGAGTTGGAAATCACTGACGCGCAGAGGGTGCGCCTACCCAAGGGTAGCACCATACTAAGCGTTCAGGATCAGGGAGGCACGCTGTGCTTGTGGGCGCTGTGCGACATCACACAGGAGGACTCCACGCGCTACGTCTACATCGTCGGCACTGGCAACTCGGCTGGAGTCTCAGAGCACTCTACCTACGTGGGCACGGTGCAGATGATGGGTGGACGTTTGGTGTGGCATGTGTTCGCAGGTAGGGAGAACGCCTCGCGTGTTACCCCTCTTTGAACGCACGTACGGATGGATCATCAGCGGCACGGTTCACCTCTTCGGGGTCTAGTCCAGCCGCCTTCACGGTATCTACGGGCATGACTTTTCTGCGGATGAGTTCTGCGGTGACGTAGGGTGCGACGGCGGCGAACAAGAGCGTCAGGATAGTGGTCCACGCTAGGGCCTGCTCCGCCGTGAGGATGCGGTGGACCAAGAGCACCCCCACAATTCCGGACGCCCATAGACCTGCCTTGCGGGCTGGCTCGCGCTCTCTATCGATTTGTTCCATGTGGAACACTCCTTTGTGTGAGGTTTCAGCAGCCCGCTCCGTTCGTATCGCGTCCTGCCTCCTGATTGTCACGCCTGCGCTCGTTGCACAGGAATTGGTCTATCCTGTCGTGTTGCTGATCCCGTTGTATGGCCGCACGTTCTCGTTCCAATGCTTGCGCGGCATGCTGTTCTTGACGGGTGCTCAACGAGGCAACAGCACTGGCCTGCTCCGCTAGCGCACTGTTCACCTTGGACGCGTTCCACGTCACCTGCAACAGGAAGGCGAGGAAAGTTAGGAGGGCTCCTATCCACGGGGCAAGCGTCATCAGAGAGGAGCGCTTAGGCGGTGACACCATCCCGCGCAGTTGCGGACCCATTACTGCCGCCACCAGCACCAGCAGCATGGCGCCAGTCTCAATCCAGTCTGACATCTTCTTCTTCTCTTCGCTCATCCGTCTCCTTTGTATCTTCTTCCACTTCGGCTACGGCTAGATCGTACGCTCGTCTACGTGGAGCGGGTACACCATGCTTGGCTTTGTGTGCTGCGTCGTCAGTGAGTTCTTGTGCCTTCCAATGCGACACCAGTTGGTCACCAGCGTCCTTGCCTGCCCACTGTGCTACCTTGGATGCTGCCTTACCGAGAATGAACTTCTGTGACGCGTTGATGGCTGAGAACAGGAATTCAAGGACGAGTATGCGTGAACCGCCGTTGGCTAGCCTGTGGTCGTATACGCTGGACAACTCCTGAACCGCAATCAGCATCGTTACTACAGTGGTGATGATACCGCCTTGCTGAATTACTGGTGAGTTGGCGAATACGTCCAAGCCTAGCCAGTTGAGCGCACCTGCGATGTTCAGGATGCCGAACTCGGTTGCAAGCCCTTCCATCATCCGGCATCCGATCATCAGTACGCCGGTGATGATCTTCTCTCGCCTTCCCCGTGCCGCACGTAGAGGGTCGTATGCGTTAGGAGAGCCCAGCGGCACCGCCCTAGCAGTTGCTACACCAGTAGCGTAGTCTAGGATGCTTGCGAAGACTAGCATCCCAAGCGCCCACGTAAAGGGGTCGCGAGACAGGGCGAGTGCCACAGACCCGAGCGCCGTACCTATCCACACCAGTAGAGGCGCTTCAAAGATCCGTAAGGCTACACCTACGAGTAGATCAAAGAACCGTGTTACGGCACCTAGTAGAGACAGCGCAGGCGGAATTCTCTGTGGAGACATTCTATATGCATTGTAGGGGATTCCATCGGGCGGCTCCCAAATACGTAAAGCCCCGCCGGACTAAGGTCCGTAGGGGCGCCTTCCCTGCGTAGTGCGTCTTGTACTGTGCTCTAATCTAACGCTCAGAAGGGGAGAATGTCACGGTGTGAGAGAATACCCTTGACAGCCTACGCGGATAGTTGTATTATAGATGCAGACGGGCGGCGGTTGTCGCTCTGACGCAAACCCCTTGGACGGAGATACACCGATGCCCGCCACTTCCTTCGCACCCGCCTCTTTCCTTGTCGGCCGTCGTAACGAGACCGGCAACTTCGAGAAGGTGAGCGCCAGCGGCAAGGCGTACCAGTCCGACGCGTGTCATCCGCTGGTGGACGGGATGACGGAAGCGGCGCACTACGCCATCGGACGCGCGGCGGTGTGGATGAGCAATGAGGAGATGCGCCCATGCTTCGTGGACGTGGATGTGGACGGGGTCTGGCGCGTGTCGCTCATCTGAAAACAGGGTCGGGGGAGGATTGAGTACTCCCCAGACGCTAACTCACACTATGGATCGTATGTAAGGCTGAGTGCGCACGACACGGATGGCCTACGGAGTGCGCCGTCTGCCACGGCGAGGGAGATATTTGGCCCTCAGATGATGCCAAGGCCGCACACGAGGCGTGGGAAGAGATCCCGCCGCCCTTGGTGAGGGATGGCAGATGTGGGAGACTGTGAGCGAAGGAAGCCCAGTTACTCCCGTGTTCGCCACCGCAGAAGAACTCGTCTGTCATCTCGTCATCAACGATGGCTACTCAGAGCAGGGCGCTCGCGCGTTCGTAAAATCTGGATGGGCGCCTTCCATGATCGGAAACGATAACGGCATCGTTAGCGGAATCGAAGGAATGGGGTTGCTGGAGAAGGAAAAAGAACAGGGGTGGGAGTAGTTGTGAACTCGCACCGGACACGACAATCTTGACAGCCGCTGTCTACCGATGTACCGTACATAGGTCGTCACCACTAACCTAACCGGAGAAGATTAGAGTATGAAGAAACTCAGACTGGAAGAGTTGTCGGTAGAGTCGTTTGTCACAACTCATGGGACAAGTATACGTGGTACTGTAGGAGCACGGCAGGCATCAGGGTTTGAATGCTCTATCGCGGAAAGTTGCTGGATGACCTGTGCAGGCGGATATACCTGTGCTAACACATGCGAAAACTCGTGCGGACCACAGGAAACCTGCACCGAAACGATGAATCCGGAGATTTTCACCTGCGGAGGCAACGGTAGCGGTGGCGGCAGTACGGCAGAATTGCAGACCTGTAACGTGCAGTGCGGTTACCATACGGAGCAGTGATCCACACCCTGTTTATGCCCTAACGCACAGGGAGGCGCCGCATTAACACGCGGCGCCTCCCTCGTTTTACGCAGCAGTCAACACGATGTACGGGGCGCTACTGGCCTCCGTCGTGTAGGCGAAAGCATTACCCACTACGATGCTAACGTTATGGGTGCCGCCATACCCATTGTTAACGCTTGAACTGTTAGTGGGCTGCGGTACGAACGGTACGCCACCAGTGCAGGTGCGGATGGAGAAGCCTGCAACCTCAGGAGCGACGGCAAGCCAGTATCTACCGGGCGCAGGCGTCCACGTAATCGACCTTGAGGCGTGAGTGCTGCTAGTAGACGCATCTGCGGTCCCTGCATCATACACGAGGTTGCCCACGCCACCAGAGCCGTTGTCGGCGAATATCAGCAGGCGAGCGAGTGCCCCTGCGCCTCCGCCAGTCGTGATGTCGATACCAATGGCAGAGAAGGTGGCGGATTCCTTCACCTCGTGCGCTACGGCCCGTACCGTAGTGAGGGAGATGGCGCCAGTGCCCTTGCCCAGCGGCGGGTTTGGACCGTAAATCTTGCCGCTTGCGTACGCCGTGGGCGCACCACCAACGATCATGCCGTCAGTGGCGTTGGCCGGGTCTGTCGTGTTGGTGCGGTAGCGCAGACGGCCATTGGCGTCACTCCAGAGCGCCCTACCGGAGAAACGTAGGGGCTGCTGGTACGTGCCGTTGATGGACAGTTCATCGGTGTCCAGAGACAGGAGTTCATGCCGGTAGCGGTTGCTGGACGGATCGACGCCGACATCATACGTCTGACGGAGTGGGACGCTCCAGTCTGAACCGTATTCAGACACCCAACCCGTGTGCGGTGCATGGATGCGCCCGCCGTGTTGTGCCGCCGTATTCTCACTGTAAAGGTCGTAGAACGTCTCGCCGTTGTAGATCGCTAGGTCTCCAGTGACGTTAGCCTGCGCGTATTCGTCGGTGCTCTGATTCCACGCAAGGCGCAGATCAGACGAACCGGGCACGCCGCCACTCAACTTGTAGTGGTTGTTGTACGCTTCGAGGGCAGGCCCGCCGTCCATCAACCTGAACACTACTGCCTTGGCGCTTGACCCGGCATGCCCGTTTCTGGCGTAGATCGTACCACAGTTGAATACGTGTGCGAACGCGCCGGAGAAGACGGAGCCAGTCAGTTCAACACAGGTCACCACATCGTCAATGTCTCGACTGGCGGAGATAACCGAGCCAACGATAGTAGGCACGCCGCCCAACACGTCGCCAACCATGCGTACGGCTAGTTGTCCAGTAGAGGAAATGTTGCCCCCTACAAGGACCGCTCTGCCACGCAGGGTAACGGTCGGATCAGCGCCGGTGCCGCCGTTGATGGACGTTAGGTTGCCCAGTCCCAGGTTCAGAGTAACGAAACTGGGCACGTCTACCAGTTCGGTGTAAATGCCCGGCCTAACGTCGATAACCCAGCGTGAGGCGGTGGCCGGTGTAGCGGCAGTTGCGGCGGCGATGGCCGCATTGATCGTCGTATAGTCGCGCTTGCCGGAAGCGTCAACGATCAGGTGTCGGCCCGCTGGCGGTGATTTGAAACTCTGCGCGCGCAGGTCCGCGAAGTGTCCATCGTACAGGTCTGTCTCAGTAGCGCCAGAGTAGGCCACGATGTCGGCGGCCATCGTGGCGCCCTTGAACCTGCACCGAATGGACAAGTCAGCGCCTACGTGAGATGTGTTCTCACTGCGCAGTCGGCGGGGCGAGACGGCGAAGAACGCCTGCCACACCGAATCAGTAATCTCTACGTAAGCTTCTACGCCCTGTCCCTGATTCCAAATCAGTTCTGGAGCGGTGGCGGAGCCGGTCGTGCCGCAACTCGTCTTCAACACCCCGTTCATGAAGTGAACAAAGGTGGTTGTGTTGGTCTCGTTGTGGAACATGTACATCTGAGCAGACGCCGCCGACGCTTGGCGGTTGGCCAAGTATATCTTGCAGCCGATAAACTCCATCCCCAGTGCGCCTGACGTGCTACCCGAACACTTCACACCGTAGATGGCTGCGTTCTGATCCTTCTCCAAATACCCGTAGCAGTTATCCAGCGTGGCGCGGTGGCCTGATAGGTCATTCTGGAAATGCAGTACCGTAGACGAGCTAGTGGTTGGCGTCCAGCGCAGGTCTGACATGCGGGAGCCGCACCGCATCGTCGGCGTACCGCGAAAGAATGTCTGGTGCCTGCCCTGCCCCTTCAACCACACACCAGCGTTGAGCGTAAAGTCGCCAACCTCCACGATACTGGTGTTGGGAGTCGCAAACTCTATGATCCACGGACTGCCCACAGTAGCGACCGTGTTCACGTATGCCAGCGCCAGCGCCAGCGTGGTGTAGTCGCCCTTGCCATCTGCATCCACCACTACGCGGCGCGTATAGGGTGAGCGCATTCCGCCAATGAAGCGGTGCGGTGCGCCTAGGTCCCATTGGATCTCGTTTACGACCGTCATCCTGTCCTCTCCAGTCCGCGTTTACCTGCGTGGGTCATGCTTCGATGTAGACGATTCCGTCGTCTCCATACGCTACCGTTGTCTCTACTTCGCTGTTCGTTGTCTCCAGTAGCATCCAGATTTTCGTTGTGCCATCGTCGGATTCCAACGTCAGCCCTGAATGGCCTAACTGCATGTGCTCTGCTAGCGTGACGACGCCAGTTTCAGGGTCGTAGTCGAATGACCAAGGTTCCAAGTTGACCGCCGTGGTTACGGTGTCTTGCCACTGTGCTTGTGGATGCAGGTAGTCCGTCATGACGCAATCCCATCGAAGCGCAGGGTGACGCCCTTGGGCACGTCCAAGGCTTCATCGTACTCTCCAGCAGCAACGGTGATGACGCGTGGAGACTTCTTGGATACGCGGTCCTTCTTAGCCGCCGCTAATGCGGACGCGATGTCCTCGTAGTCACCGCCCGGACCAACGCTTACGTGCTTGGGGTGCTTCTCAGTCATGACACTTCCTCCACGTTTTCGGTGTCGTCATCGGGTATCAGCAGGCACCCGTTCTCTAGTCCTACCTGTTTGCCCTTGCACTGCTCAGTCAGCCCCAGTGCGGCTACGGCAGCTCTTAGCGACCAATCCATCCTCTGCTGGGCGGCTGTGATCTCCGCATGAATCTCCTCAAGGACGGCCGTCAATTCTGGCGAGATGGGTATGGATTTCATCAGAGGGCCGTGTTGATGAGGGCGCCGGTGTTGTCGATAGTGAGCAGGGCGCGTTTGGTACCGTCAGGGCTCTTGAGGATCATTCCTGAACCCGCGAGGTGCAACCAGAGGTTCCCGTTGCCAGTCAGCAGAAGCACCGTGGCGTCATTGGTTGCCACGCTGAACAGGCGTTGCGTGCCTGTGATCGGAGCACTGGCGCCGCCAGACCACGCCTTGCCGTCCATGTGCAGTGCGCCTTTGGCGTTGGACGGTGGCGTTGCGCCGGACGCAATCGTACCTGACAGACTAGTCTCCAGCCAAAGCCCGGTCTGGACATTGGAGGAAAAACCGAGGATCATCAGTCCGCCGGTCGTGTTGTTGACGCTGCGGGATACGCCGTAGGTGTCCGTCTCAGCGCCTCTGGAGGTGATGCCGTGCGCCAGTGCCCAGCGCTTCAGGGTGATGGCTTCGTCATCGGATACCATGTCCTCCTGTGAGAGAACAAGGCCGCGCCGGTTGGTAAGCGCAGGGATGACGGCGCCGGCAGACGTTGTGCCTATCAACACCTGTTTGTACAGGACGGTGCTTACGGTCTTCTCGGTGCGGATGACGAGGCGGTCCGTGGAGTTGTCCAGTAGCGCCACGATGCGGCTGCTCTCCAGCGGACGGCGCACCTTCACAACGCCAGCCTCAGAGAAGAATGCAGAACCGCCGATTGGTGCACTCGTTGGACCCGTGCCGTCCGTCAACCAGATGATGCGTTGATCGCCGCCACCTGCCGCCACGCGTGGTCCGCCGATAGCTAGTCCCTTGGCGAAGATTGCCGATCCCGTCCCATCGTGGTACAGCGTACGCGCCGCAACCAGTCCACGCGCCGTCTCCCCTGTAGGCGAGGATGCCGTGCGGTACAGCATGTACGCGATACGCACGTCAGCCGTAGTCTCGTCTACGCTGCGGTAGGAATAGACGAGTCCAACGATTCCCGGCTCAATCTCTACGGTAGCGTGGTAGTCTGTACCGCCACTGTCAGGGATGGTGATGAGTTGTTCCGCGCCCCACGTCACTCCTGAATCAGCACTAACCACCAGTCCGAATACGGCATCACCTGCACCAGTCCTACGGTAGACTAGCAGGATGTTGCCGTTGTCGAGATGCATAAGTTTGGGTGTGCCGCTGGCCCTGTCGATAATCATCACAGGTGCAGACCACGTCACACCATTGTCCGTGCTTACCGTCTTGTAGTACTTGTGCGGGCTCACGCCGATGCTGTCCCGCATCACTGCTAGGATATTGCCGGTGCTAGTCTCTATCAGGCCGGTTTCGTTGTAGTCTCGTTCTGCTACGTTGCCAATGACGACTACTGCGCTCCACGTCAATCCATCATCAGTGGATCGCACCACGCCGGCAGAATATGCGCCTGCTGTATCGTTGCCGTACACGCTCAACATCAGGTCGCCGCTGTCCAGTTGCAGCACGGCATCCGAGGTGGAGCCCCGGTTGTCCCAACCCGTAGGTATGGCGATGGCAGCGCCCCACGTAACGCCGTAGTCGGCGGACCGCATCACCGTCACGCCGTCCATGTCCGAGCTGTCTATGTTGAACTCGGAGCGGAAGAACGAGAGAATGAGCGTACCAGCAGCCGTTATGGAGACGTGCGGGTCGCGTGCGTCGAAGGTGACATCCTCGTAGACCTGCAACGGCCCTGACCACGTTTTACCCCTGTCAGCGCTTTTCTGCGAGTAGATTATCCCCTTGTCGCCTACTCCCGCGTGAGAGAGTCCAGACCTGTACACGACGAAGATGTCGCCACTGGGCAGCATGACGGCGCCGGGGAACGCATGGTAGTCGCGGTCACCGCCGTATACGCCAGTGGCAATCACTGTATTGGTGATGGCCTCATCATACAGCATCCGTACCCCATCACCTACCGGCTGGCCGCCCCCGTGTACAGCGTATGTGGGGACTGGACCTTCCAGGTCAGGGATGGAAAGTGGTACGCCGAAGTCAAGCACCGCTCTGGTGATCGTCATTTCCTTAACCGTCCCCCGTAGACTCTATGTAGACCGTGCCGTCCAGTTCAACTACCTGTGCTTCTACTTCTCCGTTCACCTGCTCTACCAGTGACCACGTAGCGATAGTGCCGCCTGACGTCTCTTCCTCACCAGTGATGATCAGTCCGGGTTCCAACGCACTGCGCGGTTCTGGAGACAGCGACACGTAGCGCGTGGTGTCCACGTCCTCATACTCAATGCTCCAGCCTTCAAGAGCACTGGCGGCGGACGGAAGGTCCTCCCATTGGGCATCCGGGCGCGAGTAGTCATGCATTCGCTAGATGATGCTGGGTAGCACGCGTGACGGCATCGGCGCGCCATAATTGGTGTCCGTCGCCGCATCGTACAACTGTGCCACCACGTAATGCAGATTCGCTATACCGTCACCCGCTCCCGTGTCCGTCCAGTTCAGGATGTTCTCTTCGTCGTCAGTGAGTACGAAGGTGTCGGTACCCACTGATACGCCAGCACGAAAGAACTCCACGTCCAGAGACAGTCCATCCATTGAAGCGCCGTTGACCGTTACGGTGTAAACGTCGTCAGTGCCATCGTCGTCAACCGATCCCTTTACGGATGTCATGGCGGACGCAGGGCGGTCATAGCGTTCGATGTCCAGCGGAGACCACGGCCCCCATGTGCCGGACTGTCTGGAGCCCGCAATCTCCACAAACATCATGGCCGTCTCTGAGCGCGTGAAGACAAATACGCCTACGCGTGTGCTGTCGATATCGAAGGTGACGGCAGAGCCGCCGTCGATACGGTAGCGTCCTGCACCTGTGCCAGACCACGTATACTCGTTGAACCGCACGGTCACGGTTGCCTCGTCTCCGTCATAGGCCACGTCCGCACTTAGTACTGTCGGCTCTCCGGCGGGTATCTCTCCACGCGCCAGTGGACCCTGCACCAGAGCGTCGTTGTAGCCCCACACTTCCAAAGACTGCACAGCACCAGTCTGCGTGACGTTGAAGATGGCGGCGCGGTTGGCGCCCACGGTGGCGTTCTGTAGTGCACCGCTTGCAACGCTGTACTTCATGCCACCAACGCCTACAAACGTGTCTGTATCGCCGTTAACGGTTACTGAGGCTGATCCTACGCCGCCACCGTTGGGGATGACGCTCGCGATAGTGACGTTGGCCACATCGCCTAAGTCAAAGCGCTGCGTGCCCTCCTGAATGATCGTCGTACCCTTGTAGACACGGTACAGGATGAGCGACGTGTGCTTCTCAACCAGCGTGACGTTAGTGGTGAACGGAGTGAAGATCTCTGTCCACGCCGACTGTGCGCCCGTACCTGCCTTGGTGGCCGTCTCTATCTTGGTGATCTCTACACCCGTAATCGGTGTGAGAGTCAGAGTGCCCGTGGTGGCGGTCTCAGAAGTGAGCAGGCGCACTGCCGCGCCGCCTTGCTGTACGGCCGGAATCGTATAGGCAATCTCTTCCCTGCCACCGGCACTGATCGTCGCACTGAACTTCGCTGCGCCGTTCCCTGCACCAAAGGCAGGACGGTTGACCACGATAGCGCCATTGACAGTCTGATCGGTGTCGGCGGGCAGCGCAACGCCGTTGTTGGTGCCGGAGCATCCCGTAAGCCGCACCGTTACCGGGAGTGCTCCTAGCGTGCGCGGGTTGGTGGCGCTGGCCGTGAAGCCCTGCGTGGTGTTGTTGGTGTTCGCCGCCGTCTGCGTTACGGACAGGTCTGGTGTAACCGTATCTGCGTCCAGTGGCACCACACTCACAAGATTGGTGAGCGGCACACCGTTCCGCTCTGCGCGGAAACTGTAGTCTAGCGGTGACGAGCCTGTAGCAGGTCTGGCTACGGTGATGGGTGAGGCTGGCGGCGTGCCATAGGCGGCGCCGTTTATGGACAGAGTTACGTTGTCGCCGCCCCAGTAGATCGTATAGTTGGCAGGCCCGGCTACCGCCTGCACGTCCAGCGCAGGGCCGCCGTATTCACCAAGTGGGATATACTGGGCAACGCGCAGGTCAAAGTAGTCGGCGCTTGGTACGCCAGCGCCGTTCTCAGCATAGACGTGATAGCGCAGTTCTCCCGCCTCAGACGCCTCAATCTCGAATGAGCCGTACCTGGGATCAGAGGAGCGCGGCACGATGGCTACGTCCGGTCCCTCAACGCCACCAGTAACCAGCCTGTAGAACTGCGCTACGGTGTCGGTGTCGGGTGAATCGACATAGGCGATAAGGTAGGCGCCGCTCTGCGCCACCAGCCTTACATCCGGCTTGTCTGGAACCTTGTTGGTGTCGGAGAAGAAGGGGCCATAGGCCCAGTCTGGATGTCCATCGTTGCGAGGACCGGCGAGCCTGACACCTACGGGGTGATTCGGATGCAGCGTGAAGGGGCCATACTCCCACGTAAGCGGCACCGTCAGTGTGGCCGGGAACGGTCCAGTCTCCACGCCTACGTTGATGAGATAGACGTTGACGCCCGTCAGCACGCCTCGCGGGTCGATCATCTCAAGGTGTATCGTCGCTTCCGTACCGGCTTCGTTCTCCGGTACCTCAAGCACCTTCACACGCACTTCCGGCGGTGTGCCGATCACAACCTTGCGCCACACGCGTCCGGGGCGCAGGTAGGCGTCTCTAGGCTCTACATGGGTAATCGAATAGTATCCCTGTGACGCGGCAGGGATGTTGATGCTGTCCGTTCTGAGCAGCGCCACGCGTGACAGCAGGTCATCCCAGTCTGACCGCTTCTCCGGGAGCTCATACACCCTCGACGCGCCACGCACGGACGCTACGCCGTCACCACGCCGCCACGTCCACGTCCTGCTGCCGTCTGGCTCAGTCTCTCCACCAACCACGTCATAGAGAGAACGTGCGTCCAAGTCGTCCGGTATGGTGCCAGCCGCTCTATCCTTCCACCTGTAGAACTGGCCCACAGGACCGCCACCACGTACGTCTACTTCTGTGTACTTGTCCGTAGATGTGGCGGAGTGTGAAGCGCTTACAACCGCCCACTGTGTCGGGTAATCGAAGCGCAACGAGTCGGCGGCCAGTTCGACCAGGTCGTGCAGTCCAACCCACGGAAAAAACGGCAGGCGTAGACGCATTTCTGCGTACGGCGTGGACAAGTCCTGCTCCGCAGCCAGTAGCAGAGCGTCCACCTGCGCTATGGTCATTGGATCGCCGTCAGACAGTACCAGTCCCATCCACTGTTCCAGGTAGGACGGACTGTCTGCGGGGTAAACGGTAGTACGGTGGCGCGTGAAGACGCGGCCGGTAGGCTCCTTGGCCGTCGCGGTGAACAAGTTGCGGATGTGCTCGCCAGTCTCTTTCAGGCCCGGCACCTCCTGCACTTCGCCAGCGTCTAGGAACAGGTCAGGGTCAGTCTTGTCCCGTGGCGGCGCGTAGAGCGTGTAGCGGAATGCGTTGGTGCTGGTGTCCCACAGATAGCGCACGTCCCACGCGAGGCGCTGCGCGGCGAGTGCACGTATCTGTGCGCCAAGCTTGCCCACTGCTGGCTTGTACGGGCCAATGCCGATGTCTCCAGAGCCGTCCACCGCGTACAGGGTGACTGGCGTCTGCATCCACCTGTCGATCAACCCCTGAATCTCGTCGTCCAACGGTGTGCCGGGGTCCGCTGCGCCTCGTACTTCTTCTTCCCGGATGTCGGTGTTCTCGATCACCCAATCCAGAGAGTTGCACTCGCAGGTGACGTACTCACCCGGCCAATCTACCGTCTGGATTACGCCCTCAAGCCAGCGCCGCCACACCGCCGTACCTGCTACAGCACCCTTAACGATGTTGGCGGCTTCGATGTAGATTTCAGAGTGTGGATGCAGGAACGGCTTGAATAC
>WUUC01216481.1_pt1 | contig 20255 bp, 16 predicted proteins | sample 6278441 | NCBI WGS metagenome assembly WUUC01 (sample SAMN13675441, study PRJNA597444) | soil metagenome | isolation source: soil | place: USA: Washington | collected 2017-10
GGGGGATGGCGATGTTGTTGGGGCGGCGCTTGCTGGTCATGTCGCTGTGGCGGATCTGGTAGTGATCGGCCACGCGTTTCTGGATCGCCTCGATAGTGAGCTGGTTCTGCGCCTGCTCCATGAGGACGTCTTGGAGGAGCATCTCGGTCGTCGCGAGGTCGATGGGTTTGCCGGTGAGGCTGGAGTAACTGGCGACCTTGATCAGCGCGCCTTCGAGGCGGCGGATGTTTTTAGAAATGTTCTGCGCGATGAACGTGGCCACGCCGGCGGGGAGCTCGAACTTCAGGTTGGCGGCTTTGGTGCGCAGGATGGCGACGCGGGTTTCGAAGTCGGGCGCTTGGATGTCGGCGGGCAGGCCCCACTCGAAGCGGGAGACGAGGCGGGCCTCGAGTTTTTCGATCTCGGAAGCGCGGCGGTCGCTGGAAAGGACGATCTGTTTCGAGGATTCGAAGAGGTCGTTGAAGGTGTGGAAAAATTCTTCCTGGATGCGCTCTTTGTTGCCGAGGAACTGGATGTCATCGAGGAGGAGGACGTCGACGTGGCGATAGCGTTGGCGGAACTTCGGGAGGGCGTTTTCTTGAAGGGCTTGGATGAACTCGTTGGTGAATTTTTCCGTCGAGAGGTAGGCGATGCGGGTGTGCGGGTTATTCTTCAAGATCGCGTGCCCGATGGCGTGCATCAGGTGGGTCTTGCCGAGGCCGGTGTCGCCGTAAATGAAGAGGGGGTTGTAGGCCTGCGCAGGGGCTTGGGCGACCGCGAGCGCGGCGGCATGGGCCATCTGATTATTGTTACCGACGACGAATGTTTCGAAGGTGTTGCGCGGATTGAGGCCACCGGCGACAGCGGTGCGTTCGTCGTAACGGGGAGCGCGGCGAGCGGGAGCGGCGCCGGTTTTGATGCGACTGCCTGCGTCGGTGGTGACGAAGGGCGCGCCGGAGCCGTCGAGGTCGACCTTCTTGAGCTTCACGGTCATCAAGCGGCCGGTGCTCAGGCGCAAACGTTGGACGATAAGGTCGAGGTAGTTGTCGTTAATCCAGATCGCGGCGAAATCGTTGGGGACTCCGAGGGTGAGGGATTCTTCGCTGCTTTCCACGCAGACAATGGGCTCAAACCAGAGCTTGAAAACGTCTTCGGGGAAAAGGCCTTTGAAGTCGGTTTTAACGGCTTCCCAAAGACTGGGAGACGGGGAAAGAGAAGGCATGTCCGGAGAAGGCGTGGCTGTTTATTCACAAAGCGCGACTGGAGGGGCCTGTCGGACACATCTGCGGCGTTTGTTGCCTGCGGGGACCAAGACGAAAAGTGGGAGAGCTGGGGGCATCATGGCGGGAGTGGGGTGAGTGATGATTAAGGTGTTGATGCCTAGCTGAATGGAGCGGGGCTCGTCTAGAGAGCGCAGGGACTGGCGTCGGAGATGTGTGAAAGAGCCACCCGGGCAGCGCCACAGATGAGGGAAGGGTGCGGAGTAACGTGAATCGAAAATGGGGTTTCAAGAGCAACTTTCCGACAAGTTATTCACAGCAGATCTGCTCATAAGTTTTTCGATTTTTTTATTGCCAGAAAGGGGCGGCGAAAGGGGAGTGACTTTCCCCTCTGGATGTAGGGCCGTACAAATTACATTTGTCCACGGAACGGGGTCATCGAAGTATCGATCTGCGACGCCGGGAATGAGGCCGCAATTGTCGTATGCGAAGTTGCCGGGGGGCGCGAATTGAAACCGGTCAACGCGCTCAGGCAGAATGCAGGGGTGACGGATCGAACCACTTGCCGTGCTCTTTGATCAGATCGATCAAGCGCTCGTCGGCCTCAATCTGGGGGATGTTGTATTTCACGCAGGTCTTGCCGACGTAGAGGTTGATTTTGCCGGGAGCGCCGCCGACGTAACCGAAATCGGCGTCGGCCATTTCACCCGGGCCATTTACGATGCAGCCCATGATCGCGAGCTTCACGCCTTTGAGGTGGCCGGTCTTGGCGCGAATGCGCTGGGTTGTGGTTTGCAGATCGAAGAGAGTCCGGCCGCAGCTGGGACAAGCGACGAATTCAGTTTTCGAAATGCGTGCGCCGGCGCCTTGGAGAACATTGTAGGCGAGCTTGGTGGCGCGGGTTGGTTCGGGTTCGGATTCGATACTCACGAGATCGCCGAGACCGTCGCAGAGGAGAGAACCGGTGAGGATCGCGGAGTCGAGCAGACGGCTGAGGAAGGTGTTGTCGCCGCGCACGGCAGTGGCGGCGGTGTTGCGTATCCAGATCGGGGATCGCGAACCGAGGCGGCGGAGGGCTTCGGCGAGTTGCCGGTAGGCGCCGACGGCGTGGCGGGCGGCAGGCGCGGGGATTTTGCTTAGCGTGAACAGGAGTCGGTCGTCGCCGAGGGGTTGGAGCGTATCGGCGAGAGCGGTGATATCGGCGGGAGCGATTTCGCAGGCGAGAAAGGACGCATGGCGGCGAGCGAAATCTGCCCAGGCTTTTAGCACGGCGGTGTCGGCCGCGGTAAATTTGCGGAGGAGGACAAGGGGCGTGCGTGCCGATGCGGGCGTTAACGGAGGAAAGTGTTTTTCGATGTCGGAGGTTGCGAGAGCAGGCGCAAGTTCGAGGACGGCGAAAAGTGGAGGTGTGGCGGAGGCGCGGAGCGTTTCGCTGACGGCGGCGAGAGCAGCCGCGTCGGCGATAGCGACAAGGATTCCCTCGGCCGGTGTGTCGACGAGACGGGGAGAGGCGAGTTGCGTGAGCGTTTCAGCGAGTGCGCAAATCGAGGGAGCGCGCACGATGACGCGGGGCGGTTGCTCGGGGCCGACGAGGCAGTTTGGGCTGAGCGCGAGCGACGCGGTGGTGCGGCGGGAGAAGTGGAACGGATCGACCGAATCGCGAAGCGATTCGGGAGAATGACCTGTGACCAGTGGCCAATGACGAGCGAGGGAAGCAGGCGTAAGAGAGAACGATGAGGTTGGGGCGGGCAAAGTGGACGAAAGGGACGGAGCATTGATCGCTGAGCATTGGTCATGGGGCATTCCTTTTGGCGCTTCGTGCCAAAGGGACATCGCTTTGTCGGCGAGGGCGCGAGCGACGGGGATTTCGTAAACGCTATCCTCGGTGAGGGAGACGCGAATCGTATCGCCGAGGCCATCGAGGAGGAGGCTGCCGATGCCGATGGCGCTTTTGATGCGCCCATCTTCACCGTCGCCTGCCTCGGTGACTCCGAGGTGCAGCGGGTAGTGCATGTTTTCCTGCGCCATGCGCTGCACGAGCAGACGGTAGGCCTCGATCATGACCTTCGGATTCGAGGACTTCATCGAGAGCACGATCTGCTTGTAGGAGTGCGACTCGGCGATGCGGAGAAACTCAAGGGCGCTCTCGACCATGCCAAGCGGCGTGTCGCCGTAGCGGTTCATGATGCGGTCGCTGAGCGAGCCGTGGTTAGTCCCGATGCGGAGGGCGCGGCCGAGCGTCTTGGCGCGGAGGACCAGCGGCGTGAAGGAATCGTGCAGGCGCTGGAGTTCGGCATCGTAGTCGGAATCCGAGTACTCGCGGACGGCGAATTTTTTTTTGTCGGCGTAGTTGCCGGGATTGACGCGGACTTTTTCCACGTGCTCGACGGCTTCCATCGCGGCAGCGGGCAGAAAGTGGATATCTGCGACGAGCGGTATGTGACCGAAACCGGCGGCGGTGAATTGCTGGCGGATGGGTTTGAGGCACTGCGCGGCGGGGACGTTGGGCGCGGTGATGCGGACGATTTCACAGCCGACTTCGGCGAGAGCGATGGATTGTTTGACGGTGGCGGCGATGTCCTGCGTGTCGCTCGTGGTCATCGATTGCACGCGGACAGGATGCGTGCCGCCGACGCCGACGGAGCCGATCATAACTTCGTGCGCGGCTCGGCGGATGGTGTGGAAGCGGGAAGTGCAATAAGACATCTGAGGGAAATTCGAAGGAGGGACGGCCGAATGCCGAAGTGAAGCGGGGGGGGGCGGTGACGCGGGGACTAAAGGGGGCAGTGATCGGTGAACCCTTGAGCAACGACCAAGTAACCAGGGTCGCGGCGCGATGCTTTGAGGCTTAGGGTTTCTCGGGAACTGGCTGGGCAGGGGCGGACGATTTGGCGTCCTCGCGTAGGTCGCTCGCCCAACGGCGGAAATCGAACGTCGTCACGTACACGATGAGTCCTAACAACAAAAACAGGAAAGCGGTCGTGACCTTCGCGAGGAGCTCGGCCGGGAGTGCCCGGCCCCGAATGCGCGCGATGGTGGCGAAGAGAATATGGCCTCCATCGAGGACGGGGATTGGAAGCAAATTCATCAGAGCGAGATTCACGTTGACCAAGGTCGTGAACCACAAAAGCAGCCGCCAGTCTACTTGAGCCATTTGATGAAAGCCGCGGCCTATGCCGACCGGTCCGCTCATTTTGGAAATGCCGACGTCGGAGTGGCGATCCACGAGGGCTCCGACGGTTTGCCACATTTGCACGAAGTGCTCGCCGAGCATGCGGAACGGAGGATCGTTGATGAGGACTTTCTGATCGATCCAGCGTACGCCCATGCGCCACACGGATTCTTCACGGGAATTTTTTCCATTTTCGATCCGCACTTTTTCCACGCGTGGCGTGACGGTGAAGTGGACGGTTTTTCCTTCGCGAAGCACCGCGAGCGCTGCCGGTTGGTCGCGATTGGCCTGCACGAGTTCGTGCACGTGCAGCATGCTGAAAACTGGCGTGCCGTTAACGCCGATCAATTTATCGCCGGCGCGAAGACCCGTTTGTTCGGCGGGAGATTTTGGGGCTACTTGGTCGATGGTCAGATCATCGGCGGGAGCGATCCCCAGGGTACGAACTTTGTCGACATCGCCGATGAGATACGGGTGGGCCGTGAGGGTTAATATTTGTCCGTCTCGGTCGATCGCGATGACGGTTTCGGGATTTCCTTTTTTATCGCGTCCGCCTCCGAGAACCACGGCCTGAGGCACATTGCGCCAGCGTTCGGTTTTTCGGCCGTCGATCGAAAGGATGCGGTCGCCGATTTTGAAACCGGCGAGCGATGCCGGCGAGGGCACTTCACGGCCATCGGGTAATTTCACCTGCGAGGCGACATAGCCGATCTGGGTCGTGAGATCACTTTTGACCACCGGGTAGCCGGTGATCCAGATGACGCAGGCCAGAAGTGTGGCAAAGAGGATATTGAAGACCGCGCCCGCGACGAGGACCTCCACCTTGGCTGAGTATGGGACGGAGACCTTTTCTTTTTCGGTCACCTCCGCCGCGCCTTCGAGCTGCCGAAGATCGGCGAGCTGGGGCAGGGCGACGTAGCCGCCGAGAGGGATCCAGGACAGCCGGTACTCGACGCCATCTTTGCCCTGCCAGGAAAAAATTTTCGGACCGAAGCCGATAGAGAATCGTTCGACCTTCAGACCGCGTCGGCGGGCAGCGAGGAAGTGGCCGAGTTCGTGCACGAAGATCGAGCCGCCGAAGAAGATCACGACCAGAAAGATCGACCAGGCGTTGGAAAAGAGGGATAGGAAATCCATGGAAGCGTGAGGAGGAAGACGCGGACTACAGGAAGAAGGTGGAGGAAAAAAGGGGCCGTTTGAAACGGCGAGGCGCCGATCAGCAGCGCGTAGGGTGTGAGAGAAGATCCGTGGCGGCACGACGGGCGGTGAGATCCAGAGCGATCACCGTGTTGAGATCGGCAGGGTCGGTATTGGGAATTTTGGCGAGAGTTTCTTCCACGATGCGCGGAATCGCAAGGAACGGGATTTGTCCTTCGAGGAAGGCCGCGACGGCGACTTCGTTGGCGGCGTTGTAGATAGCGGGGGCAATGCCGCCGGCGCGCATCGTGTGCTTGGCGAGGGCGAGCATCGGGAAACGGGTTTCGTCGATCGGGCGGAATTCGAGGGAGAAAAGTTTTTTGAGATCGAGCGGGGCTTCGACGCCGGGCGCGCGATGCGGATGGAGAAGCGCGTGCTGGATGGGGAACGTCATCGACGGCGGACAAAGCTGGGCGAGCATAGCGCCATCGGTGAATTCGACGAGGCAGTGGACGATGCTTTGCGGGTGGATGACGGCGTCGCACTGATCGGCGCGGAGGCCGAAGAGTTGTTGGGCTTCGATGAGTTCGAGGCCTTTGTTGGCGAGGGTGGCGGAGTCGACGGTGATCTTGGGGCCCATCGACCAGTTGGGGTGTTTTAACGCATCGGCGGGCGTGACGTGGGCGAGTTTTTCGACGGGGCAGTCGCGGAAGGCGCCGCCGGACGCGGTGAGGATAACGCGCGAGAGTCCAGCGGCGGGATGACCTTCGATGCACTGGAAGACGGCGTTGTGCTCGCTATCGACGGGGAGGAGTTTTACGCCGCGTTTGCGGGCGGCGGCCATGATGAATTTGCCGGCGAGGACAAGAATCTCTTTGGACGCGAGAGCGAGGGTTTTGCCGGCGTCGATCGCGGCGAGCGCAGGTTGGAGACCGGCGGTGCCGACGACGGCGACGAGGACCGTATCCGCTTCGGGGAGACGGGCGAGTTCTACCAGGCCGGTCAGGCCGCCGACGAGATGCGTGCCGGGGGCGAAGGCGCCGGAGGATTTGGCGGCGGTGTAGGCATCGTCGTCGAAGAGGCCGACGTGGGGGACGCGGAACTCGGCGGCGATGGTGGCTAGTTTCTGCCAGTTGGAGCGCGCGGCGATGGCGACGAGTTCGAGTTTATCCGGATGGGCGGCGATGACGCGGAGCGTGTTTTCGCCGATGGAGCCGGTGGCGCCGAGAAGGACGACGCGGGTGCGTGGTGCGGATGAAGCGGAGGGCGTGGCCATCGAGTGGTAAGGAGCCTCTTTCGTCTTTTCTCTTAATCGTTCTCTTTCGCCAGTCCGGTAACTGCGCCGATCCGGGAGAAAGAGTAAGAGAAAGAAGAAAGAGAAAAATTTCTACAGCAGCGAAAACACGATGTAGCCGACGGGGGCCGTGAGAATCAGGCTGTCGGAGAGATCGAAGACGCCGCCAATTCCTGGAATAGTGTTGCCGGAGTCTTTGGAGTTGGCGCGGCGCTTGACGATGGACTCGACGAGGTCCGAAACGATGGCGAGGACAGCGATGGGCGCCGCGGCCAGCGCGGCGGCGAGCGGTGTAAAGCCGATTGGATAGAAGCGGGCCGCGCAGTGGGCAATAGCGGCGCCGAGGCCGGCGGACACGATCACGCCGCCGATCGCGCCTTCCCAGGTTTTCTTGGGGCTGATGACGGGCGCCATCTTATGTTTGCCGAAGGCCATGCCGGAAAGAAGCGCGCCGACATCGCAAAATTTGGATACGGCGATCAACCAAAGGCAGAAGGCCAGGCCTGTGCCGGCGTGCGGTCCGGGAATGAGGATGATACGCACGAGGAAGTGCAGCATGAAGGGGACGTACGCGATTCCGGCGATGGACCACGCGAGCGATTCCACGCGCGACTCGGCGCTCCGCTCCTTGAGGATGCGCACAGCAAAAACGATGACGGCGAGAGCGAGAAACGCTGAGGTGAGTTGCGTGCCGCGATCGCGGAAGAGCGGAAGCGGTTCGAGGTAGAGGGGCGAGAGCATGATGGCCAGGCCGAGCAGAATGCCGGAACAGTCGAAAGGCTGATGCCCCATCTTGCGGATGAGGGCGTAGAATTCGCGGAGCGTGAAGGCGGCGATCAGCGTGAGGAGCCAGACGCCGCCGCTCGCCCCGAAGAAATAGATGCAGGCGAAGACGAGAGCCCAGAGGGTGAGGGTGCTGAAAATGCGTTTGGGCATGTGGTGGATGATTGCGCTAGGTGAGGTCCAAGTGCCAAGGAGCAAGTATCAGGAAGACAGCGTGGGTTTTTGGCGGCGGTAAAAATCGGGAGAAGTCCGGCGGCGAACAACGCGGTGGGAGTGTTCGTTCTCGCCTACGAGGCGGACGGCGTGACCGAGCGAACCTGTTCGCTGGTTTGGCCGTAGCGGCGTTCGCGTTTCGAAAAAACCTCAACGGCGGCGGCGAGTTCGGTTTTGGTGAAGTCGGGCCAAAGGACGGGTGTGAAGACGAACTCGGCGTAGGCGCTTTGCATGAGCAGGAAGTTGCTCACGCGGGTTTCGCCGGAGGTGCGAATCACAAGATCGGGGTCAGGGATATGTGCGCCTGTGTAGAGATAACGGCTGAAGGTTTCCCAGGAGCTGTCGTTGAGTTTTTCTTTGCCGGAGGCGACGGCGGCGGCGTAGGCGCGGGCGGCGTCGACGATCTCGGTACGCGAGCCGTAGTTGAGCGCGAGGACCAACGTGTGTTCGGTGAACTGGGCGGTGGCGGCGGTGGCGGCGGCCAGTTGTTGCCGAACGACCTGTGGCAGATCTTGCGTACGGCCGATGGTGAGGAGGCGGACGCGATTTTTGACGAGTGTCTTGGTTTCTTTCTTCAAGAAATACTCGAGCAGATGCATGAGTGCGCCGACCTCGTCTTGGGGGCGTTTCCAATTCTCGACGGAGAACGCGTAGAGAGTGAGGTAGCGAATGCCCAGTTCGCGGGAGGCGTCGATAATGCTGCGAACGGTTTCGACTCCACGGCGGTGCCCCTCGATGCGCGGTAGGCCGCGCTGTTTGGCCCAGCGGCCGTTGCCGTCCATGATGATCGCGACGTGAGCGGGGATCGGGGACGGTGAAGGAGACGCGGGACGAGCAGGTGGCATTGCGGCGAAAAGTGCGGGGATTTAGGGAGCCGGCCAGAATTGAGGCAAGGGGAGAGATTTGACGCGCGGTCAGGCGTGGATTTCGTGCGGCATGAGTACTCCATTGACGGGCAAAAAGGTGCAGGCAGCGCTCAGCGGTCTGAAGGGTTGGGAATTCGATACGGATACGCTCACGAAGACGTACACGTTTAAGACGTTTCGAGAAGCGTTCAGCTTTATGACGCGCGCAGCGTTTGAAGCCGAGGAGCTGAACCATCATCCGGAGTGGAGGAACGTGTACAATCGCGTCGCAGTGAAGCTCAGCACGCACGACGCGGGAGACAAGGTGACCGCGAAGGACGTGGAGTTGGCCAAGCGCTTCGAGAAGATCAGCTGGGTGGGCTGAGGTGGCGCGGAGCGATAAGAACGCTCAACGCTTAACTTCCGACGAAGGCGCTCTAAAGGCCGCGCAGGAATTCGAAGATGATGTCGCCCGCGCCCGGCAGGCCCTCATGGGCGAAGTCGGGATAGATGACCATGCGCTTCTTCGCTTTGATTTTGTTATAGGCGGCAAACTGGCTCGAAGGCGGACACACGGTGTCCATGAGGCCAGTGAACATGAGGACTTCAGCTTTAATGCGGGGCGCGAGGTGTTGGCAGTCGATGTAGCCGAGTTTCTCGAAAACCGCTTTCTCGTTCTCATGACGCGGGTCGAAAGAGCGAAAGTAGTTTCGGAGTTCCTGGTAAGCGTCTTTGGCCTGGTCCATTTCCCAGACACGTCGGTAGTCGCAAAGAAACGGAAAGGTGGACGCGGCTCGTTTGATGCGCGGTTCGAGCGCGGCGCAGGCGAGGGTGAGCGCACCGCCTTGGGATCCACCTATCGCACCGACGCGAGCGGCGTCGACCTCCGGCAGGCTCATGATGACCCGAGCGAGCAAAGCCGTATCGAGAAAAATAGCACGGAAGAGAAGTTTTTTGGCGTCGGGATCGTCGAGGCCGCGGATGATCTGACCCTGTAGCGTGTTTCCCTTCACGCCGCCAACATCCTCCGACTGGCCGCCCTGACCGCGGCAATCCATGACGGCGACGCAGAAGCCTTCCTGCACGTAATTGAGTTTATCGGACCAGTCGCCGCTGTTACTGGAGTAGCCGTGAAATTGAAGGACAGCGGGGTAGCCGCGGGCGGCGCGAGGCGCGGAAGGGGCGGCTTTAGGACGGAGATATTTGGCGTGGATGCGGGCGCCACCGATGCCGGTGAACCATAAGTCGTAGCACTCGGCGTGGGCGGGTTTGATGGTGCGATTGGGGATCAGGGTGATTTGCGGATCTTGCCCGTCGAGCTCGGCGAGGGATTCGCGCCAATAGGCGTCGAAGTTGGCCGGGCGCGGGTTGAGGCCGCGGTATTTTTTGAGCTTGGCGAGTGGCAGGTCGATGAGAGGCATGGAGAATTCGAAGTGAACTTTTGTTTCTCGATTGAGCAGCGGGAATGCGACGCGTCGAGAAAAGAGCGGACAGAAAGACCGCGTCCGCCTGAGCGGCTGCGGGCAGGAAAATGGGGTTTGCCCGCGGGATCGGCATCGCGGTTGCCGGAAGTTTTAACCGCGAATGGACGCCAATAGGGAGCGCGCCCTATAAATCCGGAGCGCGGGCTTTCGTTCGAGACGTTCGTGTGTTTCGTGAGCAGCACCTATTCATGAGAACCATCGGAGTCATTGGCCTGGGCATCATCGGCGGCGTGTGGGCTAAAAATTACGATGCGGCGGGTGTGCTCGTGGGCGCCTGGAATCGCACAGCCCAGCCGGATTTTCCGCAGTGGAAACGAGAGGCGAGCGAAGTGGCGGAGGCGGCGGAGGCGGTGCAGATCGTCGTCGCCGATCCGCCAGCGGTGCAGTCGGTGCTCGATGCGATTTTGCCGGCACTCGGACCGGGGAAAGTCGTGGTGCAATCGAGCACGATAGATCCGGAGAGCAGCGAGCGTTTTCTCAAGCAAGTGACCGCGCGCGGGGCTCGTTATCTCGAGGCACCGTTCACTGGCAGCAAGACGGCGGCGGCGGAGAAGAAGACGGTTTTTTTTCTCGGTGGGGACTCGGTGCTGGTTGCGGAAGTGGAGCCGTTGCTCGCGCTCATTTCGGAGACGCGCTTTCACATCGGAACGCATCAGCAGGCGACCGCGATTAAACTCGCGATGAATCTGAATATCGCGGTGCAGATGCAAGGACTGAGCGAAGCGCTGACCTTCGCGCGGAAAGCAGGTGTGAGCGATGAAACGTTTTTCACGGTTATCAAAAAGAACGTGAGCAATTCGGGGCTGGTAACGCTTAAAGAGCCGAAGCTGAGGACCGAGGATTTTTCGCCGCAGTTTTCCGTGAAACACATGCTCAAGGATATGCGGCTAGCTTCGCGCACCAGGGGTTGCGAGGAGATGCCCATGCTCGACACGATTCGCGGATGTCTACACGCGGCCGCGCAGGCGGGTTATGCGGATGAAGATTTTTCGGCGCTGATTCGGTTGCTAGGAGACAAGCGCGGGTGATGTCCGAACCCGGCGCGTCGAAGCTGACTGAGGCTTGACGGCGCGTCAGATCAAGTAGGTCCGCAATCAGCTCAGCGAGTATGTAGAAGAGTTCGCCGGTGAGTTCGCACGGAGCGAACACGGCCACTGGTGCGGCAAGTATCTGGAGGGATTGCTGCGGCAGAGGGTAGTAAGTCCACGATGCGAATGAACAATGACGCTGTCCGGCCGCCGGACACCACACGCGGGACCGAGTGTCGCTCCCCGGAAATCCAGCCCGGCGTGAGCGAAAATCGTCGCGGAAACGGCGCAGACAAACGGCCATGGTTTATTTGAAATACTCTAATCCAAGCGGGTGTTCGAGGGCTCCGAAAGGCTACGCGGATTTGAGAAGGTTGTCAGAGCGGTTAACCTTTCTCATGAGCAAAGCATTTTTAAGAGAATCGGATTTCGAAATTCCCGAGGCGCCGGTGTTGCGCGCGGTGCCGACCGCGCCGATGGGCGGTCGGCTATCCTTTACGCCGGATGGGATGGCGCGGCTTCAGGAAGAGCTACGGCGGCTCTCAGAGATTGAGCGTCCCCACCTCGTGAGTACGGGTTCCATGGGAATCGGCCAGCGGACGGCATTGCAGACGCTCGACCAGCGCATACATCAGCTCTCGGAAAGTTTGCGGGCGGCGGAGGTCGTGTCGTCGCCTGTGGGGGAGATCGATAGGGTTTGTTTCGGCGCGTATGTGACGGTGCGAGAGGGGAAGAAAGTGGAGGCGCGGTATCGGATTGTCGGTGCCGCGGAAACCGAGCTGGAAGCGGATTGGATAAGCTGGGAGTCGCCGCTCGGCCGCGCGCTGTTGAATCGCCGCCGGGGCGAGGACGTGGTGTTCGCGGCGCCGCGTGGAGAGACCAGGCTAACCATCGTCGACGTGAAGTACGTCTGACGAAAGTGTGGGGAAGATTTTTAGTTTTCCGACAAGGTCGACGTTTCGGAGGCTGGGGCGTTTGCCTCGGGCTGGTCGAAAGGTGAGACGGGCTTCGGATGGCGATTGCTGGCGAAGGCGAGGATTTCGACGTAGGCGTGCGTGGCACCGGAAGCGACGAGACGGTCGAGTGAGGGAATCAGCTCGGCGGCAGTGGTGACCGCGGCGTCGGCTTGGTCGGAGCCGATCTTGCAATTGAAATCCCAGAGATCGAACCCGTCGGGGAATTTTTTGCGGCGCTCACGCTTAAGGTATTTACGGATGTCGCCCTTGATGGCTTCGAGGACGCGCGCGTCCTGTTTGCCGGGAGTTTGAAAGGGGAATGTTTTCTTCATTTTGGCTGTCGCTATACCATGAACGCCCGGAAGGCGGCAGGCCTTTTTGCCAGAATGTTCCGGTAAGCGCGGCGCGAGCCTTCGGTGGAATTGAAAACGATGGGCCCAGTGTAAGGGATTTCCGCTGGCAAGATTCAGCGAAGCCACGAGCCGATCGCGATTGAACGTTGCTGAAAAAACGAGGGTATTGAAGGGGCTGCCATGTCGCCCCGTTGGTTCATCCCTTGTTTTATTTTTTTACTCCTCTTGGGCGGTGCCTGGAGGCTTTGCTGCGACGATGCGCAAGCGGCGCAACGGAGTGCAGCCTCGATCCAAACGGCGGAGACGACGTTGAAAACGGAAAGGCGTTCGGAACGTTTTGAGGCGTTCTCGGTGGACAGCGGGCCACACGAAATCTCGGCGCAAAAGACGACGACGGTCGCGACGCCGATTGCGCGGATTTCAGCTGGGACTGCGGCCGTGTTGGCTGAAGAAATCGAGCTTCGGACCCTCGGGGAGCCTTTGAAGCTATCGCTGACCGCGCAGCAGTGGGCGGCGTTTGCGGAAGTGACTTTGTATGCCCAAGCAGTTCGCCATGTCTACGAGGCGGAAATCGCGGTCATGCGGCCAACCGAAGACGGCAGGCAGCGCGTGGAGATCCCGGTTTATGCGGCGGCGGGTGATGCGTTGCGCGGCGAATTATACAGCGCTCTGCGTCGCGAACTAGGGCCGGGCGTAGCGGGAGAGGTCATCTGCAAATTCAAACACGGGCTGGAGGCTCGATTCGCGGGGTTTGGCGTTTCGACACAGACACTGGACTTTGCCGCGGATGAAGAGGGGAAAATCGGAGACGGCGCGGTTACACGGACAGTGGTTTTTGCGAGAAGCACGGATGCCGGCGGCGATCAACCAACGATGCGCTGCGAGACATCGTTTCCGCGATTGGAAGATCCGGAAGGGCTGCAATGGGGACCTCTCCTTGCACGACTTGAAGGTCCGCTGAAAAAGAAATCCGGGGGCTGATCGGTTCGAGACCTTCGGAGGCTGGGAGCGTTCGGCGAACGCGGGCGAGCGGGCGCGATCAATCGAAGCCGAGGAGAGAAATGCCCCATTCCTTGGCCTGAGCCAGAACGGCGGGCTTATCGATTATGATGACGCGGTTCACTTCGAGTGCGGCAGAGTGGAGAGCGGCTTCGCGCATCGTTTCGAGCGTGCGCTGGCCGAAGACGGGCACATCGAAGCGGTAGTCTTGGTGCGTCTTTACAGTTTTCACGAAGAGGGCGCCGTCGGTTTTAAATTCGCCCGCGCGGCGAAGCATGGCGTCGGTGCCTTCGAAGGCCTCGACGGCGAGGACGGTGCCTTTGCGGACGACGCAGCCCTGGCCGATGTCGAGGCGGGCGGATTCGCGGGCGATGTGAATGCCGTGATCGAGGTACTCACGGCCGATGGGAAATTTGCCGCCAGTCATGACGCCGGCTGCGGCGAGATGGTCGTCGAGAAAGCTGCGGGCATCGAGCATCTGAATACCGAGTCGTTCGACCTCCGTGGCGATGGCGCCGAAGATGGTTTCGGCGTTGCGACGTTTGAGTGAAAAGAGAATGCGGGCAGCCTTGAAGTCGGGATGGAGGCCTTTGAAGAGCCGCTTCGGCGTGATCTGGCCTGCCATGATGGCGGCGCCGGCGCCGAATTGTTCGAGTGACTTCAGCATCTTGCCGAGCTGACCCACGAGAAGTTTTTTTCGGTCGGTTTCGGCGAAAGATTCAAAGAGGTCAGGGCGAGTTTCTTCCTCGAAGGCTATTAGGCGGAGCGGGATTCCGGCGCGGCGGATCGAGTGCGCGATGAGCACCGGGTAGAGTCCTTGGCCGGCGATGAGCGCGACAGGTTTGCGAGGATCGAAGGTTTTCGGGAGAAACGCGGAGAGCACTGAGAGAGAGGAAACGAGCGGCGAGAATGCGGAACTGAGGAAGGCGGGAAACGGGGGAGGGGTACGAGGAGGCGTTAGAGGCGTGAGGAGGTGACCCGGCGGACGGAAAGAGTTGAGCGAGGCTTTGGTGCGGTCCAGCCGGCGTTCGGTTCGACCTGCTCTACCTCAGACTCACGCCTGCGTGCCGTAGTATTTTTTGTAACTCCGGTAGTAGCGATAGTTCGAGTAGTATTCGATGCGGCGGGTAGACAGGCCGTTGAGAACGATTCCGAGGATATCGTTTTTGCCGTTATGAAGCGCGCGGATGTAGAGTTTAATGTGCTTTCGATAGGGTTTGTTGAAACGACAGACGTAGACGACTTCGTCGGTATGCTCGGCGATCAGCAGGGAGTCGGTCACCGCGCCCATCGGTGGCGAGTCGACCACGATGAGGTCAAAATGCTTTTTCAAGCGGGCTAAGAGCTGGCCGAAGACGGGATTTTCTAGGAGTTCCGTCGGGGTTTTCGAACGACCGCCCGAACAAAGCAGAGAAAAATTTTCGCCGAGCTTGGTGATCCCGAGATCGGAGTTTTGCGAAAGGTCTCCGTCCAGCGACGCGCCGCGTTCGAACCAGGTGATGAGGCCTAGGTCGTTTTGCTGGTTAAAATGCCGATGGAGCATCGGACGGCGCAGGTCGCAATCGATGAGCAACGTGCGCTTGCCGTGGCGCGCGAAGCTGCCTGCGAGATTGCACGACACGAGGGTTTTCCCTTCGCCGGGAATGGTGGAGGTGACGAGAAGCGATTTGGGGTAGTCGAGTTTCGACTGGATCTTGATCGAGCTGTAGATGCTAAGGAACGCCTCTACGCCGGGTGCTTCGCGGTTTTTTAGAACGAGGGAGTATTTGTCGTCGTCTTTGAGTGCAGAAAGATCGGGAACGATGCCGAGGAGGTTAACGCCGATGAAATGCTCGACGTCCCATGAGCTCTTGATGCGGTCGTCGATAAAGCTGAGCCCGACCGCGACGCCGACGAAAACGAGAACGAAAAGTCCGATGCTGGTTTTGACGATCGAGCGGATGTCCGGCGTATACGGGCTATCCGCGGGAGTCGCCGGATCGAGCGGACGAACCGAGATGCGTTCGAGGTTGCTGCTCGTGGTGGCTTGACTGAGACGGTCGAGGATCTGCGTGTAATTGGCTTTCGCGACAGCGGCCTGATTTTCCAAGCTCTTGAAATCGATGGAGAGATCGCGAAGGCGGATCTGTTCTTTCTCGTGCGCGGCGTACTCTTGATCGAGAGATTTTTCGTTAGCGCGCGATTTTTCGAGACTGGCGTGGAGATCGGCGATGGCGAGATCCGTGGCGCGAGCAAGTTGTTCTCGGGCGGCAGAGATGGATTTTCCAAGCTCGATCATCTTCGGGTGGCGCTCGAAGTAGCGCTGCGCAAGGACCGTCTGTTGACGGGTGAGATCGGCGAGTTGGCCGCTGACGACGGGAATCGTGCCGTGGCTCGAAATCGCGGCGACCTCGAGCAAGTTGCGGCCGTCTTTTTTGAAGGTGACGATCTGGGTGTTGAGTTCCTCCAGTTGAAGACGCTCCAATCGCGCGGCGGAAAGCGCGGCGTTAACGGTTTTCAGACGATCGGTGACGATGTTGACGCTGCTATCGAGCGACACGAGGCGCTGTTCCTTCATGTACGTTTGCAGGCGCTGGTCGGCGACTTCGACTTCCTTGCGCAGCTGTTCGGCTCGTGTGCGCAGCGACTGGACGGCGTATTCATTTTTCCCGCCTACGTTCGTCAGGAGATCCTGCATGAATTGGTCGACGTAGCGATTGGCGATAAGCGCAGCGCCTTCCGGCGAACGGTGCGTGGCGGTGATGCTCAGGAGGAAGCTGTTCTTGATCGCTTGCACGCCGACCGTGCCGATGGCCTCGTTGATCGAAGGCGGAGGCTGGCCGGGCTCCAAAGTGGCGAGGTAAGATTTTTGGAGGAATTTCACCTCCGCCGGCGTGAGCGACTGGATGACCTTGCCGCGCAATTTCGCGCTACCGAGGACTTGGAGATAGGTGTTCAGCTCGATGTCGCTGTTGACCGAGATGTCGACGACCTCCTGGGAGGTCACGATCTTCTCGGGTTTCTCGATCTGCATCGTGGCCCGGCTGACGTAGAGCGGCTCGGCGCGCGCCTTCATGTAACCGTAGGTAACGGCGACTATCAGTGCGAGCGGCAGGGCGATCCAAATACGTTCGCGAAGAATGATGAGATAATCGCGCAACGTGCGGCGTTCGACCAAATGATCTCCTGACTGGGATGAAGAAGCGGATGAGCTCAACGGCGAGTCGGGCATGGCACGTGTCAGAAGTTAAATGATACGCTGCGGCACGAACACGATGTCGCCCGGTTGGAGGAGGAATGCGTTGTCGGCGGCTTTTCCCGAGGATTTGCCCTTGATCAGGCTCTCTACGTCGACGGTGAACACCGTTTGTTTTCCATCGAGTCCGCGGCGTGTGACGGTGACCGCTGAACCGCGGGCGGTGTCGGTGAGGCCACCGGCTTTGAGCACTAGATCGGCGACGGTTAGTCCCGCTTCGATCGGAAGCGGGAAGCGACCGGGGTTGCGCACCATGCCATCGATGGAGACCTCACGCGGGGCGTACTCCTCGATGTTGATGGTGACTTGAGGAGTGACGAGGTAGCGGCCCTCGCGGTACGCGGCTTCGATCGCTTTTTGCGCCTCCGGGACGGTTTTACCAGCGACGAGGATTTCGCCGACCAAGCGGAGATTGATGGCGCCCTTGGCGTCGACCGAGGCGATGACGGAAAGATCGTCCTCCTGGTAGACATCGATCCGCAGCCGATCGGTGGCGACGATGGCGTAACTCGGCACGGGACGAGGGAGCGATTTGGACGTTTCCTGGGCCGAGGCGGCGAGGAAACACTGCGCCCAGACCATGAAGGCGAATGCCGCGCGAAAAGCGGAGTAAGCGAAGTGACGGCGGAGAAACGGCACGCGCCGACTGTTCACCATCGCGAGGACAGATTCAATGAAATCGTATCTCGCGTGTAATCGGAAAATGCGAGCGTCGACCAGTTTTGAAAATGCGTGTAACCTAGTGCGGCTTTGAAATGATCGCTCAAGGTGTAGGCTGCGCCGGCATTCCAGGTGAAATAAATGTCGCGACGTCCGTCGCCAAATCGGCCGAGGAAACGTGTGCGACCCACGCCGGTGCCAGCGAAGATGGCGAAGCGCGTGTTCAGTGCGTACTGGGCATCGAGACCGGCGGAGAGCGTTGAGACGCTAACGTCGGTCGCGAGCGTGTTGAAGTCGCTGGAAACGTGGCCGGTGACGTTGAGGCGTTTGAAGGCGCTCCACGTTGCGGATACGACGGAGGTAAGTCCGTCGAACGTTTCGCGTGTGCCGTCTTCGCGGCTCGACTCGCGCCTCTGATAACCGATGCGCGCGCGGCCATGGATGGTGGAGATAATTTTCCCCGCGGTGCCGACTGTGAACGCATGATCGGTGTCTTGAGTATCCACCGACGTGTCGGTCACGCGATAACGGTAGCCGCCGAAAAGATCGCGCTGACTATTGTAGACGTAGAAGAGGTCGGAGCTGACCGACCAAGTGTTAAGATCAACGAGCGCAAGGTTGTCTTCAAAATCCCGCCGTCCCCACGACAACTGGCCGGTAAGCGAGTAGCGCTCGATCACAGGATATTTCAGGTTCAGGCCGGCGTCATAGTCCCACGACGTGGTACGGATGTTGATCGCGGAGTCCGCGCGGCTCTCGCGTTTCGCGCTCGCTGTGACAGAGCCGGTCGTGCGTCCGGAGTCCTTCATCACCTCAAGCCTCGCGTGGGGATTGGCGTAGTCTTCCGAGGAGAATTTCTGGAACTTGGAATAGTCCCAGCCAAGATCGGCGTTCACGCCGAGCATGCCCGCTTTACGCCGATACTCCATGTCCAGCGACGCGTTGTACGTCGTATCGCTCTCGCCGCCGTTGTAGGCGTAGATGTTGGAGTCGTAACCGATTCCGGCTTTGCCAGTGACGAAGATTTCGTCGTGTCCGTCGTTGAATTTTATCAACGCATGAGCTGTGGCGATTGAGCCCACGACAATCGTCAGACAAGCGAGGGCGCGATGAAGAACAGACAATGTCATGAAGTCGGAATGGGGAAATCGGAGCTGTTTCAAACGACCGAAAACTAGATGCCTCAGCCACCGATGCGGGCGGGACTGACCGTGAAGCCGGGATCAGGAGAAGCTGGCACCACCTCGACCGGCCGGATTTCAGCGTCTTCGCCTTCACGCGTCTCTTCAAAAAAAACGGTGCGTCGGGAAATGCACGCGAGGGAAACGTTTTCATCCAACTTGGATTGTTGCTCGTCCATGATCGGCTGGATTGTGACGGACGAATTTTGGTCGGTTGCGGTTTTGCGGACGATCGCCTGCTGGCCGGGACGAAGGATTTGGTTGGGGGCTCCGGTGTCGGCGGCGAGCACCGTGATGTCACCTTCGATGAGCGAAACACGTGTTTCAGTGTCGCTTACTTCAATCATGAGTTTGCGCCCGCGAATATTTACCGACGCGTGCGGCGTCAGGTAGGTCATCGAACTGCCCGCGACGAGTTTGCTTGTGCAAACGCCGACCGAGCCGCGCGTGACTTTGACGATGGTTTGGGAAATCGACGGCTCTGCGTCGAGGTCGGTGCGATTGGGGAGGAAGGGCTCCTGCAAAAACTTCTTCACCTCGAATCGCGTGTCAGCGCCGACATAAATCGCCGTGCCGTTTGAAAAAACTAACGAACCGGAGGCACCGGCTTTTGTTTCAATCGAAGAGCCTTCGGCGACGTAGACCGACTTCTTGTTCAAAGTCTGGATGCGTTCGCCTGTGTCGATGAGCGATTCACCGCTCAGGTCTGCCACGTATAGCTTGCTCGCCGGATTTTTGCTTTTCGCGGCGGCTGCCAGAATCGCCGGGAGCGTCAGAAACGTCAGTACAAAGGAGACAGCTAAGCCGGCGCGCAGGGCGAAACTTATATTCATCCGCGAACCGTAGGGGAAAACCCTCAAAAAGATCAAATGCAAAAATAGTGCAAAATATGCATTTGGGTCATCATGACCGGCTAAGCTACCCAAAGCTATTCAGGCCAGTGGCGCTCGGTGAGTAAATGATGCACCCGACTCAAAATGCGCGGATAGACGTGAAACGCTTACTCGACGACCAGATTAAGGATCTTACCTGGAACGAAAACGACGCGTTTTAGCGTCTTGCCAACGAGGTGCGGCGAAGCATCGGCGTTGGATTGGGCGGCAACTAGGGCGGCGGCTTGATCGGTGCCGACGGGCAGGAGGAGCTCGGCGCGTTTTTTTCCGTTCACTTGGACAACGACCTTGGCTTCGGTCGCGACGAGTTTGGAGGCGTCGAATGCCGGCCACGCGGCGTCGAGGATTGAGCCAGTCTGACCGAGGCGAGCCCAGAGTTCTTCTGCGAAATGCGGTGCGAAGGGCGCGAGCAGTTGCAGGAAGGAGAGCGCACTGCCGCGATTGATCGACGGCGCTTTCTGAAGCGCGTTGGCGAAGATCATCATCTGCGAGATCGCGGTGTTGAAGCGCAGCGCGGCGATGTCCTCGGTGACTTTCTTGATCGTCTCGTGGAGCAGCTTGCTGAGTTCGGCGGAGTCTTGAGCGGAGGCGGATACCTTCGTGTTAATCGAGCCGTCTTCGGCGATGCATTCGCGCCAGATTTTCTGGAGGAAACGATGGACGCCTTCGATGCCGCGCGGATTCCACGGCTTCATGGCTTCGAGCGGTCCGAGGAACATCAGATAGAGGCGAAGCGTGTCGGCGCCGTGGGTTTTGATGATGTCGTCGGGGCTCACGGTGTTGCCGCGGCTCTTGGACATTTTTTCGCCGTCTTCGCCGAGGA
>WUUC01098629.1_pt1 | contig 20252 bp, 19 predicted proteins | sample 6278441 | NCBI WGS metagenome assembly WUUC01 (sample SAMN13675441, study PRJNA597444) | soil metagenome | isolation source: soil | place: USA: Washington | collected 2017-10
GGCCTCGATATCCTTTACCGCAAGCAGTTCTACGACACGCTGCTGAACGACTATTTCGACGGCAATCGCACCATCGTCGTGACCACACATCAAGTCGAGGAAATTCAGCAGGTGCTGACTGATTTGATCTTCATCGGTCATGGCCGCATCGCCCTCGATTGCAGCATGGAAGAAGTGGAAAACAAGTATGCCGAAGTCATGGTCAGCGCCGACAAGATCGCAGAGGCGCGCGCGCTGCAGCCATTGAATGAAAGACAAGTCTTCGGGCGTGGCGTCTTTTTGTTCGAGAACATAGATCGGCCCCGGCTGGCGGCTTTAGGTGAAGTGCGCACGCCGTCGATTGCCGATCTCTTCGTCGCTAAACTTTCCAATCCGGCCTCGGCCAAGGTGGCGGCATGACTACGGTGGTGGCGCAACCGATCAAGCATTGGGGTTCCAATTACGCTTGGCTCGTGAAGCGCGAATTCTGGGAGCACCGTGCGCTTTATTTGGCGCCGCTAGTCTATGCGGCGCTTATCGTGCTGTTCACACTGCTGGCGGTCTTTGGTTTGGGAAAGTTCACGCTCGATGGCCTCAGCTTCGGTGAAGGATTCGATCCGGCTGCCGCGCAAGCCGAAGCGCGTGGCGGCGCCCGACTGATGGTGTATGCAATCTTTGCAGCGCCATTCGCGCTCATTGCTTTGTTCGTCACGCTCTATTACTCGCTCGATGCGCTTTACGCAGATCGCCGCGATCGCAGCATCTTGTTCTGGAAATCCATGCCGCTGTCCGATATGGAATCCGTGCTCGCAAAGCTCAGTGTGGCGGCGTTCTTCGGACCCGCTGTTGCGGTCTTACTGGCGATCGGCACATTGCTGCTCGTCCTAATCGTGACGACGATTGCGATCGCCATTCGCGGAGAACCTGCAATGGCGCTCTGGTCGCTTGTACCTCCTTTACCGAATATCGGATTTCTCCTTTATACGTGGTTTGCGGTAGCGCTTTGGTATTTGCCTATCTGGAGTTGGTGCTTGCTCGCGTCTGCTTGGGCGCGTCGTGCGCCTTTCCTGTGGGCAGTTGTGCCCGTGGTGGCGCTCGGCGTCCTCGAGTATCAGTTTTTCGGTACACGCGAGATTGGCGAACTGCTGCTAACGCGTGTGATCGGCGTTTATTCAGAAGCCATCGCGATGTCCGGCGAGTTCATGAGCGGCGCGGGCGAATACGAGACGCTGACCGCGGTCGGATTGGCGCAACTCATGACTCCCGGGAGGTTCTTCGCGAGCGCGCATCTTTGGGGCGGCTTGGTTGCGACGGTGGCCATGTTCGCGGCAACCGTTTGGGTGCGCCGCTTCCGCGAAGCATCTTAGACTAGGCAAATGACGAATCAGACGTCCGGACGTGTTGCCGGCCGGGCGATGGGATTATGATGCCGACTCCACAGTCAGCGCTATCGCCAGAGCATCATGTATCGAATCGTTTGGGAGTTTGACGTCAAACCTGAGCAACTCGAGGAATTCGAGCGAGTGTATGGGCCCGAAGGATTGTGGGCCAAATTCTTTCGCAACAGCCCGGACTACGTGGGCACTGAACTGTTTCGTAGCGTCAGTAACACACTACGATTCACGACTCTGGATACTTGGCGAACGAGAGCGACGTACGAAGTCTTTCGCAAGAACCACGCGACCGATTACGCGACGTTGGATGCCTGGTGCGCCAGGCTCATCGAACACGAACGCACTTTGGGCGTGACCGACGACGGCAAGGACTGACGGCGAGTCGGTCTTTCCGTGAGCGTGCCGCTCTTGTCTACAGCGCCGAAGTCCGCTCGAAAATCCCGCCGCCCAAGCGTTGCCGACTGCCCTTCGCTCCGGCCGCCGAAATCCGCCATACCGCGATTTTTTCGGACCGTATGGAACTTCTTGCTACAGGCGCCAGCTTAGAGACTAAGGGGGTTACGCAGTCAGTCGCGCTGTACTGACAATCCGGCTATAAAGACGGCGGGCTAGTAGAATCCGCGGACCTGCTTGAATCGCTAGACAAGTTCATGCGCCTACTCCTTATCGAAGACGAGCAAGCCACCGCCGAACTGGTGTGCGAAGGCCTGCGCGATGCGGGTTACGAAGTAGAGCACGCAGCGGATGGCAGCAGAGGGCTTGAGCGAGCACTAGCGCAATCCTGGGATCTGATCATTGCCGATAGGACATTGCCAGGCGTCGATGGACTGATCATCGTGCAAACGCTTCGGCAACGCGGCATCAGTATTCCTATTTTGATGTTAAGCGCGCTTGGCGATGTTGATGATCGAGTGACAGGTTTGAAGGCGGGCGGCGACGATTACCTTGCCAAGCCATATGCCTTTGCGGAGTTGCTCGCCCGTGTTGAAGCGTTACTGCGTCGCGGTACGAGGGTAGAACCGACTACGCAATTGCAACTGTCCGATCTCTCTATCGATCTGGTGTCCCGAAAAGTGCGGCGCGACGGCAAAGAATTGGAACTCACCGCACGCGAGTTCGATCTGTTGGTCTTCTTGATGCGCAACGCCACTCAGATCGTGAGTCGAAAGGTTCTGCTCGAACACGTGTGGGGTGTCAACTTCGACCCACAAACCAACGTTGTCGATGTGCACATGAGCCGGTTACGGCAGGCCGTGGACAAAGGCTTCGACCGCCCGCTGATTCACACCGTGCGTGGCGTCGGCTATCAGTTGGGCTCACATTCAAGCACCGAAAGGCCCACGTAAAAAAAGCCGGAGGTCCGCATTGCGAAGCTCCGGCTAGTGCTCCAGCGTTCCAAAAGGGGGAGAATGAACGCTGTCTTGCATTGAAGGTTACCGTATCAGACCGTGGGTGGCCTCCGGAAAATCCCTGAATAAACATTAAAGTTTAGTAATGTGCTGCAGTGTCGCGATGCAGCTACGGTCGGCTCTGGGCTGTCCAATAGGACATGCGCTGAATGGCCCTGCAGTGAAACGGCCGCAGGCTACGCGTAGGACGTTACAATCTCGCTTCACGAAACTCGACATTTAGTTTCTTATGGCGCTCTCTCCGTACCAACAACTTGAACAAGAGTTTCGCAGGCTGCACGCGTTTCGCGGTGCGGCAAGCATCCTGCATTGGGATGCGGCTGTCATGATGCCGCGCGGCAGCGCCGAGCTGCGCGGCGAACATATGGCCGCGCTCGAAATTGAAAGCCACACGTTGCTCACTTCACCGAAGGTCTCGCGTTTGCTGGAGCGGGCGCGTGCCAACGAAAGCGCACTCGACGATTGGCAGTCCGCGAACCTGCGAGAGATGGGACGTGCGAGAGATCAAGCTATCGCAACTCCCAACTCGTTGGTCTCCCGCTTGGCGCGAGCGACTGCGCGCGCAGAAGTGCATTGGGTTGAAGCGAAGCAACAAAACAGTTTTGCTCTGTTCGCGCCCCACCTGGAAGATGTCGTCGGCTTGGTGCGAGAGAAAGCGCGGCTCTTGGGCAAGGCATTGAACCTTGCGCCCTACGATGCGCTGATCGACGAGTTCAGCCCCGGCCTCACCGGTGTAGAGATCGACAAGATCTTCACGGCGCTCACGCGACGATTGCCTGGGATGATCGCAGAAGCGATCGAGCGCCAATCGTCGACTAAGCCGATTGAGTTGGGCACCAAGATTTCCGTGTCCAAACAACGAACGCTGGCGTTGGAGCTGATGAAGACATTAGGCTTTCGCTTTGACAGCGGGCGGCTCGATGAAAGCGAGCATCCATTCACCGGCGGCTTTCCTGGCGATATTCGCGTGACGTCCCATTTTATTCCAGGCAACCCGCTGTCCGGGTTGATGGGCGTCATTCATGAAACCGGCCATGCCATGTACGACTTCGGCCTACCTGAAGCGTGGCGTTTCCAGCCAGTTGGCCGCGATCGCGGCATGGCGCTGCAGGAAAGCCAATCGTTATTGCTGGAAATGATCATTGCACGCAGCCGGCCGTTCCTCCAATTTTTGCAGCCGATCTTGGAAAAGCATTTCGGCGTTGCGGCACCTGAGTGGCAAGTCGACAATCTGTATCGGTTGCTGAACCGCGTGCAGCGGAGCCTGATTCGCATCGATGCAGATGAGATCACCTATCCCTTACATGTCGTATTGCGATATGAAATCGAACAACGAATTTTGGAAGGGAGGTTGGCCATTGCGGAGATTCCCGCCGCATGGAATGAAGCAATGGAGAATAGACTCGGCGTCCGGCCGCAGAGCGATACCGAAGGTTGCCTACAAGACATCCATTGGGCTGGCGGCGCATTCGGCTATTTTCCGTCGTACGCACTGGGCGCCGTCATTGCCGGCCAGCTGTACCAGTCCTTACGCTCCGATATTCCGACCTTGGATGAGGATCTGGCTGCGGGTCGATTCGCACCGCTGTTCGGCTGGTTGCAAGAGAATATCTACAGCCATGCTGCCCGCATCAGCACGCCCGAGTTGATCAAGACGGCAACGGGCAAACCGCTCTCCGCGACGCCTTGGCTGCGTTATGTGGAAGGCAAATACCTGGAATCCTAGCGCCGGCGGATAGGCCGCGGGTTTCCGTTGCCCGGACGTTCCTGAGTCACGGTCCTGAGTTAATATTCACGCGCTTTTTTCACCCTCCTGCGCCGAAATCCTGCGATGTCTTCCACCTCCAACACCTTCAAACGCCTCCAAGCTCGCCTGCGCGGCGATGTAGGCCGGGCAATCGGCGACTTCCGGATGATCGAAGCGGGCGATCGCATCATGGTGTGCCTGTCCGGCGGCAAGGATTCGTACACACTCCTTGATATGTTGCTCTCTTTGCAGCGCAGCGCCCCCGTAGATTTCGAGTTGCTGGCCGTCAATCTCGATCAGAAACAACCGGGATTTCCCGAGCACGTTTTACCCGAGTATCTCGCTGCGCTAGGCGTGCCCTACAAAATCATCTCGCAAGATACCTATAGCGTCGTGAAGCGTGTGGTGCCCGAAGGCAAAACCATGTGCGGGCTCTGTTCCCGTTTACGACGCGGCGCGTTGTATCGCTTCGCGAGCGAAAACGGCGTCAACAAGATTGCACTGGGTCATCACCGCGACGACATCGTCGAGACGTTATTCCTGAACATGTTTTTCGGCGGCAAGTTGAAAGCGATGCCGCCCAAGCTGCAGTCGGAAGATGGCCGCCATGTTGTCATCCGGCCGCTCTCATATGTCGCCGAGCGCGACATTGAACGCTACGCCGCCGCGCGGGAGTTCCCGATTATTCCGTGCAAGTTGTGCGGATCTCAGGACAACATGCAACGGGTAGCGATCAAACAGATGCTGCGTGAATGGGAAGCGAAATTTCCCGGCCGCACAGAAACGATTTTCTCCAGCGTTCGTAACGTGGTGCCGTCGCACCTCGCGGATACGCAGGCATTCGATTTCGCAGGGCTGGGCGCCACGCCAGAACCCCGAGTCTTGGCTGGCGAAGAATGGTTCGAGAACGAAATCGAACCCGTGCTTCCGGCAATGGCTCTGCACAGCTGACTTCGGCCGCAATGATTCGCCGGGCCCTTCTACTTTCGATTTGCGTGGTTGGCTTCCTGCCGGCGCTTGCTCGGGCCGAATGGGTCAGTCGCATCGAAGACGGCATCATGGGGACGCGCATCTCGGTCGAGGTGTGGCACGAGAAGTCGGACACGGCTCACGCCGGCATCGCTGCCGTCATGGAGGAAATGAAGCGCATCGATCGCGAGATGAGCACCTACAAACCGGACAGCGAGATCTCCCGCGTCAACGCGCAGGCTGCCAAAGCTCCGATCAAGATCGGCGCCGAGCTGTTCGAGCTGCTCAAAACGTCCATTGAATATTCCGAACTATCAGACGGCGCGTTCGACATTACCTACGCCAGCGTCGGGTTCATGTATGACTTTCACGCGCGCCAAAAACCGACCGACGCGCAAATTGCTACGGCACTGCCCGCGGTGAATTTTCGGCATATCGTACTCGACGCCAAGAACCGGACGGTGCGCTTCACGCATCCGAATGTGCGCATCGATCTGGGTGGAATTGGTAAGGGACACGCCGTAGATCGGGGCATCGAGATCCTGAAGTCTCGCGGTTTCGAACACGCGCTGGTCACAGCGGGGGGCGACAGCCGAATCATCGGCGACCGGTTCGGCAAGCCCTGGATCATCGGAATTCGGCACCCAGATGACAAAAAACGTGTCATCGCGAAAATTCCGCTGGTGGATACGGCAATTTCCACTTCGGGCGATTACGAGCGCTTTTTCGACGAGGGCGGCACCCGTTATCACCATATTATCGACCCGCGCACCGGCCGCTCGGCTCGCGGGGTGCGAAGCACCACGATACTGGCACCCACTGCCACTCGAACGGATGGCTTGTCCAAAACCGCATTCGTGCTGGGGGCGGAAGCGGCAATGAAAATTTACAATAAGCTCGATGATGTGGATGCCATTTTAGTCACGCCAGAAGGTAAAGTGCTCTACTCGAAGGGGATCGAGTCGGCCCAGCCGGCCCGGTAGTAATTTTCCCTCGTCTAGTCCGGGATAAAGTCTAGGCGGGGAAAATAGGGGGACCAATACCCCCAAAACCTGTTCCTCTCCCGCAACGCGGGAGCGGGAATCCGAAGATAAGCGGGGATCGTATGAAGAAACTGTTTTGGTTTGGCGTTGCGCTGCTGGGCGCATTTGCGTTCGCCGGGATATCCATCGCGGTCAATGGCAATGAAACCATTAATGCGATGTGGATCATCATCGCGGCCACTTGTATTTATGCGCTGGGCTACCGTTTCTACAGTGCCTGGATTTTGGCAAAAGTACTCACCGCCGACGATACTCGGGCGACGCCGGCAGAGCGGCTGAACGACGGCCGCGATTTCGTACCGACGCACAAGTGGGTCGTCTTCGGCCATCACTTCGCCGCCATCGCAGGTCCGGGTCCGTTGATCGGACCGACGCTTGCCGCGCAATTCGGTTACCTGCCGGGGCTCATCTGGATTTTGGTGGGCAGTGTGCTCGGCGGATGTGTGCAGGACATGATCGTCATGTTCGTTTCCACGCGACGTGACGGACGCAGTCTTGGAAAAATGGCCCGCGATGAACTGGGTCCGATCGGCGGCTATGCTGCGTTGATCGGTACGATCGCCATTATGGTCATCTTGATCGCCGTCCTCGGGTTGGTCGTCGTCAATGCAATGAAGCATTCGCCTTGGGCGACGTCGACCGTATTTGCGACGATTCCAATTGCCATATTGGTCGGCTTCTATCTGCGCAATATTCGCCCTGGTCGCGTCATCGAAGGCTCGCTGCTCGGCGTGTCATTATTATTACTGTCCGTCGCGGGCGGTGGCTGGATCGCCGAATCGCCAACGCTAGCTGCCATGTTCGATTGGGATGGCGTCTCGCTGGCTTGGTTCGTGATCATCTATGGCTTCATTGCAGCGATTCTGCCTGTTTGGTTGTTGCTCGCCCCACGCGACTATTTGTCGACGTTCTTGAAGCTCGGCACTGTCGGCTTGCTGGCGATTGCCGTGATCTTCATGGCGCCCGAAATCAAAATGCCGGCGTTTACGCAATTTGTGGACGGCACCGGCCCTGTGGTCGCGGGCAAGATTTTCCCGTTCGTCTTCATCACGATCGCGTGCGGCGCCGTATCCGGTTTCCACGCCCTGGTATCGAGCGGTACCACGCCCAAATTGATCGGCCGTGAAAGCGAGGTACGGCTCATCGGTTACGGCAGCATGATGCTTGAATCCTTTGTGGCCGTGATGGCGTTGATCGCGGCGACCATTTTGGAACCCGGTATTTTCTTCGCGATCAACAGCCCGGGCGGCATCGTCGGCACCACCGCGGAAGCGGCGGTTGCGACTATTTCAGGCTGGGGCTTCCCGGTTACCGTCGAGCAGATGCAAACACTGGCGAAAGATATGGGCGAGACCACACTGTTCGCGCGCACCGGCGGTGCTCCGTCGCTGGCGGTTGGAATGGCGAACATCTTCTCTTCGGTCTTCGGTCAAGGCCTGCTCGCCATGTGGTATCACTTTGCGATCATGTTCGAGGCGGTGTTCATTCTGACGACGCTCGATGCCGGCACTCGTGTCGGCCGGTTCATGGTGCAGGATCTGTTGGGCCACATCTGGAAGCCGATGGGTCGAACGAGCTGGTATCCGTCGGTTTTGATTTCGAGCAGTTTGATCGTCGCGGGTTGGGGCTATTTCCTTTACATCGGCGTCATCGATCCGAACGGCGGCATCAATATTCTGTGGCCGCTGTTCGGCATCTCGAACCAAATGCTGGCCGCCATCGCGCTCACCGTTGTAACGGGCATTCTCGCCAAGCAGGGCAAGCTCAAATACGCCTGGGTGACTGGCGTTCCGCTCGCTTGGCTGGCGATCGTGACTTCTGTGGCCTCGTGGGAGAAGTTGTTCTCGCCAGACGTGCGCGTCAGTTTCCTCAAGGCTGCCGACGACATGGCCGCAAAATTGGCGGCGGGCACGTTGAACGAGAAGCAGGCCGCGGTGGCCCCGGAACTGATCTTCAACAACCGACTCGATGCCGCTTTGACGGTGTTCTTCGTCGTCGTACTGTGGATCGTCATCTTCGACATGGTGCGCACGTGTCTGCGCGTCTATCGCGGCCAGCCCGTATTGCCGACTTCGGAAGCGCCTTATCAGTCGAATGCCGGATTGCCTGGTGCTAACGTAGGTATGGCTGCGGAGGCACGGACATGATCAAACTGATCGCGGAATGGTGGAAGGGTGTACGGACCGTCTTGGGCGACGACGCTTACGAACGCTATTGCGCACATCGCCAGCATCATCACGGACACGAACCATTGTTGAGCCGCCGCGCGTTCTACGTGCGCGACCAGCAACATAAATGGAACGGCATCAAGCGCTGCTGCTGAGATTGTAGGCCTCCCTCGCATTCGCGAGGGAGGCCGCTTCGCCCTCCCTCTGGGCAATTCCTTGCGCTATCCTGCCTGAGGTCGTTCGATCCGGTCAGCGAAAGGCGAGGGTTCCATGTCACGAATCTTGAAGCTGCGTTTCTCATTGCTGCGGACGCTGCTAGCGTTGCTGTGCGCCGCATGTGCGCCTGTCTGGGCTGCCGACAACGCTGTCGACATCGATAAGCGGGTTCAGCACGGGTACGCCGATAGCAACGGCGTGAAAATTCACTACGCCACGCTCGGCAAGAAATCCAAGCCGTTAATCGTGATGATTCACGGCTTTCCGGATTTTTGGTACTCGTGGCGAGATCAGATGCTGGCGCTATCGCGCGACTACTACGTCGTCGCGCTCGATCAACGCGGCTACAACTTGAGCGACAAGCCGCGCGGCGTCGAACAATACGATGTGAGTTTGCTGGTCGGCGATGTCATTGCCGTCATCAAGGCGCAGCAGCGTGAGCAGGCCATCGTTGTCGGTCACGATTGGGGCGGTGTCGTAGCATGGGCGCTGGCGATGAACGCACCTCAGTATGTCGAACGATTGGTCATTCTGAATCTACCGCATCCCCGCGGCATGGCGCATGAACGCGCCACCAACCCAGAGCAAGTGAAGAACGCGCAGTACGCCCGCAACTTTCAACAGGAAGGCTCGCACCTGCGCCTATCGGCGGAGTTGCTAGCTGGGATCGTGGCGAGAGATCCTAAGGTGCGGGAAAAGTATGTCGAAGCATTCAAGCGCTCGGACTTCGAAGCGATGACGAACTACTACAAGCGCAACTATCCCCGCGAACCGTATGTCGAAGATACATCGCCACTGGTGAAGGTCAAAATGCCGGTTCTGATGATCCACGGTTTGAACGACACTGCGCTGATGCCAGGCGGCCTCAACAACACATGGAAGTGGTTGGAAAAGGATCTGACGTTGGTGACCGTGCCGGGCGCCGGCCACTTTGTCCAACACGATGCATCGGACCTCGTCACGCGCTCGATCAAGATGTGGCTGAACCGCTGAGATGGATCGCGAAGCGCTGCTGCGTCCGAGTTTGACCGCTGGCGACTCCATGCAGGCGCCGCCTTCGACGCAGGCGTTGTTTCTCACTTCGTTCTTCGGCGGTCCCGGCGCTGCGGCAGCCATCGTGTCGGTCGGCTCGTTTCGGCTGAGGCGGTTGGTGCGGGACCTGCCGATGTTGTTGGTCCTGTTGATTGCGCCGCTCGGCCTGATTGCGTGGCTGCAGATCGCGGAGCCGGCGGCCGGCGCGCGCGAATGGCTGACGGAATCGCTTGGCAACTCGGCGCTGACTTACGTCTATCGAGCGATGGGCCTATTTTGCTTCGCTGTGGGGTATGCGATGCATCGTGAAGCGCATCGCAATAGCGACTTACTGGGCCTCAAGCGGCCAAACGGCTGGATCGTAGGATTGGTCTGCATTGCGATCGGCTATGCGTTCTCGCTTGGGGCGCTTGCGCTGGTCGAAGCGCTGACAGAGACGAGCACATGACGGAACGCACCATCGAAGAAACGCTGGAACAGATTGAGGCGCTGGTCGAACGCAAGCGCACAGTGCAGGCACGCGCGATCCTTGCGGATGCCATCAAGCAGTTTCCGGATGACTCGCGTTTATTGCTGCAAGCTGCTTGGGTCGACTATCTCGACGATCGCTCCGACGAGGCGATTAAAGCTATCCACCAGGTGCTGGCGCGCGAGCCGGAAAATCCCAACGCCAAACAACTCTTGCTCGAACTTCTGATCGAGCGCGAAGACTTGGTGGAGGCGGAGCGCGTCGCCATCGATATGTTGCGGCTTTATCCTGAGAGCGCGCACCTTTACGGCCGCTACGCAGACATCATGCTAAGGGCGTTGAATGTTCCTAAAGCGTCGGCACTCGCAAAAGAAGGTCTCCGTCATTCTCCGGACGATCGAGAGTGTCTGGCTGCGCGAACGCTTTGCGACTTCATTCAGCAGGGCAGCAAGGCGAGCCCCGCATTACAGCGCTTATTGCTCGAGCATCCCAAGTCGCTGCGAACGCTGATGCTCGTGACGATTGCGCTGGAACGTCGCGGCGAGCAAGCGCAAGCCCACCAAATTGCGAAAGAAATGTTGCGATCGGACCCCAATAATAAGCATCTGGTCGAACTCGTACGTCATTTCAGACGGACGACGCATTGGTCGATGATTCCGTTGCGCCCGTTGCAGAAGTACGGCTGGGGCGCCTCGATTGGCATGTGGCTCGCCGCAGTCGTGGGCGCACGCCTGATCAACAAATACTCGCCGCAATGGGCAATGGCCTTCACGATCACCGTACTCGTCTATGTGGTCTATAGCTGGGTCTGGCCACCGCTGTTCCGGAAATTCTTCGACAGGTAAACGGCAATGACATCGCGCGAGCAGCTTGAGCAGCAATTGTTGAGCGATCCATTCGATTTGTCGCTGCGGCTGCGCTATGCACATTTGCTGCTGGACGAATCGGAATTCGCGACGGCGCTCGCTCAGTTCGAGATCGTCTGCAAGCAACAACCGGCCAGCGCCTCAGCGCATGTCGGCGCAGCTCGGGCGCTGCTCGGGCTCGAAAATCGAACCGACGCAGCGGCGCGTTACACCAGGGCCCGCAATCTCGACGGCTTCTCGCCGGATGAATCCCTCGAGCAGCTCGAAAAGCTGGCGCGACGCACCGGTCCGTCGCTGAGGGTTGTTGGCTCGACCAGTGCAACCGTCACCCCGATTCAGCGTGTCGCGGAAGAGAAAGTACGTTTTTCCAGCATCGTCGGCATGGACGAACTTAAGAAGTCAATTCGGCTCAAGATCATCGAACCGTTCATCAATCCAGGTCTCTTTCAGAAATTTCGCAAGCAGGCCGGCGGCGGCATCATGCTGTACGGACCGCCGGGCTGCGGCAAGACGATGATCGCTCGAGCGATCGCCAACGAGTGCAACGCAACCTTCATGTCCGTGGGCATTGCGGATGTCTTAAACATGTGGATCGGCGAGAGCGAGCGCAACCTGGCCGCATTGTTCGCGAAAGCACGCAGTCAAGCGCCTTGCGTGATGTTCTTCGATGAGATTGACGCGCTGGCCTATGCGCGCTCGAAAGCGAACTCTGAGCACACGCGGACGGTGGTCAACGAGTTCCTAACCCAGCTCGATGGCGTCGGCAAGGATAACCAGGGCGTGCTAATTCTTGCGGCCACAAATATGCCTTGGGATGTCGATGCGGCCATCAAGCGTCCAGGTCGATTCGCGCGCCAGCTGTTCGTGCCGCCGCCGGATGCCGAGGCTCGAACCCGCATGCTGGAGATCAAACTCATAGGCGTGCCATGCGATGCGCTCGATCTGACGAACCTGGCCGAACGCACCGAGCATTTTTCAGGCGCCGATATCGATGGGTTGATCGAACTCGCCAAAGAGCAGGCGCTCGAAGATCATTTGTTGAACAAGGTCGAGCGTTCGCTTCGGCAATCCGATTTCGATGAGGCGCTCAGGGAAATGCAGCCCTCGACGCTTGATTGGCTGCGTACGGCGCGCAATTTGGTCAAATACGCAGGCGATGACGGCAGCTATCGGGACGTTGAGGCGTACCTCAAGAAGAACAAAATGTTCTAGCGATCTGTACCGCCTCCGCGGAAATTGCGCTGTACCTATCGATCACTGCAGCGCTTGCTAGACTGCCGGCTCTTCCATTCGTAAGGATGAGCGTCATCCAAGTTGGGGCTTGACTATGGACCATCGTCCCCTGCAAATCTATCGAGGCAGCTGTCACTGCGGCGCGGTGCAGTTTGAGATTCGAACCGACTTTCCGGAGCTGACCACCTGCGACTGCTCGATGTGTCGGCGCAGGAATGCAGTCATGGTGAAAATCCATGAGAGCCAATTCAAGCTGCTCGCAGGCGCCGACACGCTGACGCTTTATCAGTTTCATACGCTCACGGCACGGCACTACTTCTGCAAGGTATGCGGTATCTATCCGTTTCACCGCAAACGCGTGACGCCGGATCACTACGGAATCAATATCGGCTGCCTTGAAGAGTTCGATCCGAGCGGAATTGCGGTGCGCGCGACCGACGGTCAAGGGATGGCGTAATCGCCAGATAGGCCTGCAAGGCTGTATTGGGTCGATCAGGCTTGTTCTGTATCTGTATCGGTCGGCGCCTCGAGCGCTATGCTTGATGTTCCCAAGTAGTCCAGCTCGGAGCGCCCATGCGTCTCGCTTATCGATTGATCAATGTGTTTACGCAGAATGGCGGTACATTCACCGGCAATCCGTTGTGCGTGTTCGAGGACGGTCGTGGGCTGAACGCCGAGCAGATGCAGGCGATCGCGCTGCAATTCAACCTGTCGGAAACCACGTTCATCTTCCCTTCAAACCAAGCAGCCGCGCGCGTCCGCATTTTCGCGCCAAGCTACGAAATGCAATTCGCCGGTCATCCGACGCTTGGGACCGCCTTCGTCGTTCGCGATCTCAATCACCTGCAGAATGAAGTGGCGCTTGAGTTAAACGTGGGCGTCATACCGGTCACCGCACAAGGCGCGCAATGGGAATTGCGCGCCAATGCGACCGCTGCGCGCACTCCCAAGGCGTCCCGCGCCGAACTCGCCAAAGCCCTTGGGCTTGAAGTCGCCGATATCGGCGAGCGGCCGCTATGGATCAACAATGGCAGTGAACAATTCATCGTTCCGGTCACAAATGTCGAAGCTATCAAACGCGCTACGATCACATTCGATGCGCTGCAGGCGGTCACTGCGGATGGCCCGCGTCCCCAAATCTATCTATTTGCGGAAACGGATTCCGACGCGCTTCTATCGCGATTCTTCTTTTCGAAGTTGAATGCAATGCTCGAAGATCCGGCAACCGGCAGCGCGACGGCGAACTTGGGCGGGTGGTATCTGGCGAATGACGTAAATCTGCCTCTCAAGAAAGTGATCGCTCAAGGAGAATTCGTCGGTAGACCCTCGACGCTGCGATTGCGAATCGACTCGCAGAAGAATATTTTCGTCGCAGGTGACGTAGTCGAACTCGGACGGGGTTACATCGAGCTTTAGCGCGCGGTTCGCGTTTGGAATGTGCGCGCCGCATACTGCGGCACTCGGGTCAACGAAGCAGTGACTGGTGAATAGTGACTAGCGGATAGTTCGGAATTCGGATCTGGAGATTACCTGCCGAGTTCGCCTTGTCTTAGCTCTTCACTATCCGCTAGTCACTTCCACCGACACTTGTACGCATCAGGACTGCAATATGTACACGCTCTACTATTCTCCCAGTTCCGCCAGCATGGCGATTCACTGGATGCTGATTGAGCTTCGGGTACCCTTCAAGCTCGAACTGGTCGATTTTGAAAGTAAACAGCAGAAGAGCACCGAGTATCTACGACTGAATCCAAGTGGACGTGTCCCGACACTGATCGTAGACGGTACGCCTCGCACGGAGACCGCAGCGTTATTGATGCTGTTGGCTGAGAGACACCCTCCAGCCGGTCTGTCTCCAGCGCAAAGCTCGCCTGAACGGGCCGACTACCTTCAATGGATGTTCTTCTTCGCCAACACGTTGCAGCCCGCTTATCGTGCCTGGTTCTATCCGACTGAGCCCGCAGGCGAGGCCAATATCGACGCGGCAAAAGTCCAAGCACGGGCGCAAATCGAAGATGTATGGCCACGGATCGATGCGTGGCTCGAGGGTCGTTCCTTCATGGTCGGCAATCGACTATCGGCAGTCGATTTTCTCGCGACAATGCTGATGCGCTGGTCGCGAAACATGCCGAAGCCGGCAACCGAATGGAGCAACGTTTTGGCCTACGTGCAGCGCACGCGCGCCTTGCCATCGTATCGAGCCATGCACGAAGCGGAACAATTGACAGAATGGATCTAGTCCATCTCTCAATCCGCGAGTTGACGCCGGCAGACGTCGAAGTCTATCGGGCGCTTTGGACTCAAGCATTGTGTGACCACGCGGAATTCTTCCGCACGGCTCTGGAAGATGATCCGCGACCCGGAATCCCTACCCGATGCACAGCCGACAGTTTCACGCTTGGAGCTTGGCGCTCAGATACGCTGCTCGCAATAGTAAGCGTGGACCGCGACTTGCGTGCGAAGCTTCGGCATAAGGCACTACTGTTTCGAATGTTCGTGCGTCCCGACGCCGCTGGGTCGGGTTTGGGGCGCGCGCTGTTGGCGGCCGCGATTGACAAAGCGCGGTCGGCAGAAGGCCTGCAACAACTCATATTGACGGTGTTGGCGACGAATCTTCGCGCGCAATCGCTGTACGGAGCCGCCGGTTTTCAACAGTTCGCCTGCGAGCGTGAGGCAGTTCGAATAGGCGATCGCTTCGTCGATGAGTTGCAAATGGCATTGTTCTTGAGCCGCTGAGGACTTCTCATGCGAATACGCAACATCCCCTTCGAAGTCGCCGATTGGTCCACGGTTCAACCAACCCAGCATGCGGGCCTTCAGGGATCTGCGGAGTGGCGAACCTGTCAGTTCGGTGAAGTACGTGTTCGAATGGTCGCCTATTCACCAGGATATGTTGCCGATCATTGGTGCGAGAAGGGTCATGTGTTGCTGTGTTTGGAAGGCAAGCTGCAGACAGAATTGCAGGATGGGCGGGTCTTCACGCTGAAGCCCGGCATGAGCTACCAGGTTGCCGATGGCGCCGAAGCGCATCGCTCGATGACCCAAGTCGGCGCCAAGCTGTTCATCGTCGACTGATGCGCGTTATCGGCCTCATCGGCGGAATGAGTTGGGAATCAACTGCCGCGTACTATCGCGTCATCAATCTGGACATGAAAGCGCGGCTGGGTGGACATCACAGCGCAAAGATCGTGCTGTATAGCGTGGACTTCGCCGAAGTGGAACGATTGCAGCAGTTGAATCGCTGGGACGAGGCGGGCCTGCTGCTCGCGAATGCCGCCTTGGCGGTCGAGCGTGCCGGCGCCGATTTCATCCTCTTGTGTACGAACACGATGCATGAGGTGGCCGCAGCAATCGAGCAGGCGGTGCGCATTCCTTTGCTGCACATTGCAGATCCCACCGCCGCGGCGCTCAAGTCGAGCGGCATTGAAAGTGTTGGATTGCTCGGAACCCGATTCACGATGGAACGCGAATTCTATATCGATCGGCTTCGCAAGCAGGGGCGGAGCGTTGTTGTGCCGGAACTTGCGGATCGCAACTCAGTCCATCGCATCATTTACGAAGAGCTCGTTCATGGCGCGGTGAACGAGGATTCTCGCGTCGAGCTGCTCGCCATCGTCGATCGTTTGCGGGCCCAAGGCGCGCAGGGCGTGATTCTAGGTTGCACGGAGCTCTCGATGCTGATTGAGTCTCGGTCGACGCCGATTCCGTGCTTCGATACAACGGCCCTTCATGCGCAAGCGGCCGTCGAGGCGGCGTTGCGTTAGGCGCTCGATAACTTGAAGGGCGACAGCTTATGAGCGATTTGCCGACGCTTTAGCTGGCAACGCTGACTTCGCGCAGTCCCGCATCGACTCGGAGAATTTAGCGAAGGAGTTTTTCGCTTTGATCGACTACCAACTCAATGCGTCATCGCATAAAGCATGTAGTTGATAGCGTACTTATAGGCTTGCGCTGTATAGGTAAGTGCATACTCGGGAACGTCGGCGTGTTCCCAGGCATCGCCTAAGTCCATGTTGTGATTGATCACGACCATGAGCCGGCCGCTATCGTCGTAGACGCCGCGCCACGTGGGCTTATAACCGTCGCGCTCGTAGGTGGTGCCACGCGAGGCGGCGCCAATGCCCGGGATCTGTACCTTGGTATCTAAGTCATACAGTACGTGGAATACCGAATCCGATTCGGGGATGTCGACAACGGGTCGATCCGGAAACACGCGCCGCATGCTTTCCATGAAGCCTTCCCACTCTGCGCTGCCATGGAAGTCGTCGACCATCAGAAAGCCGCCGCGCAGCAGGTACTCGCGCAAGCGCACCGTTTCCGGTTCGCTCAAGAACCAACCGCCTACTTCCACTGCATAGAGCCATGGGGTATCGAAAAGCGCCTCGTCCATAATCGCGATACGTCCGCTTTCAGTCGCGGCATTGATCTTGGTCAGCCGGCGCACGCCGTCCATCAAATGCGTTTCAGCTTCCGGCCAATCGGTGAGCCAGCGTTGACGGCCGCCGAACCCGCCGCTGTAGTCGGCATACGCCATGCGCACGAACTGGAATTCGGAGAATGGCGCGCGTGCGGCGATTGATTGCGAACGCGAATCGCCTTCCGACGACAATGCAACGCCGGCGATGGCTAGCAAGCCAAGAGAGCGCCAAAGCATTCGCAGGGATGGGTGCACGGGATCCAGAAGGACGAAAGAGTGGGCGACCTGATCATAGCTCGCTTGGGCGCTGGGAAGGTAGCCGCCCCTTATCGGCCCCCTTACAGACGGGCGCAACCCTGTTGCCCCGGCCCCATGTGAAAGTTCCGTCAAACTGTGCAGATGAATGTGCAAACGAAAGGGAAGGACGCGCGGTCGGACGAACGAGTGCGGCGCACTGAACTTCGAGACGTGTGGTAAGTCAGGATTTGTAAGCCGCGGCTACCCATGCGAGAGTGCGGCGTATATTTCAAGCAACATATGCATGATGGAAAAGGGGAGTCCAACGATGAGTTTTTCTCAACGGATTGTGCTGGTAACCGCGGTGATGCTGTCCCTGACGAGCGCACAGGCGCAACAACCCGCTAAATCTGCGGACGCCACTCCAGCGCCGCGCTCAGCGCCCATCAAGGTCACGTCGGTGGAAGGCATTACCGAATATCGGCTCCCGAATGGACTGCGAGTGCTGCTGTTTCCGGACCCCTCCAAGCCCACGGTCACGGTGAACATGACCTACCTGGTCGGTTCCCGCCATGAAGGCTATGGCGAAACAGGCATGGCGCATCTATTAGAGCATCTGCTGTTCAAGGGTACGCCCAAGAATCCCGACATTCCGAAGCAGTTCAATCAACGTGGTGCGCGTTACAACGGCACAACCAGTTTCGATCGGACCAACTACTACGAGATGGCGCAAGCGTCGGAAGACAACTTGCGGTGGGCAATCAATCTCGAAGCAGACCGCATGATCAATTCGAACATTTCCCGCAAGGATTTGGATTCGGAGATGAGCGTCGTGCGCAACGAATACGAGCGCGGCGAAAATAATCCCAGTGGCGTGCTGTTCAAGCGCATGCAGAGCATTGCGTTCGATTGGCACAATTACCAGAACTCGCCGATCGGTAATCGTTCTGATATCGAAAATGTGGAGATTCCGAATCTGCGTGCGTTCTATCGGAAGTACTACCAGCCCGACAATGCGGTGTTGTTGGTGGCGGGTCAGTTCGATGAAGCCGTCGCGCTCAAAATGGTGAATGAGGCATTCGGTAAGATCCCGAAACCGACACGCGTGCTGCGGAAAATGTGGACAGTGGAACCGACGCAGGATGGCGAGCGCAACTTCAGCGTGCGGCGCACCGGCAATCTGCAGTTGATCATGGCGGGCTACAAGGTGCCGAGCGGCCTGCATCCCGATTCGATGGCTATCTCCTTTGCGAGCGCCATTCTGGGCAGTACCCCCAGCGGTCGCTTGCACAAAGCCCTGGTGGAAACGAATAAGGCGGCGCAGATCGGCGCGAATAGCGCTTCCAGCGTCGATCCCAATCTCGCAGTGGGGATCGCAGTGGTTAAGGAAGGTGAGCCGGTCGAGGAAGTTCAGAAATTGTTGCTTGCCACGATAGAGAGTTTCGGCGATGCCCCGCCTACCGAGGAGGAAATGAATCGGGTCCGGCTGCAGCGCGAAAAGTCGTTCGATCAGGTGATGAGTTCGCCCGAATCGCTGGCGCTTGCGCTCAGCGAATCCGTAGCTGCTGGCGATTGGCGCTTGTGGTTCAACAACCGCGAGCTGGCCAAGAAAGTGACCGCGGCCGATGTGGCGCGGGTATCGAAAGCTTATTTTCGGCGCGACAATCGCACTGTCGGCGTCTTCGTTCCGACGTCGGAGCCGCAACGTGCAGAGATCGGTTCGGCGCCGACCGTCGCAGCGGTGCTGAAGGATTTCACTGCCGCCGAATCGCTTGCCGCCGGCGAAGCCTTCGATCCTTCTCCTGCGAACATCGATGCGCGCACAAAACGCTACACTTTGCCCAATGGCATGAAGGTCGCGCTGTTGCAGAAGAAGACTCGAGGCGAGACGGTGAATGTTTCGCTCCGGGGACGATACGGCGATGAGCAATCGCGCTTCAACAAATCGACGGCGGAAGATTTCGCCGGTGCGATGATGACGCGCGGCACCACGCGCTATACGCGGGCGCAATTGGCCGATGAGTTCGACAGGCTCAAGTTTTCCGGCGGCGTGGGCTTGTCCAGCGCCAGCTTCAGAACCACCAAGCCAAATCTGATCAAGTCGCTCGAACTGACGGCGCACATTTTGAAGGAACCGACGTTTCCCGAGACCGAGCTTGAGCAACTGCGCAAGCAGGCGCTGACGTCGATCGAGTCTGGCAAGAGCGAACCTGGGGCGTTGGCCGATGAAATGCTGGGCCGGCATTTCAACTTCTATCCCCGCGGCGATGTCCGTTACTACTCGACTCGCGACGAAGATATCGAAGACGTGAAAGCCGTCACCATCGCGGCATTGAAGCAGGTGCATAAGGACTTCACCGGCTTCTCGAATGCAGAGCTTGCCATCGTCGGCGATTTCGACGAAGCGGAAGTTCGGACAACGCTCGCAAATTTGTTCGGAAACTGGACTAGCCCAGTGCCGTACAAGCGCGTCGAGAATCCCTTCAAGACCGTGGCGGCGATTAACAATACGCTCTCGACGCCGGACAAGGAGAACGCAGTGTTCCGCGCTCAGCTGCTGGTGGAGTTGCGTGACGACGATCCCGAGTACCCTGCCCTTGCGATGGCCAATTACATGTTCGGCGGCGGCGCTGGCTTGAATGCGCGTGTGGCGAAACGTATTCGCGGTAAGGAAGGACTGAGCTACGGCGCCAACACGGGACTGTCGGTCTCCAGCATGGATCGGCGCGGCACCTTCAGCGCATCGGCCACGGCTGCCCCGCAGAACATCGCGAAGCTGGAATCCATTTTTCGCGAAGAACTGGATCTGGCGCGCAAAAGCGGCTTCACGACCGAGGAACTCGCCAACGCCAAGTCAGGCTTACTGACGTCACGCAGGCAGGGCCGCGCGCAGGATGGCTTCCTCGCAAGTGCCTGGACGGATTACTTGTATCGTGACAAGACCTTTGCCGAAGCGGCGGCCCTAGATGTGAAGTACCAGGCGTTGACGCTCGCGCAAGTCAACGCCGCCCTCAACAAATACATCGTTCCCGAAAATCTGGTGATCGTGAAGGCGGGAGATTTTTCGAAAGTA
>WUUC01133023.1_pt1 | contig 20249 bp, 12 predicted proteins | sample 6278441 | NCBI WGS metagenome assembly WUUC01 (sample SAMN13675441, study PRJNA597444) | soil metagenome | isolation source: soil | place: USA: Washington | collected 2017-10
GTTGTCCTGCTGTGGGAAGAATCCCTTGGGGACGGCTGCAATGAGATACCAGTTCAGCGCCACGACGAGCGCCAGGATGGTGAGCGTCACACCGCTGTGACGAAGCGCCCATGAGAGCGTGCGATCGTAGCGTGCATGGAGGCGGTCGAACGCCCGCTCGTTCGATCCGGTAACGTCCCCGTTGCGCCGGCGCGCCCGCAGGAAACGCGCGCAGAGCATCGGGGTCGTCGTCAGCGAAATCACGAGCGACACGGCCACCGCGACGGACAGGGTTACTGCAAATTCGCGGAAGAGCCTCCCGACGAGGCCACCCATGAACAGCAGCGGTATGAACACCGCGATGAGCGAGAGGCTCATGGACAGCACGGTGAAGCCCACCTCGCTCGCTCCGACGAGTGCTGCCTCGAGCGGACTTCGCCCTTCCTCGAGATGCCTCGTGATGTTTTCGAGCACGACAATCGCATCGTCCACGACGAAGCCGGTGGAGATCGTGAGGGCCATCAACGACAGGTTGTCGAGGGTGTAGCCGAGGAACCACATGGCTCCGAATGTTCCGAGCAGTGACAGGGGTACGGCGACGCTTGGAATGATGGTCGCCCATCCACTTCGGAGGAAGACGAAGACTACGACCACGACCAGGCCGATTGCGATGGCCAGCGTGCGTTCCACGTCATGCACCGATGCGCGGATCGTCGTGGTCCGGTCAACTGCCACTGACAAATCGACGCCGCCCGGAAGGAGCGCCTTGAAGCGGGCCAGTTCCGCGCGGACCGCGTCCACAGTTGCGATCACGTTCGCGCCCGGTGCGGGCAGCACGACCAGCGACACGGCCGGGCGCCCGTTCATGAGGCCACCGGCGCGCACGTCCTGCACGCCGTCGATCACGCTACCGAGATCGGCGAGCCGGACGACGGCTCCGTTTTTCGCCTGAACGACAAGCGGCAGATAGTCGGCTGCATCGAACAGCTGGTCGTTGGTGTGAATCGCCCAGCTCCTTCGATCGTCTGCCAGTTGCCCTTTCGGATGATTCGCATTCGCTTGCGCCAGCACGGTGCGCACCTGCGCGAGTGGGATCCCGTACTTGTTCAGCACGTTCGGGTTCAGGTCTACACGAACAGCGGGCAACGCGCCGCCGCCGACGTTGACCTGGCCTACGCCGTCGATCTGCGAAATCTCCTGTGCCAGCACCGAGGAAGCGAAGTCGTAGATGCGGCTGCTCGGGACGGTGTCGGACGTGAGCGCGAGAATAATCGCCGGAGCGCCAGCGGGGTTCACCTTCCGGTATGAGGGGTTGCTTGGCAGGTTTGCCGGCAGCTGTCCGCGTGCCGCATTAATTGCCGCCTGGACGTCGCGTGCGGCTGCATCGATGTCGCGCGACAGGTCGAACTGCAGAACGACCGAGGTGGTTCCCGTCGCGCTCGTTGAGGTCATCTCCGTCACGCCAGCGATCCGCTCGAACTGACGCTCGAGCGGTGTGGCCACGGCCGAGGCCATCGTTTCCGGGCTGGCACCGGGCAGAGCGGCCGATACCGCAATCGTGGGATACGCAACCTGCGGCAGCGGCGCGACCGGCAGTCGTGTGAAGGCGATCGCGCCGGCAAGCGCAACCGCGAGCGTCAGCAGGCTGGTGGCGACCGGGCGACGGATGAAGGGCTCGCACGGGTTCACGATCGCCCCTCCACTGTTGATTGGGCCGTCGCGCCCATGAGTCGATGCGCGCGCTCGGCGAGCCGCTCGAAGGTGAGGTAAATGACCGGCGTCGTGTAGAGCGTCAGGAGTTGGCTGAGGAGCAGCCCGCCGACAATGGTGATGCCGAGCGGCCGGCGCAGCTCGGCGCCGGTTCCAGTGGCAAGCGCCAGCGGCACGGCTCCGAGCAGCGCCGCCATGGTGGTCATCATGATCGGGCGGAACCGCAGCAGCGACGCCTGGTAGATGGCCTCGCGCGGCGGCGCGCCGTGGGCGCGCTGGGCCTCCAGCGCGAAGTCGATCATCATGATCGCGTTCTTCTTTACGATCCCGATGAGGAGCACAATTCCGATCAACGCAACAACGCCAAGGTCTTCGCCGGCTAAGTGCAGCGCGAGAATCGCCCCTATGCCTGCGGACGGGAGCGTGGAAAGAATCGTCAGCGGATGGACGTAGCTTTCGTACAGCACGCCGAGCACGATGTAGACCGTCACCAGCGCGGCGAGGACCAGCCATCCCTCGTTGGCCAGTGAAGCCTGAAACGCGGCGGCCGTCCCCTCGAATGCCGTGCGAAACCCGCCAGGCAGGCCAATACGCTGCGCGGCGTCTTCCACGGCCGCGACCGCCTCGCCGAGCGAGGCGCCTGGCGCGACGTTGAATGACAACGTCGCCGCGGGAAACTGTCCCTGGTGACTGATCGTGAGCGGCGTGTTCGTGACCTTCACCTGTGAAATGGCGGTCAGCGGCACCGGCCGGCCATCGCTCGCCGGAACGTACACGCTCGTCAACGCGTCCGGCGTGCGACGGTACTCGGGTGCAAGCTCCAGGATTACGTGGTACTGATTGAGCTGCGTGAAGATCGTCGAGACTTGACGCTGCCCGAACGCGCTGTAGAGCGTGTCGTCCACCGACTGCGCGGAGATGCCGAAGCGCGATGCGGTGTCACGATCGATGGTGACGTCGGCGCGGAGCCCGGATGACTGCTGATCGGTCGCCACGTCACGAAGCGATGGCTCGCGGCGCAACGCTGCCAGCAGCCGTCCGGCCCACAGATCCAGCTGTGACTGGTCGGGGTGCTCGAGGCTGTATTGATACTGCGCACGAGTGACCCGGTCCTCGATGGTGAGATCCTGAACCGCCTGGAAGTACACCGTTATCCCGTGCACACCCGCGGCCCGCGCGCGCAGGCGAGCGATCACGGTGCTGATGTCGTCGTCACGCGTCCCGAGGGGTTTGAGGGTGATCTGGACGCGGCCGCTGTTCGGCGTGATGTTGGTGCCGTCAACGCCGATGAACGACGAAAGGGTGTCCACCGCGGGGTCGCGGAGGAGCGCTGCCGCGAGCTGCTGCTGCCGCTCGGCGAGGGCGTCGAACGAGATCGTCTGCGGTGCGTCGGTGACGCCGAGAATCACGCCTGTGTCCTGCACCGGAAAGAACCCTTTCGGGACGACCACGAACAGAATGCCGGTCGCGACAAGCGTTGCGAGGAACAGCAGGAGCATCGCCCCCTGGTGACCAAGGACCCACCCGAGAGATCGACCGTAGCCAGCGATCATCCGCTCGAACCCGCGATCGAGTAGTCGCGCCACACGCCCTTCGCGCTCGCGCGGAGTCTGCTTCAGGATGCGCGCACACAGCATCGGCGTCAGTGTGAGGGAGACCATCGCCGAGACGAGGATCGTCACGCTCAGCGTGATCGCAAATTCTCGAAACAGCCGCCCGACAATGTCGCCCATGAAGAGCAGGGGGATGAGCACGGCAATCAGCGACACGGTGAGCGAGACGATGGTGAACCCGATCTGCTGCGCGCCCTTGAGCGCGGCCTGGAGTGGCGGATCGCCGGCTTCCACGTACCGCGTGATGTTCTCAATCATCACGATTGCATCGTCGACCACGAAACCAGTGGAGATGGTGAGCGCCATCAGCGTGAGGTTGTTCAGGCTGAAACCGGCGAAGTACATGGCGGCAAAGGTGCCGACGAGTGACAGCGGGACAGCGATGGCGGGAATGAAGGTGGTCGCGAGTGTTCGCAGAAAGAGAAAGATCACGAGCACCACGAGCGCGATGGTCAGCACGAGCTCGAACTGCACGTCGGCGATCGAGGCGCGGATCGTCGCGGTCCGGTCGGTGAGAATCGACACGTGCACGGCGGGCGGGAGGGTAGCGCCGAGCTCCGGCAGCAGCGCGCGAATGCGGTCCACGACCTGGATCGTGTTCGCACCGGGCTGGCGCTGGATGTTCACGATCACGGCGGGTGTCGTGTTCATCCACGCTGCCTGGTGCGCATCTTCGACGCCATCGCCAACGGTCGCGACATCCGACAGGCGCACGGGTGCCCCGCCCCGATAGGCGACAACCAGCGGCCGGTAGTCGGCGCTCGACGTCAGCTGATCGTTGGCATCAATCGTGTACGCCCGCTGAGATCCGTCGAACGTGCCCTTGGCCTGGTTTGCGTTGGCGGCGGCTATCGCCTGCTGCAGCTGCGGCAAACCAAGACCATACGCCGCAAGCGCCATCGGATTGGCCTGGACGCGAACCGCCGGCTTCTGGCCGCCGCTGATCGACACGAGGCCCACGCCCGGTAGCTGGGAGAGTTTCGGCGCGAGCCGCGTGTCCGCCAGCGATTGAACCTGCGACAGCGGCAGCACGCTGGACGTGAGCGCGAGCGTTATGACCGGGGCGTCGGCAGGGTTCACCTTGCTGTAGACCGGCGGATTCGGCAGATCCGGCGGCAGTAACGTGCCGCTCGCGTTCACCGCCGCCTGAACCTCCTGTTCGGCGACGTCGATGTCCAGCGCGAGGTCGAACTGGAGCGTGATCACCGAGCTCCCCAGCGAACTCGTGGATGTCATCTGTCTTAGGCCGGGCATCTGTCCGAACTGGCGTTCGAGGGGTGCCGTGACCGAGCTGGCCATCACGTCAGGACTGGCGCCGGGGTAGAACGTGGTCACCTGGATCGTCGGGTAGTCCACCTCCGGAAGCGCGGAGACCGGCAGCTGACCGTATGCGACGATCCCGGCGATGACGACCGCGATCATCAAGAGGGAGGTGGCAACGGGTCGGAGTACAAACAGTCGCGAGGGATTCACCGCGCGACCTCCACGCGCGCGCCGTCGTGCAGACGGTCCACGCCATCTGTCACGACGAGTTCGCCCGGCTCGAGGCCGTTCAGAATCGACGCGTGCTCGCCTTCAACGTCGCCGGCGGTTACTGGCCGCATGGCAACCTTGTTGTCGCGCATCACGTACACGAACTGCCCTTGCGGTCCCTGTTGCACAGCCGCGGCGGGCACCACCAGCTGTCCACGGCGGGTGTCGGCCAGGAGTTGCACGTTTACGAACTGCGACGGGAACAGCGCGTGATCGCCGTTATCGAACACCGCCTTGATCCGCACGGTGCCGGTAGTCGCGTCGATTTGATTGTCAAGCGTCGCCACCTTGCCGCTCGCGATATGAGTGGCGCCGCTACGGTCGAACGCGTCCACTGGCATGGCGGCGCCCTCACGGATTCGCGGCAGGACGATGCGCAGGGCGTCCTCGGGCAGCGTGAAAATAACGGCGATTGGGTCCACCTGCGTGATCACCACGAGCCCCGCGCTCGTGCTCGCGGTAATGACATTGCCTGGATCGACGAGCCGCAGACCGACGCGCCCGCCTATCGGGGCCGCGATGCGCGTGTACACGAGGTTCAGGCGCGCGCTGTCGATCGCCGCCTCGTCGACCTTGATGGTCGCTTCGAGCTGCGCGATGGTCGCGCGCTGCGCATCGACGGTCTGTCGAGCGATCGAATCCTGCGCCAGAAGCGTCTGGTAGCGATCGAGATCAACGTGTGCGTTGGCGAGCTGTGCCTGGTCGCGAGCGAGCTGTCCCTGCGCCTGTTCCAGCTGCACGTGATACGGACGCGGATCGATTTCGGCCAGGAGATCTCCACGCCGGACGAATTGACCCTCGTGGAATCCCACCCGCATCAGCTGACCGTCAACCCGCGGGCGCACGGTAACCGTGTTGAACGGCACGACAGACCCCAGCGCTCGAAGCCGGACCGGCACGTCCATGCGCGTCGCTGCCGCCACCGCAACCGGCACGTCAGGCGATGCCGCTGCGGGCGGCGCCGCGGCCGGCACATTCGTCGCGCGAAAAAGGATTGCCGCGAGGATGGCGACGGTGACGAGCGTCAGCAGCGCATATCGCCATCGCCTGCGCACGGGCGCTGGAACCTCCTTGCGGAGCGGGTCGATCGAAAACACACGCACGTCGGCTGCCTCCACCCGCTATTGCAAGCGATCGAGGTGAGACCTTCGTGAACGCGGGATTAATTCGGGATCATGCGTCGCGAGGATGTCGCGGCTGGCCTGTCGCGGCTGCGCCTGCGGCAGCCACACTGTGAACGTGGAACCCTCGCCGGCACTACTCCTGACAGCGACGCGGCCGCGATGTCCATCCACGATCCACTTGACCAGGCTGAGACCGAGTCCTGCTCCGTCCGGCGTAGAGGTGCGTGCCGGGTCGGCGCGGAAAAACGGCTCGAAGACATGGCGGATCGCGTCGGCCGAGATACCGGCGCCCGTGTCGCTCACTTCGAGCCGCGCGTCGTCGCCGTGCCGCGACACACCCAGGGTGACGCGTCCACCTGGGGAGGTGAATTTCAACGCATTGTCGAGGAGGTTGAGCATCAAGCGCTGCAGCCATCCGGGATCACCATCGATTACGACGCGATCCGACGAGAGCATGCGTAGATCGATGTCGCGCGCCTGGGCAATTGGTTCCAGTTGCTCGACAATCGATCCTCCGAGTCGATCCAGATCCACCGGCGCGAACGTCAGACGTATCTGGCCCGACTCGGCGCGAGCAAGCGTGAGAATCTGATCGATGAGCCGGTTCAACTTGTCGATCTCTTCGAGCTGACTGCCGAAACGTAGACGCTGCGGATCGCCAGGCGGGGCGGCGCGCAGCGTCATTTCGATCTCGCCACGTAACGCGGCCAGCGGCGTACGGAGCTCATGGGCAAGCGCCGCGCTGAACTGTCGCATTTCGCCGATCGCATGTTCGAGCCGTGCGAGCGTCTCGTTGAACGCGTGCGCCACGGCGTCGAGCTCGTCGTGGGTGTCGCGGACCGGCAGCCGCTCCGACAGGCTCGATATCTCGATCCGCTTTGCTGCGCGGGCGAAGCGCCCGAGGGGCGACAGCGCGATGCCCGCCATCCACCAGGAACTCAGCGCCGCGAGGATGAGCGCCATCGGCATGCGCCACGCCAGGAGGGCGACGTACCGGCTGAGCGCCGTGTCGAGCGGCGCCAGCGAAAGCCCTACCTGCAGCAGGTCCCTCCCGCCGCTCGCGTTTGGGACCAGGCTGTTGACGATCCGGAGACGGCCGTAAGCGGTGCTGATGTCGAACGCCCGCGGCTGCTCACGCAAGGTGCGCACTTCTGCAGCCGTGAAGCGCAGGCCGAGCGGCTGCATGGCCGCCGACTGCACGACAAGGGTGCCGGTGTCGGCATCGTAAACCTGGTAGTAACGGGTGGCTTCGGAGACGAACGCCGCCTGGTCGGCATCATCGGGATCGACCCTGATGACCGGGACGTCACCGTCCAAGCGCACATACCCATGGAGTCCCTTGCTCAGCTCGGTGACGCGTGTGGTGGCATCCGCATCGAGTTGCCGCGCAAACGTCCGATAGGAGACGACGCTCAGGAGGGCGAGGAGCAGGGCGACCAGCGAAGTAAAGGATGCCGCCAATCGCGCGCGCAGCGGGAGCGTCACGGCGGCGTGTCCGTCAACATGTACCCGACACCGCGAACCGTGTGGATCAGCGGCACCCCGAATCCGCGATCGATCTTGTTTCGCAGCGAGTTGATGTGTACCTCGACGACGTTGCTGATGCTGTCGAAATGGATGTCCCAGACGTGCTCGATGATGAGCGAGCGCGTCAGCGGCCTGTCGGTGTTCCGCATCAGGAACTCCAGCAGCGCATACTCCTTCGGGCGCAGGTCGATGGTCCGGCCGTTCCGCCGCACGATGCGTCGCACGGTATCGAGCTCGAGGTCGGCGAGGCGCAGCACGGTCTCGCGTGGCGCGCCGCGGCGCAGCAGCGCGCGCAGGCGGGCTGAGAGTTCGGCCAGCGCGAACGGCTTCACCATGTAATCGTCGGCGCCGCCATCGAGCCCGGCAACGCGCTCGTCGAGCGAATCCTTTGCTGTGAGAATCACGATCGGCAGCACCGGCTTTCGCGCCCGCACGTCACGGAGCACCTGGAAGCCGGAGCGTCCCGGCAACATCAGGTCGAGGACGACGGCGTCGTAGTCCACGGCGTGCGCCTGATCGCCAGCGCCAGTACCGTCGTTCAGCACGTCCACACCGTAGCCTTCCTGTTCCAGGCCGGTCCGAATGAAGCTCGAAACCTTCCGGTCGTCCTCGACCACGAGAAGTCGCATGTCAATAGTCCTCGCAGTCGCCAGAGCAAAAATCGTGACGGCCACCTTAACGCGATTTAATCGGGGCTTCACGCGCCCGTCAGCTGGATTGGATGGAATGGCAGCCAGGTGGTTCGAGCTGGTTCGCGGAGCGTCCCCATGCGATGCGAGGTCATTGCCATTGCCCTGGTTGGCTGTTTATCGGCGCCGCTTGCAAGCGCTGGCGGGCCGCTCGGTACGCACGCCATTCGCGGGATCGTGCTGTCGGTCAGCGCGACCGCGGTCGTGATTGTGCGGTCGGGAAGAAGCGGCAGCCAGATGCGGTTCGTGGTTACCCCGTCAACTGACTGTGAGGGCAAGCTCGCGATCGGGCGACGCGTGTCGATCCGCTATGTCCAGCGCGGCAGCACGCTCGTCGCGACGGCGGTCGCATCGGATCCCTGAGCGGCCGACCTGTGGCGAATTGTCCGAAGCCGTGGCCGTTGGCCACACTGGCTGTCCGTCAGCGGTGTGGAATCGCGTGTGGGATGCGGAATGGCGACGGTTAATGGATTGCTCGGTAGCAATGGTCGATAAGACCAGCCTTACGGCGGGAGCTGGTCTGCAACGGTGAGGTAGCCATGACAATACGTAACAGCTGGGCCCGCTCGATCGAAAAGTTCGCGACACGGGGTGTGATGGTTGCACTAGTTGTGGTGACTGTGCTCTTCGCGATCGCCCTTGGGATCATTTACCTCGGTGATGAATATGCGCATCCGGCCTGGAGCGAGCGGAGCGTGCCGCCGGCGATTCTCTATTGACGCGACGGAGCAAACCGGATCACGCGGAGTCACGAAGCAACGGAGATCCTGCGTCGATCTTCGTTGTTCCGCGGCCGCGTGGTATGCACGCCAGGCGTCCTCTCCTACTGGAAGAATTGACAGGTTCGCATTCCTCCACCTCAAAGCTGTTAGTTGTCGCAGTTTCCGCGCGCACGGGAGTGACCTAGGATGCGGGTGAAGATTGGCCCGCATCGCGTCGACGCTGACGCGTGCTCGAACGTCGGCCTGTAGGGAGTTACCCATGAGCACCAAAGCAGAACGTTGGCTCGCAGAGCAGGAGATAGCGTTGCTGGAAGCGATATACGCGCACGTGTCGCCGCCGGAACGCGAAGATCGACGAGACGTCATCCGGCTGAAAGCGCACAAGGTTCGGCCTTCGAATCCAGCATCGAACCCATCACAGTCGAACGGGACTATCACGGGATAGGCGTGCCCACGAGTCTGTGCGGGTTGCAGTTGACGCCGACTCGCCAGACGGAGACCGCGGACGCGCTCGCGCATCCGCGATCGTCGGGACGCGTGTCAGTCAGTCTGCACACGTGCGGTTGCGGTGCCGCGATCGTTTCCCGATGCTCGATGAGACCTCCACCGTCCGGCCGAAGCAACGCAGCGACACCAAGGGACAGATCGACCCTTGAATTCGAACACACCGCCTTTTCAGCGGCCGAATCCGGCATCCCGCGCTGTCGAGGCTCACTCGCTCTGTCCTCGGCTCAGCTGTCATTCCTGACACACCGGCAAGCGCAAGGAACGCCGCGCCCAGGAGGCTGGACTCTCTGAAAAGGACTGACCGTGCGTGGTGGGGGTAGCCATGGGTGATCCTCTTGGAAGACGGAGTTCGGTTCTCCTGCGAAAGGCACGTTCGTGGAGGGTCGGTCGGAAACCGCAGCGGTGAATGGGATGAGAGCTTGCCGGGACACGATCGACCGGCTATATTGACCCGCGCAATCAGCGACAAAACTTCAGCTCGTCAGTTCCAAGCCCCGGAGGGCTTCTTTCCAGGGCGGCGCTGATGGACCGATCGCCACCACGCACTCACGCGGCTGGGCGTCCTGTGAGCAATCATGAACGGGAAGTCTCCGTCACGGTGCTGCTCCAGCGGTGGAGCGACGGAGACGAGTCGGCCTTCGAGTACGTCGTCGGCCGGCTGTACGCGGACCTGCGTCGGATCGCGCGAAGTCAGATGCGGCGCGAAGACGCCGGTCACACGCTCCAGCCGACAGCGCTCGTGAACGAAGTGTGCCTGCGGTTTCTCCGACAGGACGACGCGTCGTGGGAGAGCCGGGAGCAGTTTCTTGCGGTGGCAGCTCGATTGATGCGGCGGGTCCTCGTGGACCATGCCCGCCGGCGGCACAGCGCGAAACGGGGCAGTGGTGCTCTCCCCGTGCCGCTCGAGAATCTGGGCGACATTCCTCTCGACCGGCCGGCCGAACTGGTGGCTCTGGACGAAGCATTATCAGAGCTGTTCGTCGTCAGCCCCGACCGCGCCCGCATCATCGAGTTGCGTTATTTCGGCGGACTGACGATCGAAGAGATTGCAGCCGTACTCCATGTGTCGACGGCGACTGTGAGTCGTAGCTGGAGATCGGCGCGTGCATGGCTGCACAAGGAAGTGCAGGCTCGGACCCGCGAATGACTGGGCATCGTCTGGCGCGTATCTTTGAAGTGTTCGAAGGTGCAGCCGAGCGCGACACGACCGAACGCGGCGTGTTTCTCATCGACGCGTGCGCAGGGGACGCTGCCCTGCAGGGCGAAGTGGAGGCCCTTCTCGCCTCCGATGAACATGCACGCCATTTCCTGAACGCACCTGCCGTTCCGGCACAACTCATCTCCGAGGACCTCCCGATCCCCTCCTACATCGGCCGGCGGCTGGGCGCTTATCGCATCGTGCGCGAGATCGGCCACGGCGGTATGGGCGAGGTGTACCTGGCCGAGCGTGCTGATGATCATTTCCGCAAGCAGGTGGCGATCAAGATGATCAGGCGCGAGATTGCCAGCCCGGAACTGCTGCGGCGCTTTCGCCGTGAACGGCAGATGCTCGCGCGCCTGGAGCATCCGCATATCGCCGGTTTAATCGATGCCGGACTCACCGAGGAGGACATTCCCTATCTGGTGCTGGAATACGTCGCGGGGGAGCCGATTCTCGAGTATTGCGATCGGCATGAGCTGACCACGAGCGACCGGCTGCATCTCTTTCATGACGTCTGTGCCGCCGTGCAGATGGCGCACCAGAACCTGATCGTGCACCGGGATCTCAAGCCGGCGAACATCCTCGTTACCGCCGCCGGCATCGTCAAACTCCTGGACTTCGGCATTGCGAAGCTGGTGTCGCCGGATCCAGAGGATGATTTGGGCGACCAGACAAGAACGGGATTTCGGCTGCTGACGCCCGAGTATTCGAGCCCCGAACAGATCCGCGGCGAGCCGGCCACAGCCGCTTCCGACGTGTACGCGCTCGGTGTCATCTTGTACCAGCTGCTGACGGGGCATCGCCCTTACTACGTGGCAAGCCGGCACGCACACGCGGTGGCGCAGGCGATCTGCGACCAGGAACCGGAGCGGCCCAGCACCGCCGTGATGAAAAAGGTGAAGATTCCTTCGCCATCTGGCCTCGCGCCGCTCGTTGTCACGCCTGAGATGGTGAGTGGCCCGCGCGAAGGCCGGCCCGAGCGGCTGCGCCGCCGCCTTGCCGGCGATCTCGACACGATTGTCCTGATGGCGCTCAGAAAGGATCCTCGCCGTCGCTATGGTTCCGTCCAGCAACTCTCCGACGACCTGCAACGGCATCTCGACGGACGGCCGGTCAGTGCGCAAAAGGATACGCTGACCTATCGCACGCGAAAGTTCGTCCGGCGGAACCGAACGATCGCCGCAAGCGCATTCGTCGCCCTTCTGGCGATTACTGCCGGCGCGCTCACGGCGGTGTGGCAGGCTCGTGTCGCCGAAGCGGAGCGGGATCGAGCGGAACGCCGTTTCGCGGATGTGCGTCAGCTCGCGACGGCGTTCCTGTTCGAGTTCCACGACGCGATCAAGGACGTTGACGGTTCGACTCGCGCCCGTCAGCTCCTGGTCAACAAGGCCACTGAACACCTGGACCGACTCGCGGCAGAAGCGGAGCGCGATCCGCAGCTGCAGCGCGAACTGGCGACGGCATATCAGCAGCTAGGCGAGATTCAGGGTGGCGTCCTCGGCCAGCCACACCTTGGCGACAGCGCCGGCGCGATGGTCAGCCAGCGGAAAGCGCTCACGATGCGGGAAGCGCTCGCCGGCTCTCGTCCGATGGATCCGCAGCTTCGCAAGGAACTGGCGGCGAGCTACGCGAGAATCGGAGAGTTGCTGCTGAACACCGGGGATGTTGCGGGAGCGATTGCGAATCAACGAAAGACGCTGGCGATCCAGCAAGCCATTGCTGCGGCCGATCCTGAGAATGTCGACCATCGTCTCGAGCTGGTGCGGGGGTTGCGGAACCTGTTCGTCTTTCTCGCGACGTACGGCGACTACACGGCTGCCGACGAGAGCCTGTTGCAAGCGGTCAGCATGGGTGAGGAGCTGTTCGCGTCACAGCCGGCCGACGCGCGCATCAGGCGCGAGTTGGTGCTCGGCCACCGCTATGTCGGTGATGAAATGTGGCTGCGCGGCCAACCGGACAAGGCCTGGGAGAGTTATCGGCGTTCTCTGGCTCTTGCCGAAGAATGGATGCGCACTGATCCCGCCAATCGCGATGCGCGCCGCGGAGTATACGTTGCTCACTACCAAATCGGGATGATGTGGGCGCAGTACGGCAATCCGCCCGCCGCACTGGAGCACCAGCGGCGCGGCGTCGCACTCGCTCAGGAGTCGCTGGATCGGGATCCGTCGAATGCACAGGTGCGTCGCGACGTTGCCCTTGGTATCTCCTACATTGCGGACGCGCAGGCCGCCGCCGGGGATTCCGCTGGCGCGCTGGCGACGTATCGTCGCCACATCGCGATGGTTGAAGCACTCGCCGGCGCAGAGCCCGAAAGCACGCAGCATCGCCGCGATTTGGCTGCCGCGTACATGCGGGCGGGAGCGCTGCTCTACGAGCTTCGCAATCCCGACGCGCTCGAATATGCCCGACAGTCACAGCGCGCTTTCGAGCGGCTCCTCGACGAGGATCCCGACCACGTGGAGATTCGCAGGCGCGCAGCCCAGGCGCTGTTCCTCCTGGCGCAACTGCTGACCGCACGGAACGAGTCCGTTGAGGCCCGGCGGCATGCGTTACAGGCGCTGTCGCTTCAGGAGGCGGAAGCAAACAAAGCTGGGGCACTCGGAAATCGGATCGCGGAGTATGCCTCGTCCCTGCTGACCTGTCACCCGACGGATCTGAGAAATCCGGCGGCGGCCCTTCTGCACGCGCGGCGCGCGGCCGACCTGACCAACCGAAAGGATCCAGGGATCCTGAGCACATTAGCGCTCGCGTACCGCGCCACAGGCGATTCGGTCGCGGCCGCGGAAACTGCCAGAAGAGGACTCGCTCTGCTGCCCTCCGTGACGGCAAGGATCGACTCAAAGCTTCGCCGAGAATTGGAAGATTTCACGGAAGGCCGCGCTGCTCGACCCAGGTGAAATACCGGGATGGCCGACCCGACGAGTCCGACGGGAAAAATCGATCAGGTCCGTGGTAGCTGCCTACGGCGCGAAAAGCAGGAGCGAAACCGACGTCGGCCCTACTGGCCTCGTCGAGGCTCGGAGGACGGCGGCACTAACCCTTTCAGTCGCATGTACGTGACGATGTTGCCGTAATGCTCGAAGGCGTGTTGTGTGTGAAACGCGAGCACCGACAGTTTGGGCAACTCGATGGGCACGCGAGCACCCTCGCCGCCAGCGGAAAACTTGACGATCGTCGTGCCGGCGCTGTCGGTCATCGCGCCAAACACCTTGTCGCAATATTCGAACGACGCAGCGAGGGCCTGAGCGAGATCGGCTTTCGTCGTCTGGCTCTTTTCGATCCCCTCCAGGGGCGGCCGCTGTTCGCCGGCCGCAACGGAGCACAAACGGTAGTTCGCATCGGCAAGATGGCCAACGAGCGCGGCGAACGTCCGCACGTCGGGCGTCGGTCGAAATGAGTAGTGATCCTGCGGCATCTTGTCGGCGGCACGACTGACGAAGCTTTTGATGATGCGGTAATTGAAATTGGCACCGCGCGACAACGGATTCGCGTTTTGAGCGCCTGCCCTGCCGCTGCCAGCAAGGACGACAGCGATGACGCACAGAGGCAGAATGAACGTGCGCATGGTGACCGGCTCCTTGTCTCACATGATCAACTAACTGGCGGGATGGTCAAACGATGCCGGGACGAGGCATTTCTCCGCGTTGAGATTACCGCGATGGTGGCATACGCCTGAAGCCCCTTGACCCGCGTCGCCGCCTCCGTGAATGCATACACGGTCCGGCACACGTCGCGTGAGCGCTGCTAGTCGCGACGCGTGAGCAGCAGCGCCTCGAAGGCCGCCAGTCGCAGTCGGCCCGGGTCCACGGGTTCGCCGCTCGCGCGATGCGTGCTTGCCATGACGCGCCAGTCTGATCCGCTGACGCCCTCGAGGGCCGCGTCGCACCGTGCATCCGCCATGTTCAGTGCGATCACGAGTCGCTCGGTACCGTGCTCCCTTGCGTACGCGAACACACCCGGGCCGGCGCCGAGCGTCCGATAGCGTCCCTCGGTGAGCGCGGCGCTCCCGCGCCGCAGGTGAAGCAGCGCACGATACCAGGCGAGCACCGACGCCGCATCACCGCGTTGCTCGCGCACGTTGCGCTGCGTGCTGTCGCGCGAGAGCGCGAGCCAGGGCGTGCCGCGCGTGAAACCGGCACCGGTACCCCCGTCCCACGACATCGGCCGTCGCGCGCCGTCGCGTCCTTTGTAGACGGGCCAGAAGATCTTCCCGACCGGATCGCGCACCTCGTCCGGACTGGCGGGATGCTCCGTGCGCATCCCGATCTCCTCGCCGTAATACATGAACGGCGTGCCGCGCAACGTCAGCAGCAGCACCGCGAGCAGCTTCGCAATCGCGTCACCGTTTTGTGCCTGGCCATGACGATCGGAGGAACGCGCGATATCGTGGTTGTTCAGCACCAGCGATGGCCAGCGTCCGCCGCAGCCCTGTTCCACGTCCTCGACGGCCCGCCGAAACAGTGTCGGGTCAAGCTTCGGCACCTCGGCCAGGAAGAAATTGAACGGCAGGTGCATCTCGTTGTCGTCGCCGTAGAAGCCGACGAGATCCGCGACGGTCTCCACGTACGCTTCGCTGATCAGGAGCGCGTCGCGGTTGCTTTGTTGGACGAACGCGCGCAGGCGTCGCAGCGCGTCGTGGACCTCCGGCAGGCGGCGGTTGTGGACAAACTCCTGCGTGTAGACACCCGTGATCGTGCGGCGCGGCTCGGGCAGCGGCGGGTTGTCGCGGAGCTCGGGATCCTCGAACAGCGTGTTCACGGCGTCCAGGCGGAATCCGTCAACACCGCGTTTCAGCCAGAACTGCAGGGTGGCCATCATGCGCTGTTCCACCGCCGGATTGCGCCAGTTCAGATCGGGCTGCTCGCTGTAGAAGAAGTGGTAATACCACTGGCCCGTGACGCGGTCATAGGTCCATGCCGGACCACCAAACGCCGATTCCCAGTTGTTGGGCGGCCGCTTAGCGCCTTCCCCGTCGCGCCACACGTACCAGTTTCGATGCGCGGACGACCGCGAGCTGCGCGCGTCCTGAAACCACGGATGGCTCTCGGAGGTGTGATTCAACACGACGTCGATGATGACCCTGATGCCGCGCGCGCGTGCGGCGGAAACGAGGCGGTCGAAATCGGCGAGCGTGCCGAACATGGGATCGACAGCCTCGTGGTCGGCGATGTCGTAGCCGAAATCGACCTGCGGCGACGGGTAAAACGGTGTGAGCCAGATGCCGTTGACACCCAGGTCGGCGAGGTAATCGAGCCTTGACGTGACACCGTTCAGATCACCGATGCCGTCGTCGTTGGAATCCTGAAAGCTCCTGATGTAAATCTCGTAGAAGACGGCTTGCCTCCACCACTCTGCTGCGGGCCGCCCCTCGGTGCTTCGCGATCGTTGCATCGTTGACCTGTCAGGCGCGTCCGGAACTTCGTTTGACCTGACCTTACCCAAACATTAGCGGTTGCGTTCCATGTCGCGGCAAAATTTCTCGGCGTCATACCACATTTGCGATTGGGCTGCAGATCCATCGGGAGTTGATGGAGTAGGCGCGGATAAATCACGCAGGCGAGGCCACCTTGGGGATGCGCCGCTGCGGCTATCCGATTGGTTACACCCGTCTATCCGTTACGGTGGCCTCCAACTGACCTCGACAAAGAAATTCACCGGCAAGGATGCCTTCAATCGCAGTGGAGACGGGGCACTGAGCTTGCCTGAAGGCATGTTCGCGTAGCGTTCAACGTCCCTCACGAACCAGCGTCTCGAAATGGAGGTGGTCGATGCAACGATGGAACTGGCTGACGGTGGGGTTCTTCGCGGCCCTGATCGTGGTTGACGTCACACCCCGTGTTCTTCGCGCTCACAACGGAGATGCGACTCGAATTCACGCTTGCGTTCGATCGAACGACAAGGGACAGGTGCGGATCATTCAACCGGGACAGGCGTGCACGAAGAATGAACGACCCGTCGATTGGAGCATCGTCGGGCCCACCGGCCCGCAGGGCCCTCGAGGTTCGACAGGTCCGCAGGGACCCCGAGGTGTTCAGGGCCTGCAGGGGCCCGCTGGCCCCTCCGGACCGGCTGGATCAGTCGGCCTGCAGACCATCAACTATCGATCTGCGCACGGCACCGGGTTCGCACGGGCTTTCTGCCTCACCGGGGAGAAATTGACCGGAGGAGGCGCGGCTGTCGAAGCTGCGAGCGGACTCGGGTCCGACGAGGTCAAACTGCGACAGAGCCACCCAATCTCCGATACCACCGGGGTCTTCGCCTTTGACACGACGGCAATTGGTTGGCAAGCTGCGTCGTCGGACTTCTCAGGAATCGTCGTAGCGTTCGCGATATGCGCGTCGTAGTACTCGCTTTGTGACCTGACGTGGGCGCGCCGGTTGCACGCCGTCTTCAGACGGTCAGCGTCGGTTGCGCCCGCAACTGCTTAGGAGAGTAGAGGTGCGGAAGACAGATAGATTAGTCCACGTTGAGTGAGCACCCACACAATCGCGGCAGCTTGACGCGGTCAAACGTTCGCTCCCTGGGAGATAAACATGCTCGATCATTGGTGGAGTGAACCAAATCGCGCGGTGTATGCACCGAAGGAAACGATCGTCAGAGTTCAGTTTCGCTCGGTCCACTCCGTCGAGAACGTTCCGGTAATCGCAGGTGTGACACTGACGACTACCGCATTGACCGAGCTCGTGGATGTTGGGGGACGGCAGAACATCACGCGCGCCCGGGAGCTTGTCCGCAACCAGGAAGCATGGGTCCGAGTCGAACCGTTCGCTGAGGGCCGCTACGTTGAGAACTATGTTCATACCCGTACCTTCCATGTCATCCGAATCGACTTTGATCCACGTCGCCGTGAGGACGTCATGATCTTGTTCGCGCTCGATCAAAGACGCCTCGTTGGCGACGCGCTTTTCATCCGCGATCCCATCGAGATCACCCGTGTGCGAGCTATGTTCGATTTGTGACGAAGTGATGGGTTGTTGCTGTGATCGAAATCAATCCGTTGGGACCAAGCGTACGCGCGGAAAGGAAGCGGATGTTGCAGGTGTGATACAAGCGCCCCCTCGCTCTGCGAGGCGGTTGCCCGAAGTATGGCCGGAACGCCAACGGCTCCAGCGCCTCGGCGTGAAGGTCCGTGACGTTTGGCTTTCCGATCGACAGGGCTCCCCACATCCGACACCGTACTCGCAACGCACATGGAGTGGCGGTGTCGGACGTGGTTCGCGTGTGATTTACTTCGAGACGATTGTCAGGTCGTGCTTCGTTGCTCCCGGCGCGGACGAGAGATAGTGCTCCGCGGAAAGCACGATCTGATCGATGCCAACGCCGTCTTCCCGCGCCTGGACGCGCAACCGCTGTGGGCCGGACGTGGCGAAGTAGATGAGCGGACCCGCCGTGCCCGCCGTCTCGCCGAAGCCGTTGTCCTGCCACCCCCAGCCGGACAGGCCGCAGTTCACGCAGTCTTCCAGGGTCCAGGTCGTCGCCGAGGTAGTGCCGATGCGATACTTGGCCGCCCGGGCGGCGTCAACGCTTCCGTCGAACTGGACGTAAACCGAATCGTTCGTCCACGAGTTCGACGTCGCTTTACCGCGGATCCACAGACGATACCCGATTCCCGCTTCGGCGTTGAAGGTCAGATCGAAGTACTGCGTTGGCGACACAAGCGCCGCCGTCAGTTTCGGCGCGGAGGCGTTCGCATTCTGCAGTCGCGCCCCGTCGGCAGCGGTCACGTCGGTCGTGAGCGTCCATCCGCCGCCGACCACCGCGTCGGTGGCATACAGCACCACTTCCTTCGCCGCCGTCGAGGGCGCCGGCATTTGTGCGCCTAGAACGAGCTCGACGCCATGCGACGTGGCCGTGGCGCCACGATCGTCGCTCGCTCGTGCTGTGATCGTGTAGGTGCCCGTGCTGGTGGGCTTCCACGATATCGTCCACGGTGCTGCCGTACGGCTGCCGATCAGCGCGTCGTTGGCGAAGAAGTCAACGCGCGTCACCGTCCCATCCGCATCGCTGGCGGTTGCCGTGACCGCGATCGTCGTGGGGAGCGTCCAGACACTCGCGGCGGTCGGCGCCGTGACGGCCACCGACGGCGCACCGTTCGGCGGCGCGGGCTTGGGCAGGATCGTCGTATCGAGCCTGGCGGCGCCTGGCGCGCTGACCAAGAACCGCTCCGCTGACAGCACGATCTGATCGATCGCAAGACCGTCCTCGCGCACCTGCACGCGGATACGCTGCGGCCCGCTTGCCGCGAAGTATACGACCGGCCCAAGCACGCCCGCGCCGAAGCCGTTGTCCTGCCACCCCCATCCCGAGACACCGCAGCTGACGCAGTCCTCGAGCGTGTACGGCGTCGCCGACGTGGTGCCGATGCGGTAAACAGGATCGCCAGCCTCATCGACGCTGCCGTCGAACTGCACAAACACCGAATCGTTCGCCCAGCTGTTCGAGGTTGCCCTCCCGCGCATCCACAACCGGTACGGCACACCAGCCTCGGCGGCGAAGGTCATCTCGAAGAAGTCGGCCGGTGCGGCGCGCGCGGGGCTCACCTTCGCGGCACCAGCATTCGGATTCTGCAACCGTGCGCCACCCGCGGCGGACGCATCGGGGGTCACCACCCATTTGCCGGTGACGACGGCGTCCTTGGCGTAGAGCACCACCTCCTTGCCGGGTATCTCCGACCCGCCGCCGGAGCCGGATTCGCCGGAACCTCCACCGGAGCCTGACCCGCCGCCAGACCCTCCGTCTCCCGGCTGCTCGCCCGGTCCCGAGCCAGACCCGCCATCCGCTTCGAGACCCAGGGGCGGCGCAATTCGGATGTCGAACGGCTCGTAAGCCACGCGGTCCAGCACCTGCAGCTCGCTGATGCACAGGTTCCGCTTCGGCGTCGCGCGATAACGGACGAAGCGTGCCGACACCTGCGCGGGCAACAACAGCTCGAAATTCCAGCCGGTCGCTCGCTCGTCGTCCTGGAGCATGTGATTGATGGGGACATCCTTACGCCACAGTGAAGTCTCGAGCGTCCCGCGGCTCTCGAAATTGACGCCATCAACTGACGTCAGCACCTCGACCCGGTCCTGGACCTGACCCTTCAACGCATCCCAGAACGGATAGCCGAAGAGGTGGGCGCGCACCGCGCCGATGGTGTGCACCGCGCCGAGATCAACCTCGAGGTCAACGTTCTGCCCTGACGTCCAGCACTGGCCAAACCAGTACGCGTACCCGCCCGTCGCCGGCCCACCAACGACGCCGTCGGTCAACACCGTCGTGTTCGAGGCGCCGATCGAGTTCTGAAACGCCGATGGTGGCCGCGATATGACGTACGGCTTCTTTGAGGCGAGATTAGTACCCTCGACTCGCTTGCGATAAACGTACTTCTTCCCGGCTGCATCGATGCCGTCGCTGTATCCGAACGGCGTCGGGTCGGCATCGTCGGCGACGTTCAGCCGCATGGATTCCATCACCGGATGATCGCTGCCGCCAACGTTCACGATGTACTTGAACGGGAACCATGTGACCCGCTGCCGATGACTGCGCTCGACGAGGGTCCGGTCTGCGCGCACTTCCTTCCAGCGCAGCGTGACGTCAACCGGCTGAGACGCCGCGGTCGCCGGGGTGTGATTCACTTCCATTCGGGCGGCGTAGAGACCGCT
>WUUC01047212.1_pt1 | contig 20244 bp, 24 predicted proteins | sample 6278441 | NCBI WGS metagenome assembly WUUC01 (sample SAMN13675441, study PRJNA597444) | soil metagenome | isolation source: soil | place: USA: Washington | collected 2017-10
GCGCAGAATCAGCCACTCGACCGGCGCGCTTCCGAGCAGCGGGCGAAGCCATTGCAGAAGCTGCGCCGAGCGCGGGACGAAGATCCGCCGCGCCCGTCGCTCGATGCCGTCCGTAATCGCAGTTCCGCACTCCTCCACGGAGGTCGTCGAGTGCATCGGCCAGGGAAGCATCGCTCGCATGCGGCGAAAGCTGTCGAGATCCTGGGTCGCGTCGCGGACCATGTCGGTGTCGATCCAGGACGGGTACGCGGAGCCCACGGCCACGCCGTGGCGCGCGACCTCCTGGCGCAGGGAGGCGGCCAGCGCGTCCGCGCCGGCCTTGCTCGCGCAGTAGGCGGCCAGTCCGCCGAGCGCGGTGAACGACGCCATCGAGGCGACGATCAGCACGTAGCCACGGCGCTCGATCACCTGCGGGAGCGCCGCGTGGACGGTGCGAAAGACGCCGGTGAGGTTGATGTCGACCACGCGCCGAAAATCGTCGGGCGCGAGCTGCACGACCGTGCCGTAGCTCGCGATCCCGGCGTTCGCCACCACGGTGTCGATGCCACCGAGGCGCTCGACCGTGCCCGCTACCGCCGCGTCGAGCTGGTCCTGGTCGGTCACGTCGGCTTCGAACCAGGCGTGGCGATCGCCGAGCTCGGCCGCCAGGGCGGCGAGCCTGTCTGGCTCGAGGCCCACCAGCGCCACCCGGTGGCCGCGTGCGGCCAGGACGCGGGCGGTGGCGGCGCCGATGCCACGCGCCGCGCCCGTGACGAGGATGTTGTGCCCAGCCGCAGGCGATGCGCCGGCGCTCGCCGCCCGCTGCCGCCGGGCACGCATGGCCCTTCTCACGCGCCGGCCACCAGCGCGCGCTCGGAGTCCCCGACCCGATCTAGGGGCTCCGTGTCATGGTCGCTTGCGACGAAGCTTCGGGCACGCGCGCCGAAGCGCCAGGCGAAGTCGGGCCACAGCGTGGTGTTGCGCCCGTTGCGGTCGATGTACCAGCTCGCGCAGCCGCCCGTGTTCCACACCGTGCGGGCCGCGCGATCCTGGATCGCCGCGTTCCAGGCCGCCTGCGCCTCTGCGCGCGGCTCGATCGAGGCGAGGCCGTGCTCGCTCAGATGCGACAGGCTTGCGAGCACGTATTCGATCTGGTCCTCGATCATCCAGACGACCGAGCTCGAGCCAAGCCCGGTGTTCGGGCCGAGCAGGAGGAAGAGGTTCGGGAAGCCAGCGACGCTCGTGCCGAGGTGAGCCTGCGGACTGCCGTCCCAGGCGTCGGCGAGCGAGCGCCCTGCGCGACCGCGCACCCGGTGGGCGATGGGCATGTCGGTCACGTGAAAGCCCGTGGCGAGCACGATCGTGTCGACCTCGCGCTCGACGCCGTCGGCGGTGACGATGGTCCGCCCTCGAACCTCGCTGATCCCCGCCGTCACGACCTCGGCGTTCGGTCGCGTGAGCGCGCGCAGATAGTCGTTCGAGGCAGTGATGCGCTTGCAGCCCATCCGGTAGCTCGGAGTGAGCTTGGCGCGCAGCTCGGGGTCGCGAACCTGGTTGCGCAGGTGGACGCGGGCGATCAGCTCGGCCGCCGCCATCAGCCGCGGCGCGTACCCAAGGCCGAGCACGAGCGACTCGCGCATCAAGAAGATCGCCCGCCGGCGGGCGCTCAGCAACCCCGGCACGCGGCGGCAGAGCGCGCGCTCGAGGCGTGACACGCGTCGTCCTGGGTGCGGCATCACCCACGACGGCGTGCGCTGGAAGAGATGGAGCCGCCGGGCCTGCGGTTGGATCTCGGGCACGATCTGCACGCCCGACGCCCCGGTGCCGATCACGGCGACGCGCTCGCCGGTCAGGTCGTGGTCGTGATCCCAACGGGCGGAGTGGAACATCGTCCCGGGGAAGTCGGCCAGGCCGGGGATCGGCGGGAGCGAGGGTTCTGAGAGCGGCCCCGCGCCTTCCGCGAGCGCGCGGGCGCGGAGCTCGCGACGGCTCGTGCGGAGGCGCCAGAGCCGCTCGTCCTCGTCCCACGCCGCCTCGAGCAACTCCTCGCCGAGGTGGATGAAGGGGCGCAGGCCCTCTTCGTCCGCCACCCGCCGGAGGTAGGCCTGGATCTCGGGCTGCCACGGGTAGGTGTTCGTCCAGTCCGCGTTCGGCGCGAACGAGAGCGAGTAGAGATACGACGGCGTGTCGCAGCGGGCGCCCGGGTAGGTGTTGTCCCGCCAGGTGCCGCCGACCTCGTGGCCGCGTTCGAGGACCGCGAAGTCGTGGCGGCCCGAGCGCCGCAGACGAGCGGCCAGCCCCAGCCCCGAGAAGCCGCTCCCCACGATCGCGATGCCGAGCGTCCCGCGCTCGGTCACCGCCCGCGCCTCGCGCGCCGCTCGAGCTCCTTGCCGAAGGCGGCCTCGACCTCGCGCGTCATGGTCTGACGGAAGACCGTGAGCAGCACGTCCGATGCCAGTGGCCGCAGGCTTTCGACCGACTCGACCATCTCCGACCAGCGAACATCCTTGCCCTCGTCGTCGTCGAGCGGCTTCACGACCTGCTCCAGGAAGAGCTTCACGAAGCTCCGCGACACCGCCTCGCACTGACGCTGGAGGTCCTCGACCACCGACAGCGCGGCCGGGAGCGAGACGCCGCGGCGCATCACCGCCTCCGCCGCCTGCAGGAGCGACGGGCTCGGGGCCTCGTAGCGGGCTCCGCCGAGCGGGCGAAGCACGCCCAGCTTCTCGGCGTGGGCGAGCGTCTTGCGGCTCACCTCGGGTCCGAAGCGCGTGACGAGGTCCTCGGCGGTCAGGAGCTCGGGCTCCTCGGTCTCGAACGGTGTCGTGGCGGCGCGCTTGAGCTCCAGCAGGTCCTCTGCGGGCCCCGGCGTCTCGAGCAGCCGCTTGATTCCCTTGAGGTTGAAGCCCTCGCTCTGGAGCTCCTGGATCAGGCGCAGGCGGGCGACGTGCTCGGGACCGTAGAAGCCGGTGCGCACCCGGACCTCGGGCGGAGGCAGCAGTCCGCGCGCCTGGTGCGAGCGGATGTTGCGGACGGTGGTCCCAGCCTCGCGCGCGAGCTCGTCGATCGTCAGGTCGGCCGCCGGTGCCGCGCCGGGTTCCGGGCCTCCCGCAGTCGGAGCCTGGACAGGCGTCAGATGGGCGTCATCGCGAGCCACGGTCCGCGACTCTACCACCCACAGGTGTAACGATCGGGAACGTCACGTGATATGGTGTCACATGCTTTCGCGTTCTGACCGCCTCCCGCGTCCACGCCAGGAAGGGGCTGCCCATGATGACGACGCGCAACAGGTTCCTCTCCGTTGCCGGACTGCTCGCGTTCGCGTTCGCCGCGAGTCCGGGCGCAGCCGCGGCGCAAAGCGCTGCCCCTCCAGCGGGCGGCGCCGCGCTCGACGAGGTGCTGATCGCGACGGCGGGGGCGGTCGTCGTGACGACGGCGCTGCTCGTGCTCGGGATCGGTCACCGCAGCGGGAAGCTTGGCGCGCTCGGCTGGGGCGCTGCGATCGGTCGCCGCCTCACGGGGCTTCCAGGCTGGGCCTCGCTCCCCATCGGGCTGGCAACGGGCTCGCTTCTCCTCGCCGTGTTCGGGATGTACTGGGACATCTCGCTGCACATCGACCAGGGTCGCGACGAGGGGCCGCTCGCCAACGCAGCTCACTACTTCATCCTCGCCGGCCTGTTCGGCATCTTCAGCGCGGGGTTCATCGCGATGGTGCTGCCGCTCGACCGGCCGAGCAGGACCGCGATCCGGATCACCCGCCGCTGGCACGCCCCGCTCGGCGGCGTCCTGATCTGCGCCTGCGGCGCGTTCTCGTTGCTCGGGTTCCCGCTCGACGACATGTGGCACCGGATCTTCGGTCAGGACGTGACGCTCTGGGGGCCCACCCACCTGATGTTGATCGGCGGTGCCTCGATGACCCTGATCGGGATCGCGGTGCTGTTCGTCGAGGGCTCGCGGGCGGCGGCGGCCGAGGGACGGCCGCTCCGTGAGCCGAGCTGGGTTCGCCGCGCGCGGCTGATCGCTCTCACCGGGGGCTTCCTGCTCGGGCTCTCCACCTTCCAGGGCGAGTTCGATTTCGGCGTGCCGCAGTTTCGCCTCGTGTTCGCCCCGATGCTCGTGATGCTCGCGGCCGGCGGCGCGCTCGTTGCCGCGCGCCTGTGGCTCGGGCGGGGCGCGGCACTGGGCGCGGTCGCCTTCTTCCTCGCGATCCGTGGCCTGCTCGCGCTCCTGATCGGGCCGGTGCTCGGGGAGTCCACGCCGTACTTCCCGCTGTACGTGGTCGAGGCCCTGGCGGTCGAGCTGGTGGCGTTGCGGATCGTGCGCGACCGCCCGCTCGCCTTCGGGCTCGCCACGGGCGTCGCGATCGGAACCTTCGGGCTCGCGGCGGAGTGGGGCTGGTCGCACCTCTTCATGCCGATTCCCTGGCCGGCCGAGCTGCTGCCCGAGGGCGCGCTGCTCGGGTTCTCGATGGCGATCGCCGGAGCGGTGATCGGCGCGTGGATCGGCGCGCGCCTGTCGGCCGATTCGATTCCGCGCACGCGGCTGCTTCGCGTGGGCGGAGCGGTCGCGGCGATCGCGGTGGCGGGGATGATCGGCTTCGCGACGTACAAGCCAGCGGACGATGGCGTCTCGGCGCGCGTGGCGCTGGAGCAGATCGAGGGCGGCCCCGACCGGACGGTCTCCGCCACGGTCACGTTCAGCCCGCGCGACGCCGCCGCCGACGCCGAGTGGCTCACCATGACCGCGTGGCAGGGCGGCGGTCTGATCGTGGACCGGCTCGAGCCGATCGGTCCGGGCACCTACCGCACCACCGAGCCGATCCCGGTCCACGGCGACTGGAAGAGCACGATCCGGCTGCACGCCGGGAACTCGCTCACGGGAGTGCCCGTCTACCTGCCCGACGATCCGGCCATCCCCGCCGAGGAGGTTCCCGCTCCGCCCACCTTCACGCGTGAGTTCGTGGCCGACCACGAGATCCTGCAGCGCGAGCAGCAGCCCGCCGCGCCGGCCGTCACGGCGATCGCGTACGGGATCGTGCTGGCGATCGCGGTCGGCCTGCTGGTGCTGCTCGCCTGGGGGCTTCACCGGCTGGCCCTGGCCGCGCCCGGCGGTCACGGACCGGAGCACACCGGCCGTCCGGAAACGCGACCGAAGCCGCGCCGTCGCCGCGCGCCCACGACGGCGACCGCCACGCGATGAGCGACCTCGTAATCCCCATCGCCGACCACCCGCTGATCACCGCCGTGCCGTTCGTCGTGCCGACGCTGCTGATCGTCGCCGGGCTAGTGTTCATGCTCGTGCGCGATCGCCTGCGCGACGGCGGCCCCGGCGAGTGAACCCTCGCTCGACGCTCGGCCTGGCGGCACTGGCAGCGGTGCCCGCCGCCGCGGCCTGGGCCGCGCAGCGACGCGTCGATCGGCAGCGAGTCGACCGTGACCCGGCCCGCGCCGTCCTGGAGGCGCCGCTCGAGGGTCGCCCTGTGCCCGTGGTGTCCGCCGACGGCACCGAGCTCCACGCCGATGTGTACGGGCCCGAGGAGGCCCCCACGGTCGTGCTCGTCCACGGCTGGACCTGCGCCGCCCGCTTCTGGACGCAGCAGATCCAAGAGCTGTCGCGGGATCTGCGCGTGGTCGCGTACGACCTTCGCGGGCACGGCCGCAGCGCTCCGCCGGCGACGACCGACTACTCGACCGAGGCCTTCACCGCCGATCTCGACGCCGTCCTCGAAGCCTGCCTTCCTGCCGGCCAGCGGGCCGTGGTGGCCGGACATTCGCTCGGAGCGATGGTGGTCGTCGCCTGGGCCGGTGCCCGGGCCGGTCGGGTCGAGCGGCGAATGGCGGGAGCGGCCCTCGTCAATACCGGTGTGGGCGACCTGGTGAGTGAGTCCGTGATCCTGCGTACGCCCGCCGGCTTCGGCAGGCTGAAGCAGGCGGCGGGCCGCACGCTTCTGAGCGTCAAGTCGCCGCTCCCCAAGGGATCGACTCCGATCAGCTCGCGAGCGGTGCGCTACGTGGCGCTCGGACCATCGGCGAGCCCCGCCCAGGTGGCGTTCTGCGAGCGGATGGTGCTCGACTCCCGGAGAGAGGCGCGTGCCGCCTCCGGACGGACGATGTCTGAGCTCGACCTCGCGGACGCGGTCGCGAGATTGACGGTCCCGACGGTGGTGATCGCCGGAGAGCGCGACAGGCTCACTCCGCCGGTGCACGCACGGAGGCTGGCCGAAGCGCTGCCCGACCTGGTCGGAGCCGACGAGCTCGAGGGCGTCGGGCACATGGCCCCGGTCGAGTCGCCCGAGGCGGTCTCGCGGCGGATCCGCGAGCTGGCCGCCGGCCCCCTGGTGGCCACCGCGTAGCCGACGGGCAGCGGTCCCGCGACCGCATGGCTTGCGTCAGCAGGCCGACGCCACCGTCTCCTCGCGGTAAGCGAGCCCCGGTTTAGAGAACTCTCATCGGAGGCTCACGACAGCCTCACCGGTAGGGTGCGGCTTCACCGCCCCACCGCCCGTCGATCCGGAGGCGGTGATCCGATCTCAGGCCGCCTCGCGCAGCTCCTCGAGCTCTCCGCCATCGGCGAGCCGGCGTAGCGCCTGCTCCTCGAGCTGACGGGTTCGCTCGGCGCTGATCCCGAGCTCGGTTCCGGTCTCCCGTAGCGACCGAGGCTCGTCCCCGCCGAGCCCGAAGCGAAGGATCACGACCGCACGCTCCGGGTCCGCCAGCCGACCGACGACCTCTCTGACCCGCTGGTCGCCGAGCGCGCTCCCGACCTCGTCATCGGGTCCAGGGCGCTCGCTCGGAAGCAGGTCTCCGAGGGCCGACTCGCCGTCCTCGCCGACCGCCTGATCGAGGCTCGCCAGGTTGCGGGTCAGCTCTCGGGCTTCGCGAACCTGCTCCTCGGGGAGCTCGGCCTCCTGGGCGATCTCCTCGTCCGTCGGGTCGCGGCCGAGCTGGGTGGCGAGCTGCTGCTCGGCCTTCTTCACCTTCCGCTCACGCTGTCCGATGTGCACCGGCACACGGATGGTCCTGCCCGAGTTCTGAAGCCCACGCTGGATCGACTGGCGTATCCAGAGCGTCCCGTAGGTCGAGAACTTGAAGCCCCGGCGCCAGTCGAACTTCTCGACAGCGCGGATCAGTCCCAGCATCCCCTCCTGGATGAGATCTCCCATCGGGAGGCCCTGGCCCTGGTACCGACGCGCCTGCGAGATCACGAGCCGCAGGTTCGCGTTGACCATGCGGTCCTTTGCCTCCATGTCCCCCCGCTCGACCCGCTTCGCAAGCTCGACCTCCTCGGCGGCTGTCAGCAGCGGGTAGCGGCTCGCCTGACGGAAGAACAGCGCGAGCGAATCGCTCGTCGGATCGTGCTGGACCTTCGTCTCCGTGTCCACGTCCACGTCGCGCGCCGTGTCGGCGCGATCCGCCGCATGGGCGTCACGGCGCCGTCGCTGGCGCTTGGTGCCCGTCCGGGCGGTCTGGTTGTGCGCGCGCCGCGTCTGGGTGCCGTCGCGCGCATGGTCCTTGCGGACTCGCATGGTGCCGTCCGCGCCTGCCTCATGAGAAACAGCCAAAGTTCGGTTCCTATCCTTCGATTGTTCGATGATGTTCGAAATTATAGGGGAAGGACAGCTGGCCGTCAAGCTCGATGGAGGTCAGACGAGCTAGGCCGCGTGCTCCGAGCGGCGTCGAGCACGCACTCGAGCAGACCCGGAAAGCGGGCCTCGACGTCTTCCTGGCGGAGCGAGACGAGCCGTTGCGTGCCCACGACCCGAGTTTCGGTCAGGCCCGCGTCTCGGAGCACCTTCAGGTGGTGGCTGAGGGTTGACTTCGAGACGTGGGCGCTCATACGCCCGCACGGGAGCTCGGCGGTCGTCTCGTCCAGCTGGCGGACGATCTCGAGGCGGAGCGGATCGCTCAGGGCGTGCAGCACGTTCGGCAGCTCGAGCTCGGCGCGGGGGGGTTGGGAGATGGTGCGCATGTAGTTCGACTGCTGTCGAACAAGCATAGCGAAAATGCGCCGTTCGGCCGTGGCGGGCGCCGCGGCGTCGAGGCTATCCTCGCAGGAGCGCGTCATGGCAAAGGTCTGGGTACTGGACACCGACACGAAGGGCACCGGGGCAGAGATGGTGCCCCTCGAGAAGGTGCTCGAGAAGCCGGGTCCGAAGGCGGAGCGGATCGTCTCGGCGATCAAGCCCGAGCGGCGCCCTGCGGAAGAGGCCGAGGCGGAGCCGAGTCGCCCGCCCAGGTTCAAGGTGGTTGACGCGATGACCCGGCAGATCCTGACCGAGGATGCCGACACCCGGACGGCGGTGGGCGTCCTCGAGGGGCTCCGCAGCCTCGTTGACGCGAGCATCTACGTCTGGAGCCCCGAGGCCGATAGGTGGCGGCGCCTCAGCCACCGCGAGGAGAAGCTGCTGTGGGGCTTCCGAGGGGGACGCTCGGCCGAGTCGGGCGACGACCCCAAGGTCGCACCAGTCCATTCATAGCCCGAACGGCGGTTTCGCCCGTGCCGGGGTCGGGTACCACTGCCGCGCAGGTGACGTGAGCGGTGCAGGGTCGCTCGCTGCCACCGCCGGCTCGGGAGCGTGATCCCCCGGGGTCGGAGATGTCGCGAGGTCCCATGTGACCCCATACCGCAGTCACACGACAGGACGCATTCAGGAGTTGAGCGCTGCGGCGATGACGGCGAACGCAATGGTCAAGCTGGCGCCCGGCCCGGAGGCGGTGGGTGCCGCTCGGAGGGCGGTGACCGACGCTGCAGACGGGCGGGTGGACGACGACTGCCTGGACACCCTGAGGCTGCTCGTGAGCGAGGTCGTGACGAACAGCATTCGCCACGCCGGCACGCGCGAAGGGCTGGAGCTGTCGCTCTGCGTGAACGACGACGTGGTGGTGGCGGTTACGGATCGCGGCAGCGGCTTCGCGCCCCGCCCCCGGACCGGGCCGCCAGAGGAGGTCGGCGGCTGGGGCCTGTTCCTGGTGGAGGAGCTGAGCTCCTGCTGGGGTGTGTCGCGCAACGGCTTTACGCGCGTCTGGTTCGCCATCCCCTCGCGCTAGCGATCCCCATACGGGCCCACCTTCCCGCAGTAGGGCCCGGCGTCGCGCCGGCACTTAACGGTCTCGCCCGTGGCGTAGCGCGCCGCGTTGGCATTGTCTGAGCGGACGTCACTCGGCGTTGTGCGCCGCAGGCAGCCCTCCAGGTTCGGAACCGAGGTGGCCCTGTACGCGCAGTAGCGCAGCACGAGCGCGGTGCCACGATCCTCGTTTCGGGTCGTTCGGCTTCCCTCGAGCGGCTCGTAGTCGCCACAGCCGACGGCGATCACGACGACCAGCGCGAGGAGAGCCTGCGTCCGGCTCCTCACGTGAGATCCCCGGCTAGTGGTGGGCCATCCGGTCCACTAGCTCATCCCCGCAGCTTTCCCGCCTCTTCCAGAGCCACGAGGACGAAGTACACGACGATGCCCAGCATCACGAGCCAGAGCACGATGCTGAGGGGCGTGCCGATCAACACGCTCGCGACCGCGAGCACGATGAACGCCGCGATCAGCACGTACAGGGTCGGTCGGGACGGGCGCTTCACCCCGGCGACCCTAGCTGAGCGCGCCGCGGTCGGTCGCTCCGGCAGCTCAGGCCCGCGTGACCCGCACCGTCGCTCGCCGCGAATCGGCTATCGACCCGGCGAAAGGCGAGATCGCTGCGGACATCGCGAAGACCACGAGGCGCACTTGCTTGATCCGGCGCCCACGGTTCGTAGCTAGAGTTGCGCGCTTGTGAGAGCCCACTAGTGCCATGGCAGGGGGGCAGACCGCGGAGGTTCGCCGTGCGCATCGAGACCCAGCGTGGCGGCGAGCACACCTACTCGGTGGCGACCTGGCGCTCCGAGGCGAAGGCGGTGTCCCTCGCAGCGGCGAAGCACCGGACACTCGGCCGCGGCCACATCTACGACATCACGGTCCAGGGCCTCGGATGGGTTGACCCGAACGCCGACGGAGACGTCGAAGCCCCCGACGACGACCTGGTGGATCGCTATGAGTGGTAGGGCCGGTCGGCCAGAGCGGTAGCGGTCCGCTGCGGCAGGTCCTTCGTCACACGTAGGCGGTGTTCTGTGCGCCGGAAACGCGCGGCTACAGATCGACCACACCGAGCGCGAGTAGTAGCAGCGCGGTCGCCACGAGCGACACGACGATCGAGCCGAGGCAGCCGAGGCGGTTCGAGAAGAAGACGAACATTCAAGCGCCATACCCTCGCCCGCTCGTGGCAACACTTCTTCCGTCTGGGCCCGGAGTCAGGGCATGCCCGCGTCGCTACAGTTGAGCGCCCGCGGATGTGGCGGAACGGCAGACGCGCGGGCTTCAGGAGCCCGTGTCCTTCGGGGCGTGGAGGTTCGAATCCTCTCATCCGCACTTTTCATCCTCGAGGCGGGCGACCAGAGGCCGCTCGGCCTAATGGCCTAAGAGCGCGTTACCCCTAGGCCCCCAGATCGATCAGCGCCAGTCCCGACTCCTCGTCGCTGCGGCGCCGCAGGTCGGGCGGCGACTCGGACAGGACGACCTCGAGGGTCGGCCGCACCTCCGCGCGCAGCAGGTGCCCGCCGAGGGCGGTGCCGTCGCGCTTTCCGAGGACGACGTGTAGGTGGAGCTGACGGTCGCCGGCTTCGTTCAACGCGACGTTGCCGATGAGCGACAGCACCTCGGTCTGCTCCGCGATCGGGACCTCGTCGTAGTCCTTCTTCGCCGGGTCGAAGAAGGCCACGGTGGCCTCGCTGAGCGCTCCGATCCCCGTCAGGCTCGCGGCACTGAGCTCTTGCTCGCGCGAGAAGTCGAGGAGCTCTGCCATGACCTCGTCGCCGCTACCGAAAACGAGCACGTACTGCCGGAGCGGCGAGTCTGTGAGCGGCTTCCAGCGCATGCCGGCGTGATTCCCGGGCGGGCCCGGGGCTAACCACCCCGCGGCTTCGACGCTACCGGCCTGCCAGGCCCGGCCGCGCCACGCCCTGGGTCGAACGGCTTCGGCCGGCCAGGAACTGACGCGAGAGCCACAGGGCGGCCACGCCCCGGCCCTTCTCCTGACCGAGCGACGCGATCTGCGCAGCCCGCAGCTCGAGCAGGTCGAGCAAGTCGCGCGTCGGGTGGAACGGATCGGCCACCGCCTCGCCGCCGTCGAGCGGTCTCACAGCCAGGATGCTGCCGCCGACCTCGGCCACGAGCGTCGGGCCGGAGGGAGCGAGCTTCGTGTCCCGCTCGGCCACCCGCCGGATCGCCTCGGAGTCGCGCGGCTCGGCCCGGCGGACGGTCACGTCGTCGTGGGGCGGCGGCTTCCGTGTCATACCATCTGAGTACATGTTGTGCCCCTTTCGTGGTACAAGCTAGCCACAAGGCCTCTAATTGTGGACTGTCCGGCTCTTGTGTGACACACTAACCCGCATGAAAGGTCAGTCAATGTCATACAAGCCCGACTTGTCTGGGCTGCAACGAGGCGCTCGCGACTCCCTCACCCAGCAGCTCACGGACCGCTTTGTCCGCGCGATCGAAGAGGGCGCGCTCGCCCCCGGCGACAAGCTCCCCACTACGAGGGAGCTGGCGGCCGGAGCCGAGGTCAACCACCTGACGGCCGCGCGCGTCTACCGTCGGCTGGCCGAGCTCGGCTACGTGACCGCCAGCGTCGGGCGCGGCACGTTCGTGCGATCGCTCACTCCCGACGCCGAGGCGTCGCATGGCGAGGACTGGCAGACCTACGCGCTGCCGGAGCGGGAGCTCACCTACCAGGACCAGATCCTGGGCGACGCCTTCCGACTCGCGCGCGAGCCGGGGATGATCTCGCTCTCCACGGGCCACCCCTCCCCCCGCTGCTATCCGGTCGATGCGCTGGCCCGGATCACGGCCGACGTGTTCCGCGACGAGGGCGGCGACGCGATCGCCTACCTCACCCCCGACGGCTTGCTGGCCCTCCGCGAGCAGATAGCGCTGCGCGGCCGGGGGCCCGGAGGGTTCACGATCGATCCCGAGGAGCTGATCGTCACCTCCGGCGCCCAGCAGGGGGTCGACCTCACCGCGCGCGCGGTGCTCGAGCCAGGTGACGTGGCGGTGATAGAGACCCCGAGCTTCGCGGGACTGCTGGGTGCGCTGCGAGCGACGGGAGCGCGGGTGATCGGTGTCCCCTGCGACGAGTACGGCTTGGACGTCGACGCCTTCGAGCAGGTGCTTGCCCGCCACGAGGTGAAGCTGCTGGGCCTCCAGTCCGCCTGCCAGAACCCCACTGGCCGCGACCTATCGCCCGAGCGGCGGACTCGACTCGCCGAGCTCGTCCGCGAGCGCAACGTCTTTGTGCTCGAGGACCGCGTCTACTCCGACATGCGCTTCGAGGGCAGCCACGTGCGGCCGCTGAGGGAGCTCGCGCCAGGGCACGTGGTGAAGGTGAACTCGTTGTCTAAGACGGTTGGGGGCGGCCTGCGGCTCGGATGGCTCGCGGCGCGCGGGCCGGTGCGCGAGCGGCTCGCGATGCTCAAGCTCGAGACCGACTTCCACACTCCGACGCTGACTCAGCACATCGCGGCCCGCTACCTCGCCTCGGGCGCATACGACCAGCTGCTCGAGACCACGATCCCCTTCTACCGCGAGCGTCGCGACGCCCTGCACGAGGCGCTCGAGCGCCACCTGGCCGGCGAGTTCTCGGCCGATCTCCCCCGCGGCGGCCACCACATATGGGTGACTCTCACCCGCCCGCTCGACGAGCGCGCGCTCTACACCGAGGCCATGCGCCACGGGGTCACCTTCACTCCCGGCGGAGCCGTGAGCGCCGAGCGCAGGCCTCAGACCGCGCTGCGCCTATCGTTCTCGCTGCTGGACCCCGACGAGCTCGAGGAAGGGGTGCGAAGGCTCGCCCGGGCCATCCGCGAGGTGCGCCGCCGCGACCGGCGGTCGGTTGCGATGACCCTCTCCTGAGCGAGCGAGCTACCCGGCCCGGCTCTTCGCGGTCACCGTGGTGACCGGCAAGCCGAGCCCCGCGACCTTGTGCGGCAAGTCCAGCCGCAGCCAGCGCGACACGCGCGTGGGCAGCGTGGAGACGATGATCTCGTCGAAGCTCTCGGCGTTCACAGCGTCCTCGGTCGCCGCGAGCGGCTCGGAATCTCCAAGTCTCCCCTCCACCTCCGTTCCGGCCGCCTCCTCGAGGACCGGCAGGGCGAGCTCGAGCGTCGCCTCTGCCTCGTCCAGCCCCTGGTCCTCCGGGTCGGCTGCGCGGTGAACCCCGTGTGCCACAGCGGGCACGAGCAGCGTGAACCTGCACGGCCCCCGCGCCGCCCGAGCGCGCACCGCCTCGGCGAGAGCCGCGGTGGCGGCGGTCCGGTTGGCGACGATCAGGACGCGCGCCGCGTCCGCCGAGTCGCTTCGCTGTGTTGCCTCCGTTGTGCCGTCTCCCCGGGTCCGCGCTCCGAGGAAACCCTACCGCCGGAAGGGTGAACGCCGGTCCCTCAGGTCCCCCGCAGCTCCGGCGGCCAGTGGCGCCGCAGCTTCTCGAGCCCGAGGCGCATCCGGCTGCGCGCGGTCCCGAACGGCACCCCCGCTCGTTGAGCGATCTCATCCGCGCTGAGCGCGCCCCAGTAGGAGAGGACGAGCGCCTCGCGCTGCTCGGGCGGCAGCTCCCTGAGCGCGGCGCGCAGGGCTCTGCCCTGCTCGTTTCGCTCGGCCACGACTGCCGGCGTCTCCTCCCGGTCGGCCCCTGACGAAACGACCTTGAGCCGCTCCCGCGCCCTGCTTGCGGCCTGCTCGTGACGCCACAGATCGAGCGCCCGGCTTCGGGCCATCAGCCGCAGGTAGCCGCCGATCTCGCCGCGGGAGGGGTCGAACCGAGAAGGGTCGCGCCAGTAACGCGTGAAGACCTCCTGCGTCACCTCCTCCGCGTCGCCGGGCCGGCCGATGACCCTGAGCGCGGCGGCGTAGACCGACGGCGCGTGCTCGCGGTAGAGGGCTGCGAACCGCCCGTCGTCGGGAAGCGCTCCGATAAGGCGTGTTGGGTGCTGCCCGTGGTCGGCGGGAGGGATCTGCCGGAGGGAGGGACGAACAGCACCCAACGTGGTCCACGGTAGGTGTTCCTCGCGCGCGCGAGTAGACCCAATCCGGCTTGGCCTGCCCTAACCGGCGGTTATGCCCTCAGTACCTCGTCCGGCGACGGGCCGGGTTCGCTCGCCCTGTCGCTGATGCCTTCAGCCGCCTGGAGCAGGTGGCCGATCAGCGCCCGGGCCGCTGCGGTCAGGGTTTCCTCGGCGCCCAGGAGCAGGACGAAGCGCCGGTGGAAGCGCATCCCAGCCACGCGCCGTGCGGCCAGCCCCTGCCCGTCGGCGCGGAGGGCCAGGCGCGAGAGCAGGATCGGGGCGCCTTCGGAGATCGCCGTGGCCTTGGCCGCGCTGGTGCTGCCCACCTCCGCCAGCGGGCTCTCGAGGTCGAGGCCTCGCTCCTCGAGCGCGGCCTGGACTATCCGCCGCGTGTTGGCGCTCGGGTCGCGCATGATCATCGGGGTCCGGACGAGCTCCGCGGGGTCGATCTCTTCTAGCTCGCACCAGGGATGCCCATCGGGGACCCCGACCACGACCTCGTCGTCGCAGAACGGAATCTCCCGCAGGGCGCCGGCTGGCCGCTTGCCCGCCTCGAGTGCAGCGATCCCGAACTCGGCGCGACCCTCGCCCACCATGTCTCGCACCACCGCGGAGTTGGCCACGATCAGCTCCACCGAGAGGTGCCGGTGCCGGCGCCGCTCGAACTCGGCGAGCGGGGCCGGCAGCACGAACTCGGCGATGGTGTGGCTCGCGGCGAGCCGCACGGGCGCCTCTCCCCCCGGCAGCCCGGCCATCAGCTCGTCCACTTCCTCGGCCTGCACCAGCAGCTTGCGTGCCTCCACATAGAGGCGCGTGCCCGCGGGGGTCAGCGTCACGCCGCGCGGCGAGCGCTCGAGCAGCCGCGCTCCGGCGAGCGCCTCGAGGGTGCGGAGTCGCTTGGAGAGCGCCGGCTGGCTTAAGCGCATGAGGCGCGCCGCCCGGCCCAGGCTCCCCAGGTCCGCCGCGGCGCAGAAGGCGCGCAGCTCGCCGAGCTCCGGGGAGCGCACCGGCGTCATAACCTGAGGTTAGCTCGCCGCGTGCACCGACCTCAGTCGTGCAGCCCGCACTCCACCTTGTCGTGCTCGGCCCAGCGGCCGTCGCGTCCGCTCGCCGGCCGCGTGCAGTGCTCGCAGCCGATCGACGCGTAGCCGCGGTCGTGAAGCTCGTTGTAGGGGAGGTTGTTGGCGGCGATGTAGTCCCACACCTCCCGCTCCGACCAGTCGGCGAGCGGGTTCCCCTTCCAGACGTCGTGGCGAGCATCCCAATGGAGCTTCGGCGCTCGCCTGCGTGTCGGGGACTGCTCGCGCCGGACCCCGGTCATCCAGGCGTCGACCCCCGCCAGCGCCTCGTGAAGCGGCGCCACCTTGCGGATCCCGCAGCAGCGGTCGGGGTCGCGCTCCCACAGCCGGTCGCCCTCGAGCGTCGCCTGGCGGGCCAGGCTCATGCCCTGGTACACCTCCACCTCCACCCCGTAGCGGCGCTCCGTATCGCGCCACGCGGCGTAGGTCTCCGGGAAGAGCACCCCGGTGTCGAGCGTGAAGAAGCGCGCTTCGGGCTCCACGCGGAGGATTATGTCCATCATCACCGCGGTCTCCTTCTGGAAGGAGGCCGCGACGTAGAGGCGCGGATGGAAGCGCTCCACCATGTGTGCCACCACCTCCTCGGCGCTCGCATCCTCCAGGTCAGGCGGCGCCTCGGCCAGCACGGCGCCCCCTGCCTGGGAGACGGGGGCCTCGCGGGCCGCCACCGCAGCCCGCGACGCGGCGCTCATGCCCCGACGGCCGCGGCCGCCTCTGCGTCCTCGGCGAGCCGCTCGCCCCACCACTCAGGGTCGGTGCGACCCGCGAACCCGGCGAACGTCTCGCCGTCGGCGTGCGACTCCTCGTAGAGGCGGATGATCGTGAGCAGGGTCTCGTTCAGGTCCCAGTGCGGAACCTTGCGCACGACCACGTCGCCGAAGCGCGCGTCCGGCCCGAGGTGCCCGCCGATGCGGATGTCCATCGCCTCGACCATCTCGCCGTCCACCCGCTTGAGCACCCCTTCGATCCCGATGTCGGCGATCTGGTGCTGTGCGCACGACGACGAGCAACCGGCGAAGTGCAGTCGCAGATCCTCCCCGTGACCGTTGGGCGCGACGCGGGCATCGAGGAAGCGCGCGATCTCCGCGGCGCGCTCCTTGGTGTGAACCTTGGCGAGGCCGCAGAACTCCTTGCCCGTGCAGGTCTGCAGGCCGCGCTCGAAGAGCGGCGGATCCGGCGACAGCTCCTCCAGCAGCGGCTCGCGGAGAAGCTCCTCCACGCGGTCGTCCGGCACCCACGGGATCAGCACGTTCTGCTGGTGGGTGAGGCGCACCTCGCCGTCGCGCGTGCCGTACTCGCGCGCGAGACGCACCACCTCCCGGAAGCGCTGGGCGGTGATGCGTCCCACCGGCACGCACAGCCCGACGGACGAGTGCTCACCGTCGGCCTGCGGCGTCACGCCTATGTGGTCGTGGCCCCGTAGCGACGGAGCCGAGCGCACCCCGCGCCGGAGCTCGAAGCCGCAGCGACGCTCGAGCTCCTCGCGGAACGCGTCCGGCCCGATGCGGTCGAGCAGGAACTTGAGCCGTGCCTTGCCGCGCTTCTCGCGGTTCTCGTCGGAGTCGCGGAAGATCGCGGTGATCTGCTCCACCACCTGCGCGGCCTCGTCCTCGGGCGTGAACACGTCGATCCACCGGGAAAAGCGCGGGTGCGAAGACAGGCCACCGCCGACGCGGACGTTGAACCCCGGTGTGCCGTCGTCCGCGATCGCCCCCGACAGCGCAACGTCGTTGATCAGGCCGCGCGCGCAGTCCTCCGCGCAGCCGGTGACGGAGATCTTGTACTTCCGCGGCAGGTTCGAGTACTCGCGGTTGCCGAGGAATCGCCGATGGATCTCCTCCGCCACGCGTTGCCCGTCGGCCACCTGGGTGTGGGCGATCCCGGCGAGCGTGCACCCCACCACGTTGCGGGTGATGTCACCGCACGCACCGACCGAGGTGAGCCCCGCCTCTTGGAGCCGCCGGAAGATGTCCGGGACCTCCTCCACCCGGATCCAGTGCATCTGAACGCACTGCCGGGTCGTGCAGTCGAGAAAGCCGCGCGCGTATTCCTCGGCCAGGTCGGCGAACAGGTCCGCCTGCTCCCCGGTGAGCACCCCCTGGACGACCTTTATCCGCAGCATCATGTGGCCGTCGCCGCTGTTGTGCTGGTACAGCCCGTACCACTTGAGCCGCGCGACGTCGTTCTCGTCGAGGGTGTCGAAGCCGTCGCGCGCGGCGCGCATCAGCGCGTCGTAGACGTCCAGGCCATCCTTCTCCTGCTTGATCCGCTCGAACTTGTTCATGCCATGCTCCGACTGCTCGGGTGGCGCGCCGCGAAGGCACCGCGACGCAGATCGCGCAAAACTAGCAAAAGTGGGTCGGGTTTTGGCCTATTGCTCCCGGGCGGCGGCCCTTTCGCCTCGCTGGGAAGCTCACCCGCCCGGGGCGCGGAAAACTGCCCACGTCTCAGGCCCTTAAGCGCCCACCCTCCGGTAGGGCGGCGCCGTTCCCCGCTAGGCGCGGCCGCGGATCGTCGGCTGGTCTGGGCTCGGCGGCTGCGGCGGGCCCGGCTCCGGCTCCGGCCCACCCGGGTCCGGCCCCGGCGGACTCGGCGGCCCCGGGTCCGGTGCCGGAGGCGCCGGCGGACCGGGGTCGGGACTCGGTGGCTTCGGTGGCCCGGGTCCCGGGCCCGGCGGCTGCGGCCCTGGGCCGGGCGGCCCCGGGTCGGGAGCGGGCCCCGGGGGCGGCCCGGGCTGGGGCGTGGGTGGCGATGGTGTCTCCATGGTCCGGTGCTACCTGCCGCCGGACGAGCCGAAACTTCGCGGATCCGGGAGGAGCTTCAGCCCTCCTCGGCCCTCTCGGTCGCCAGACGCAGAGCCTCGGCTCCGATGTGCCGCTCGAACCGGCCGACGATGGCCCACAGCGCACGCAGCCGCAGCGCTGCGCGACGGTCGACGGGCTTCACCCGCGACTCGCTGACGATCGCCGCACCCCCCTCCCCATCGGGCTCCACCCAATGGGCGAACAGAACCCGCACGGTGCCGGGCTCGTCCCACGCGAGGAACTCCTCGGCGTCGCCGACCTCCGGGTAGTCGCGTCGCAGGGTCCACACCCGCCCGCAGAGGCCGGACACGGACCAGTGCTCCCCCTCGGCCAGCACGGCGAAGGGGTACCGGCGGAACAGGTCGCGGAAGGGCAGGTCGCGCGGCGTGCCGGGGATGCGCCATCGGACCACGTTGCCGAGGGCGCGTGCGTCGCACACCTGCACGGTCTCGGCCGCCTTCCACAGATGCTCGGCATCGACTCGGGCGGCCCGGCGGTGCCGAGTGTGCACCTGGGGATCGGGCAGCCAGCGGTCGAGATCCACGTCCACGTTCAACACCTTGTCACGCTCGCCGCCGGTCTTCTGAGAGCCCCCGGCCCGCCCGCGTCCAAGCCACCGTTTATCGGTACGGCTCGCGGGGTAGCGCTTTGAAGGATCCGATCGGGAGAGGTGTCATGCCGCCACGCGGAATCAAGAAGGGCACGAAACGCGCCCGGCAGTACGAGCACGTCAAGGAGAGCCAGCGGGACCAGGGTCGCTCGGAAGGACGCGCCGAGGAGATCGCCGCGCGCACGGTCCAGAAATCGAGAGCGCAGTCCGGCGAGGCGCGACAGCGCTCGAAGACCTCCACTCAGGACGTCTCGCCGGGGCATCGCGGGGGCAAGCGCTCGGGGCGGGCGGGCCCGAAGGGCCGCACCCGCGACCAGCTCTACAACGAGGCCAAGAAGCTGCGCGTGGAAGGGCGCTCGAGCATGGACAAGGGCCAGCTCCAGCGCGCGGTCGACGCGAAGAAGCGCTAGCCGGAGGTCTCCATCAGGTGGGTGGACCAAGTTGCGTCCGCGTGCGGGCGAGCCGCGGCCCCGTCCTCGGCTCCTAGGTCGCCGCGGGCACGGCGCACAGGTCTGGCCGGTCCGGCCGGTTGAGACCGCGCCGCAGGGACGCGAACGCGATCCCGCCCACGACCAGCGGTAGCCAGAACAGGATCAGGCGGTAGGCGAGCACCGCCGCCGCGGTGGCGGCGACCGGCGCCCCGTAGACCACGAGCGCTCCGAACAGCCCCCCGTCGATGCCGCCCAGTCCGCCGGGCAGCGGCAGCAATCCCCCGAGCTGTCCGATCAGGTAGGCCATCAGGATCACCGTCAGCGCGGGCGACGAGCCGAATGCGTGGAACGTGGCCCAGAGCACGGCGTTGTCCCACGCCCAGTAGCCGATCGCCCCGACGACGACCATGAGATCTCGGGAGCGAACGACCTCGACCGCCTCGGCGGTGCCGCCGACCAACTCCCGGCGGACCACCGAAAGGGCCCGCCGCACCCGACCGGCGTCCGACCCCGGTGCACGACCCGGCCCCAGCCGGGGGACGCTGAGCACCATCGCGATGAGCAGGATGGCGGCGGCCGCGGGCGCCGCGGTCAGCCAGGGCGAAAGGCTCGGCCCCAGGAGGCCGACCGCCATCGCGGTGCCCAAGATCGCCACCGCGGCGAAGTTGATCGAGCTCTTGATCAAGAAGAAGGCGACGGAGCGCCTGGCTATCCGCTCGCCGGGCATACCCCCCTGATGAAGGATCCACGCACCCAGCGCGAGGCCGCCGGCGCCGCTGGTGGGCAGAAGCGAGCCAACGGCGAGCTCCGACCAGGCGATCTCGGCGCTGGTGCGCCAGGGCATCTGCCGGCAGAAGATCGGCCGGAACATCAGCACGTACGAGATTCCTGACATCGCTTCGAAAGCCACTGCGACCAGCAGCCACCCCACGCTGGCCCCGGCCAGGTGGTCCCGCACCTCGCCGAGCCCGGGCGCGAGCAGCACGACCAGACCGAGGATCGTGAGCCCGACGAGCACCGGAACCGCCCGCCGAAGCAGCCGTCGCGGGGCGAGCTCGCTCGGGAGCTCGACGCGGCTCGTGCGCGTGAGGGGAGCGCCGCGAAGGCGCCGCCCCGCGCCGGTGCTCAACAGCTCGGCGGGCTCGCCGTCATCGGGCCAATGGTCGCATCGGGCAAGCGCGCTGCTTTTGGCAAGGCGCTACGCCCTCCTCCTGGGCCGTTCGCCGAGCCGCGCATCGGCGGGTGGCAGGAGGCTCGGCCGT